>Ga0194120_10000181_pt1 | contig 110017 bp, 92 predicted proteins | sample TA2MahCa65mmetaG_FD_148642 | JGI IMG/M metagenome (GOLD analysis project Ga0194120, IMG submission 148642) | Freshwater microbial communities from Lake Tanganyika, Tanzania - TA2015019 Mahale Deep Cast 65m | ecosystem: Environmental > Aquatic > Freshwater > Lake | place: Tanzania: Lake... | reverse complement strand
AGACTTCATCCCCGTCGCCCAGGAAAAACTCCCGCTCAGCGCGCCGGTGCCCGACTTTCAGCTCAGCGACCATACCGGGGCATCGATCCGCCTTTCCAACCTCCAAGGCAGAGTCGTCGCCATCAACTTCATCTACACCCGCTGCCCGCTGCCCGACGTATGCCCCCGCCTCACCTCCACCTTCGCCCATCTTCAACGCCGCTTTGAGTCACGCACCGACCTGGCCCTGCTCTCCATCACGCTCGACCCACGTTACGACACCCCGGAAATTCTCGCCGCCTACGCGGCATCGGCCGGCGCACGTCCGCCCGCATGGCGCATGCTCACCGGACCCGAATCCGACATCACCTCCATTGCGCGCTCGTTCGGACTGCTACACTGGGCCGAAGAGGGCGTCATCGTGCATTCCTCCTACACTGCCGTCATCACTCGCGACGGCCGCTTGGCGGCCCTGGTGGAAGGCTCCACCTATCCCGCCGCCCAACTTGCCGACTTGATCGCCCATTTTCTGGACAAAGGAGAATAACCTTTGCGCACAACTGCACTCTTACTCTTAGCCTGCCTCTCACTCACGGCCCAGGCGCCTCCGAAACCGGACAACTGCGCCCCGCCTCCGGGCTCCGTTCCCCCGTCCCTGCCGGCCAAACTTCTCACCGGCCAGGGAACCATCGACTTCAAGATCACGACCAAATCGGCTCAGGCCCAGGCCTTCTTCAATCAAGGCGTCGCCCAGATGCACTCTTTCTGGTCGCGCGAAGCCGAGCGCTCCTTCCTCCAGGCCGCGCAACTGGACCCCGCCGCTCCCATGCCTCACTGGGGCATCGCGATGGTTGCCGCAGGCGACTACCGTCCCGGGTTCCAGCTCAGCCTCGTCAACGGACGCCCGCCAAAGCCCCGCAAGCGGACAGGTGAGCCGCAAGGCGGCGAAGCCCGCGCCGTCGCCGCCGCCAAGAAAGCCCTCGAACTCTCCCGGGCCCCTGGCGCCGCCACTGAAGTCGAGAAACTCTATATCGCCGCCGCCGCTGCCCGCCGCAACCGGGACGCCGCCGACGCGGAAGCCGATTACACCGCTGCGCTGCGCGCCCTCCTAGCCGCGCACCCCACCGAAGTCGAGGCGCGCACCTATCTCGCTCTTCACATCATGAGCGGCTTTGAGCTTCCTCAGAAAACTCCACGCGCCGGCTCTATGGAAGCCGCCTCCATCCTCCGGGACCTTTTGAAAGAGACGACCGATCATCCCGGCGTCCATCACTACGTGATTCACGGCTTTGAAGGCTCCAGCTTCGCGAAAGACGCCTGGCCCAGTTGCGAACGCTACGGCGCCGTCGCCAACAATATCCCTCACGGGCTCCACATGCCCGGCCATATCTACGCCCAAACGGGACGCTGGTCCGACGCCGCAAAGAGCTTCTCCGACGCCGCCAAGAACGAAGTCTACTGGATGGAGCAGGATTCGCTGTCCGGCAACGGCCACCACGGACACAATGTACACTTCCTGGCCGCCTCCTACTCCTTCAACGGCGAATACGACAGGGCCCTTGCCGCCGCCCGAAGTCTACTTGATTACAAGGAAACGCCGCGCGAACAGCGCCAGATCGATAACTACCGCACTGCCTGGCGCCAGGGCTGGTTCGCCATCATGCGCACCCTCGTCCAGCATGAGAAGTGGGACATGATTCTCGACGGCACCTCCCTGCCCGCCTACGACAAGCCCCGCGAGCGCGCCTGGCGCCATTGGGCGCTCGCCTTGGCCCAAGCAGCCAAGCAGAACCCGGACGCCGTCGCCGCCGAAGCCAAACTCATGGAGGCCGCGCTGAAAGACTACAAGGAGAAAGTCAAGCAGGATCCGCCCGAACCTCTCCTGGTGGCACGCGCGGAACTCGATGCCCATCTTGCTCTTTCCGAGGGCAAGCTCGAAAAAGCCTTCAAGCTGCTGGAACGCACCGCCACCAAAGAACGCGCACTCCGCTACAACGAGCCGCCCAACTACCCCCGCCCCGGCTTCGAAGTCCTCGGCAAGCTTGCCGCCGCGCACAGCCGCCCCGATCTGGCGGCCCGTGCCTTCCGCCAAGCGCTCGACCAGTACCCGCAGAGCTCGATTGCGGTGGCCGGTCTCCGCGCCTTGGGCGAATCCGCCAAGTCCGGTGGCAATTGATCGGGTGGACCCCCTGTAAAAATAAACGCCGGTGGGCACTCGGAGGAAGATGCCCACCGGCTAGGTTCACTCACCTGGGCGAGGCAAGTGCACCCTTGTTAGCAGTCGATTCGGAGGTATCGCCTGCTAAGCTAAAACGTCTAGAGAGACGTGTGTTATTACTCTACCTTACCATGACTTTTTTGGGTGTCTAGTCCTATTTTGGGGAAATAATGAGGAGGGCATAATAGGACATCAGACCCATCGTCATAATCGACGCGACCCACAGCGCCCACGTCACCGTCTTCCCTGGGATAACCTCGTTCGGTAGTTTACGATAGCGCAGGTATAACGCCCCCGCCGCGATCACCGGAAGCATCAACGCCTGCGCCACTCCACCGGCCTTCACCATGGCCACCGGCGACTGCACAATCATATACAAACCCGCCGACACCGTCGTAAGAAGCCATACAAAGCCACTCCGGTACTTCAGCCGGGTTTGGTAATCCCCCGGCTCGAATTTCCCCAGGATCCGGCACAGGTCCGCCGCGACCCTCGATTCGGCCGCCGTCGCCGCGAAAATCGTGCCATACAGCGTGGCAACAGCCCCGATATAGAACAAGGGAAGCGCCCAATCTCCTAGTGTCTGCGTATACATCTGGCTCAGGACGGGAATCAGATTGTTGGCCGAAGGTACTTGCCCTCGCTTGTTCAGAATCCCAGCCCCCAGCAGGTAAAACGCGATCGTTGCCACCGTGTAGATCACCATCGACGCCAAGATGTCCACGTGCATCACCTTGATCCAGCCCAGCGCTCTATCCCGCCAAGCCCGGGTTGCTTCCCGCTTCCCCGCAAACCGCGCGTAGCCCTTCTCCACGCACCAGTACGGATACATGAACAGCTCCGAAGCCCCTACTCCCGTGATCCCGAACACCGCCACCGCCGAAGTGAACCCGCCCGGAGGCAGATCAAACGTGAATCCGCCGGCCAGTTCCGCCCAGCTGAAATCGTCCGGACGCCGCATCAGCAGCATGGCGCACATGAAGGTCAGCATCGTGAACAGGCCCACCTTGAGAGTTGCAAGATACTCGATCCGCTCGTAACCTCCGCCTAGCAACAGCACCAGGGTTAGAACCAGTAGAGCAACCACCCATGCCCACACCGGGACGCCCGGCACGAGCGTGTTCAAGACCTGCGCCACCCCGCCATACATCGCCCCGATCTGGAATCGCGTCATCGCGATCATCGCGCCCCAGCCCCACACTACCCAGTTCACGCCCAGTTTCGGACCTGGCACGTGGTTGAACCCCGCCAGCCCCGTCTCCCCCGTCGACACGCTGTAGCGGCCGATCTCGGCCTGGATCGCCGGCTTGATGAAACAGCTCAGCAGGATCACCCATAGACATACATAGCCGACTTCGGCCCCCAATGTAGTCGTCGCAATCAGTTCCCCCGAACCGACAATCGAGGCCGCCAGAATCATCCCCGGCCCGATCCGCCGCAGGATCGCCCAGAAGGTCCGTGGCGGCTCGGCGATATCCTCCGGCTCTAAGGCATACAGGTCCTTAACGATTGCATCCTTTCGGCTGGCTTCCGGCACTCGTGATACTCTATCAGGAATTCACCCACCCTGCATTTACCCTGCATTTTTACTCTTGACTAACTTCCGAACTTGACATACACTCACTTTGAGGTGGTGCTATTCTCCACTGACCCGGTCAAGGCGCGTAATGAGGCCAAGGACCTTGCCGGGCGAAATCCGCGGCATCCTCAACCAGGTGGTCTCGGCCGAAAAGCAGGCCCAGGCCAACCTCATCCGCCGCCGTGAGGAGACCGTCTCAACTCGCCGGCGATGGCGTCGGCGATCTGGCGCCCATGGAAGCGGCCGTTCTCGATGAAGATCTCGTTGGTATGCATGCCGGCGACGAGGACGCCGGCGAGATAGAGGCCTTTGCGCGCGCTTTCGAGCGTTTCCGGATGGGTGTAGGGGCGGCGGGTTTCTTCGTCGAACGTGATGCCGTGAGCGGCGAGGAACTCCGTGTCGGGACGGTAGCCTGTCATGGCGAAGACGAAGTCGTTGGGGAGCGAGAGTTCGCGGTCCGGGGTATCCACGATGATGGAGGTGGGCAGGATTTCTCGGACGGTGGAATTGAGGTAGGCCTTGATCTCGCCGCTCTTGATGCGGTTTTCGATGTTGGGCCTGATCCAGTACTTGATGCTGTCCGATAGCGTTTGACGGCGGTGAATGAGGGTGACGCGGGCGCCGGTCCAGAAGAGTTCTAGCGCGGTGATGGCGGCCGAATTCTTGCCGCCGATGACAGCCACGTCGTGGTTGAAGTAAGGATGCGGCTCCTTGTAATAATGGATCACCTTGGGCAGGTCTTCCCCGGGAATGCCGAGCATGTTGGGGCGGTCATAGTAGCCGGTAGCGAGGATCGCCTTGCGCGAGCGCCAACTCTGGTGGCAGCCGTTGTGGTCGGTGGTGCGGGTGATGAACGCTCCATCCTCGCCGGAGATGCCGTCGACATGGGTGTACTGGCGGATGTCGAGTTGGTAGTGGTCGGCGACGCGGCGGTAGTACTTCAACGCTTCATTGCGGACGGGTTTTTCGCCCATGGCGGTCATGGGGATGTCGCCGATTTCGAGCAGCTCCGGCGTGGTGAAAAAGACCATGTTGGTGGGGTAGTAGTAGAGGGAGTTCACTACGCAGCCCTTGTCGAACAGGACGGCGGAAACACCGCGGCGTTTGAGTTCGATTCCGCAGGCGAGACCTGTCGGGCCCGCGCCGACAATCACGACATCGGTTTCATTCAAAGCATCGACTCCACGGAGGAGTAGACATTTTCCAGCGCGGCGGGAAGCGCGGAGGCGTCCTTTCCGCCCGCTTCGGCCATGTCGGGACGGCCGCCGCCCTTTCCGCCGACGGCTTGGGCCACGGCGCCGGCGAGCTTGCCGGCGTGGACCTTGGCGGTGAGATCCTTGGTGACGGCGGAGATGATGGAGACGCTGCCGTTGTCGGCGGCGGCCAGCACGACAACGCCGGTCTTCCACTTGTTGCGGAGCGAATCGGCAAGGGCGCGCATCTGGGCGCGGTCGAGCGAATCGACGCGGGCGGAGAGGACTTTCACACCTTTCAGGGTGCGGGCCTGGGATTCGAGATCACCGAGCTGGGACTGGGCGAGCTTGTCCTTCATCTGTTCGAGTTGCTTTTCAAGCGCCTTGTGCTGGGCGAGCATGCGATCGAGCTGATCGAGCAGCTCGGGCTCGGAGGTTCGCAGCATTTCGGCCATGCGAGAGACGGCCTGCGTGGTGGACTGGAAGCGGCGGAGGGAGGCTTCGCCGGAAATGGCTTCCATGCGGCGGACGCCGGCCGAGATGGAGCCCTCATAGACAATCTTGCAGAGGCCGATATCGCCGGTGCGGGCGACGTGTGTTCCACCGCAGAGTTCCTTGGAGAAATCGGTGATGGAGACAACCCTCACGCGGTCCGCATATTTTTCTCCGAACAGAGCCATGGCTCCTGAGGCGACGGCGGCATCGAGATCGAGGACATCGGTGGTGACGGCGGAATTGGCAAGGATCTGCGAGTTCATCAGCCGTTCGATTTCCGTGAGCTCGTCCGGAGTGAGAGCGGAGTAGTGAGTAAAGTCGAAGCGCAGCCTGGGCGGCTCGACGACGCTGCCGGCCTGCTTGACGTGAGTGCCAAGCGTCTGGCGCAAGGCGGCGTGCAGAAGGTGCGTGGCGGTGTGGTTACGCATCGTTGCCGCGCGCGAGGCTTCATCGACTTCCGCGCGCACGGTTGCCTGATCGGCGATCGGCTCCAGAGGCCGGATTCTGTGAACGACAAGGCCGGGCACGCCGCAACGGGTGTCGAGAACTTCGGCGATTTTGCGGCCGCCGGAGTAGATCCAGCCAAGGTCGCCGACCTGGCCGCCGGTTTCGGCGTAGAAGGGGGTCTGGTCGAGAATGAGTTCTTCTTTTTCCGGCAAGAAGGCGAGAACCTTGGCATCGGCTGTCAGCTGCTGATACCCGAGGAAAGTGGTCTTGCCGGATTGCTCGAGCAGTTTGGCGTAGGCGGGGTCGAGCTGCGCCTTGTCGGCGCCTTTCCAGGAGGCGCGAGCGCGTTTGCGCTGGGCATCCATTTCCGACTGGAATCCGGTAGTGTCGACGGCCAAGCCGAACTCGCGGGCCATCTCTTCCTGTTCGTCGAGGGCCAGGCCGTAGGTGTCGTAAAGTTTGAAGGCGGCGGCTCCGGCGATGAGGCCGCCGGTGGCGGCCTTGACCTCGTCCTGGAAAACTTTCTCGGCCACTTGGAAGGTAGTGGCGTAGCGGTGCTCCTCGTCCTTGACGATGCGCGCCACGCGCGGGACCGATTCGAGCAGTTCCGGATAGGCAGGCTTCATCCAGTCGGCCACAAAACCGGTGAGCTGATAGAGGAAGGGCTCGGTGGCTCCGGCACGGCGTGCATGGCGCAGTGCGCGGCGCATGATCTTGCGCAGCACGTAGCCGCGGCCATCGTTGGATGGGATCACGCCGTCATGGATGAGAAAGGCGGCGGCGCGGGCATGGTCGGCGGCGATGCGGAGGGCGGCATCCGTCTTGGGGTTGTCGCCGTAGGAGACGTTGAGAAGCGCGCCGGCCTTGTCGACGATGGCGCTCAGCAGGTCGCATTCATAGTTGGAAAGCTTGCCTTGGAGGATGGCGGCGACGCGTTCCAGGCCCATGCCGGTGTCGATGGAGGGACGAGGCAGCGGGGTGAGCTTGCCGTCGGCGGAGCGGTCAAACTGCATGAAGACGAGGTTCCAAACCTCGACGAAACGTCCGCCGGCGTCATGGGGAAAGGCTTCGTTTTCGCGGCCGGGCTCGGCGGTGTGAGGACCTAGGTCATAGTGAATTTCCGAGCAAGGCCCGCAGGGACCTGTTTCGCCCATCTGCCAGAAGTTATCCTTCTCGTCGAGGCGGAAGATGCGCGACTTGGAGACGCCGGCCACTTTCTGCCAGAGCTCTTCGGCCTCGTCGTCTTCGCGGAAGACGGTGACGTAAAGGCGGTCCCTGGAGAGGCCGTAGTCCTTGGTCATGAGGTCCCAAGCGAACTCGATGGCTTCGGCCTTGAAATAGTCGCCGAAGCTAAAGTTGCCGAGCATTTCAAAGAAGGTGTGGTGGCGGCGCGTGTAGCCGACATTTTCGAGGTCATTATGTTTGCCGCCGGCGCGGACGCATTTTTGAGAAGTGGCGGCGCGGGAATAGTCGCGTTTTTCCAGGCCGAGGAAGGTGTCCTTGAACTGGTTCATTCCGGCATTGGTGAACAGCAGCGTGGGGTCGTCGGCGGGGACGAGGGAAGAGGAACGGACGACACGATGGCCGCGTGCGGCGAAAAAGTCGAGGAAAGCTTGCCGGATCTGATGACCTGTCACAGATACCATTGTAGGATGGCCCCGGCAGTGCCGTTGCCGGCGGAGTCGCGCTAGAATGAAGTGACCCGCAGATTTGCAAGAAGATTCATGAGAAAAGCATCCCCCCTCCTCTTATTGGCCGTTGTGTGCGCATCGGCGCAGGTTCAGATACAGCCGGGACCGGTACAGCTGTCACCGTTGAGTCCTCCGCCGGGCGCGGCATCGAAGCCACTGGATCCCGAGCATGTGGTTGCGAAGGTGAACGGCGAAGCAGTGCGCGTGAAGGACGTGCAGCGCATGTTATCCGGCGCGCCACCGCAGGCGCGGCAAAGCGCGGCGGCCAGCGGGCGCGATTATCTGCAATGGACCTATCTGCTGCGGAAGCTGAGCCAGCAGGCCGAGGAGCAAGGTCTGGATAAGAAGGCGCCGTATGCGGACCGGCTGGAATGGTCGCGTCTGCAGATCCTGATGCGGGCGATGCTGGAGCAGGCCAACCAGAGCGTCGTGGTGAGCGAAGACAAGCTGAAGGAGTACTACGAGGAGCACCCGGAAGAGTTCGGAAAGGCGTCGGCCAGGATCCTGTACCTTGCGTTGGGCGACGACAACAAGGAGGCGGTCAAAACGAAAGCGGAGACGCTGGCGAAGCAGGCCCGTGCGGGAGCCGATTTCGTGCAGCTTGTAAAGCAACACTCCGACGACAAGGAAAGCACGGCCAAGAACGGTGACTTCGGAGAGGTGACCGTCGAAAGGAGGCTTGCTCCGGAGATCAAGCGGGCGGTGGTGGGCGCGAAGCCGGGCGAGATCACGGGCCCGTTTGAGCAAGAGGGCGGTTACTACATTTTTCAGACAGTCTCGGTGGACAGGAAGCCACTGGCCGAGGTGAGGCCGATGATCCGGCAGAAACTCCAGCAGGGCGAAGCGAGCCAACTGGTGGAGAGCATGGTGAGCAAGATTCACGTGATGATCACGTTGAAGGAGTTTTTCGAGAAGTTCCGGCTCCAGGCGGGTCCATTTGCGGATCGAACCAAGCCGCAGATGGATGGGGAATACAAGCCGGACGCGATTCTGGTGATGGTGGATGGAAAGCCGGTGACGCTGGAGCAGTACACGAACCTGCTGCACGCTCTGCCGCCGAGTGTGCACGCCAATGCGGTGCGGATGCCCGAGCAGTTCTTCCGGCAAAGAAGGCTGATGCAGAAGCTGGCGGAAATGGCCGAGCAGGCGGGGCTGGATAAGGTTGAGCCGCACGCGGGCAGGCTGCGTCATGACCGCATGCAGCTTCTTACGCAGGCGATGACGGATGAGTACCTGAGCGCGATGATCATCAGCCCGGAGGAGCCGAAGGAGGTTTACGAGCAGCGGAAGGATACCTACAAGGAGGCAACGGCGAAGGTGCTGTACATTTCCTATAGCCTGACGCCGCCGCCGCAGACAGACCCCAACGCGCCGAAGATCCTAGTGGAGGCCGAGGCAAAAGCGAAGGCGGAGGACATGCTGCGCCAGGTGAAAGAGGGGGTGAGTTTTCAGGCGCTGATTGCGCTGCACAGCGAGGACGCCGACAGCAAGGAGAACGACGGGGTTTTGCCGCCGATTCCGGTGAATGACGCAAATGTGCCCGAGCATATCCGGAAGGCGATTTTTGCGACCGAGCCGGGCCATCTCACGCCGCCGCTGAGGACCGACAACGGCTTCTATATATTCGAGGTGATGAAGATCACCGAACACAGCTTCGAGGAAATGAAGGACAAGCTGCTGGAGGAGATCCGGCAAGCGAAGTTTCAGAAGTGGTTCGATGAGAACCGGAGCTCGATCGAGATTGAACTCCTGGACCAGGCTGCGTTCCAGCAGGCCGCGGCGCAGTAGGCAGGTGGAGTGGCCGGCGGAGCTCGGCGGCGCGGCGAAGCGCCTGCCTGCACTGGCAGGGAGAGCGATCCTGGTGCGGTTTCTGCCTGATCTGACGGCGCGGGGACGGAGGCTGGAATCAGGGACGGGCCGCGGCACGGAGGTGCACGCAGGCAGTTTTCCGAGGAAAAGGGAGATGGTGCTGGACGCGGCCTTACGGGGGAAGGAGCTGACTCGTATTTTTGTTCACGAGGTGTTCCATTTCGCGTGGCTGAGGTTGGGTAACGCGAGGCGGCTGAGTTTCGAAGATCTCTTGCACGGGGAAGCCAAAGCGCATGCGCGAGGCGAGCTGGGCTGGTCGGCGGCGTCGAGAAAACAGGGTCTGGGCAAGCAGGACCGGCGGAACCGAACGCGGCGCTGGCGCGAATATGTATGCGAGAGTTTTTGCGATACGGCAGCCTGGCACCTGTCCGGAGTAGTGGAGCACGAGGAGTTCACACTGAGCCGGCGCTGGCGGAACCGCCGCGCGGAATGGTTTGAGCGGTTGTGGGAAGAAGGCGCCGTTCGGGTGTAGGGAAGGCTTATATAATGAAGCAAGGAGCAAGCGTGTCCTTTCGAAACTGGAAACTCATCGCCACCGCGGCGCTCAGCTTGGCGCTAGCCGGCTGCTCAAGCATTTCTGTGAAGGCTGCCGGGCTGAAACCGGCCAAAGAACGGAAACCGGCCACTGACTTTACGCTGAAGGACTCCATGGGGCGCAGCTTCAAATTGTCGGATTATAAGGGCAAGGTGGTGCTGCTGAACTTCTGGGCAACCTGGTGCGGGCCGTGCAAGATCGAGATTCCGTGGTTCGTGGAGTTTGAGCAGCAGTACAAGGATCAGGGCTTTGCGGTGCTGGGGATTTCGATGGATGAAGACGGATGGGACGTGGTGAAGCCTTACCTGGAAAAGGTGAAGGTGAACTACCGCGTGGCGATCGGCAACGACATGATGGCGCAACTGTACGGGGGCGTCGATTCGCTGCCTACCTCGTTCATGATCGACAAGGAAGGCCGCGTAGCTTCAGTACACGTGGGGCTGGTGAGCAAGAGCGACTACCAAGATGAAATTGTCCAACTGCTGGGCCTTAAGAAGAGTCACGCTGCTGGCACTGTGGTGCCCGCTCTGGTGCTGGGCGCAAACTAGCGCCGCGCTCACCGCTGTCACTCCGCAAAAGCTGCATGTCCGCGCCGGGGAAACGGTGGAGGCGAAGCTGCATTTGCGGCTGGGGCCCGGATATCACGTCAATTCCAATACACCATCGGATGAGTTCCTGATCCCGCTGCGGCTGAGTTGGGAGGCCTCTCCGCTGGAGACGGTGGGGGTCGTTTATCCGAAGGGGCATTTGGAGAAGTACTCGTTTTCCGAGAAGCCGCTGTCGGTCTACACGGGGGACTTCGACATCGTGACGAAGTTCCGGGTGGGGAAGAATGCGCCGAAGGGGGCGCACAAGGTGACGGGCAAGGTTCGCTACCAGGCCTGCACGGAGACGGTGTGCTTTCCGCCGCGCACACTGACGGTTGAGTTGCCCGTCGAGATCCGGTGAGGCGGCTTCTGATCCGCCCCGGGGCGATCGGGGATCTGATTGTTTCCTTTCCCGCGTTGGAGCACCTGCGTGCGGAGTATACCGAAGTCTGGGTGGCGCGGAACGACATGGTGGGGCTGGTTCGATTCGCCGACCAGGTCGGCTCGATTCCGGGAAAGGGACTGAATCTGCTGGAACTGGGTCAGGCGCCGGAGCGACTTTGGGAAGAGCTGAAGAGCTTTGATGAGATCGTCAGCTGGTACGGAAATGGTCGGCAGGAGTTCCGGCAGGCGGTGTCTCATTTACCGGTCCGGTTTTTCCGGGCGTTACCGGATGATCCGCAAGTTCATGCCACGGATTACTACTTGCGTCAGGTGGGGGCTCCGCTGGGGGCCGTGCCACGGATCGAATGCCCGAGGGTGCAGGGCGATTTCGCGGTGATTCAGCCGTTCTCTTCCAAGAGAAAGAAGAACTGGCCGCTGGAGAAGTTCCGTGAACTGGCGCGGGCGCTGGAAGACAGGGGGCTGCCGGTGCGGTGGTGCGCCGGTCCGGAGGAGGAGTTTGAGGGCGCGGAGCGGTACGAGGATCTGTACGAGCTAGGGCGCTGGCTGGCCGCCGCTCGGCTGTTCATCGGGAATGACTCCGGGGTGACGCATCTGGCGGCGGCGGTAGGGACGCCGGTTGTGGCGCTGTTCGGGCCGAGCGATCCGGCGGTGTGGGGACCGCGGGGCGCTCACGTGCGGGTGGTGCGGCATCAGCCGCTGGCGGCATTAGCGGTGGAAGCGGTACTGCGAGCAGCAGAGGCGTAGCGAGGATACTCATCAGCGGGCGCGTCTATTCTTCTCCGCCAGCGTTTGAATGGAGCGTGTGCGAAGAGACCTGGGAGGATAGTCCGCGGCATCCGCCGCGGGACCCAGGCGGGCGTTGAATAGCTCGATCTTGCCGATGGCTTCCTTCAGAAGCGCAGGGTCGAGCCCGAGGTCGAGCATAACTTGTGACTGCCATGACCGGGAAGTCGAAGCGCCTGTACCTCTTCGGACTCTACCGGTTGGACCCGGCCGAACGCCTGCTGACGCGAAACGGCGACAGAGTACCGGTGACGCCGAAGGCCTTTGACCTGCTTCTGGCTCTAGTGGAGCGCCATGGCCGGCTGGTGGAAAAGGACAAGCTGATGAAGCTGGTCTGGCCGGGCACTTTCGTCGAGGAGTCCAATCTTTCCTTCAACGTCTCGGTTCTGCGGAAGGCGCTCGACCACGCCGGAGGCTCGCCCTACATTGAGACCGTGCCCACGCGCGGGTACCGGTTCGCGAGTCCGGTTAGAGAGGAAGAATCCAATCAGGCAACCCTGCGTCGGCGCCTGGCTGTGCCTGTGGCCGCCGCGCTGGCGATTGCAGTGCTGGCCACAGGACTTTGGTGGCACGATCCTCCGGGCGACCCTGTCCCGGTGATCGAGGCTCTGACCTCCTACACTGGGCGCGAGATCTACCCTGCTCTCTCGCCGGACGGCAACCATGTCGCCTTCAGTTGGAACGGCGAGAACGAGGATAACTTCGAGATCTATGTCCAGCCGGTGGGAACCAGCGTCCCGCTGCGGCTCACCACCAACCCGGCTAGGGACCTGAGTCCGGCGTGGTCGCCAGACGGGCGCATGATCGCCTTCATCCGCAGCAGCCCTGGGGCCCCTGGGAGAACCTCAACGCCTGACGGCCGAGTCGGGGCGCACGGTTTTCAGTCCGGCCTGGAGTCCCGATGGAAGGGAGCTATTCTATCTGGCCGGGGCCTTTGGAGGAGGACTTCACCTGTGGCGAACCAAGCTTGGAGAGCAGCGCGAGCCGCGGCCGGAGCCCGTTGCCGGAATCCGCTCGACGCGGTCTGAGTACAACGTCCAGTTTTCGCCGGATGGAACCAGGATCGCGCTGGCCTCGAATCGGTCCGGTTCTCAGGAGATCTGGGTGAGCCGGGCCGACGGGTCACATCCAAGGCAGGTGACGGCATTTGGAGGGGTGCAGGTGAGCGGTCCCAACTGGTCGCCGGACAGCCGTTTCATCGCGTTTCAGGCGCGGCCGAATGGCAACGGCGACGTTTACGTGGTTGCGGCCGGCCTGTTCAGGTGACGTCTGAAAGAGCCAGGTCGCACTTGAGTCGCCGGATGGCCGATGGGTCTTCTACAGCCGGGAAACTTCATTAGTGACCTCATCCCTCTGGAGGACCCCTTCCACCGGCGGTGGCCCCGAGACGAAAGTCTTGGACGCGATTGCCAACATCAGGGCATTTTTTCTTGTTGAGGACGGAATCTATTTCATCTCGCCGTGGGAGGGCGGCGGCGCCACCTTGAACTTCGCGGACTTCAACGGCCGCAATGTCCGGCGCGTCGTGAAGCTTGCCAAAGCGCCCAGTTTCGGCCTGAGCGCATTCCCCGCCACGAGCGGCGTTCCCCGGACCATTCTGTACAGTCAGACAGACCAGCAAGGCACGGACCTGATGATGCTGGAGGTGGCGAAGTAACAGCGCGGGGGCGGCACGGACAGCCATGGGGGAGGTGTGGCCACCAGATGCGGAATTGGACATAATGAAGGTATGCGACAGGTGCTCCTCTATCGCGGTGAGGATGGCTTTTGGGTTGCCGAGTGCCCCAGCCTGCGCGGCTGCGTCAGCCAAGGCGAGACGCAGGAAGCCGCGCTGGCCAATATAAAGGAAGCAGTTCAGGCGTATGTAGCCGCCTTGGAGGCCGACAACTTGCCGGTCCCCGAGGAACATTTCGACGCCCGCCTCGTTACCGTGTGACCCACCTGCCTGTTGTCTCCGGCAAGAACTGCATTCGAGCGCTGGAGAGGGTGGGCTTCGGCGTCATCCGGCAGGTTGGGAGCCATGTGGTCCTGCGCCGCCCGGACCCGTTCTGCCAAGTGGTGGTGCCTGACCACCGGACCCTGGATCGCGGCACGCTGCGGTCGATTCTTCGCTCGGCGGGGCTGACGCCGGAGAAGTTGCGCGAGCTTTTGTAGCGCAAGGAGCCCTTCGCACCTACCGCAATTCTAACGGAGACACTCGTACACGATCCAGCAGTACACGATCCCGCAATAGCGGCGCAATTTGGAGCGCGATACAATCACGGGACACGCCATGTCCCTGATTCCTGGAACCAAGCTAGGGCCGTACGAGATTGTTGCGCCTGTAAGCGCCGGCGGGATGGGAGAGGTGTACAAGGCACGGGACACGCGGCTGGACCGTACGGTGGCGCTGAAGGCTTCCAAAACCGAGTTCAGCGAACGCTTTGAGCGGGAAGCGCGGGCGATTGCGGCGCTGAATCATCCGCACATCTGCCAGCTCTACGATGTGGGGCCGAATTACCTGGTGATGGAGTACATCGAGGGGAGCCGGCTGAAAGGTCCGCTGCCGCTGGACCAGGCGCTTAAATATGCGGCGCAGATTTGTGATGCGCTCGATGCCGCGCACAGGAAGGGGATCACGCATCGCGATTTGAAGCCGGCGAACATCCTGCTGACGAAGACCGGTGTGAAGCTGCTGGACTTCGGCCTGGCGAAGATGGCGCAAACGGCGAGGCCGGCGGATGACGCCACGCTGACGATGGCGCTGACGGGCAAGAACGAGATCATCGGCACGATCCATTACATGTCGCCCGAGCAGTTGCAGGGACAGGCCGGCGGGGTGGAAATCGACCACCGCAGCGACATTTTCTCGTTCGGCATTGTTCTCTATGAAATGCTCTCGGGGAAGCGCGCCTTTGAGGGATCTTCCACGGCAAGCGTAATCGCGGCCATCATGGAGCATGCCGCGCCTTCGATTCGAGAGATCGCGCCGGCGGCGCTGGACCGGCTGGTCCAAAAGTGCCTCGACAAGGATCCCGATGGGCGGTGGCAATCGGCGCGGGATCTGAAAGCGGAGCTGGAGTGGATCGCGCGGACTGAGGAGGAAGAGAAGACGGCTCCCGTTGCTGCCGAGGCCAACCCCCGGCGCGGCGCGCGTTTCACGCTGGGTGTGATCGCGGCGGCGCTGGCCACGGGATTTGCGCTGGCGATGCTATGGCTGGAAGCGCCGCCGGTTCCGGGCCGGTACATTCCGTTCGCGACCGAGCCTGGCATCCAAACCATGCCGGCCTGGTCCCCGGCTGGGGATCGCATCGCCTATTCGAGCGAAGTGGATGGGGTGTTTCAGGTTTTTGTGCGAACGATCGGGTCCGCGGCGCCGGCGCAGATCACGCGGCAGAATGCCTCGTGCTTCCATCCCTTTTGGTCAGTAGACAGCAACCGGATCTACTACATCGTGGACCGACGGGGAGTGGACCAGAGCCTGTGGTCCACGGGAGTGGCCGGCGGAGACGCGGAGAAGATTCTGGATGGCGTGACGGAGGCAGCGATTTCGCCAGATGGAAAAACGCTGGTTGTGATCGCCCGGCAACCAGATAGCACGTATGGCTTTATGATGTCGTCTCCTCCGGGCACTCCACCCCGCCGGTTTCCGCAGGCAGACATCTCGCAGATGCGTGGGGCCGTCACCCCATACTTTTCTTCCTTTCGATTCACCCGGGACGGCAAGCATCTGGGGCTGTTGACCAATTCCCGGGCTGTGTGGGAATTCTGGAAGATTCCCATGGATGGGAGTCCGGCGCAAATGATTCCTCAGCAAATGTCCGAGGTCCGTCCGAGTTTTGACTGGCTGCCGGACGGAAGCATCATATGGGCGGGCAATTCAGCCGGCGATGGGCATTTGGTGAAAAGGGACTTGAACAGCGGGGAGGACCGCGCAATTACTTCGGGCGTCTCGCGAGAACTGTATCTTGCTGCTTCCCCGGATGGGCGCACGCTGGCGTTTCAGGCTGGCGAGACCGGCTACGACCTGATCGAGGTCTCCTTGGATGGCGCAACCCCTGCTACCTTGCTTTCAACAAGCCGTGAGGAGGTGGCGCCGAGTTGGGCTCCGGACGGGTTGCATTTCGCCTATGCGACCAACCGCGACGGCTCGCGCGAGATCCGGCTTCGAAACCGGCGGGACGGATCGGAGCGAAGGGTCGCCGGCGAGCAGGATTTCCCCGACAAATCCGACGGCTTGCTGGACTGCGCCATTTCTCCGGACGGCTTGCGGGTGGCCTACCGGCGCAGCACTGGGGCCGGCCCCGAGATCTGGATTTCGCCACTGGGTGGCGGCACTCCCGTGCGCCTCTATCACGATCCGCGAAAGGTATTTCAACGGGGCGCTTCGTGGTCTCCGGACGGCAACTGGATCGCTTATTATTCGGCTCACCATGGGAAGCCGGCGGTGATGAAGGCGCGCGTGGGAGCGAACCGTGAGCCGGAGCTGGTCGCCTACGCTGCGGATCTGAATCCGGTGCGCTGGTCGCCGCGAGGCGATTGGATCGCCTGGAACGACGACAACAAGCTGACGCTGGCAACTCCGGACGGCAAGCAGCAGCGGATTGTGAGCCGGAAGGAATGGCTGACCTATGGATGGTCCAAGGACGGCAATTCCCTTTATGGGATCGGGGTGACGGAGAACCGCCGGCTTGTTCTTGGACGAATCGAGATTCAGGGAGAGCGAGAGCATGTGACGGCGGACCTGGGGCCCATGCCGGCCTCGCTGCAGATGGCCGATTTTCAGGGAGACTTTTCCTATCGAGGGTTCAGCATGCACCCGGATGGAAAGAGCTTTCTGACTTCCGTGCTCACCATCAAGGGAGATATATGGCTGCTGGAAGATTTCAACCGGCGGATCGGTTGGCTGGATCGCCTCCTGCGGAAATAAGCAGGCATGCAGTGGGAAGCTGTGCTACATTGCGACCAATGTACCGATTACTAATCGTTCATGCCGCCTTGGCCGTGCTGGCCCTGGGTGCAGGCAAGACCGTGACCATTGCGGGCACGGGAGAGCCGGGGTTTGCCGGCGACGGCGGGCCGGGGGTGGAGGCGCGGGTCAACAATCCTTACGGGATCGTGGTGGGTCCGGATGGGGCTCTCTATATCTGTGACATCGATAATCACACGATCCGGCGGCTGGATCTGCGCAGCGGCGTGATCACCACCGTGGCCGGGAGCGCGAGAAAAGGCTACTCGGGCGACGGTGGGCCGGCGCTGGACGCGATGCTGAACCAGCCCTATGAGGTGAGGTTTGACAAGGCCGGCAACATGTATTTCGTGGAGATGCAGAACCACGTGGTGCGGCGGGTGTACAAGAGGGCGGGGATCATCTCGACGGTGGCGGGGACGGGCGTTGCGGGATTCGGAGGCGACGGCGGGCCGGCCGGTAAGGCGCAGTTGAGGCAGCCGCACAGTATCGTCTTTGATCCGCAAGGGCGGCTGCTGATCTGCGACATCGGCAACCACCGGGTAAGGCGGGTGGATCTGAAGACGGGGAAGATCGAGACGTGGCTGGGAACGGGGGAGCGGAAACCGACGCCGGACGGGGCGCCGCTGGCAGGGACGGCGCTAAACGGGCCGCGGGCCATGGATGTGGATCCGCAAGGCAACATCTACCTTGTGCTGCGTGAAGGGAACGCGGTGTATCGCGTGGACACGAAGACGGGTAAGTACGTACACCTGGCAGGGACGGGCGAGAAGGGGCATGATGGAGACAATGGTCCGGCGAAAAAGGCGCGGCTGAACGGGCCGAAGGGGATTGCATGGTCGCCGGACGGAGGCATCTACATCGCCGATACGGAGAGCCACACGGTGAGAAGGATCGATTTGAGAAGCGGGATCATCACGACGGTGGTGGGCAACGGGCAGCGGGGCGACGGGCCGGATGGCGATCCGGCAATGTGCAAGATGGCGCGGCCGCACGGAGTGTTCGTGGACCGGCGGGGGACGCTGTACATCGGAGACAGCGAAGCGCACCGCGTACGCATGCTCAAGCGGCGCTGACCGGAATGACAACTTCCAGGAAGGCGCGGGCGGCGTGGCTGAGGGTGCGGCGGGCGGGATAAGCGAGGCGGATCTTACGTTCGACATGAAGTTCCTGGACGCGGACCTCTCGTAAGGTGCCCTGTTCCAGCTCCTGCTCGACGCACATGCGGGGCAGGAAGGCGATGCCTTCATTGCGCTGGACCATTTTGCGGATGGTCTCCACTGTCGGCATCTCGACGTCCATGTTGAGCATGACCTTGTGGCTCTGAAACTCCTGGATGACGATGTCACGGTAGGGGGAGACGACGTTGTGGGCAATGAAGGTCTCCATGCCGAGCTCGGAGATGGTGACCGAATCGCGGCCGGCGAAGCGGTGGGTCGGGGAGACGATGAAGGCGAGACGGTCCGTGTAGATGACTTGCGTGACGAGGCGGTCATCATTGGGATCGTAGGTGAGCATGCCGAGTTCGAGGTCGCCGTCGACGAGCTGGGCGGGAATGCGGCTGGAAAGGCTGCGGCGGACTTGCACCTTCACTTTGGGATAGAGGCGGCGGTAGCCTTGAATGTGCTTCAGCAAGTAGAGGGAAGTGGATTCGTTGGCGCCGATGGTGAGACGGCCGGTGGAGTTGTCGCGGAGTTCGGACAAAGCGGTGTCCATTTCCCGTTCGAGGTTTTCAAAGCGGCGCGCGTATTCGAGCACCACTTTGCCGGCGTCGGTAAGCAGGAGGTCCTTGGCGGAACGGTCGATGAGCTTTTCCTCGAGTTCGTTTTCCAGACGCTGGACGGCGAGCGAAATGGCGGGCTGAGTGCGGTGCATCTTCTCGGCCGCGCGGGAGAAGGATTTCTCACTGGCCACGGCGAGGAAGACTTTGAGCGGGTGTAGCTCCATATACGGATCATTTATTATACAGGAGCGGCGGCATAAGTCCTGCAAATCGCGCTCAAGTAATGAAAGAATAAGGGATTGCGGCTGAATTGGGTTTGTTTCGTAATTCTGGTGGCGGTGGGCTGCGGCGGTAGCCGTGACGAGCGGAGCGTCCGGCTGGGGATAGGGGCACAGCAATCGCCGACACAGATGCTGGCGTATCTAGCGGATGGGTTGTTTCATTTCGAGGCCGAAGGGCTGAAAGTAACGCTTGAGGAGTTTCCTGGAAGTTCTAAGGGTTTGGAGGCTTTGCTTGGGGGCAGCATTGACGTGTTGAGTGGATACCATGAACAGACGCTTCAGCTGGGCAAGGATGCCCCGAAGGTGAGGAGTTTCCTGGTGATGATGCGGTCGCACATGGTTGTGCTGGCGGTGGCGCCGTCGGCATCCGACCGGATCGGCTCGATGGGGGAACTGAAAGGGGCAACGGTGGGAGTTACGTCGTTGGGTTCGGCAACGCAACTGTTGCTGAACCACCTGCTGGTGAAGGCTGGGATGAAACCGGAGGATGTGCGGCCGGTGGCAATCAGCACGGGAGCGCGGGCGCTGGCGGCAATGGAACGGGGAGTGGTGGAGGCGGGGGTGATCAGCGACTACACGCTACGGCACTTGAACAAACGTTTCGGGCGGGTGAAGGTGCTTGCCGATACCCGGACGGAGGATTTGCAGCGGCTGGTCTACGGATCGCCAAGCTATCCGAGCACGGTACTGATGGCGAAGCAGGAGTGGCTGGAAGCGAATCCGGAGAAGGCGAGGCGGTTAGTGAAAGCGATCGGGCGGACGCGGCAGTGGGTGATGAGCCGGACGGCGGAGGATGTGGCGGCGCGGCTTCCCGCTTCGCACCGCGGGGAGGATCTGAAGCTACATGAGGAGGTGATCCGAGCTACGATGGCGATGTTGCACCCAGACGGGAGGATGAGCGAGGAAGAGGCGCTAGCGGCGCGCCGTGCGGCGGGAAAAAAGACGGGAACCGATGAAACATATACGAATCGTTTTGTTGCTGAGCCTTAGTTTGTTGTGGGGCTGCAAACCGGGCCGAATACAGTCCGGGCCCGCGGTGCGGATCGCGGTGGGAGGGCAGACGCAGCTTGTCTATCTGCCACTGACGTTGACCGAGCGGCTGGGCCATTTCCGCGACGAGGGGCTGGAGGTGACGATCGAGGATTTTCAGGGCGGGGCCAAGGCGCTGGAGGCGCTGGTCGGAGGCAGCGTGGACGTGGTGAGCGGCTTCTACGACCACACGATTCAAATGGCGGCAGAGGGGAAGCCGATGCAGGCCTTTGTGAGCATGCTGCGGTATCCGGGGCTGGTGATCGCGGTGTCACCGGCGACGAAGCGCCGGATTGGAGGCTTGCGGGATTTGGACGGGGCGGTGGTGGGAGTATCGGCTCCGGGATCTTCGACGCATCTGCTGGTGCTCCACCTGCTGAGCAAGCACGGTGTTTCCGCGGAGAAGGCGGGGATTGTGGGGATCGGCATGGCGGCGGGGTCTGTGGCGGCGATGGAGCGCGGCACGGTGGATGCAGCGGTGATGGCGGAGCCGGCCATTTCGCAATTGGAGACGCGCGCCGGTAAATTGAAGCTGCTGGCGGACCTGCGGATGCCGGAGGGAGTGAAGGAAGTCTATGGAGTGGAGAGCTACCCGGCTTCTGTATTGTATGCGCCGGAGGCTTGGATTGAGAAGAACCAGTTGCTGGCACAGCGGCTGGCGCGGGCCGTCCGGCGGACGCTGGACTGGATCGGGAAGCATTCCGGCGAGGAGATCGCGCGAGCGATGCCGGAGAGTTTCGCGGGCGGGGATAAGGCGATGTACGCGAAGGTGATCGAGCAGAGCCGGCCGATGTATTCCACCGATGGGCGGATCAGTGCAGAAGGGGCGGCGGTGGTGGCGGAGGTGATGTCGAGGCTGATGCCGAAGATCGGCGCGGCGAAGGTGGATGCAGGGCGAACGTATCGCAACGATCTTGTGGAGTGAGCATGGTGGAAGAGCCTTTGTGGAGGCCCGATGCGCGGCGCATCGAGCAGGCGAACATGACGCGGTTCCTGCGGGAGCGCGGTTTTCCGGACTACCCTGCCCTGTACCGCTGGTCGGTGGAGAAGCGGGAGGAGTTCTGGCCGGCGGTGTGGGAGTTTTGCGGCGTGCAGGCGTCACGGCGGTGGGATGAGAGAGAGGCGCTGGTCTGGTGGACGGAGCAGGGGCGGCAGGCTTGGCTATCGTGTGGCGGGCTATCTGCCGAACCGTCCGGAGACGGTGGTGGCGATGCTGGCGGCTACCAGTCTCGGCGCGGTCTGGTCGTCGTGTTCACCTGACTTCGGCACGCAGGCGGTGGTGGAGAGATTCGGGCAGATCGAACCGAAGCTGCTGTTTGCGGCGGAGGAGGCAATCCGTGCAGAGATCCGGCGGAGGCTTCGAGAGCAGGCTTCCCCGCGGCATGTGCCGAACAAGGTTTTGGCCGTGTCGGACATTCCGCGCACAATCAGCGGGAAGATTTCAGAGATCGCGATTCGCAACGTGATTCACGGGCACCCGGTAGTGAATCAGGATGCGCTGGCGAATCCGGAGTCGCTAAAGCTGTTTGAAGGGCTGGAGCCACTCAGTAATTAATGTCCCCTGGGGATACAGGAGTACCGAAGCGGAATATGTAGAGCCTCCCTAGCTCGTCCGATGATCTTGGCGTGGTGAGGCACGCCAAGGTTTGAACGCACTGACAGATTCCAAGTTCCATGCCAGACCGAAGGCCTTGGAGGGGTTGCCCGCGTTTCCGGCGGTAGCGCGGAAACTGATGGAACAGGTATCCAAGGAGGACTGCTCGATCGCGGAGGTTTCGAAGCTGATCCGCACGGATGCAGCCTTCGCGGCGGAGGTTCTGAAGCTGGCCAACTCGGCGATGTTTGGGCTGCGGTATGAGGTGGTGAGTATCCTGCACGCGATTTCCGTGCTGGGGATGGACCGGCTGAAGGCACTGGTGCTGACGGTAGGTCTGCGGGATTTACTGGCGGGGGCGCGGCAGATGGAGCTGGTTCACCGTTGCTGGCGGCATAATCTCAGCACCGCGTTGACGGCGGAATTCCTCGCGGAGTTTTGCTGGCTGGACAAAGCCGTGGCATACACGGCCGGCCTGCTGCATGAAATAGGACGGCTGGCGCTGATCATGCTGCATCGGGAAAAGTATCAGGAGCTTGTCCATCTGACGGAATCCTCTGGTCGTGAACTGAGGGAGTGCGAAAGAACCGCCTTCGGAATTGATTCGCAGCAGGCGGGAGCGTGGATCGCGGAGGATTGGGGACTGCCGAAGGAGTTGCGGGAAGTGGCGGCATGCCGGGATCAGCCGCGCAGCGGCGGGCAAATGACACTAGGCCGGTTGATTTGGCTTTCTTGCCGGATCAGCAATGAGGTCGGTTTCGTTGCCATAGGAAAGGCCGGGACGCACTGGGATCCGTCGGCGCTGCAGCAGTTTGTTCCCGCCGACCTGTGGCCGAAGATGGAGCCGCGGATGGGGGAACTGATGGAGATGGTGCAGTTCAAGATCAACGTGTTCGAGTGCGAGTTCCACCACTGAGGTTGGTGGTAAGCTGGCCGTTTGAGCACCAAGCTGGCGATCGTGATCACGGCCTTGCTGGCCGCCGCAAATGCGGAAACCACGTGCCGCTACCGGCTTCAGGCAGATACCAGTAGCGTCAGGGTGAGCTTGGAATTGTCCGGGCTTAGGCCGGGGCCGCGCGTACTCATTATCCCGAAGGCCGTACCAATGGGATACGGGGATCAACCTTACGACCGTTTTGTTTCCGGAGTCGAGGCCTATTCGGTCACCGGAGAAGCACTGCGGGTGGAGCGCAGCGAAGGGCCCCGGTGGAAACTGGGACATCAGGCTACGACGGTCGGGAAGGTGCAGTATGAGGTTGATATCGCCCGGATGGAGAAGGAGATCCTATCGGCGGCCGATAGTTCCCGGCGCCGGCCGAGGTACTTGAGTTTACTCGGGTATTCGGTATTCGGGTATGTGGAAGGGCTGGAGGAGGCGCCGGTCTCCTTGCAGGCGGAGGGGCTTGACAGCTGGCCCATATTTCTCACACTGAAGCCCACGGAAACTCAGGATCGCGGGCGCGCGGAAGCCACGGCGGTGAATTTCTACGCATTGGCGGATTCGCAGATTGCGATGGGACCTGCTCTGGTTGTCCGCCGTGCGCCTTCAAAGGCTCCCATGTTCCTGGCCACCTACGATGAACTCGGGGGGTTGAATGCGGTGATGGACAGGGTGGCGCGGGAGGCGGCTTACGCAATGGACGCGGTGGCGGAATACTTCGGCACCACGCCATTTCCTCACTACACCGTGCAAATGGAGATGCTGCGGCCGGTTTCCACTGACCACCGCTACGGGTTCAGCATGGAACATATGGAGAGCGCGACTTTCTACCTGGGAGAGGAGATGGCGCTCAACCCCGGCACACAGGAGGCGATCTGGCGCCGGCATCGCTTCAACTTCGCGCACCACATGGCCCACGCCTGGATACCGAAGCGAAGCTACCCAAGCGGTTACTTTCCTTTTAGCTGGGAGCTGACTCCGGTGCTGGATACGATCTGGCTAAGCGAAGGCTGGGCGCAGTACGCCGCGATGTCGGCGCTGCGCGACAAACTGGAGCCCGCGCAGCGGGAAGCATTCATGAAAACGTCGCTCGACAGGTTTCAAGCGGTGCTTGGCAATAGCCCGGCGTTTCTGAAACGGATGCCGCTGGTGGAGCTTTCCCGCGTCGGTTCGACGCGGTATTCGGAGGATTTCCGCGTTGGGCGGCTTCTGTTTTCGAGGGGTGGACTGATGGCCGAGGAAATGGACCGCCATATTGTGTCGCAGACCCAAGGGAAGAAGAGTTTTCGCGACGCGTTGCGCGCTCTGGTCGCCTGGAGTCTGCGCGAGCGGAAGCCGTTTCGAGTCGAGGATCTACCTTCTCTTTTCCGGGAAGCAACAGGGGCCGAGGTGGGACCGGTCATCCAACGGTGGCTGGCTCCTCTGAAAGAATAGTTGCATGCGAACCCTGATCGCCTTGTTGCTGTTCACTAACGCCTTCCTCACTGCTCAATCACAGCCGGAGCTGGAGATCCGGGTTGTTTACGACAACACGACTGCCAAGCCCGGCCAGGTGCAGGAGGATTGGGGCTATGCAGCGGTGGTGACGTTCCGCGGGCGCCGGCTGCTGTTTGATTCCGGCACCAAGCCTGACCTGTTTATGGAAAATCTCGGTAAGCTCGGCGTGAAGCCGGAGTCCATTGAATCGGCGATGATCTCGCATGAACACCAGGATCACCGTAGCGGTATCTACCAGCTTTTTCCCTTGCACAAGGCGCTCCCGGTTCATTTTCTCGATAGTTTCGAAGGGCCGGCCTGGGACCAGGCTGAGCGCATCGGGATGAAACCGGTGAAAGTGACGGGACCGAAGGAGCTGCTGCCGGGCATGTTCACGACAGGCTTAGTGGAGGGCTCACCCAATGAGCAGGCGTTGGCGGTGGAGACGTCGAAGGGAATTGTAATGATGGTCGGTTGCAGCCATCCCGGAATCGTGAAGCTGGTGGAGACGGTGCGCAGGCAGCGGGGCAAGGATTCCATCCGTCTGCTCATCGGCGGGTTCCACATGTTCCGGCAGCAGGAGCCGGAGATCTCGGCGCAGATCTCACCACTGAAACAGCTGGGAGTGAAGGAGGTGCGTCCGGCGCATTGCACGGGAGATCTGGCGCACTCACTGTTTGAGAAGTCCTGGGGCGGCGCGTACGGCAAGGCGGGAGCGGGAAACATCATACGGCTGGATTGATGGACTATCATCGATAGTCGTGAACTCGAACATTTCCAGACGTCAACTGTTGAGCATGTCTGCGGGGCTAGGTCTGGCCGGACGCGCGCCGGCACAGCAACGCAGGCCGAACTTCCTCATCGTCCTGACGGATGACCAGGGCTGGGGTGACTTGAGTGTGCATGGGAACACGAATCTCTCGACGCCGAATATCGATTCGCTCGCACGCGATGGCGTGCTATGGGAGAGATTCTTCGTTTGTCCCGTCTGCGCACCCACCCGAGCGGAGTTTCTCACCGGCCGTTATCATCCGCGTGGCGGCGTGCGCGGCGTCACCACGGGCGCCGAGCGTCTGAATCTGGACGAGACCACGATCGCCCAGTCCTTCCAGGCTGCCGGCTACGCCACGGGAGCATTCGGCAAATGGCACAACGGCTCGCAGCATCCGTACCACCCGAATTCACGTGGATTCGACGAATACTACGGTTTCACGTCTGGTCACTGGGGAATGTACTTCGACACGGAGATGGACCATAACGGAGAGCTGACGCGCGGGAAGGGCTATATCACCGATGATTTGACCGATCGCGCGATGGGCTTCATGGAGAAGAACAAGGACAAGCCGTTTTTCTGCTACGTTCCTTACAACACGCCGCATTCGCCGATGCAGGTGCCGGACTCCTATTTCCGCAAGTTCGCCGGCAATGATCTTAAGCTGCGGGCAGCGGATCCGAAGCTGGAAGACCTCGATCATACTCGCGCCGCGCTGGCGATGGTGGAGAACATCGATTGGAACGTCGGACGCATGCTTCGCAAGCTCGATCAGCTGCGGCTGGCGCGCGACACAGCGGTTCTCTACTTCAGCGACAACGGTCCGAACGGCTGGCGGTGGAACGAGGGGATGAAGGGCCGCAAGGGAACAGTGGATGAAGGAGGAGTTCGGTCGCCGCTGCTGGTGCGTTGGCCGGGCCGGTTCCGGCCGGGGAAGAGGATTCCGCAAATCGCCGGAGCGATCGATCTCTATCCGACGCTGACGGAACTGGCGGGAGTTCCGGTGACGGCGAAGAAGCCTCTGGATGGCAAAAGCCTGAAGCCGTTGCTGGAGGACGATCCGCGGTTATGGCCGGACCGCATGATCTACTCGCATCAAAACGGGCGGGTGAGCGTGCGGACGCAGCAGTACCGGTTAGATCCCGCAGGGCAGCTGTTCGACATGAAGGCCGATCCGATGCAGAAGAAGGATGTGGCAGGGGAGCAGCCGGAAGTGACGGCGAAACTGAAGAAAGCTGTCGAGGAATGGTCGAAGGAGGTACTGCCGAAGGGGCCCGACGACCGGCCGTTTCCGGTCGGCTTTCACAAGACGACACGGTTGCCTGCGCGCGACGGCGTACCGCACGGGGGCGTGCAACGCAGCGGCCGCGCGCCGAACGCCTCCTTTTTCACGAAGTGGACATCGAAGGAAGACCGCATGACGTGGGATGTCGAGGTGGGCGTTGCGGGGAAGTATGAGGCTGCGATCTATTACGCCTGCCGTAATGGCCAGGAAGGGTCCGTTGTGGAATTGCGGTTCGGCGAGAGCACGGTGCAGACGAAGGTTGCCGCATCGCATGATCCGCCGCTTATCGGCAAGGAGTTGGACCGCGTGGATCGGGGTTCGGAGTCCTATGTGAAAGATTTCAAGCGGCACAGCCTGGGCAGTCTTGATTTGGCAAGTGGGCGCGGGCAGATGGTTCTCCGTGCACTGGAGGTGAAGGGCCAGGAAGTGGCCGAAGTCCGATACCTGGAGTTGGGGCGGGTCTGATCAGCCGGAGGCGGACCCGCCCGGCGCACGAGCGGCGGGAAAGGAGCAACGGCGCCGGCGGCGACCCCGGCTGCCGTGCCGAGGAAAATCCACTGCACCCGAGAGAGCCGGTTCAACCGGCCTGGGCCTCGGGCGGTTTGCTGATGTCGAAGCCTTCCCAACGGGCGATGACCGCTGTGGCCAGGCAGTTGCCGAGAACATTCACCGAGGTGCGTGCCATGTCCATCACCGCATCAATCCCGAGAAGAACGGCGGCGCCTTCCATGGGTAGCTGGAAGGAGGCAAGCGTTCCGGCGAGGATAACAAGAGCGGCGCGTGGCACGCCGGCAACGCCTTTGCTGGTGAGCATGAGAGCGAGCATCATCATTACTTGCTCGCCGACGCTCATGTCGACGCCTGCCGCTTGCGCAACAAAGATCGAGGCCAGCGACAGATAAAGTGTAGTGCCATCGAGGTTGAAGCTATAGCCGGTCGGCAGCACGAAGCCAACGATATGCTTGGGAACGCCGAAGCGTTCCATGTTCTCCAGTGCCACGGGCAGCGCCGCTTCACTGGAGGAGGTGGAAAAAGCGATCAGGAACGGCTCCTTCACCGCATGATAAAAGCGGCGCACGGGAACCCTGGCAATGGCGATCACGGCGCCCAACACTCCGAACACGAAGATCACCTGGGCGACGTACATGGTAACGATCAGTTTTCCGAGACCGAACAACACGCCGAAGCCTTTACTGCCCACCGTAACGGCAATCGCTGCACCGACGCCGACGGGAGCAAGGTACATCACGTACTTGGTGTAGCGGAACATGACTTCGGCGACCGATTCGGCAAAGTGAACCACCGGTTTGGCCTTATCCCCAATCGCGGCGCAAGCGGCGCCGAACAGGAAACAGAAGACGACGATTTGCAGCACTTCGCCTTTTGCCATGGCTTCGAAAATGCTGGCGGGGAAGGTGTGTTCGAGTATGGCGCCCAGTCCCGGCGGTTTGGCGGGAAGGGCAAGCTCTTCCGCGCTTTTCTCGAGGTTCATGCCCGCGCCGGGACGGGTGAGGTTGACCGCCGCAAGGCCCAGCACGAGGGCGATCGTCGTCACGATTTCGAAATAGACAATGGCCTTGACGCCGATGCGGCCCATCGCCATGACGCTGCCGGAACCGGCAATGCCAACCACCAAGGTGCCAAACAACAGGGGCGCGATGATGGACTTGATCAGGCGGAGAAAAATATTGCTGAGCGGATTCAGCTCCTTGGCGACTTGTGGAACCCAGGCGCCAAGGGCAATGCCGGCGGCCATGCCGATAAAAATCCAGGAAGTAATGGAAAGGCGTCTCATCGCTCTCCCCATTTGAGCTTTTGCCGCAGGACATCGAAGTAGAGCAGGCGCGGCGGGCGGATCAGCCTCAATACATAGGAAGAAGCCCGGCAAAAGATACGGTCTTGATGATGAAGAAGCACGCCGAGTTGGCCGTCGACATTCAGATAGGAGGCTTCATCGGGTGCGTGGTTGATGATTTGGATGACTGTGGAATCGGGAACAATGACCGGACGATGCGTTAGCATGTGCGGGCAAATGGGCGTGATGGCAAAAGCGGCCACCTGCGGGAAGACGATGGGGCCTCCGGCCGACAGCGAGTAGGCGGTGGAGCCGGTCGGAGTGGAGACAATCAGTCCATCGGCTTTGTAGGAGCAGACGTAGTGATTATCGACATGGGCCTCCAGGTCGATCATGTGGGCGGAGGGCCTCTTGCTGACGACAACGTCGTTGAGCGCCAGGTAGGAGCCGATTTGCCGGCCGCGCCGCTCCAGTTTGCAATCCAGCATCTGACGGTGCCCGATGCGGTGCTCACCGCGAAGAGCGCGCTCCAGTTCCGGGTAGATCTCATCTTCGGTGATCGCGGTGAGAAAGCCGAGACTGCCGAGATTGACGCCGAACAGAGGGATTTCACGGCCGGCGATCGCCTTGGCCGCGGAAAGCAGCGTGCCGTCACCCCCGAGAACGATGATGAACTGGCAGCCCTCCGGCACCAGTTCACGCACGAGCCCGTCCTCACGACCCAGATAGGAGGCCGTTTCGCGATCATATCGGGCCTGAATGTCCCGCTGCCTGAGCCACTCTATCAAGCCGGGGACAATTCGGTTTCCCTCTGGAATACCCGGCTTGGAGATGATGCCGACGGTGCTAATGTCTTGCATAAAGGAGAAACTCCCGGTTGCCCTCGGCACCCAAAACCGGGCTTTCGATGATATCAGTCCTCAGGCCTAATTGCTCGGCCGCACCGCGGATCTTGGCACAGGCGGCCTGGTGCAAGGCTGAGTCACGGACAATGCCACCCTTGCCGACCTGGTCCTTGCCAACCTCAAACTGAGGCTTGACGAGCAGCACCATTTCGCAACGCTCATCAAGAAGCGGCGGGATGACGGGAACAATCAGCGTGAGGGAAATGAAGCTGACATCGCAGGAGGCGAACTGGCAGGTTTCCCCAATCTCCGCCGGCGCCAAATGACGGGCGTTGATTCCCTCGCGAACGACGACTCTTTCATCCTGGCGCAGCTTCCAATCCAGCTGGCCCGAGCCGACATCGACGGCGTGGACTCGCAAGGCTCCACGCTGTAGCAGGCAGTCCGTGAAGCCGCCTGCCGATGAGCCGATATCGACACAGACCCGGCCGGTGACGTCGATGCGGAAATGATCGAGCGCAGCGGCCAGCTTCTGCCCGCCGCGGCTGACATAAGGCGGGCCAGAGGCCACATCCAGAACAGCCTCCAGAGGAACGCTATGGCCTGGCTTTGCCGCTTTCCGCCCGTCGACGGTAACGGCTCCAGCCAGCACAAGGGCGCGTGCCTTTTCCCTGGACGGTGCTAGGCCGCGATCCACGAGGAGTTGGTCCAGGCGCGCTTTGGGGATCTTCATGCATTGCGCCGTACGATGAGTTCGGCGATCTCCCGAAGAGAGCCCGCTTGGGGGCCGAAAGAGTCGAGCGAAGCGAGCGCTTTCGTTAGCTCCATCTCCGCCATCCGGTGCGACTCGGCGGCTCCGTAGACGGCCGGGAAGGTGATTTTGTGTTGCGCAGCGTCCTTGCCCGCCGTCTTGCCAAGCTGTTCGGAGCTTTGTTCGATGTCGAGCAGGTCGTCGACGATTTGGAAGGCCAGGCCGATATGCTCGCCGTAGCGCGACAAATCGTCCAGCTGCTGCCGGCTGGCGCCGGCACAGATAGCTCCGATGCGTACGCTGGCGCGCAGCAGGGCGCCGGTTTTTGCCCGGTGAATGCGTTCCAGCAGGGAAACCTCCGGCGGCAGACCCTCCCCTTCCAGATCGTGAACCTGCCCGGCGATCATGCCGCCGACCGTTCCGGCAGCGCGTGCCAGCTCCGCCGTCATCTCGATTCTCCGGGAAGCATCCACGGGAAGCTCGGCGAGCACCTGGAAGGCGAGTGTGAGTAAAGCATCGCCTGCGAGAATCGCCATCGCTTCGCCGAACACCTTGTGGCAGGTCGGCCGGCCGCGGCGCAGATCATCATTATCGAGAGCCGGCAAATCATCGTGGATGAGTGAATAGGTATGGACGAGTTCGAGGGAACAGGCCGCTGCTTCCATTCCCGCCGGCGGCGCAGAGATGGCCTCCGCCGCCGCCAGAGCCAGCACGGGACGGATGCGCTTGCCGCCGGCAAAGAGGCTGTAGCGCATCGCCTTGTGAATCGTGACCGGCTCGGCGGATTCCGGCGGCACCAGGCGCTCCAGCTCCGACTGGATGCGTTCACCCTGGCGGCGAAGATAGTCCTGAATTTTCATTGCCGGAACCATGGCAGCGGTTGCTGGCTCATCCCTGTTCCGGCTGAAACGGCGCCGGTGAAACACGATTGCCCTTTTTGAGCAGGATTTCGATTTTCGTTTCGGCCTGCTCAAGGCGCTGGCGGCAGGATTCGCTGAGCGCCATACCCTTTTCGAACAGCTGGAGCGATTCCTCAAGCGGCAGATCCCCGGACTCCAGACGGTTCACGACGCTCTCGAGCTCGGAGAGGTCCGATTCAAAGGTCGCCGGCTTGGGATCCTCGGCCATCGCCATATTTTATCCCACCGGCGGGACCTGAACCCTGTAGCGCACTGCCAGCTTGAGCAGCCCATCCCAGTGACCGCGCTCCAGCGGGATACCGCCACGGCGGCGGTCGTCCTCGGTGCGCCATTCCGGCTCTCCGGCGACAAGAACTTCGTCGTAGCCCGGCGCGGGTTGCGACGACTTGACCATTGTCACGAGCTTACGCACGCGCGCGGTGAACTCCTCGAGGGGCAGGAGCCTGCTGATATCGACCGCCAGGAAGGTCTGGTTCACGCGGAAGGGACGAGTTCGAATGCGAAGACCACCCATCTCGGTGCTCATCGCGCCGCCGCTCAAAACAGCGGAAAGGATCTCGACCATCATGGCAAGGCCGCTGCCCTTGTATCCGCCCAAAGGCATGAGAGCGCCGGACAGAGCTGCTTGGGTTGAGGTGGTGGGGCGGCCGTCTGAGTCCATCGCCCAGCCTTGAGGGATTTCGGGCTCGCCGAGAATGTTGGCCTTGTAGATCTTTCCCATGGCAACAGTGGTGGTGGCCATATCGAGCAGCCAACTGCCGCCATCGGGACCAGGCAAGGAGACACAAATGGGATTGGTTCCCCAGCGCGGTTCCCGGCCCTGCCAGGGCGCCACGCTGGGAGAAGCGTTGCAGAAGATCATCGCCAGGCAGCCCTCGGAAGCGATGCGCCGGCCCCACCACGCAGCGGCGCCAAAGTGGTTGGATTCGCGCGCGACGACGAAACCAGTGCCATGCTCGCGGGCAAGCCGCACGGCATGAGAACAGCAGGTTTCCGCGATCACTTGGCCCAATCCATTCATACCGTCATAAAGCATGACGGTGCCGGACTCGGAAATCACACGGCCCACGGCGGCCGGGTCGACGCGTCCTCCGTCGACCTGGTCCATGTAAAAAGGAAGAAGCTGCACGCCGTGAGAATCCACGCCACGCAAGTTGGCGGCAACCAGCGAATCTGCGAGCAAGGAGGCCGCCGCTTCCCCGATTCCCCCGGCGCGCGCGATTTGAAAGACGAAGTCCCTCAGGACAGCGTCCTGCACCAAGATGTGACTCATTGCTTGAGGTACTTCTTGATGTCGGGCGCAAGAAGTTTTTGTGTTTCCTGCTTCTCAAGATCGGCTCTTGTCACCACCACGGCTTGGAGGTCCATCCGCTTTGGCGGTTCCTGTCCGCTTAGTTTCTGATGGATGGTCTTCACGCCCTCATAGCCCATTTTGAAAGGGTCCTGAACCACCATGGCGTCGATGACTCCGGCTTTCAGGTCCTCGATCATGGCCTCGTTGGAATCGAAGGCAACCAGTTTGATCTTGCCCTGCACGCCGCGCCCTTTGAGAGCGAGAGCGGTTCCGCTGCAACTGGGTTCGGTAGAGCAGAAGAAGCCGTCGAGGTCCGGGTGAGCGGTGAGGATGTTCTCGGCGGCAGCCATCGATTTGGCGCGGTCGGACATGCCGAACTGGCGCTGAACGACAGCAATGCCTGGGAACTCCTTGGCGATGACTTCATCAAAGCCTCGTTCGCGATCTGTGGTGGAAACGCTGCCGGGCACATGCATCACCAAGCCTACCTTTCCCTTGCCGCCGAGGAGTTCACCCAGTTTGCGCCCCCCCATGCGGCCCGCTTCCTGGTTGTCCGTTGCGACGTAGCTCATGTAGTTTGTGGAGTCGAGTCCGGAGTCGAAGACGGTGACGGGAATGCCGGAGTTAGTGGCGCGCTCGACGACGCCGACGAGAGCCTTGCGATCGGAGGCGGCGATGACGATGCCGTCCACGCGGCGGGCGATCATCGAGTCGACAATTTGGATCTGGCGGCTGTAGTCGGTCTCCTGTGCCGGAGCGTTCCAGAGTATTTCGCGGCCGAACTCCTCGCCAGCTGCCATGGCTCCGGCCTGCACAGTGAGCCAGAAAATGTGAGTGGCGCCTTTGGGAATGACGGCGATCTGCTTCTTTTTCGAGCCGCCGCAGGAGGCTAGAAAAACGAAGGCGATAGCAACCATGAGAGCGCGTTTCATTGAGCGCACCATCCTCCGTCGATCAGGATGTCCGTACCGGTGATGAAGCCTGCTTGCTCGGAGCAGAGGAATCGAGCCAGCGCGCCCACTTCTTCCACTTTGCCCCAGCGGCCGACGGGGATCTTGGAAATGAACTGGGCGTTGATCTCCGGGTTCTGCATGAGCGAAGTATTCATCTCGGTGCCGAAGGGCCCGGGGCTGATGCCGACGACGGTGATTCCTTCGGAGGCGAGTTCGAGAGCCAGCGCACGGGTGAGGCCGAGCAGCGCGGTTTTGGAAGAAGAGTATGCGGTACGGCCCGGGATGGAGACGTGACTCATGATGGAGGTCATGTTGATGATGCGCCCGTAGCCGGCGCCCTTCATGTGGGGAACAAACGCCCGGCACATGAGGAAGACGCTGGTGAGATTCGTGTTTTGCACCCGATTCCACTCCTCCAGCGTGAACTCGGTGATGTTCTTGCGGATGTTGATGCCGGCGTTGTTGATCAGGATGTGCACATGGCCGAACTTGGCGGCGACATCCTTTTCGAGTTGGGAGACCTGCGCTTCGTCGGTGATATCGGCGGTCCAGACCTCGGCTTTTCCGCCCGCGCTACGGACGGCCTGGGCGGTCTCTTCGAGTTTTTCCTTGTCTCGCGCGACGAGTGCGATGGAGGCGCCGTCTGATGCCAGCGCCAACGCCATTGCCTTGCCGAGTCCCCGGCTTCCACCGGTGATGAGCGCGACTTTTCCTTCCAGTGTCTTAGTTGGCATGATTGCGTTTCTTCTCCTGATCGATAGTAAGTCTCAGTCTCAGCCTCGGCGGGCAAGCGCAAGGATCGTGTCGGCGACGCGCTGCGGCTGATCGATGCCTGTCATGGAAAGCCTGCCGGTCTCCCCGGCGGTTTCCAGCGTGAGGTCGCCGAGACCCATCAGCCGCTGCGCCACGCTCTGTTCCACACGGACATCTTGTATTTTGCCCAACTCCAGGGTGCGCGTGGAGCGTGACAGCATCCCCTCCTGATAGCGCAGTTTTCCCTCCTCGACGAGGAGCGTTTTGAAGCGGTGGGCGAGGTGCTGCTTGGCGGAGACTCCGGCGATGAGAAAGGGAATCCCCAGGAGAAGGTAGATTCCCGGGTTGCCGCTAGCCAGGGCATAGGCGGCCGCCGCCAAGGCCAGGAGCGCGGAGACAATGTAGCCGAACTTCACCATTTTCGTGCTGGGACGAACAACCAGATCCGCCATGACTTTTTAGAATAACCCGAAGCCCCCGTCCGGGGGGCTTGTTCGGAATCCAAAGGGGAAGTTAAGATCGTATGACGTAAGGAGGCAACTACATGAACATCGCACTTGTGTCCAGGTTTGTGCTGCCGGCGCTGCTGGCCACGGCTTGCCTGGGCGCGGACTTCACCTACACAGACCAGACGGAAATCACCGGGGGATCGATGAAGTCGCTTATGAACCTGGCGGCGCGGTTTTCCAAACAGGCGGGCGCCCCGATCACGACGGTGCACCGGTACAAGGATCACCGCATGGGCACATTCACCGGGGACCAGGTGAATATCACCGATATTCAGGCGGAAACGATCACCATGATCGACACGAAGAAGAAAGAGTACTCGGTGATCACCTTCGCCGAAATGGCCGAGGCGATGAAGGCGATGATGGCGAAAATGAGCGGCGCCAAGAAGCCCGCCAAATCGGACGTAAAGATGGAATGGAAGATCAGCGCGGACAACACGGGTAAGACCAAAGAGGTGGCCGGGGTCAACGCGAAGCACACCATTCTGAAGATGCAGGCTCAGGGGACCGATCCGCAAAGCGGCCAATCAGGAACGATGGCGATTGCCACCGACATCTGGACCGGCAAAGTGCCCGGCTATGAGACGGCGCAGAAGTTCAACATGGAACTGGGCAAGAAGTTGATGGTTTCGGCGAACGTGAATCCGATGATGGCCGCTCAACTGGGCGAATCGATGATGAGCGGGATGGGCGAAGTGGCGAAGAAGATGTCGGAGCTGGATGGCATGCCACTACAGTCGGTAACGCGGATGGGCATGGGGAATGTACCGCCGGCTTCGGAAGCTCCCACCGCTGCCGCAGCTCCGGAATCACAGGGACCAACCGCGAAGGAGGCACTCGGAGGCGCGTTGAAAGGGCTTGGCGGCTTTGGGCGCTTCGGCCGGAAGCAGCCTAAAGCGGAAGAGCCGCCACCGGCGCAGCCGCCGGAGGCCAATCAGGCAGCCGCGTCGGGGATCCTCATGGAGACCACCACCACGGTGATGTCGTTCTCATCGGAGGCGATCGATCCGTCGCTGCTTAGCGTGCCGTCGGGCTTCAAGCAGGTGGAACACCCGATGAAGAAGATGCGGTAGCGGTCAGAAGCAAAAAGAGCCGGGTCCTCCCACATCGAGAACCCGGCTTTCCGTTGTGAAGAGCTGAGACTAGCGTGCGTCGGCCGCGGTAACCAATTCCTCTTTGTCCCTCTTCTTCTCCTTCCAATCACGGAAGGAAACTGTGTTCTGCTGGTGGTACCTTTCCATGAGGTGATCCGTTTCCAGATAGATCACGCCGCCTTTCTTCTCGCGTTGAGCCTTCCAGTCCGTGATCACGTCCATAGCCGCATGATCGACGTAGCCGAGCCGGCCGAAGTGGATGTGGACCTCGCCGTGGAACGGGACCGCATCGAGAGCGTCGGCCAGCGCCGGCAGCCGGAGAAAGGTAGCGGCACCCTCCAGATGCAGATCGACGCGGTTCTTACTCGGGTCGTGGTCAGTGCGGATGGACAGGTGAGTCATCATGTAGATGAGCTTGACGGCAGAGAGAACCAAGCCCACAACGATGCCAGTCAAAAGGTCCTGAACCACAATGACGGTCAGGGTGGCGCCGTAGATTCCAACGGGAAGCCAGCCGTATTGACGCAGCAATTTGATGTTGGCGGGATTGACGAGCTTATAGCCTGTAAATACGAGGATGGCGGCAAGGCTGGACGTGGGAACCAGTTTGAGGATGAAAGGCGCGAAGACAACCAGCACAAGCAGCCAGACTCCGTGCATGATGGCCGAGGCGCGGGTCTTGCCGCCCGACATCACGTTTGCGGTGCTGCGGACGATCACGCCGGTCATCGGCAGCGCGCCCGCCAAGCCGCATAGGACATTCCCGAGCCCTTGGGCCACGAGTTCCTTGTCGTACTTGGTCTTCTCCCCGCTGTGCATTTTGTCCACGGCGGTGGCGCTGAGCAACGTTTCGGCGCTGGCCACGAAGGCGGTTGCAGCCACCGAAACGAGAACGCTTCCCTCCAGCAGTTTGCCCATCGTCTCCAACGTCGGCCAGTTGATGGCGTCGGCGAGGTTATCCGGCAGGGAGATGTATTGAATCGGGAGTTTCCAAATGGCGGCGATAGCCGTGGCGACAATCACGGCAACCAGTGAGCCAGGGATCTTCTTAAGACCACCCTTAGCGAACTGGTTCCAGCCGACCAGCACAATCAGGGTTCCCAAACCGATCATTCCCGCGATATGGTGGCTGCTGCCGTCTAGCGGCCACACGCCCTTGTAGATGGATTCGGGAATGGAGATCAGGTTGGCGAGCCCGTTGCCGCGCGGCTTGTCGTCGACCATGACGTGGAATTGCGCGGCGGCGATCAACACGCCGATACCGGCCAGCATGCCGAAGATCACGGCAGGCGCAATAGCGCGGAACAACTGCCCGAGACGCAGCGCCCCGGCGGCCAACTGGATGAATCCGGCCGCCAGCACGATTGGTCCGAGCATGGAAATCCCATGCTGCTGCACGATCTCGAACACCATCACCGCCAGCCCGGCCGCCGGACCGCTGACCTGAAGCGGACAGCCGGCAAGAAATCCGACGACGATGCCGCCGACGATGCCGGTGATGAGACCCGCCGCAGGCGGAACTCCGGAAGCGATGGAGATGCCCATGCACAAAGGCAGGGCGACGAGAAAGACAACGATCGAAGCGGGAAAATCGGCCGATAGCCTCTCGCTCCAGCTCATACCTTACCTCCTGCAAATGCGAGCTTTTCCGGCTCGGAGCTCTCCGTCACCGCAACGAAAGCACCTTTCTGGTGGTGATAAGCGGTCACCTGACCTGTGCCAATGTGATAAATCCAGCCATGCAGCCGTAGCCGGCCGGCCTGCAAGGCGCCCGCCACCGAGGGATGCGTCTGGATGTTGCGCAACTGGGCCAGCACGTTTTGCTCGGTAAGCGTAATTAGTTTTTCCTCTTCGCTGAGGTGGGAGAAGTTCTCCACGACAACGGCCCGTGCCGCATCGCCGTGATGCAGCCATGCAGCGACACTCTTCAACGAGGCAACCTTGTCCGGGTAGAGGACTCCCTTCATCGCGCCGCAATCAGAGTGGCCGCAGATGATGACGTCCTTTACCTTCAGTGCGCTGACGGCATATTCGATCGTCCCGGTTACGCCGCCGATCGCCTGCCCGTAGGCGGGAACGATGTTGCCTGCGTTGCGGATAATGAACAGCTCACCCGGCTTGGTTTGTGTGAGCAGAGTCGGCGCAATCCGGGAATCCGAACAGGTGATGAACAACACCTCCGGACTCTGACCGGTTGCCAGCTGACTAAACAGTTCCTCGTGAGACGGAAACACTTCTTTCTGGAACTTGACAAGACCTTCAATGATCTTCTTCATTGGCGAAACCTCCTGAACCTGGAATGGTAATAGTTAGACTACGCATGAACGTCTGGCGTGAATGGGGCTTCTCGCCTGAGTTCACCGAATTGTGTGTCGGTTAGAGGGTAGAGACTGGCGGGGGCCGCTGCCGGTTGGGGAAAAAGAGGCGCCCGGCAGGGATGCGGTCGACCACATCAGAGTAGATGAGGACCGCGGAGAACTGTGGAGCCAGGATGGCGTCCGCCTGGGTTGCTGCCGCCCCGCATGAACTGCCGGCTTCCGCCGACCCCGGTTGCTCCGAGTCCTGAGTCTGATCGAGGCGGATTGCTGCTGGTTCATGACCCTCGTCGGAATCCCGATACTGGCAGGAGCTTGCGACGGCACGAACGGGGGATTTCCGAACCAGGCGTTGACTCTGCAAGCGCGCGGCACTGGCTGAAACACACAAACAGAGCACGACGGCAAGCAGCGAAAGGCGCTGCAGTACTCCCGTGATGGTGGAGTGCGGTTGATTCATGGAACGCGCCTAGCGGGTGAACCCTGTAGCAGGGCTCCCAGTTCAGTTTATATCCTACTACACCACGAGGCTCGTGCAGCTAGGGGATTCGCTCAAGCGGGCTCAAATGTTAGCTGAATCGAGGCCCCGCCTGGTCCCGCAACCGCCGGTCAAGCAGACTGCGAAGAAAGGTAAGACGCGCACCGAAATGCTTCACCGTCAGTAAGGGCATCCGAGTCAGCCGGAGGACATGCTCGGTCACGCTGCCGAGAAGGACCGCAGCCGAGGGAGACCGTCCGCGGGTCCCCATTAACAATGAGGTCGGCCTTGTGTTCCTCGGCGGCATGCAGGATCGCTCCTGTCACCTCATGAGCTTCCTTGAGCAGACTCGTCAGCTTGATCCCATGGAGATCCACCCGCGCGGCGAACAGATAGAAATCATCCTGTTGCTGTTGAACGAACTCTTCATCGGGCTCCCGAAAGCTCACCACGGACGAGTTGAAACAGACGTGCAAAGCGAGCAGCTCTTCCAGATGAGTGCGGTTGGCAATCGAGGCCGCCATGGAGATGGCATCCGCGGACATCGGCGAGAAATCCACGGGCGCCAGGATCCGGCTGATGCGTGCTGGAGAGTCTTGCGGCGCCATCCAGACCGAACAAGGTGCTTTCATAGACGACAATGCGCCAGAAAGCCACGCCGAGGTGGCCAGCGCCTCCAGAGATCCAGGCGAATAATCCACTCCGGCCAGAATGCGATTCAGCCTTGCCGGGAAACCCTCAGGTACCACCCAGCCACAGGGAAATCCCCACAGGGAAATCGTTGACGTGGCTCCAGCTCAAAGCATAGAATGAATGCCCGAGGGGGTCATGTCATGAACCGACTGGTTCTCGTTTCTCTTCTGTTAGCCGGCGGTCTATGGGCTCAAACGGAACGCGGCAACATTACCGGCTCCGTCTCCGACGCCAGCGGCGCTTCCATTCCCGGAGCTGCCGTGACGATTACGAATACAGCTACCAACCAAGCGATATCCGTTAGCACGACGGGCGCCGGGGACTACAATGCCGCCAACCTCTCCCCGGGACGCTACCGTGTCGAGTTTGCCGCTCAGGGTTTCAAGAAGAGAGTAAGCGATGGCGTGATTCTCACCGCCGCTGCGACGCTGCGGCTGGACGCACAACTGGAGGTGGGCGCTGTGACCGAATCGGTGGAAGTGCGGGCCGACATCGCCCAGGTGCAGACAGAAAACGCCAAGGTCACGACGGCAGTGCAGAACAAGCTCGTCGACGAGTTGCCACTCGTGGTCGGCGGCGCGTTGCGCAGCCCCTTTGACCTCGTCTCCATTACGCCGGAGGCCAGAGGCGGTGGCGGTCAACTGGCACTCGGCGGCGGCCAGGCGCGCGCCTGGGAAGCAACGTTGGATGGGGTTTCGGTCGCCACCAATCGTTCAGCCGACGCGGTGGAGATCGCTTATAACACCCCATCGCTGGAAGCCATCACCGAATTCGCCGTCGATACCAACGGGTTCAAAGCAGAGTACGGCCAAGCCGGCGGCGGCATCATGACCTTCTCCTCCAAGTCAGGGACGAATGAATTTCACGGCGTCGCCTATGACTTCTTGCGCAACGAGAAACTGGACGCACGCGGCTTCTTTGCGCCCACACGCGCCCCTTACCGCCAGAATGATTTCGGCGCCACCATCGGTGGCCCGATGTGGATTCCCAAGGTCTATGATGGCCGCAACAAGAGCTTCTTCTATCTCTCCTACGAAGGGTTCCGGAATCGGGTCGGCAGCAACGACGTGATCCTCACCGTGCCGACTCCGGAGATGTACGAAGGTGATTTCTCCAACTGGGTCAACCCAGGCGGCAACAGGCTGGTCATCTACGACCCCAACACCACACGCCCGAACCCGGCCGGCACAGGCTTTATCCGCGATCCTTTCGCGAATAACCGCATTCCGACTGGTAGATTCAGCCCATTCGCCCGCCAGTGGGCTGGCTTCGGCCAGCCCGTCAAGCCGAATCGCGGCGGCACACCGGGAACCATTGACTACATCCGGAACAACTACATTGCCACGGGCGGCTCCGTGCTCAGTCCGCAGAACAAGTACAGCTTGAAGGTGGACCATCTGCTCACCAACGATCACCGCCTCGCATTCTTTTACAACAACTCCAATTTCAACCAGCAGGTGGGCCCCGGCGGCCCTCCCGGACTTCCGGTGCCACTTTGGACAGGACAGGTGCAGACATTCGAAACCGAGGCGTTCCGCATGACCTATGACTGGACCATCAGTTCGCGCATGCTGAACCACTTCTCCATCGGCGGCAACATGTTCTACAAGGTCAGCGGGTCTCCGGCCGTGGGAGAGAACTGGAAAGACCGGATCTGCATGAAGAACGTGATCGACTGCAACGTGAACTTCGCCGCGGCTACCTTCACCGAGTTCACCAATTGGGGGGCTACCTCCTTGAACGGCACGGAACAGCCGCTGTGGTCCTTCAAGGAGGACTTGAGTTACATTCGCGGCTCACATACTTTCAAGTTCGGCGCTTCGTTCCAGAGCCAGCGGGCCAACGGCTTCGGCCAGCAGGACATTTCCGGCCGCGCGGGATTCAGCTTCCTGAGCACTTCAATCCCCGGCGCCACTTCATTCAACAGCGGCAGTTCGTTTGCCAGTTTTCTTCTGGGCGAAGCGATTTCCGGCCGCACCGAAACCAACCGCTTCGTCAACCAGATCTACCGCTACCACGGATTCTACGCGCAGGATGACTGGCGCGTCTCCCCGCGGCTGACTCTCAACATCGGCTTGCGCTACGAGTTCACACGTCCGCCCGTCGATGGCCAGGATCAATACTCCGATTTCACGCCGGACCGGCCCAACCCAGCGGTCAACAACTTCCCCGGCGCACTACGATTCGCGGGCTTTGGCGAAGGCCGCGAGAATCGCCGCAGCCTGGTGCCTGGCTGGTACGCAGGCTGGGGCCCGCGCATCGGTATCGCCTACACTGTGGATCCCAAGACTGTCGTCCGCAGCGCCTTTGGCCGCTCCTTTAGCAAGGTGACCGTGGTTTCCGGCTCCGGCCACTTCGCGGGATTCATCGGCCAATACGTGTTTGATTCCGGTGATCAGGGCGTCACCCCCGCATTCAAGCTGGACAACGGCTTGCCACCCTATCCGCTGCCGCCGCGGATCGACCCCGCTTTTTCCAACAACAACAACGTCGATCACTGGCAGCTGGTGGACGCCGCCCGTGCGCCGGAAAGCATTTACTGGACCTTCTCTATCCAAAGGCAGCTATCGTCAAATACAGTATTGGAGGCCGCCTACAACGCCAACATCGGTTCCCATCTGCAGACCGGACTGGTCAATATTAACCAGTTCCCCACGCCGATTCTCGATGATCTTGTCGCCCGTTTCGGGGCCACACAAGCGCTCACGATCCTCCGCGCCGACATCAGCTCCGCCGCCGCGCAGCAGGCGGGCCTGCGGGCGCCGTACGCGAACTTCACGAACCCGAATATCCAGCGCACCACGAGAAACGTCGCTCAGGCACTGCGTCCGTTCCCGCAGTACCTCAACGTGGTGACCGGATCACAGGGCGGCGACAAGAGCGGCCATTCCAGCTACCACGCAATGGTCCTCAAGGTCGAACGCCGCTATTCGGCCGGACTCACCTTCCAGTGGAATTACACACTCTCGAAGATGATCACCGATTCGGACAGTTACGACGCCAGCACGACTTCCCAGGACCACTACAATCGCGGTTTGGAGAAGTCCATCGGCCGCTTCGATCAGACGCATGCCTTCAAGATGAGCACCATCTATGAGTTGCCTTTCGGCAAGGGCCGCCGTTGGATGAACATGGGCGGCGTCACCAACAGCTTGCTTGGAGGATGGCGGCTCAGCGCAATTCAGACCTACATGAGCGGCTTCCCGATCGCGCTTAGCCGTAATAACCCGTTCCCGATCTTCAACGCGGTCACGCGGCCCACCATCACCTCTTACGAGAACTGGCGTGCGCCTCTCAAGGGCGATAGCTTTGATCCGGCGGTGGATCGTTTCCTGGTCGTCAGCAACTTCCCCGGGCAGCCTGTCGCCTTCGGCAACAGCACCCGGTTCAACCCGCTGGTGCGCGCGTTCCCCAATTTCAACGAGAACATCAGCTTCGCCAAATCGTTCCCGCTCGGGGAAGCGCGCCGCATCGACTTCCGCTGGGAGGCGTTCAACCTGTTCAACCGCGTGGTGTTCGGCACGGGTAACACGAATCTGAACTCCAACGTATTCGGGGTTGTGAACAACCAGGTCAACGACTGGCGGCAGATGCAAGTGGCCTTGAAGTTGTATTGGTAGACTCCAATCTTATGCACCTGACACTACGCGCAGGCACTCCCGTGGATGCCGAGGTCTGTGGGCGCATTTGCTACGAAGCCTTTAAGACGATCAACGAGGCGCATCAGTTCCCTCCGGACTTGCCTTCCGTCGAAGTGGGCATCGGGCTGATGTCCATGTTGCTGAACCACCCCGGGTTCTATAAGGTGGTGGCGGAGGTCGACGGACGCGCGGTGGGGAGCAATTTCCTGGACGAACGCTCCACGATTTCCGGCATCGGTCCGATCACGGTGGATCCCTCGGTTCAGAACCTTCAGATCGGCCGCCGTTTGATGAGGGACGTTCTGGAAAGGACTTCTAAACGAGGCGCTCCCGGAGTAAGGCTGATGCAATCCGCGTTCCATAGCCGCTCGCTTTGCCTCTACGCGAAACTGGGTTTTGAAAGCCGCGAGCCGATCTCGGTCTTCCAAGGGCCCGCCCTCGGGATCGCGATCGATGGAATTCAGGTACGCCCCGCCGAGGAGCACGATTTAGCCGCCTGCAATCAGCTTTGCCGCAAGGTGCATGGCCACGACCGCTCCGGTGAGTTGAAGGACTCGATCCAGCATGAAACGGCGACTGTGGCGGAGCGGAACGGCCGCCTTACTGGCTATACATCGAGCATGGCCTACTTCGGCCATACCGTCGGTGAGACCAACGACGACGTAAAGGCGCTCATCGCCTCGGCAAAGGAGTTCGGCGGACCGGGTATCCTGGTTCCCACCCGCAATGGCGAGTTGTTCCGCTGGTGCCTGGAGCGCGGGTTGAAGGTGGTTTATCCGATGACGTTGATGACGATCGGCCTCTACAATGAGCCGGCCGGCGCCTGGATGCCGTCCGTTCTCTATTAGTAGGGAACGGCAGCCATCCAATAGCCGTAGCGCGTGCGTACCTCGGCGTTGCGGGTTACGGTAACGCGTATGTCGTGCCAGCCGCCTTGGTCCCGGTTGTTCGGTGTGTAGCTGAGCAGGTACTGGCTGTGCAGTTCCTCGCCGAGTTTCGACACCACTTGTTCCAGCGTGCGGTGGTTGATGAAGCTGAACTCACGGCCGCCGGTGTACTGCGTGATCACCTCCGCCGGGTTGTCGATAAAGATTCCCTTGATCTGTTTGAAGATCTCGACGAAAACCGGCACGACGTTGAAGCTCTGTCCTCGGTAGCCCGTCAGCGCTTCGGTCGTGGAGGGAGTCATGGGAGCGCCGGGCGGCACGGGCCGCGCGCCGGCGGGAAATGGATCGGGCCGCGGCGGGGGCATCTTCTTCGTTAGCATGCCGATGGCGCGGTTGATGTTGATCGTATAGACGATCACGTTGTGCATCTGCGCTTCCAGCAATGCTTCACGGAGGCGTCCCTCGCTTCCGCCGTCTCGCGTCTCCGTGATCAGCAGCAAAATCTTCCGATGATTCTGCGGGCGCCGCCGTAACATGCGGACAGACTCGAACACCGTATCGATCATCCTGCTGCTGGTCGATCCGGGATTGATTTTCTCCAGGCCCTTGGTCAGCAGGCGGCCGTCATTGGTGAACTCCTGCATCACGCGGAAACGGTGATCGAAGGCGAGAATCGCAGCCTCGCCTTGCGTGCCGATTACCAGCCCTTCAATCAGCGGACCGATCTTTTTGATCGTCGGCAGAAGCATTTCCACGGAGTCGTTGGCCTGCACCGCGACGACCATGGAAATCGGCACGAAGCTCACATCCACGCGAATGTCCTGAAGCTTCTCATTATCAAAGAGCCGGAAGTCCTTCGCTTCGAGACCTGAGATGTAATTGCCGTCCTTGTCCAGCACCGTCACCGGCGCCACGACGACGTTCACCGTCGTGCGGAACGTCTGCTCAGTGGCGCGGTCCTGCGCCACAGCCATACCTGCAGCACCGCCGGCTAGAAGTGGCAAGAATGTTCTACGCTTCATGGACTCCTTCATTTTAATGATGCCCCAAGCTCCTCATAAGTTTCATCTTATGAATGGCCTGTCTCGCCGTTCAACAGCCGGACGATGTGCGGAATCAGATCCAAGATAGCATCCAGCGATTCCACTGCGCCCTTGGGTGAACCTGGCAGGTTCACGATGAGCGTCTTGCCCCGTACCCCGGCTACGCTCCGCGAAAGCGCCGCCAGCGGTGTGATCTTCATTCCCTCGGCGCGCATGCGTTCGGCGAGGCCAGGCATCTCTCGTTCGATCACCGAGCGTGTCGCCTCCGGCGTCACGTCTCTCGGCGCTACTCCCGTACCGCCCGTCGTGAAGACGGCATCCACTCCTTGATCGGCGAGTTCGCGCAGCCGGCCGGCAATCGCTTCCTGCTCGTCAGGCAGGATCTCCTTTACCCGCACATGAAACTTCCCCTCCAAGCGCGCAGTCACCGCCGGCCCGGAAGCATCCTCGCGCGACCCCGCGTGGCAGGAATCGCTGATCGTTAGCACCGCCGCTGTCATTTGTTGCCCCGCCGGAAGTCTCCGCTCTTGCCGCCTGTTTTCTCCAACAGGTACAGGTCCGTGATCTCAATCCCTTTGTCGAGGGCCTTGGTCATGTCATAGACCGTTAGCGCCGCCACGCCCGCTGCCGTCAGCGCCTCCATCTCCACTCCGGTCTGCGCCGAGGTGGATGCCGTCGCCACAATTCGGACACCTTTCTTCTCCACCGTGATCTCGACATCGGCATAGCTCAGCGGCAGCGGGTGGCAAAGCGGGATCAGCTCCGAGGTTTTCTTGGCCGCCATCACGCCGGCCAGACGCGCCACCTCGAGTGGATTGCCTTTCGGGTTGTCGGGCAGTTGCTTCAATACGGCAGGCCGTATCTTCAGAAAAGCGTGCGCGCGCGCCGTACGTTTGGTGGAAGCCTTGGCCGAAACATCCACCATGCGCGCGCTTCCGGCTTCATCGTAATGCGACAGCTTCTGTTTCTTTTTCATCGCAGCAGTATCTGAATCCAATCTCCGGCGCTGTAATGCTCGCGATCCGATGCGGCAACGAGAAAGGCGTTGGCGCGTGACAAGGCGGGAACATCGCTGGACCCTTGCCATGGCATAGGAGTCACCTGCGCGCCATCCGTGCTCAGTTGTGCCGGCAGGAACCGTGTCAGCCCGGTCTTATGGCGGAACTCTCTGGTCAGGCGCGCCGACGGCAGCGGCAGCAGGCTCTCGCATTGCCCGGCCAGCAACTCCACAGCTGCGCGTCCGAACAACTCAAAGGTCACCATCGTCGATGCGGGGTTGCCCGGCAGCCCGAAGAAAAACGTCCCCTGCGCCCGCCCGAACACCAATGGCTGGCCCGGTTGAATCAGCACCCGATCAAAGTAGAATTCCGCTCCGCAATCGCCGAGCACACGCTCGACGATGTCATATTTTCCCGCCGAAACGCCGCCGCTAAGCAGAAGCAGATCATATTGCAGTCCGCGCTCCACCAAGCCCCGAGTCGATTCGTAATTGTCCCGCGCCACCTCGAGAATATCCGGGACGCCTCCTGCGCGCTCCACCTGCACTGCCAACGACCAGGCATTGGAGTTGCGCACCTGGTTTGCCTCAGGCGTCTGCTCCAAAGGAACCACTTCATCGCCGGTGGAAAGGACCGCCACGCGCGGGCGCCGGAACACCTCCAGTTCCTGCATGCCGACCGTCGCCGCCATCGCGATCCGGGGATAGTCCAACCTGCGGGCGGCTTGGACCATTTCCTGGCCTCTCTTCGCCTCTGAGGCGCGCGGATTGATGAACTCACCGGGCCGTGGAGTTCGCTCCGTGGTCATCCGCGTTCCATCCACGTGCGTATGCTCCACCATTACGACCGCATCCGCGCCCTCGGGCACGGGCGCGCCTGTCATGATCTCCACGCATTGGCCGGCCTCGACGCGGCCGTCGAAAGTGGCTCCCGCTGCAACTTCGCCAATGATTTCCAGCGTCCCCGGCAGGTCAGACGCCCGCAAGGCGAAGCCATCTCGAATGGAACGCGCCAGCGGTGGATAGTCCCGATCCGCGAGAACCGGCTCGGCCAGCACGCGACCTGACGCATCCTTGAGTGCGATTGTCTCCTTGGAGAGCCGCCGCCCGGACAGCAGGCGCTCCACAACCATGGCCCGGGCTTCGGCGAATGTGCATGTGGCCACCTGTGCCATTCTAAAACATGTGACTCACAGCCTCTCCTGGATGGCTGCCGCCATCTCGCGCAAGGAGATTTCTCCGCTCGAATTGATTCACCAACACCTGGCGCGCGTGGAACATCTGAATCCAAAGTTGCGCATGTTCGTCTCCCTATTCGCGGATGAGGCGACAGAGTTGGCTCGGAGAGCGGAAGCCGGTGTGCCGGTTGGCCCGTTGCACGGCATTCCCGTCACGCTGAAGGACAGCTTTGATCTCGCGGGCCATCCGACGCTCTGCGGCAGCCGCTTCCGGCTCGGCCATAAGGCCGCCGAAGATTCGACGGCCGCGGCGCGCTTGAAAGCAGCCGGAGCCATCCTACTCGGCAAGACTGCCTGCCCGGAGTTCCTTGCCAACTACGAAACCGACAGTCACATATCGGGGCCTGTCGCGAACCCGTGGGATCTCGCGCGCACCGCGGGCGGTTCCAGCGGCGGCGAGGCGGCCGCAATCGCGAGTCATTGTTCGGCGGCCGGCGTGGGCAGTGATGGCGGTGGATCCATCCGCCTGCCCGCGCACTTCTGCGGCATCGCGGGATTGAAACCCACACCTGGCCGCGTTTCCGCCGCTGGCCATTTCCCCGAATGCGGGTACCTGGGAGGCATGATGGGAGTCGCCGGACCGATGGCCCGCACCGTCGCCGACGTGGACCTGCTGTTTCGCGTTCTCTCGGGCTTTGATTCCAGAGACCCATTGTCGGCGCCCGTTCCGGTGCGCCGGCCCGAACTTGACTCACTCTCGATTGGCATGGTGGAGCAGTGGGGTGGAGCCGCTTTATCGAAGGAAGTCCAAGAAGCGCTGCATCAAGCCGCGCGCCTTTTGCAGTCCGATGGTTTTCCGATTGAGACTGCTGCCTGGAAATGCACCGAGGAGATCTTCGATTTGTGGCTTTTCTTTTTCAGCATCGTTCCCAAACCTTTCACGCGCAATCGGACGGAAGGCCATCGCGAAACGGCTCACTGGACGGGCCTGGAACTCTACGACTCGGTAGCCCATCTGCCCGACCCGAGCGGACGCGACATCGTGGAAAAGCTCACCGCGCGCGATCATCTCCGGTTGCGGTTTCTCTCCCTTCTGGAGCGCCATCAAGTGCTTCTTGCTCCCGTTTCCGCAACTACCGCCTTCCCACACCGGCAACGTCCCGAGGGCGGTCTGTTGGAGTGGATGCGGCCGATGCTTGCCGCGAATCTCTTCGGCCTGCCCGCGCTGACCGTGCCGATTCTTGCCGGCGGAGATCGTCTTCCATGTGGCGTGCAGCTGATCGGACGCCCTTACCGCGAGGAGGTTCTGCTTGCCCTTGGCCGCCGGCTGGAAAGGCTCCGCGGCCCCTTCCCTTCCCCGCCCCCGATACAATAACCACTATGCGCACAACCGTTGCCCTGTTACTGTTCTGCGTGCTGGCGGCAACCGCCGCCGCGCAGCAGCAAAAGATCTTCCCTTATGACTATGAGCAGCACGACTTCTCCAATGGCATGCGGCTTATCACCGTGCCCACCGACTTCCCGAACGTCGTCGCCCTCTACATCGTGGTCCAGACCGGCTCGCGCAACGAAATTGAACCCGGCAAGACCGGTTTCGCTCATTTCTTCGAGCACATGATGTTCCGCGGCACCAAGGAGTTTCCTCCCGACAAGTACAACTCCGTGCTGAAGGAGGCCGGCGCCAGCTTTAACGCTTTTACTTCGGACGATCTCACTGCCTACCACACCACTTTCTCCAAGCCCGATCTGGAGACCATCCTGCGCATGGAGGCCGACCGCTTCCAGAATCTCGAATATGCCGAAGGAGTATTCAAGACGGAAGCGCTGGCTGTACTCGGCGAATACAACAAAAACAGCGCCTCGCCGATGATGAAAATCAGCGAAACACTGCGGGGGCTCGCCTTCACCACGCACACTTACAAACACACCACGATGGGCTTCCTCGAAGACATCAAGGACATGCCCAACCAGTACGATTACAGCCGCAAGTTTTTTGACCGCTACTACCGCCCGGAGTACACGACTCTGATCGTCGCCGGTGACGTCGACAAAGCAGCGGCGAAAAAGCTTGTGGAGAAATACTGGGGACCATGGAAGCGCGGCAGCTACACGGCGCCGGTTCCCGCGGAGCCGCCGCAGAAGGAAGCCCAGAAAGGTCATATTGACTGGCCAACACCGACGCTCCCTTGGCTGGTGCTCGCCTTCCGTGCGCCGGCTTATTCCGACACGACGAAAGAGACCGCGACACTGGACCTGATCACCTTCCTTGGCTTCTCGGAGAATTCTCCGCTATACCGCAAGTTGGTCCTCGAGGAACAGAAAGTCGATGTGCTGCGCGCCACCTACCAGGACCACATCGATCCTTACCTTCTAACCGTCATGACACGCGTGAAGAAGCAGGAGGACATGGATTCCGTGCGCGAGCAGATTCTCTCGGCGCTTGCCGGATTCAAGGACAACCTCGTGAAAGAGGAAGAGCTCGACAAAGTGAAGCGCCACATACGCTACAGCTTCGCTTTGGCGATGGACAACAGTGAAGCCATTGCCTCCACGCTTGCCCATTATGTCGCCCTGCGCCGCACGCCGGAGACAATGAACCGCGTTTTCGAACTCTACTCGCAAATCACTCCCGAAGATGTTCGGGCGGTGGCACGCAAGTACTTCCTCGAATCCGGACGCACCACGGTCACACTCACCGGAGCCTCCAAATGAAAGCCGTGCTTCTTCTTATCGCTCTGCTTGTTTCTCCCACGGCCTGGGCCAACTCGATGCGCGTAGTGGCGATGCCCGGCTCTTCGCCGCTAGTGACTTTCAAGATCGTATTCCTCACCGGAGCCGCCTCCGATCCGGCCGGCAAACCGGGAACCGCCAACCTCACCGCCGCCATGCTCGCCCGCGGCGGGTCCGTGAAGATGCCCTACCGCGACATTGTCGATGCCATGTTCCCGATGGCCACCAGCGTGGACCATCAGGTAGACAAGGAAATGACCACCTTTTCCGCGGTCACGCATGTTGACAATCTGGATAGCTTTTACGAGTTGTTCCGCGCCATGCTGCTGGAACCCGGATGGAGAGCCGAAGATCTGAAGCGGCTGCGTGATGTCGCCATCAACGCGATTCGCGTCAACCTACGCGGCAATAATGATGAAGAGCTGGGCAAGGAGGTTCTCTACAACCTCATCTACAAGGGCCATCCTTACGGCCATCTGAACATGGGTACGGTCTCCTCTCTCGAGAAGCTGGCTCTCGACGACCTGAAAGCCTTCTACCGTTCTCAGTACACGCAGGCGAATCTCATCCTCGGCATTGCCGGCGGTTATCCGCCCGCGTTCCTGGATCGCGTGAAGAAGGACTTCGGTTCCCTGCCCGCGGGCAAGCCAGCGGCCGCCAAGCGTCCCGCTCCGGCGCCGATTCAGGGCCTGCAACTGCACATGGTGGAAAAGAATACACGCTCGGTCGCAATCAGTTTCGGCTTTCCCATGGATGTCCGCCGCGGGCATCCGGACTTCCTGCCGCTGCTCGTCATGCAGTCCTGGCTAGGACAGCACCGCGCCAGCGGAGGCCGCCTCTATGACCGCATGCGCGAGGCACGAGGGCTCAACTACGGCGACTACGCCTACATCGAATACTTCCCCAACGGCATGTTCCAATTCGAACCGGACCCCAACCTCGTCCGCCCGCAGCAGATTTTCCAAGTCTGGATACGGCCGCTGGAGCCGCCCACGGCTCACTTCGGCTTGCGCCTCGCACTTTTTGAGCTCGACCGCATGATCCGCCACGGACTGACCGAGGAGGAGTTCCAGCGCACCCGCTCTTTCCTCTCCAAGCAGGTGAATCTGCTCACACGCACCAAGCCCGCCGAGCTCGGCTACGCCATCGACAGCCTCTACTACGTCATCCCCGATTTCAACTCCTACGTGAAGACCGGCCTGGCAAAACTCACCCGCGAGACCGTCAACCAAGCCATCCAGAAGCACCTGCAGGCGCGCAATATGCAGATTGTCGTGATCGCCAGCGGATGCCAAGAGCTCAGCAAGAAGCTGCTTGCCGGCGAACCCTCGCCGATGAGCTACAACTCGCCCAAACCCGGCGACATCCTCCAGGAAGACAAAATCGTGCAGAGCTGGAAGATCGATCTCAAGCCCGAGAACGTCAGAATCGTTCCTGTTGATCAGGTCTTCGAATGAAACTCTCGCGGCGGCGCCAACAGCACTCCTGCCGCCACGGCGAAGACCGCCGTGCTGATCCCGATCCCCACCGTCAGGATCAGCACCACGGCAACCGTGAACATGGCGTTGCGGCGCATGATCCGCATGCCGTAGGCCAGATCCGCAAGCAGGCTTTCCACCCACGGCAATCCGCGCCTGTCCCGGTAAGTCTCCTTCCTCTGCTCCACCCCGCCGAAGTCGCGGCGCGCCGCAGCCGCCGCTTCCTTCTCACTCATCCCTTGAGCAATCTTTCCCTCCGCCAGCATCTCCGGCTTTCTCCTTTAGACATCCAAAAGAAGCATGGGATGTTTCCTTTTGATTGTCAACAGGAGTTTTCGAAGACCCCGCGATTGACCCTCACTTCGCCGCCAAGTAACATGTTTCTCAACCCGGGGCCTCAGAGAGGCCTCGGTGGGAGGTGGTTGTGCAACACAGGTTTTCCTTGGCGGTCTCTTGCTCGCTTCTGCTGGCAGGTTCCCTCGTAGCCCAGAACGTAACCGGCACCATCAGCGGCCTCGTGATGGATCCTTCCGGGGCCGTTGTGCCCTCGGTAAACGTGACCGCGATCAATACCGGCACGTCGGCGCGCTTTCAAACCGTCTCGGATTCCACGGGCCTCTACGCGCTGCGGCTGCTGCCGGCCGGGCTTTATGAGGTCACTGCGGAAGTGAGCGGCTTCAAGAAATACGAAACGCGCGGCATCAGGCTTCAAGTGAACGAAATCGCGCGGCTCGACATCACGCTTGCCGTTGGCTCGACAGGCGAGACCATCACCGTTTCCAGCGCCGCAGTCACCGTGGACACGACGACGGCCACGCTGAAAGCGGTGGTGGACCAGAAGCGGATCGCCGAGCTGCCGCTCAACGGGCGCAACCCGACCCAACTGATGCAGCTGATCGTCGGCGTGGTGCGTGACACGCGTTCCGACGTTACCTCCGGCACGACCTACCCTGGCACGCAACCGGTCTCGGTCAACGGCAACCGCGCCAACTCGACCAACTACGTGCTCGACGGCGCGCAAAACAACGACCATTACTCCAACGCGCCGAACCCGATGCCGAACCCCGACGCGCTGCAGGAGTTTAGCGTGCAGACCAACAACTTCAGCGCCGAGTTCGGCCGCCAGTCCGGCGGGCTGGTGAACGCTATCACCAAGTCCGGCACCAACGAGTTACACGGCAGCGCTTTCGAGTTCCTGCGTCATAAGAACGTGAACGCGCGCAATTTCTTCAACCCTCCTGTATCACCGGGTTCGACCGAGCGCCGTGACGACGGACTGCGGCGCAACCAGTTCGGCTTCACCGTAGGCGGGCCGGTGCTGATTCCCAAGCTCCACGACGGGCGCGACAAGAGCTTCTTCTTCTTCTCCTATCAGGGGACCACACAACGCCAGACTCCGATCTCGGTGGGCCGCGTCGTACCCACCGCGGCGCAGCGGGCCGGTGACTTTTCCAGCATCACGCGCGCCTTGCGCAATCCCTTCGACAACAACAATCCATTCGCTGGAAACCGCATTCCCGTTTCGCTCTACAGCCCCATCAGCCGCACGATCGTCAACGATCACATCCCCTTGCCGACCTCCGGCAACACGATCTTCACCGCTCCACCCAACTCCTTCCGGGACGATCAGGTGTTAATCCGCGGTGATCAGCAGTTGAGTTCGGCCAATCGTCTGAGCGGTCGCCTGTGGCGCTCCCTCGCCAGTGCACCAAGGCTGCTCAATCCGTCGAACTACTTCGAGCAGACCACCGGCCGGGGCTGGAACAACACCTCCACCACCATCACCGATACGCACATCTTCGGTCCGACACTCACGAATCAGTTCCTGTTCAGTTTCAACCACACCAACGGGGATGCGGTGCCCGTCTACCCGGCGCGAAGCCTGAAGGATCTCGGCGCCAACTACTATAACGACGACAAGCCGCAGTATCACATCACCGTGGCCGGCTATTGGGGAACGTTGAACACCGGCGACACCAACGATTTCATTCGCAAGGAGATGCAGTTTACCGACACGCTGCGGTGGACGCGGGGCCGCCACCAGATCACCATGGGCGGCGAGTACAACTACGGCATCGGCGACATCATCAACAACTTCCGCGCCAACGGCCAATGGAATTTCAACGGCGCCGCGCCGTTCACGAGCGATTCGCTTGCCGACTTCTTCCTCGGTAAGTTCAACACGCTGGCTCAGGGCATCGGCGAGTATAAGATGACCCGCTTCCACATGTTGAGCATCTTCGTGCAGGACTCCATCAAGCTGCGCCGCAACTTCACGGTCGATCTCGGCATGCGCTGGGAGCCCTTCTTCCCCTACACCGACGTCGACGGCAAGCTGGCAACTTGGCGCGCCGGGCAGCAGTCCACCCGCTACCGCAACGCACCCCGTGGCGTTGTATACCCGGGCGATGGCATTCCCGCGGGCGGCTTTGACAAAACTTGGGGCAACTACGGCCCACGCGCCGGCTTCGCTTGGGATATCTTCGGCGACGGCCGCACGGCTCTGCGCGGCGGCTACGGCATTTTCTTTGACCGGTCGAACACCATCTCCACCAACAGCCAGGCCAACCAGGCGCCATTCGGCACGGTGGTCACGGTCTTTGGCAACGCGGCGAACAGCTTCGCCAATCCATGGGCCGGTACTACGAATCCCTTCCCTGCCTCCACTACGCCGCCGAGCGACGTGGCCTTCCCGCAATTCAGCACGCAGTTCCTCTATGAGGAGCACATGCGCAATGCGTACGTGCAGTCCTGGAACATGACGCTGGAGCGCGAAGTCGGCGGCGGCTTCATCGCCCGCGCCTCCTATGCCGGCTCCAAGGGCACCCGGATGGTGGCCCTGCGCGAGTTCAACGCGGCGGTCTATGCGCCCGGCGTGACCACGGCCACTACCAACGCGCGCCGCCCGCTGGCCCCCGGCCTCGGCAACGTGACCATCATCGAGCCGGTCAGCAACTCCACCTATCACGCGCTGCAGCTGACCGCCGAGCGGCGATTCTCGGGCGGCTTCACAATTCTCGCCAACTACCAGTTCGCCAAGAGCATCGATGACGCATCGGCCAATAAGGCAACGGGCCAGATTCGAACCAATCCGAATCACCAAGCCTTTGACAAGGGGCCCTCGGACTTCGACAAGCGCCATGTGGCCAACCTCTCCGGCATCTGGGACCTGCCGGGGAAGTACTCTCACCCCGTTGCCCGCTTCGTGCTGGGCGGTTGGAGCCTGAACTCGATCGTCAGCCTGCAAGCCGGCTTCCCGTTCAGCGTCGGCAGCGGCGTGGATAACGCCCGCACGGGCACGGGCGGCCAGCGGGCCGACCTTGCCGGGAACCCGGTGCTTGGCGGGGATCGCCCACAGGGCGAGCGGATTGATCAGTACCTGAACCGCGCAGCCTTTGCGCCGAACATGCTGGGAACTTTCGGCACACTTGGCCGCAACACGTTCCGCGCGCCGGGCTTTGCCACCGTCGATTTGGGCCTGGCGAAGTCCTTCAGCTACCGCGAGCGTCTCATGACAACCTTCCGCTTTGAGGCGTTCAACGCATTTAACCGCACGAACCTGGGAACGCCAAACGCGAGCCAGAACAGCGTGCAATTCATGCGCATCACCTCCGCGGCCGATCCGCGCATCCTGCAATTCGCGTTGCGGTTGACCTTCTGATTGGGCGCCCGCCGCGTACAACGCCTTGCCGGCTCGCGGAACTTCCCCGTTGGGCTAAACTGGTACTGACGCCCACCTTATATGCTGGACACTGTTCTTGCGAAAATCTTCGGCTCCAAAAACGACCGCGAGATCAAAAAGCTCCGGCCGTTGGTAGCCGCTATCTGCGACCTGGAACCGCAGATGGAGGCCCTCTCCGACGAGGAACTGACCGCCAAGACCGCCGAGTTCAGATCACGCATCGAGCAGGGCGCGACGCTCGACGACCTGCTCATGGAGGCTTTCGCCGTCGTCCGCGAGGCCGGCAAGCGCGTCCTCAAGATGCGCCACTTCGACGTCCAGCTGATCGGCGGCGTCGCGCTGCACCGCGGCAAGATCGCCGAAATGCGCACTGGCGAAGGAAAAACGCTGGTCGCCACGCTGCCCGTTTATCTCAATGCGCTGGAGGGCAAGGGAGTCCATGTCGTCACCGTCAACGACTACCTGGCCCGCCGCGACTCGGAATGGATGGGCCGCCTCTACAACTTCCTCGGCCTCAATGTCGGCGTGATCGTGCACGGACTCGACGACGAGGAGCGCAAGGCCGCCTACGCCTGCGATATCACCTACGGCACCAACAACGAGTTCGGCTTCGACTACCTGCGCGACAACATGAAGTTCCGCCTGGCCGACTGCGTGCAGCGCGAACACCACTACGCCATCGTCGACGAAGTCGACTCGATCCTGATTGACGAAGCTCGCACGCCGCTCATCATTTCTGGACCCAGCGAAGAGTCCACCGACAAGTACTACCGGATCGACCGCGTCATTCCGAAACTCGTCCGCGGCGAAGTGATCGAAGGCAAGGAGCCCGGCGAGCGCTACACCACCGGCGACTACACCGTCGATGAAAAGCACAAAAGCGTCGGTCTCACGGAAGAGGGCGTCTCCAAGCTCGAAAAGCTGCTCAACATCCCCAACCTCTACGATCCCTCCGCCATCGACATCAACCACCACGTCCAGCAGTCCCTGCGCGCCCACGTGCTGTTTCACCGCGACCGCGAATATGTAGTCAAGGACGGCCAGGTCATCATTGTCGACGAGTTCACCGGCCGCCTTATGCCCGGCCGCCGCTGGAGCGACGGTCTCCACCAGGCTGTCGAGGCCAAGGAAGGCGTCAAGATCGAGCGCGAGAACCAGACGCTCGCCACCATCACCTTCCAGAACTACTTCCGCATGTACACCAAGCTCGCCGGCATGACAGGTACCGCGGAAACCGAAGCCGCCGAATTCGGCAAGACCTACAACGTCGACGTGCTCTGCATCCCCACCAACCGGGAACTCATCCGCCTGGAGCACCAGGACATCGTCTACCGTACCGAAGAGGAAAAGTTCCGCAACGCCGCCAAGGAGATCAAGGAGTTCAACCAGCGCGGCCAGCCGGTGCTGGTCGGCACCATCTCCATTGCCAAAAGCGAAAAGCTCTCCTCCATTCTCAAGAAAATGGGCGTTCCGCATGAAGTCCTGAACGCCAAGAACCACGAGCGCGAAGCCTACATCGTCGCCCAGGCCGGCCGAAAGGGCGTCGTCACGGTCTCCACCAACATGGCCGGCCGTGGCACCGACATTCTGCTCGGCGGCAATCCGGCGTTCCTCTCCCAGGAAGAATGCCTGAAGAAGAAGCTCGCCGAGACCGTTCCCGCCGATCAGGCTTCGCTCGTCGCTGACAAGCACTTCTACTACTTCCAGCGCGACGCCATGCACTATCGCGTTCCGATGACGGAATGGTCGGAGATCTATGCCCGCCACAAGGCGGTGACTGACCCGGAACATGAACAGGTAGTCGGACTCGGCGGGCTGCATATCCTTGCCACCGAGCGCCACGAATCCCGGCGTATCGACAACCAGTTGCGCGGACGCGCCGGCCGTCAGGGCGACCCTGGCTCCTCGCGCTTTTACCTCTCGCTCGAAGACGATCTGATGCGCATCTTCGGCGGGGAGCGCGTCAAGAATCTCATGCTCCGCCTCGGCATGGAGGAAGACGTACCCATCGAGAGCAAGCTGATCACCAAGCGCATCGCCGCCGCGCAAAAGGCGGTGGAGGCGCAAAACTTCGCTGCCCGTAAACACCTGCTCGAATACGACGACGTCATGAACAAGCAGCGCAAGGCCATCTACGGCTTGCGCCGCGCGCTGCTGGAGGGCGGCGACCAGAAGGAAACCATCCTCAGCTACGTCCGCGGAATTCTGGGCACCTACATGGATTCCCGCTGCCCGGCCGAATCGCAGCCACACACTTGGGACCTGGGCGGCATGCAGACCGATATTCTCACCCAGTTCGGCGTAAAGGTCAATACAGAAGAGCTCGGCGAGTTGAACCGCGGCGAGATCGAAGAGAACGTGTTTGAACAGCTTCAGCGCCGCTACCAGGAAAAGGAAGATCTTGTCGGCGCGGAGATGATGCGCGAGACCGAGCGCATTGTCATGCTCAACGTCATCGACGCGCAGTGGAAGGATCACCTGCTTTCCATGGACCACCTGAAGGAAGGCATCGGTCTGCGCGGCTACGGCCAGAAGGACCCGCTTGTCGAGTATAAGAAGGAATCCTTCATGCTCTATGAGTCGATGCGCGACCGCATCGAGGACGACATCGTACGGTACCTTTTCTTCCTCTCCGTCGCCGACCGCCCCTCCTTCCCGTTTGAGGAGGAGGCTGACGAACTGCCGGAAGACGAATCCGTCGCCGTCAGCCAGGAACAACGCAGCGCAGCGCAAAACTCTTTCCAGGACTTCACCCGCAACATCCAGCGCAAGAAGGAAAAGGAACTGGCCGAAATCTCCATGGTCGGCACCGCCACCGCCGCCGCGCCGCGGACTGTCGTGAAATCCAAGAGCGTCGGCCGCAACGATCCCTGCACCTGCGGCAGCGGAAAGAAGTACAAGAAATGCTGCGGAGCCTGAGCGCCGTTCTTCTACTGGTCGCGATGCCCGGTTTCGCCGAGCTGTGGCCGGAGATGTTCTCCGGCTACAAGCGCGTCTCGGCAGCCAAGATCGCCATCACCGACCGCGACGTCTGGACCGAACTCGGACTCGAGGAGACCGAACGCGCGCGATATGAAGGCAAGGAGGGCGCATTCACCGCCGAAGCCTTCCGCCTGCGCGACCCCACTTCCGCCCTTGCCGTTTTTCAGTGGCGCATGCCCGCCGCGTCCAAGCCGTCCGATCTGCACAAGGTAGCGGCCGAGACAACCACCGGCGCCACGATGATCCTCGGCAATTACTACGTCAGCTTCGAAGGCCGTAAACCCACGGTAGATGAACTGGCCGAGCTGTTTGTGATTCTCCCGCGCCTGGACCAATCCGCCCTTCCCACTCTCCCCAATTTCCTCCCCAGCAGCGGTCTTGTCCCTGCTTCCTCACGCTTCATCATCGGTCCCGCCGCGCTGGCCAAGTTTGAATCGCGTATCCCGCCGTCGGTAGCCGCCTTTTCGATGGGCGCCGAGGCGCAACTCGGCAGCTTTGAATCGAAGGCCGGCATCCTTCCGCTGGTGATTTTCTCCTACCCCACTCCGAACATGGCTCGCGAGCGTCTCACCGACTTCCAGAAACTCCCCGGCGCCATCGCCAAGCGGACTGGCCCACTGGTTGCCGTGACCTTCACCAAATCGGCCGATGAAGCCGAGCGCCTGCTGGCGCTCGTAAACTACCAGGCCACCATCACGCTCGACCAGGACCCCACCAGGGTGGAACCTTCGTTCGCCGAGTTCATCATCACCGTCTTCAAATTCATCGGGTTCCTGATCGGCATTGCCCTGCTGTTCAGCTTCGGCCACTATGCCTTCCGCATGGCCCTCCGCAAATGGCTCGGCCGCCCCGAAAACGCCGACGGTTTCCTCACTCTCGACATCGGCCCCCCTGCCTCCGGCGGCCCTGTGGAAAAGCAGGGTACCTGACAAACTCTGACTTTCTAACTCCCCCGTAAACCCAACGCTGTTGCGCCCTTAGACTGAAAACGAACTCCGCGCAAGCCCCGTTTCCACAACTTTTCCACATCTTTAGCAATTCACTGGCCACTCGGTAAACTCCCCGGAATCATTCCCTTGCAGCCCATTCTTTTTCATACTCTTTTCCTCTTGACTTCAAAGCCCGTGGGACCTAATATTCAAATCACAAAGGTTTCGACGGTTGCGTTCTTCCGTCGATTCTGATTCTCCCAATGAACATCACCCTGACTCGTCAGGGATGTCGAAAGTGCTCATCCGAAAGGGTGGGCATTTTCGTTTTTGCCCCTTGTTCGCCGCCTCTCGGGTAAACTTTCCCTATGCACCCTCCGTTTCTCAAGCGGCCCGAACCCACCTCCTGGCGACAGCGCTGGGCCGCCATGCGCAACCTCCCGCCACTGCTCAAGATGGTCTGGCAGACCAGCCCCACCTTCGTGACGCTGAGCATCCTGCTGCGGCTGGTGCGGTCCCTGATCCCGCTTGCCATGCTCTGGGTGGGCAAGCTGATCATTGACCGGGTGGTCGAGTCCATCTCATTGAAATCCATTGACTTTTCCGTCATGTGGCCACTTGTTGCGCTCGAGTTCGCCCTCGCTATTCTGAGCGACGGCCTCGCCCGCGGAGCCTCGCTCATCGACTCGCTCCTAGGAGACCGCTTCACGAACGAGATCTCGGTCCGGCTCATGCGCCACGCCTCCAGCCTGGACCTGGCCTCGTTTGAAGACCCCGAGTTCTATGACAAGCTGGAACGCGCGCGGCGCCAGACCACCGGCCGGCTCGGGCTTCTGGGTGGATTCGCCTCGATGGCCCAGGACGCCATCACCCTGATTTCGCTCTCCGCCGGGCTGGTTTGGTTCTACCCTTGGCTCCTGGCCCTTCTGGTGGTGGCCGTGCTGCCCGTATTTTTGGGCGAGACGCATTTTGCCGGCCTCGCCTACTCCTTGCTCTACCGCTGGACGCCGGAGCGCAGAGAACTGGATTACGTGCGAATGCTGGGAGCCTCCCTGCTCAGCGCCAAAGAGGTCAAGATTTTCGGCCTCGGCGAATACCTCGCTTCCCGCTACCGCCACCTCGCCGACCGGTTTTACCTGGAAAACCGCAATCTGGCGGTCAACCGCGCCTCTGTCGGCGCGGCCCTCAATCTCCTCGGCACTTCCGCTTACTACTTTGGCTACATCGTGATCCTCCAGCGAACCTTGAGCGGCGCCTTAACTGTGGGCGATCTCACATTCCTGGCTGGAGCCTTTGCCCGCAGCCGCTCCCTTATCGAGTCGCTTTTCAGCTCGGCGGCCAGCATCTCCGACCAAGCCCTCTACCTCACCGATCTTTACGACTTCTTCCAGATGCAGCCGACCATCCGCGCCGCGGCGGGCTCGCTTCCCGCTCCGCGGCCCATCCGCCAGGGCTTCGAGTTCCGCCACGTCAGCTTCCGCTATCCCGGCTCCGGCAAGTTGGTCCTCCGGGACGTCTCCTTCCGGCTCAACCCGGGCGAGCGCATCGCCCTGATCGGCGAGAATGGTGCGGGGAAGACCACCCTTGTGAAGCTGCTCGCCCGGTTGTACGACCCCGCCGACGGTGTCATCCTTCTGGACGGCATCGACCTGCGGGAATACTCGATCGACGACCTGCGCTCGGAGATCGGCGTCATCTTTCAGGACTACATGAAATATGACATGTTAGTCAAAGAAAATATTGGCTTTGGAAGGATCGAAAAACTTGACGATCTGTCCGCCATCGAACTCTCCGCGCAGAAGAGTCTCGCCGACTCCGTCGTCAACACCCTGCCTGCCGGGTACGAACAGATGCTCGGCCGCCGCTTTGACTCCGGGGCCGACCTTTCCGCGGGCCAGTGGCAGAAGATCGCACTGGCCCGCGCCTATATGCGCGATGCCCAGCTCATCATTCTCGACGAGCCGACGGCCTCGCTCGACGCTCGCGCCGAGTATGAAGTCTTCCTCCGCTTCGCCGATCTCACGCATAACAAGATGGCTGTCCTGATTTCCCACAGGTTTTCCACAGTCCGCATGGCGGACCGCATCCTGGTTTTGGAGCACGGCTCCATCCTGGAGCATGGCACTCACGAGGAACTGGTCGCCTCCCGCGGCCGCTACGCGGAGCTGTTTGAACTGCAGGCGGCCGGGTACCGCTAAACCAACTTATTGTCCCGCTCACCTTCGCTTCCAGTCCCGTTCACCGCCGATTTGTCCGCGCAAGAGGCCATCCCACGGCAAAATGTCCATTAGCCCATGATCACTCGTCTATACGTGTTTCTTGCCCTCGCCGCCGCTGTCTGGTCCCAGCAGGCCGGATCGATCGAAGGCACCGTCCGGCTCGCCGCTACCGGTCAGCCGATGCATAACGTGGTCGTCACGGTTCTCCCGCTTGGGCGGAATGCCGAGACTGCCGACGATGGTAGTTACAAGATCGCCAACCTTGCTCAAGGGACATATACCGTGCTGGCCCGGGTCTCCGGCCTCAGCGCCGAGCCGCAACAAGTGACCGTTTCCTCTTCTGCCGCCACGGCCGACTTCACTCTCGCTTTTGATCCCCTCCGCCAGCAGGTCACCGTAACCGCCTCCGGCAGGCAGGAAACAACACTGGCTTCCTTTCTTCCTGTCACAACTATCGAGACCGCGGAGCTGGCTCCGAAGGCAGCCCCTTCGCTCGGGGAAGTACTGAACCGCCAGCCCGGCATCGCCATGCGCAGCTTTGGTCCCGGCAACACGCGGCCGGTGGTGCGCGGCTACGACGGCGATCGGGTTCTCATTCTTCAGGACGGCATCCGCACCGGGTCGGTCTCCTCGCAGTCGGGCGACCATGGCGAACCGATGGACGTAACCTCGCTTGAGCGGATCGAAGTGGTTCGCGGGCCGGCCACGCTGCTCTACGGCTCCAACGCCATCGGCGGCGTCGTCAATGCCATCTCCCGCCACGACCTGATTCACCAGCATCCGCATGAAGGGTTGAAGGGCTACGTCACCGGCCTCGCCGGCAACGCCAACGCGAACGGCGGCGGCAGCGGCGGCCTGGAATACGGTTTCGGTAACTGGCTGGTCTGGGGCTCGGGCGGCGGCCAGCGCACCGGCGAATACAACACACCCATCGGCAAGATTCACAATTCCCAAACGCGGCTGGAACAGGGTTCGGGCGGCCTTGGCCGCTACTCGGACAAAAGCTTCTTCAGCTTCAGTTATGGCCTCAACCAGGCCCGCTACGGGGTTCCTTCTTCCGAGGACGGCGCCGATGAGCATGGACATGAAGACGCCGTGCTCGCCCTGCGCCGCCACAGCTTCCGCTTGAACGGCGGCGCCAAGAACATGGAGTCAGGTCTGGACCGCGTTCAGCTCACACTCAACTACAGCGACTACAACCACCGCGAGCTGATCGATGGTGAGACCGAGTCGCACTTCTTCAACAAGCAGTTCATCTATCGCACCGTCTTTGATCAGAAGCGCAAAGGCCCGCTGTCAGGCAGCTTCGGTTTCTGGGGCCTGCGCCGCGACTTCAAGTCTGTCGGCGAGGAGGCTCTCTCGCCTCCCGTCGATCAGGATGCCTTCGCCGCCTTTGCCGTGCAAAGCCTGGATTTTGAATCCACGCGCCTGCAGTTCGGCGGACGTCTGGAGCACACGCGCTACTCCCCGGAGGGCCTGCGCAACCGTAGCTTCACCGGCTTCTCCGGCTCGGCCGGCGTGAGCCAGCGGGTCGCCACCAACTCCGTCTTCGTCGCCAACTACAGCCACTCCTATCGCGCGCCGGCGCTGGAAGAGCTCTATAACAAGGGCCCCCATCCCGGCAATCTGACGTTTGAAATCGGCAACCCCAACCTGGTGCGCGAGCGCAGCGACGGGGTTGACCTTTCCCTCCGTCACCAATCGCGCCGCCTTCGCGCTGAGGCCGGCTACTTCTATTACCGCAACTCGGACTTCGTTTACCTTGCGCCCACGGGCGAAATCGAAGATGCGCTGCCGGAGGCCGAATACCTGCAAGCCAACGCGCGCTACACCGGGGCCGAAGCTCGACTGGATGCCGCTCTCCACCCTAGCCTGTGGCTCAATCTTGGCTTTGACGCCGTCAGCGCCCGCCTCACCTCTGCTGACACGCCGCTGCCGCGCATCCCGCCCGTCCGCGGCCATGTCGGCCTTGACTACCGCTACAAGAACTTCAGCCTGCGCCCCGAGCTTGCTCTCAGCCGGCGGCAGGGTCAGGTCTTCCTGATCGAAGAGCCCACCGCGGGCTTCGGCGTCTTCAATCTCTCAGGCTCCTACACCGTCGTCGGCCAGCACGCCCTGCACGTCTTCTCGGCCTCTCTGTTCAACGCCTCCAACCGCCTCTACCGCAACCACCTCTCCTTCATCAAGGAGTTCGCGCCGGAAATCGGCCGCGGCTTCCGGCTGACTTATACGGTACGTTTTTTCTAGCCCAATCGGGCCTAACTCTTGCATCGGCCCACTGCGGTTTTCCAGCCGGCGTAGAGTTCCTCGCGCGTGGATTCCGGCATCTCCGGCTCAAACGCGCGGTCGACGCGCCAGAAACTTTCAACAGCCTCCACCGACGGCCAAAAGCCTGTCGCCAGTCCTGCCAAGTAAGCCGCGCCGAGCGCCGTCGTCTCGGTATCGGCCGGACGCACGATACGGCGGCCGAGGATGTCAGCCTGGAACTGCATGAGGAAATCATTGGCCGCGGCGCCGCCGTCGACACGCAGCTCATGCAGCTGAATCCCCGTGTCGGCTTCCATCGCTTCCACCAATTCGCGTGTCTGGTAGGCGATGCTTTCGAGCGTCGCGCGCACGATATGCGCCGCCGTTGTCCCGCGCGTCAGCCCGCATATTAGGCCCCGCGCCGCGCCGTCCCAATGCGGCGCTCCCAGACCAACAAAGGCTGGCACGACATAAACCTCTCCTGTATCCGGCGTCGAACGCGCCACGGCGTCCGATTCGGCCGCTGTTTTGATCAACCCCAGCTGATCCCGCAACCATTGCACCGCCGCCCCCGCGACGAACACGCTGCCTTCCACGGCGAACTCGGAGACTGCCTTCGCCGACGCCGCCCGCGTGGCCAGCAAGCCATTTTCGGATGACGGCGCCGTCTTGCCCGCATGCAGCAGCGCGAAACAGCCGGTGCCATAAGTGTTTTTGGAAAGCCCGGGCCGGAAACAGGCCTGGCCTACCAGGGCCGCCTGCTGATCTCCGGCGATACCCGCCACGGGGATTTCGTCTCCCAGCAGATCGCCGGACGTGCGGCCCACGGCTCCGGCACTGGGAACAATGCGCGGCAGCATCGCGTCGGGAATATCGAACAGGTCCAGCATCGCGCGGTCCCACTCCCCGCTCGAAAGGTTCATCAGCATCGTGCGGCTGGCATTCGACACGTCCGTCACATGCACCTGCCCGCCCGTCAGCTTCCAGATCAGCCACGTATCGATGTTGCCGAACAACAGATCGCCGTTGCGCGCCCGCTCCCGCGCACCATCGACGTTCTCCAGAATCCAGCGGACCTTGCTCGCAGAAAAGTAGGCGTCCACGATCAGCCCTGTAGTCTTCTTCACTGCCGCCCGATCGCTCTCCGGCATGCTGCGGCAGTAATCGGCGGTTCTCCGGCACTGCCAGACAATTGCCGGTGAAACCGCGGCGCCCGTGCGCCGGTCCCACACTACTGTCGTCTCCCGCTGGTTGGTGATTCCTATTCCCGCAATGGAGCTGGCACGCGCGCCAGCGGCTTCCAAAGTTGCCCGCGCCGCCGCCAACTGCGCCTGCCAGATCTCCAACGGATCCTGCTCCACCCATCCCGGCTTTGGATAGCGGCTCTCAAAGCCGCGAGCCTCCATCGCCACCCGTTTGCCCTCTTCATCGTAAAGCGCCGCTCGCGCGCTGGTTGTTCCCTCATCGAGCGAAAGTATGTAGCTCACTAAGGCATTCTATAATGGAGCAAGGCATATGTTCTTTCGCCGCGAAAAGCCAAAACAATCTAGCTTCTCCGACCGTGTTCAGATGCTCAAGAACACCGGTTTTGAGGTCCTGGTGCAGCCGAGTGGCCGCACCCGCGTGGTGCGTGGCCGCTGCGCCGCTGAGATTGCGGATCGCAATGGCACGCCCGCCGTCGTGCTGGTCGGCATCCTCATCCATCAGGACATCGGCAGGCTCGTTGATCTCGGTTATCAGAAGATTTTTGAAACTCACGCCGGCGTCCGCGTCGCCGCCCGTGCCGCTGAGTTGAAGGCGCTCCACGCCTTTCATGAGGACTTGCGGGAAACGCTGGGCCTGGTGAGCCTCTACAATCAGTCGCTAGGAACGATCAACCAGGCGCACCTCTACGACCGTGTCGAAGACCGCGATCACGGTGTAGAGGAGCGTCCCTGGGAATAGACTTACAGCAACCCTGCACCCCACGGCCCCCAGATCGCCAGCGTCAGCGCTTTTTCCCGTTGCTCTGCACCAATCGGGAACTGGATCGGGCTCCGGTATGCCTGAACCGTCCTCACCGAAGATCGGCCATACACATTCACAAACAGCGTCTGCCCGTCCGGGCTGAAGCATGCTCCCGCGAACTCCGTGCTGTTGTGGATGTTCCGGGCGAAGTCAAACAGCTCGCCCGTGCGTGTTAATCCGCGTAAGTGCTGCGCCCCGGCGCCGTCCTCGCAGATCACCAGCCCGCCGCGCGGGCTCACCGCAATATTGTCGGGAAAATCCAGCGCATGGATTCCCTCCGACTCATAGATCATCGTGATGGTCTCCGCGCGTGGGTCGTAAACCCACATCTGTCCCATGCCGGCTTCTCCACCGTTGGTCGAATCGAAGTAGATCTTCCCGTCGGCGTACCATGCTCCTTCCAGCCGGCGGAAGATCGCTCCCCCGGCGTTCAGGCCTTGATTGAATACTCCGCTCCGGGTCACTCCGCCCACAACCACGCTGGGCGGAAACGGATCGGGATCCGGAATGGGGACCCAACTCACGTGATGCGGCACGCCCACACGCTGATTGAGCGCCGTTTCGTATCGGTCCTGGAGAGTCACCTTCAGCATCTCCAGCCGCCCCTCATCGGTGGCCAGCTCTCCCGGGCGAGTGATTCTCTTCGAAGGGACATAGCGGTAGAAGCCGGAAACATCTCCCTGGTCTTCTGTTTCATAGATGATCCCCGTCGCCGGATCCACCGCGATTGCTTCATGCGCCATCCGCCCCATCCGCCGCAATGGAATCGCCGGCGCGGGATTGCCCGGCGTGGTATCCACCGGCACCTCGAAATTGTAGCCGTGGTTTTGCTCCGCGCCGGCCGCCGCCGATGCCTCCAGTGTCTCCTCGCAGCTGATCCAGCTTCCCCACGGCGTTACGCCCCCGGCGCAGTTCCGGAATGTGCCTACTAAGCTCCAATACTCCCGCACCTTTCTTCGTCTTCCCGTAGGCTCCACCTCGATCGATGTCGTTCCGCCTCCCATGAACCGGTCATAGGCGCTACCGCGCGGCCCATAATGCGTGTCCAGCAGGTAATTCAGAATTCCCGCTGAAGTCGATGTGCTGTTCGCCGGCCGGGGCCGGAATCGCGATGCCGGATCGGCGTCCTCATGATTGCGGATCAGCAGAATGTTTCCATTTCGCAGCGGAAACGCCGCCATTCCGTCCATCGCTTTCGGCACCGGAAAACCGTCGTCCATCCGGTCATCCTCGAAACTGACGATGGAGTATTGGAACCCGGGGGGCAACGCAAGTTCATTCCCCGCCGGCCGCAACTCCCCGTAACCGGCGATGGCACGAAGCTTGCCGCCTTCAGCGGCCTCCCCTCGCGCCGCGAACCCGGCGAACATTCCCGCCGCGCTGAAAAATTGCCTGCGGCTCACGGTGCGCATCTTGAAAGACATGGCAGATCCCTCCCTGAAGTGTGGACAATCAATGAATGAACCTATCTTAAGATCAACCCGGCTGCAACAGCTTTTTGCTATTTTTTTGCGCTTAGGGCGCGGTGGAGAGTCATCAGCTCCGACGCCCGCTGTTTGTCCCCGGCCCGCTCGGCCAACCGCGCCCGCAACTCCAATCCGCGGGGGAAAACAAGGCAGTCAAAGGTCGGCTCATCCGCTGACTGCGGAATGGGAAAATGGCGCAGCAGCGGCGCGGCCTCGTCCCACTGCCCGCTCCCGGCATAGGCCAACGCCAATAACTCCCGGATGTGGTCCTCCCGATTCGGATCGGTCGCTTCATAAATCTGCTTGGCTTGCAGAGCCGCTTCCCGGAAGTGGTGGTTCAAGAGCAACGCATATGCTAGAGCCAGGTTGCGTATCGGACCGGGAAGCTCCCGCTCCGCGCGGAGGCTCCACTCCGATGCGCTCGTCTCAGCCCCGGCCACGAATGAAGCGATCTCGACGATCCTCTTCACTCCCGGCGACACCGCCCGCTTCAAGGCCGCTTCCGCCATCGCTCGAGCCTTGGCCCTGTCCCCCTCGCTCAGCAGCCATACAGACCGCTGCGTCAGCGCGACGGCGGCCAAATCCGGCGCGATTCCCGCACGCTCCGCCAGCTCCTCCAGCCGCTTCTTTGCCCGCGCCCTCTCTCCGGAAGAGTATTCCCACTGCGCCTTCTGAACCTCCAGCAATGGATGCGACGCCGCCGCGTCGGTATACTTGCGGAAAAGCTCATCGGCTCCGCTCTTGTCTCCGCGCATCCGCCGCGCCTCGGCCGCCTTGCGCATCGTCACCGCGCCGAGAAAACCAGGTTGCTTTTGATAGGAATCCAGAAACGCCTGCTCGGATTCGGCGAACCTCCCTGCCATGAAATAGACTTCGCCGAGGGAATCCTGAGGGTTGGCGCTACCCGGCGCCGTCACCGCGTATTGCTTCAACGCCTCAATCGCGGCGTCGAAATCTCCCCAACGAGCTTCCACGTAGCCTGTCTGATTCCATACGTCCGCCCAGCCAGGATCGGCTTCGAGTGCATTCCGGAAATTGCCCCGGGCCTGCTTGTATTCCCGCCGCGACATGTAATAGGTGGCCAGCTGCGCGCTTACCTCCGCATCGGCCGGAAGCAATTCCGCCAACTGCTTTGTCGCCTCTACTCTTTCCGCAACCGATCCATTCAGCGCGGTCCGAAGAGCGGCGATCCGCGCCCTGCTCAGCCTGTCCAGCTTTTCATTGCCCAGCGCCTCCAACGCCGCCTGAAGGGCGCCGGCGCGGTCTCCGGTATGGGCGAGCGACTGCACCAGCAAATGCCGCGCCTCGCCGAAACTTCCATCCAGCTCCACCGCCCGCCGCAGCAACCTTACAATCTCCCCGCTGTCCACGCTCTCCAGCGCCTGCCCGTAGTGCCGCGCCGCTTCTTCGTTCCCTGTGCCGAACCGCCTCGCCTGTGGATGCACCCGCTTTGCCAGCCTATCCACAAGCGCGAGGGTGGTCTCCTTCTCTCCCGCCACTTCCTCAATCACCTGAAGCGTCTTCTGGCTCGACGCGTCACGCAGTTGAAGCGTGATCTTCAGCCTGTCTCCGCTTTTGGTCAGATAGCCAGCCAGGCACCGCGTCGGCCTGCCCAGTTCCGACTCAGCCGCCGAGCCGGACGCGTAGCTATAGGTGTCCGTCAATCCCGTTGTTTGCGCCTGAATCGCCGCCGCAGCCAGCCGAGCCACTCTACCCAGCAACTCATCCGCCGTCAGATTCTCAATCGGGAGTATCGCCAGCCGTTGAACCTTCGGCTCCGGCGGCTTGCGTGCACAGCCCACCGCCAGCGCGGCGGCAAGAATCGCCCCACAGGCTTTCCTAGAGCACACGCGGCTGGAGCACCAGCAATTCCTTGAACTCCGGCAATTCCTGCAACACGGCGAATTCCGGATCTTCCACAAACCGCTTTCTCTCCTTGAAGCCTTCCTCCAGCGCCTTTCTCATGTACAGCAGCGCGCGATCCGTCATGCCGGCCTTGGCGTAGGTCCGCGCCAGGTAGAAATGGAATTTCGCCCGCTCGGCCACGCTCCGCTCCTGCAACAGGACTCCGTTGCTGGAACGATGCTCGAACACCTCCGGATCGAGTTCTAGCGCCTTGGTATATGCCTCCGAGGCGCGGTCGTACTTTTTCCTCGCAAACCACGCCGTGCCGAGGTTGCTGTAGATGCTCGCCGAGTTCGGTGTGATCTTCAGCGCCCGGTTGTAATAGCTGATCGCCTTTTTGTAGTTCTTCTGGGCGTAGTAGACAGTGCCCAGATTGTTGATCGCTTCCGCGTACTTGGAATTGGCTTTCGTCGCCTGCTCATAGTATTTGCGGGCCTGCGACAGCTCCGTCATCTGGTGATAGGCGATTCCGATCTTGTTCAAGATGATCGGATTTCTGCCCACTACCGTTTGATATTGCTCAATCGCCTGCCGGTACTCCTTGCGCGCCATCGCAATATCGCCGCGCATCTCCGGCGTCAGCGCCGGCTTGGGCGCCTCCGGCTCGGCAGGTTTGATTTGAGGTTGGGCGGTCTTGTTGTCGGCCACCCATTTCACTTGCGCCTGGGCCGCCGGATCCGGCGCTGCCTGCGCCAAAAACATTGCTACTAGCCACAGGGAAACCATGTTGGCCTCCTGACCTTATTTAAGCACACTGCCGCCTTGCCCGGCAGGCCGCGCGCTCTTGTCCCCCATCGGCATCTTCCCGCTTTTCCTCCAGTCCTCGCGCCCTAATTCTTGTCCGATTTCTTGCGGATCGCGATCTCCAACCGCTTGATCTTCTGGTTCAGCGTGGACAGCGGAATATGCAGCGTCTCGGCCGCCTCGGTCTGGCTCCAATTGGTCGCCTCCAGGTGCTCGATGATCTTCCGCCTTTCGTAATCGGCCACCATCTCAAACAGCGACGCGTCCGGTGGCAGGCTGCCTGTCTCATCCCGTCGAATGCGCAGCCCACCGGCGTGCAGCAGGTGGTCCGGCAGAACCTCCGTTGTCACCACCGGCCCGGTGGCCAGTACCACCGCCCGCTCCACCACGTTCTCCAGTTCCCGCACATTTCCGGGCCAGTTGTGATCCATCAGAATCTGCATCGCGTCCGGCTCAAACGCCACCGGCGCGCGGCCGCTGGCATCCAGGAACTTCTCATTTTCGCGGCAGTACTTCTGGAAGAAATGGTCTACCAGCAGCGGAATATCCTCCTTCCGCTCCCGTAGCGGCGGCAGCAGCAGGTTGATCACGTTCAACCGGTAATAGAGATCCTCGCGGAATCGCCCCTCGTCTACCATCTTCTTGAGGTCCGTGTTGCAGGCCACGATGATCCGCACATCCACGCGGATCACGTCGTTCGAACCCAGCGGCATGAACTCCTTTTCCTGAATCACCCGCAGCAGCTTGGCCTGCGTTTCCAGGCTGATGGTGGAAATCTCGTCGAAGAAAATCGTCCCCCGGTTCGCCACCTCAAAGTAGCCCTTGTGTGACGCCGTCGCCGACGTGAAGGCTCCCTTCATGTGCCCGAATAGCGTCGATTCCAGCAGGTCCGGCGGCAACGAGCCGGAATTCACCGCCACAAACATCTGTTCGGCGCGCGGGGAATTCGCATGCACCGCCTTGGCGATCAGTTCCTTGCCGGTTCCGGTTTCCCCGGTGATCAGGATCGTTGATTTGCTGGAGGAAACCTGCGCCACCAGGTCCAGAATCCGCAGCATCCGCTCGCTCTTGCCGACGATGTTCGGAAAGCTGTAGCGCTGCTTCAGCGCCCGCTTCAACTGCGCGTTTTCCTCTTCCAGCCGCCGCTGGCCGATCATCCGTTCGATCTCGATCAGCAGCTTTTCGTTGTCCCACGGCTTGGAAAAGTAGTCGGTCGCTCCGGTCTTCAGCGCCTTCACGGCCACTTCCACCGAGCCGTAGGCGGTGATCATCACCACCGGCGTCTCCCGGTCCCGCTGCCGGATTTCCTCCAGCACCTCCATGCCGCTGCGGTCCGGCATCATCAGGTCAAGCAGCACCAGGTCGTAGTTGTTGGACTCGATCTTTGTGAGGCCTTCGGTGGCGTTCTGCGCCGTCTCCACCTGGTAGGCTTCCAGCTCGAGCAGGGTTTGCAGGCTCTCCCGGATGTCGGCTTCATCATCCACCACCAGGATCCGCCCCTTGGCCGATTCAGCGATCGCCTCAGGCATTGACGGGCTTCCGGCTTGCGGGGAATTCAATGCGGAAGGTGCTCCCCTCTCCAGGCTGGCTGTTTACCTCGATGGCTCCGCCGTGCTCGCGTACGATCCCGTAGGAAACAGAAAGCCCCAGCCCCGTCCCTTTCTTCGGCGGCTTGGTCGTGAAGAACGGATCGTAGATCCGCGCCAAGTCCGACGCCGCAATACCTTTGCCCGTGTCGCACACCTCCACCCGCACCATCCCCTCCCGGCAGTGTGTCGCGATCCGCAGCACTCCGCCTTGCTCCATCGCATCACGCGCGTTCATGAACAGGTTCAGAAACACTTGCTGCATTTTACCGAAATTGCCGCGCACCGCCGGCAGTCCCTCTTCCGCCGCCAGTTCCACCCTCACGTGCGCTTTGTCCAACTGATGCTCCACCAGCGTCAGCGTCTCGCGAACCACGCGGTTCAGGTCGATCTCCTCGAACTCCGTCTTCGAGGTGCGGCTGAAATTCAGCAGCGAGTTCACGATTTCGCTGGCCCGAAAAGTCTGCTTGGCGATCTTCTCCAGCAGCTTGCTCTTGGGATCGTCTGTGGAAACCTGCTTGGTCAGCATTTGCGCATAGGTGGAGATCACCGCCAGCGGGGTGTTCACCTCGTGGGCCACTCCCGCGGCCAGCAGTCCGATCGAGCTGAGCTTGTCGGCCTGCACCAGCTGCTGTTCCATCTCCGCTCGCTCGGTGACGTCGTCGAAGATGATCAGCCGGCCGATCTGCTCCTGTTCGCGCGTCACCAGCGGCGCCACGGCCACATTCACCAGCCGCTCCCCGCTGCGCGGCGCTCCTCCGTTACCGTTCGATGCCGCTTCGGCTTCCCGGTCGCGCCAGCTTCGCGCACGCACGGGAAGCTTATAGATCTGGTGGATCCCTGTCTGCCCGCGCACCTCCTCCAGCGCATGGCTCAATCCATGCGGGAACAGGTCACGCAGCTTTTGACCAAGCGCGGTGTGCCGCGCGATGCCGGTAAGCGTCTCCATTTGCGAGTTCCAGCTCTCCACGCGGTCATCGAGGTCCGCGGCGACGATTCCGACGTTGATCGATTCGACAATGTTCTCGCTGAACTCCTTCAGCCGCTCGTACTCGCTTACCTTCTGTTCCAGCGATTGATACAGCCGCGCGTTCTCGATCGCGATTCCCACGTAGCCGCTCAGCGTCATCAGCAGCTGCAGGTCCTCGCTCGACAGGAAGTCACCTTTATCGGTGCGGCTCACTCCCAGGTAGGCGATCGTGCGACCGCGCACCGCGCACGGGATGTAGTAGGTCAGGTCCAACCGCGCCACCGCCTGCCGCACCGTCCCCGGCAGGTGCTTGCTCAGCACGTCCAGCTGATGCCGCGTCCGCTCAAAGAACAGCGGCTCCACGCTCTCCCCGTCCAGAAAACTCAAATCCAGCGGTTCGGAAAGCGGCACCGTGCCGCGCCCGCGGTACATCGCCAGCCGGAACGCTTCTCCGCCTTCCTCCTTCAGGAAAAAGGCCACATTCTCCGTATACAGAGTGCCCTTGATCCGGTCCGCCACCGACTCGATCATCGTTTCCAGGTTCGTCTCCGAGCTCAGCTCCAACGCGAACTCCACCAGCGTCCTCCGGTAATCGTAACGGTCCTTGTAGAACCAGTAACGGTCCAGCTGCTCCTGCACCCAATTGCGAATGGGCTGGAAGACGAAGGCGGCGATCAGGATCAACAGCACAAGCGCCGAAGGGTCCATCTCTTCCACCGGCCGCGTCGCCAGGATCAGCGCGTAGAATATGCCCAGCACCGCCAGCGTCGCCAGCGTGTAGGCGTAGCCCTGCTGGAAAATCACGTCCACGTCCATCAGCCGGTAGCGCAACACCGCATAGGCCCACGTGATCGGAATCAAGGCCAGCGACAGCACTGACAGGTTCATGTACGGGCTCGGGACCCACCCCATCAGGTATGGAGCCACATAGAAGCACAGAAACGGAGCAACACCCAGCACCGCGCCGTTGCGCAGCCACTTCATCTGCTGCCGCAGCACAGGGTCCTCCGCCCGCCGGAATCCCACCGCCAGCGCCGCCGATCCGGCCAGGTACATCATGCTCAAAAACAGCAGCCAGCCACGGTCCAGCATCCACCGCAGTTCCAGCAGTGGTACCGCGCTGGAGCGGATCATTCCCGAGGCAAACCCGAAGTACACGCCTGCGAACATCGCCGCCGGCAAGTACAGCAGCGCCTGCCTCCACCACTGCCGCAGCCATTTCCGCGGCTCGGCGAACGTCAGGCTGAAATGCAGGAAGATCGTCGGCGCAAACAGGCCCGCCACCACGTTGCCCCAATAGATGAACTTGTCGAAGTTGTTCAGCTTGCCCGTGTAGTGGAACGTCGACAGCACAAAACTCGCCACGCACAGCACATAGAACAGCGTCGCCCGCCGTGCGCTGCCGCGCCGCGCGTACACAAACAGTCCCACCGCCAAATAAAACATCCCCACCACGTATTGGTAGTAAACTAGCGTGCTCGCGTGCCGCTCCCGGATGATCACCTTCGCCTTGAACTCGATGCCCCCACGCTGGAGCCTATAATCCCCCGTCCCGTAGGCCCCCAGCCGCACCAGCGCCATCGTCACATCCGTCGAGCCCCGGATCACCGCGTTATTGATTCTGGTAACAATGTCGCCCTGCTTGATGCCGGCCTTCGCGGCCGGACTCGACGGGCTGATATCCAGCGCCACCACGACCGGCTGCCCTTCGGCTCCCTTCCGGTCCACCCAAGTTACGCCGTCCTCGGGCAGCTGGAACTTCTTTTGCTGCTGGAAGTTAATCCCGGCGGAGATCAGCCCTGCCGCTGTCAGAATGACCAGCAGCGCGCTCACAAGTTGTGATTTCAGTTCTTTCACAACCTCACCCGGGACTTTTCAATATGATACACCTCTCCTCAGGTGATGTTGCACGTGGGGTTCCAATTTCCGAGTTCTTTGCCACCCCGGTTTTCTTACACTTACGGCCCGTGCTTCGCCCTCTCCTTCAGATTTTTGAATTTCCGGGCGTTGCCACTTCCACGAAGTGGATACCTCTGCCCGCCACTATTCCAGCTCCTCCGGTTCGATCGCCACCACGCTCTTGTATCCCACCCACTTCACGTAGGCGATAATATCGGCCAATTCGCGATTGGAATAATCCGTGTTCGCCGGCGGATGGGTCCATTTCGAGTTCGGAGACGTCTTCTCCACCTGCCCCTGTCTCAGCTCTGGCGGCCGTTTCGACAGATCCCACCATTGCTTGTCTTTCTGAATCCCCGGAAACGGTGATCCGTCCTTCAACTCCACCATCTGCACATACTGCGTTACCGTGCTCTTGATCGCCGCGACGAACCCTCTCGGCGGCACCCTGGAAAGCCGCGTGAGATCCGGCCCCACTTCCATACCCTTCCCCGCCAAGCTATGGCAAGTCCCGCAGGCCGTCCCCTTGCTCGTGTTCAGGAATGCCTCCATGCCGCGCTTGGCTTGCTCCGGCATCTCCGTTTGAGCCGCCGCCACGCCGAATGCGATTGCAACCACTGCAATCAGCTTCATCATGCACCTCCCTCCTGTACCAAAACAGCAAGTGCATGCCCGATGCCATCCGTGGTGACTCCTCCAAAGCAATGTATTTTCAATATGTTAGATGAATTCCACCCGTGTGCTTTCCTCTTACATGTAGCGCGGTTTCACGCACAGCTTTCCCTCCGCAAACATCACTGCGCCATTCCACCCACCGCGTAAACCTCAAAACTCGTACTTCAGAGCCAGCTGCATCACCCTAGGCCCGCCCCGCCCGCGGTCCTGCACGGAGGTGATCACCCCGCCGGAGATCGAGTTGAAGGACCGATTCGGAAGGTTGAAGTTGGCGTGGTTGAGAATGTTGAAAAGCTCATAACGCAGCTGGAAGTTCCTTCTTCGCTCCATCCGGAAGTTCTTCAGCATCGCCAGATTCACGAAGTGGATCGCGGGCCCGTCCAGAATATTCCGCCCCGAGTTGCCGAAGGCGAAGGGCAGGAATCCGTTCGGAGATGGCAGGCATGACTCGCGGGACGTGCATCGCGGCACCTTCTCGAATGCCAGCAGATTGAACCACGGGTAGTCCACCCCGCGCCGTCCTGCTCCGGCGATATCGGCCTGCGTGCCGTTGGCAAGCCGGTTCGGCCGCAGTGACTCGCCCAGGTTCGCATCCACATCCACGCTGTTCACCGTGAACGGCTGCCCCGTATAGAATGTCCCCGTCCCGGAAAGCTGCCAGCCGCCGATTATCCCGTTGCCGATCCGCCCCACCTGGTTCATCCACCGCTTGCCGCGCCCGAAAGGAAGCTGATAGCTGAATGCTCCGGTCACCACGTGACGCCGGTCAAAGTCGCTGCGGCCGCGCTCGCTGCGCAGATCGCGCGCGTTCTGCGCTCCCGAGAATCCGCCGGTCGAGTTGCCCGTAAGCTGGCTGGCGTCATCCACCGACTTTGAATACGAGTAGTTCAGCCGGTAAAACCAACCGCGATTCGATCTCCGCCGCAGCGAAATCTGCCCCGCGTTGTAAAAAGAGTTCGATCCGAACCCGAAGTAGTTGATCGCGTTCAGCCCCGTCACCGGCCGCAAGAAGGGCTGGTTCGCCATGTACCGTTCCATCGAGCGGAGAGGCTGGTTGATGTCGTATTGCCGCCCCAGATGGAACCCGCGCGAGCCTACATAAGCCACCTCCACCGCCGTGCCGTCGAAGATCTCGCGCTCTACCGTAAGATTGAAGCTTTGGATGTAGCCGAGCGTAGGCCGAAGCTCATAACCGTTGGAATTGGTGACGCCGCTTTCGGTTTCGCGCGCATCCGGGAACGGATTCGACAATGTCACCAGTCCGGGATTGGAAGCCAGCCGGTTAAATGTCTGCCGCGCCGAAAAGGGAAACCCGGTCATCAGCGCCGTTCTTACCGGATTCAGCAAATGGCCGCCATAAAAAATCCCCCAGCCTCCTCGCACTACCGTCTTCTGGCTGCCGAAGGCGCGCCAGGCGAAACCAACACGCGGCGCGAAGTTCACTTTATCCGCATAAACAAGACTCCGCGGCAATCCCACCTGGTCTCCCGTCGTCACCCGATCCTGCAATCCGGCGCCCGCTACACGCTCTTCCAGGGCCGGCAGGTTGCGTCCGCTGGCAATCACGATCTTGCCCAGCTCCGGCAAGAAATTCGACGCGCGATCATAGCGGTCTACCGGCGGCATGTCCAGCTCATAGCGCAGACCTAGGTTCAGCGTGAGCGAGCGTGTCGCCTTGAAATCATCGTTGAAAAACATGCCGTAACTGGTCGAGCGCATGTAGTTGCGCGCCACGCCCACGGTCCTTGTCGCGCTCTGCATCATCCCCAGTAGAAAATCGCCCACCGTATGATTCGTCCAGCGGTCCTGAAAATTGAACGTCCCGCGCATGTTGTCGAAGAACGGCTGGTTGAACCTCACCCGCTCCGCGTCAAAGCCCCACTTCAGCGCATGCCGCGACTTGATCCAGGTGAATTTGAACCCGCCCTGGATCGTCGTCACGTGATATTGCACCGGCTGCGCATTGGCGCTGCCCAGCGGATAATGATCCAGCATCGTGAAGCGCGGGAAACCAACCAGCTCCGGGTCCGTCGTCGTTCCCGGAATCCCCAACTGCCCGGCGATGTCCTGACCCTCCCAAATCGTCCGCTCCCTGGTCGCGTTCCGGCTGTAGCCGCCACGGATCTCCAACAGAAACGCCGGGCTGAACATGTGCGTGTTGTCGATGCCCAATAGCGACCGGTCATCCTTGATCTTGTTGCCGAAACCGCCCAGCCCGCTGCCGCCGAACGGCGCCGAATTCCGCGCGTAGCGCTTCTGGTACCGCACCGCCATCGTATCGTTGCCGTCTAAGCGGTGATCCACTTTCCCCATGAAACTGTCCCAGCGGTCATCATCCTTCGCCGTCAGAATCAGGTTGTTCCGCGGGTCCGGCCGGTTCGGCAGCGGATAGTGCTCGATCAGCCGCACCGCGATCGGATGAAACCGGCTTGCCGGAATCACGTTGCCCGGAAAGCAGGCGCCCTGATTGCTCGCGCCGCAGGTACCGCTGGCCAACGGATCCCGCAGATACAAAGGCCGCCCCAGAAAATCGGTCGACTGCGTGAAGTCGCCCTGGCGCTCCAGCGCCGTCGGCACCCGCCCGATGTTGCTCTGCCCAAGAATCTCTTTGTACGCCTCCCAGGAGAACAGGAAAAAGGTCCGGTCACGCCCCTTGTACAATCCCGGAAGGTTCACCGGTCCATGCAGCGTTCCCCCATACTGGTTGCGCCGCAGCGGCTGCTTGCCCGGATCAAAGAATGCACGCGCGTCGAAAATGTCGTTGCGGATGTAGTGGAACAGCGTCCCATGAAGCTGGTTCGTGCCCGAACGTAGCGCCATGTTGATCACGCCGCCGGCCATGCGCCCGTTCTCGGCTGAAAAGCCGGAGACCTCCATCTTGAACTCCTGCATCGCGTCCATGTTCGGCCGCACCTGCGCTGCCGCTCCGCGCGGGTTCCGGTTGTTGAACCCATCCACCGAATAGTTCGTGTTGTCTGACCGCGCTCCGTTCACGTTCATCCCTGAACCCTGCCCGCCCTGCGCCATCGGCACCACGCCGGGAACCAGAAACGCCAGATCGGTGAAGTCACGTCCGTCGAGCGGCAATTCCTGTATCTCGGCCTGCACGATCACATCGCCCTTGATCGCCCCTACTTCGGTGTTCAGCAACGGAGCCTGCGCCGACACCTCCACCGTCTCGGCCACGGTTCCCACTTCCATCCGCACGTCCACGCGCAACACCTGCGCGATCTGCAGCACCAGGTTTCTTTGCACTGCGGTCCGGAAACCCGGCGACGATACCGTCAGTTCATACTTGCCCGGCGGCAGGCTCGTGATCGTGTAGTCACCGTTCTCATCGGAAGCCATCTCTCGCGGGATGTTGGTGTCCACGTTACGGATCGTCACCTTCGCGGAAGGCATCACCGCCCCCGCCGGATCGGTGATCAGGCCTGTAACAGTGGCCGTGTTTGACTGTCCAAATAGCGCACAAATACTCATCACCCAAACAAGCAATCCCCAAATTCGCATGAAGTCAAGCTTACTCTCGCCTTACATCGCGCGCAATGCCTTCTTGTGTAAACAACACGCCGTGGGATAGGATGCCCCGCATGACGCCTCCTTCACGCAGAACCATCATGAAAAGCGCCGCCATCGTTCCCTTCCAAGCCATCCGGGGAACCGCGCAGAACTCGGCTATCCGTGTCGGGTTGATCGGCGCTGGAAGCCGCGGCTCTTACATCTCCGGCATGATCAACAAGAATCCGGACGCCAGAGTCACGGCCCTTTGCGACGTCGTCCCGGACCAAATCCAAAAGGCAAAGACGAGAATCGGCGCGCCGGAAGCCAAATCCTTTTCCCGGTTGGAAGACCTTCTTGCCAGTGACGTCGATGCCGTGCTCATCGCCACACCGGTCTACCTTCATCCGGAGCACTTCGAAGCCGCCGTCAAGTCCGGGAAACATATCTACATGGAAAAACCTGCCGCTCTCGATGTCGCCGGCTCCAAGCGCGTCATGCGCGCCGCCGACAGTGCGGACCGCAAGGTCAACATCACCTTCGGCTTCCAGCAGCGCTACGGCGGCGTCTATGTCGAAGCCAAGAAAATGCTCGATTCCGGCGGCATTGGCAAGGTCCGGGAGGTCCACGGAGAATTCCTCAAATTCGCCCTGCGAGGCGATGAGCCCGTCCCGCCCCTGCCCCGCAACGAGATGGAAAAACTCGATCAATGGAAACTCTGGAGCTCCACTTTCGGCCAGGTGATCGTCGAAACCTACGTCCACAATCTCGACGCCATCAACTGGTTCCTCGATGCGCTGCCCGTGAAAGCCATCGGCACTGGCGGCCGCACTGTCGAAAAACGCGGCGATCTGCTCGATCACCTCAGCGTCACTTATGATTACCCCGGCGGCGTCCAGATGACCTTCCTCGGCTCCCAGATGACGCCGCGCTGGTTCCGCTCCAACCGCGAGCGCTTCATCGGCGACAAAGGTTTCATCGAAACCGCCCGCGAATACTGGACCTACAACACCGGCGCCGGCCCGGTCACTGAGAAATCTCCGCACGACATCAGCATCGACGCCCTCGCCGCCTTCGTCCGCCGCGTCAAGGAAGGCAAGCCCGAAAACGCCGGCATCCGCGCCGCCGAATCCACCCTTACCGCCATCCTCGGCCAAATGGCGATCGACCACAAGCGCGAAGTCACCTGGGAGGAAATGATGCGCAGCGGCTAAAGCATGCCGCAGGCACTCAGCAGCACTTCCTGCGTCATCGAATCATGTTCCGCCGAGTAGCTCGGCTTCGCTCCATTCCGGATGACCGCGGCCAGTTCCCGGAAGTCCGGCGTATACGCCAGGCCCTGAGGATTCGGCGGTTCCAGCGTTTGCAGCCCGGCCCTGTATGGGCCTGCTGATTCCTTCAACTCCACATGAAGGCGGACCGGCGAGAATGGCTGCGCCTTCGCCGAACCGTTCGTGCCCAGCACCTCCACGTAGCGGTGCTGGTTGCCGTGCGGATCGAAGCCGGCTAGCGAGATCTCGGCGATCGCGGACCGATACTCGAGAATCACCAGGTTGTTATCGGCCAGCTGGTCATCGATCGGCGCGTCATGCCGGATGAAACCAGTCACCTTCACCGGCTTGCCGAGCAGCGCCGTCGCGCGGTCAATCAGATGACAGCCTTCGGAGAACATCATGCCGCCCCGGTATTTCGCCAGGTGCCGGCGTTCTTCCCAGCCGATCGGTTTGTCGATCGAGGCGCGGAAACGATAGACCCGCCCGAGCCAGCCCCTACGAGCGGCCTCCATTACCGCTTCCATCGCCGGATGGTAGCGCCACTGGTAGCCCATCTGCACCACCAGTTTCTTGCGCGCGGCATCGCCGAGCAGCTTGCGCAGCCCGCTCAGAGATGCGCCGGGCGGTTTGTCCAGGTGCACGAACTTGCCGGCGTCGATCGCCCGCTGCGCGTATTCCAGATTCGCCTCGGCATCGGCGAATTCGGCGGCCACCATCTCGATCGAGGGATCGCGCAGAATCTGATCCACTTCCATCCACCGCACTTTGGAAAAGACATCTCCCACAGCGGGGTCATGCGGATCAGGCCGCGCCACTCCGAGGAATTCATACTCCGGCATCGACTCCAGCGCCCGGATCTTACTCGCTGCATGGCCGTGCCCGGTGCCGATCATCGCCGTGCGGATTCTCCTGGTGGAAGCGCCCAGCGCCGCCGGCGAGAGAGCGAACTGCCGCCGCGTAATCATGGCGCCTGAATCTGGATCAGCTCCGTCCCGGCGGCCGCCGAGGTGATCTCGAACTCGGCCGCACCTTGAACAAAAACGGCGTCCCGCTCGCCCGCCTGGTGCGTTGCTCCGCCGGACATCTTTAGACTGATGCCGCCCCTCCAGACGAACAGCACCTGCTCGCCCTCAGCCTTCACGCTCGACTTCAGAGACTTGCCCTTTTCGAGCAAATGACGCGAGCCGGTGGACTTCAGCGACCCGTTGCCAGGCCCGCTGAACTGCCCGTCCCGCGCGCGGAAGCTCACGTAGCGAACCGCGTCCGGAGTGATCACTCCCTTTGGCGGCGCCGCGCCGGGACGTGAGGAATCCCGCGCGCCGGTGTAAAGAATGAAGTCCGGCGGATTCTGGAAGCTGATCATGATCGCCTCCCCCGTGCCCGCGGTGATCGTACCGTGGATCTGGCCGGAGGGAACAAAGGCGCACTCGCCCGCCTTGAACAACCGCAGCGAATCGCCTTGCCGCAGATTCACTTCCCCTTCCAGCACCAGGATCGTGTCGTCGGAATTGTCGTGCACGTGCTGGGCAAATTCGGCGCCCGGCATCGATTGCGAGAAGTTGAGCGTCGTCTTTCTCGCGCCCAAGCCCGGATGCACGATGCGCCGCGCGGTCACCGTTCCCATGCGGAACGGCTCGGAATCGGCGAACCGGATTACGCGGACCGATTCGGCATTTCCCATCAAAGGAAACAGTAGCAGAAGGCATGTTTGGATCTTCATGGCGGCTCGGCAGGGCCATGATATAACAGTCGCGATGCAACGCAGAACCTTGTTGGGCATGCCGCTTGCCGCCGCCGCTCAGCCCCCGCGGCCAAGGATGAAACTCTCGGTTCGCGTGGAGCCGCTGTTTCCTGACATGCCGCTCCCCCGCCAGATGGAACAGGTGGCCGCGGCCGGCTACGACGCCTACGAGTTCGGCGACTGGCGCGCCCAGGATCCAAAGCAGATCGTCCCGCTGCAAAATAAGTTGAAGCTGGCCTGCGCCTGCATTGTCGGCAACCGCAGCGTCAACCCGGTGGGCATGGGTTTGTGCGATCCCACAGAGCGCGACGGCTTTCTGGCCGAGATCCGCGCCTCCTATGAAGCGGCGTTGCGTTTTGAGACCAAGCGCATCGTCGTGCTCAGCGGATTCCGCGCCCCCGGCATGACACGCGAGGCGCAGCATGACAGTATTGTCGAAGGGCTGAAGCGCGCACACGACATCGTCGCGCCCGGTGGCGTGACTATGCTCGTCGAGCCGATCAACACGCTCGCCAAAATCGAGCCGCTCAATCCAAAGGGCGACAATCACTCGCGCTACTACCTGGACAAGACCGCCGAGGCTTTTGCCATCACGGACAAGGTGCAAAGCCCGTTTGTGAAGATCCTATTCGACATCTATCACGTGCAGATCATGGAAGGGAACCTGATCGTGACCATCCGCGAGAATATCCACAGCATCGATCATTTCCACGTCGGTGATGTGCCGGGCCGCCATGAACCAGGCACAGGCGAGATCCACTACGAGAACGTCTTCCGCGCGATCCACGAAACCGGCTTCCGCGGCTACGTGGCGATGGAATATGTACCCTCCAAGCCGGCGATGCAGACATTGGCCGCCACACGCGCGATGGTTCTACGCGCTACAGCCTAATAGTTCACGACAATGGTGACGCGGCGGGCGGATTGCACCTCTTGGCCTGGAACGGTGACTCGGACGGTGTGCTCCCCCGGAGGGAGGGCGTCGGGGATCGGGATGGTGATCCGTTCCACGCCGACCAGCCCGGCGGCGCCGCCGGCGAAGGTGACCCGGACGGGCTGGTCCGCCACTCTCACCTCCACGGCCTGAGAGAGAGACACTTCTTCCGGACCGAAGAACTCGCCCAGACCGAAGCCCCTCTGCAATGCTCCGAACCCGGTGCCATACAAGTGGAGTAGGTCTCCGGGGCGCGCCGGATGAGAGGGGCCGTGGCGCGAGCCGTCCTCATTGATGGCGGCGGCGAGGCCCTCGCCGGATCCGTCGGCCGTGAAAAGGCCGGGGGCGGCGGGAAGCACTTGCACGGGATCCGGTTGGATGAATTGAATGCCGTTCCAGGAGAAGTAAAGGAGGAAGCTGCCGGTGGCGGGCGCTGTGACGGGCGCCTGGACGGTGACCTGCGTGTCATTGGAAGCGATGACGGGCAGAGAGGTTCCAGTAACAGCGGACATGGGAATGGTTCCCGAGAAGTTGCCCAGGAACAGCGCGGGGAAGGGCGCCGGTTGGGGCGCGGCGCGGAGGAGGCCATTGAGAATCGTGCCCTGGCCTTCGGCGGGGCCGAAGCCGCGGCTGCGCATGGTGATCAATTGGCGCGGAGCAATGCGGGAGGGGAATTCCAGGCTCGCGGCGTTGAGCACACCCTGGGGATGGATGGCGGGTTGAAGCACAGTGGTGCAGGCATCGTAGTTATCGATGCGGAAGAATCCGCCGTTGCGGTGCACGATGAGGGAATCCGGCGAGGAGGTGACGAAACCTGGCGGGAAGATAGCGCCGGTCGTAATCATGGGATGCTCGAACAACTCGACCTGAGAGGGGACGCCGCGGAACAGGCGATTGGCGGCGGTGAAGTGCATCACGCCGCGGAACTCTGTGATGGAGCCGAGCGGGAGCATGCGCAAGCCGGGGTGAGGATCACCGAGACCGTCAGGGGTGACCGGATAGGCGGTGCGGAAGTTGGCTCCGTTGCCGGCGATGACCATGACGGTTCCATTTTCGCGGCGGACCAGCGCACTCAGTCCGGTGACGGGGAACCTGGTGACCTCCTGCGTGGCGGCGCGCCAGACGGCGATTTCGGCCTGGAAAGCTTCTCCTGTCGGCGTGCCTCCGGCAATGAACCAGTAGATGTTGCCGGCATTGTCGGCGGCGATGCGCTGGAGCGAGGAGAGAGAGCCGGTGGGAGCGTAGATCACCTCGCCGCCATCGCGGGACTTCAGCACGGAGGTTTTGCCATCGGTTCCCACGACGAGGATGCGGCGGCGGAACACGTCTGCGACGATGATGCGGCCTTGACCATCAAGCGAGAAAGCAAGGATGCCGAAGATATTGAGGTCGGTGGCGTTCTTGTCGCCTGCTTCACCGATATCAGCTCCACCGCCGACGACAAAACGGGGAGCTTGGCCGGGGCGGGCTTCGACGATGCCGGACTTGCGCTCCACCGAGGAGGCGTAGAGCAGCGAGCCGGTGCGCGTGTTCCAGATCCCGAACGGGGCGGCTTGGCCATCCAGCACGGGTAACGCGGCCGCGGCGGCGAGCACGGTGTGTGTGCGGACGGAGAGCCGTACCAAAGGCGTATCGATTTCCGGGCGGGAACTGCCCTGGTAAAAGAGAGCGCCGTCGGAGCCAACGGCAAGCGGCGTGCCCGTGAAGGCGGGAAACGGCAGCGGGCCGGTTTGGAAGTTGGCATCGGGGCGGAAGCGGACCACGCGGTTGGCGAAGGAGGCGGCTGGCTCGCCATCGGGCATGAGAATGATGGTGATGGCGGCAGTGAAGCTGCGGTTGATCGTATCGATGATTCCATCTGGGGTGACGAGGCGGATGTGGCGGCCGGAGAGATCCTTAATCCAAAAGGAGCCATCCATGAGAGGAACGACCTGGCTGGGACTGCTCAGCGCCGCCTGTGTGGCGGGACCTTCATCTCCAACCAGCCCGTTGGTGACCGAGGCACGCGCCGAGCCGGCGACGGTGCGTATCCAGCCGTCGGCGTCGAGCCGGCGGACTCGCGCGAAACCATCGATCAGCAGAAGGCGCCCGTCAACTGCGAAGGCGGCGTTGGTGATGGAGCCAAGGTTGACATCGGTGGCCGGGCCCTCTTCGAGGTTGAATCCGGGGCGGCCGGAGCCGGCGACGAGTTCAATGCGGCCATCCACGAGGCGGAAAACCTGACCATGCGCAGTGAAGTGAAGGACGTCATCGAGGGAGAAGAGAATCTGGCCAACGGTTGGCAGAGCCTCTTCGCGGGCGGGGCCCGGAGTGACACGTTCGGCTCGTTCGCCATTGCCGGCGACGGTGATAAGGATACCGGAGGAATCAACGCGCCGGATGCGGTTGAGCCGGTCGAACACGTAAGGGATGTCTTGGCGGGACAGGCCAAAGGGAGTGGCTCGGAACGAGGTGGATTGGATGGCCCGTTCGCCTTCCTGTAGCCGCATTTCGGGTTGAGCAGGGGAGATCGGCGTCAGTGTGCAGGTCTGGGGCAGCGCGGGCGCAGCGAGAGCCACGCATAGCATCCATCCGCGGATCATTCGTACGCTCATTCTCAAAACTCCAGCCGGCCGAGTAGCTGCACCTGCCGTGGACGGAAACCTTGGCGATTGAAGGAATCCGAAAGACTGACGATGCCCTCGGAGTTGGGCACGTTCAGACCCTGAACGTTGAAGACGTTGAAGACGTCAACGCTCAGTTGGAGGCGAACCCGGCTCTCGGTGATCTGAAACGTCTTCTTGAGCGAGGAGTCAAGCGTCCAGTTGAACGGGCCCAGCATATGCTGATTGCGCCAGGGATGGAGGCCCGTGTCGTAGCCGACGCGCACAACGCCGCCGGTCAGCAAAGGAAGGTAGACCATGTTGGTGTCATAGTCATTGGCATTGAGGTCCGTGGGCTGGCCGCCTGCGGGCCAGGGATTGATGGGCCGCTGCGCGGGCTTGTAATTGGCCGGAAGCCCGAAGACCCCGTTGCGCAAACCACCGGGATTGCGGCTGTTGATGAAGCGCTCGGAGATGTAGCCGTTGTACCAGAGATAGCCTTCCACGCAGCGCTCGTCGGCAAAATTGGTGGAGAGAAGCGGTGTCTGGCGGCAGTCGAGGATCTTGTGTTTCTTGCCGTAGGTCTCGAAATTGCCCATGTCACCCCAGTTGCCTGTGGGCATCGAGTACCAAGTGTTCATAATGGTGCCGTTGCCGATCAATCGCCAGCCGCCCATCAAGTTATTGAGAAGCCCCTTGCTGTTTCGGCCGAACCACTTGCCGCGGCCGAAGGGAAGGTCGTAACTCCAGTTCCAGCGAATACGGTGCTTGGGGACGGCGGTGTCGCGGTCGTAAAAGAGAAACCGGTTGAGGGCATGGAACTCCGTGGGCACCGTGCCCGGCAGATATGCGCCGGGGTTTAGCTGGTCGTCACGGAAAGAGTTGCCTGCCAGGCGGAGAGAATTGGTGAGCGTGTAGAAGACTTGAAAGCCGAGACCGGAACGCAGCCTGCGTTCGGCTTCCAGCGACCAGATGGAGGTGTTGATGTAGCCGCTGCGCTGAAGGATGCGCACGTCGGTATAGGCGTTCTGGTCATAGGGGCGGCGGAGGACGCTGGCGAACTCGCCGGTAGGGACATTCAGGCCCGTGGTAAGGTGCCAAACGTAGTTATTCGGCTGCCCGTTGATGTTGTATAACTGGTCGGAGTTGACGCCGTGCTTGCCCTTGTAGGTGAGCCGCACGACGGTGGAGGGAGCGAGCTGTTTTTCAATCAGCAGATTCCATTCGTGGATCTTCATGCTCGGCTGCCTGCCGCCGAAGCCTATGACCGAGACGCCGCGGCCGATGGTGCTGGGCGAGTTCAAGTCGACGGCGTTGGCGCTGTTCTGGCCGGCGATGACCGTCGGTACGTTTCGAAGCAGGAAGTTGGGAATTCCGTCAGGGCTTTGGTTGGCGTCGTTGAAATTGCGGGCGAAGGTGACGCGGAAGGGGGGAAGCGAGGAGAATTGCGCCAGCAGGGTGCGCATGGGCACGGCGGAGATGTAGACGCCGTAGCCGCCGCGGATGATCCAGGGCCTGTCGCCGCGGGTGAGTTGGTAGGCGAAGCCGCCACGCGGGCCGATATCGTAGAGACTGGAGGGGAACAGCTGCCTGGGCTTGCCCAGCTCTTCGGCGGTTTTGAAGCTGACGCCGACGTTTTCATACAGCGAGACGATCTGCGGATTGGTGACGCCGATACGGTAGTAATGCTCCAGTGGCTTCGGCAGCATCAGCGAGTGACTGTCTCTGTCGAAGGCGGTGAGCAAACTGCTCTTCTCCGAGAAGGCGGGGTTGATGTCCCAGCGCACGGTGGGCGTGATGGTGAGTCGTGGAGTGAGCTTCCACTGATCCTCAAAGTACAGCCCATAGTTTCTGTCCTGAACGCGCATGATGCCGCGCTTAAGGCCGACCTCATAGCGGCTGGCGACGCCGAGGAAGAAGTGGGCGGCATCATGTCCCGTCTGCGGCGTGATGCCCGGCGCGATGTTGGTGCCGAGAGTGGAAGACTCCAGCGCCGTGGCCAGGCTGTTGTATTGCGTGGCGCCGGAGATGGCCCCCTGGTCAGGCAGCAGGTGTTGCTTTTCGTCGTGGAAGCTGAAGCCGAAACCGAAGTTGTGGCGGCCGCGGATGAGCGAGTAGTTCTGCTGCACATTGCTTACCATGCTGTAAAGCTGGCGCCGGTTGTCCCCCTCGACGTAATTCATGAATCCGGAATTAGTGATGGCGGGCCAGCCGATTTCCCCATACGGGTTGGGCAGGCCCAGTTCCTTGGACCAGTTCACATCCTTGGGGCCGGTGACTGTGCGGGAGAATTGCCAGCTGCGGTTGATCAGCGTCTCGACGTTGAAGCTGGGCGAAAAGGTGCGGACCCAGGTGATGGCCACGGCCTGGCCGGTGACGGAAAGGAAGGTTGTGTTTGCGGCCAGATCGAGCGTGGGGGCGCCCGTGTTACCGCCCGTGCCAATGAAGTGCGTGGTGAGATTGCCGCGATTGAGCTTGAAGACGACGTTGTCATTGTCGGTGAAGCGGTGGTCAATCTTGAGGACAGTGGGATTCTCGCTGAGGTTGGCGGCGCCAGTGGTGGGGACGACGATCTTGAGGTTGTTGGCCACGACGGGGTTGGTGATATCAGTGGGCATCGGCGTGACGGAATAGATGTGACGGGCGAAGGGACTCATCCGCTCGATGGGGATCTGGTTGTTGACGAAGCGGTCTCGCACCGAGACCTCGCGGCCGTTGGGAAACTCCTCGATGCGAGTGGTCATCGGGTCGTAGAGGAGGATGGACCTGCCCTGCGCGTCGGTGAGCGCGCTGAAGTCGCCCCGGCGCATGGCGGCGGTAGGAACGCGGAACTCGCGGGTAAGGCCCTGAACAGCTTCCCGCTGCTCCTGCGTGAAGAAGAAAAAGGTGCGCTTGCGGCCATCGTAGAAGCGCTTTCCGTTGAGGCCGAAAGATGGCAGCAAGACAGGCCCGCCGACGGAGCCGCCGAACTCATTGCGGATTAGCTTGGGGGTGCGGAAGTCGCGGCCATCCAGAAATACGTCCTGGCGCGCCTTGGCGACGCCGAAGGAGTTGTTGCGGTGCGTTTCAAAGAGGGTGAATCGGAGCTGGTTGGTGCCGCTTTTGGTGGTGATGATGACGGAGGTGGGGCGGGTGTACTTGCCCGAGGAGGTGCTCGTTTCCACGCGCACCTCGCCGATCGATTCCAGGCCTTGCAGGCTGCCCGAGCCGCCGAATTCGCGGTTGTTGGTGCTGGCGCCGTCCTGCACATAGTCGGTGGAGTAGACCATCAGGCCGGCGACCCGGACGCCGCCGTTGACGTCGCCAAGCGCTTCCACGCCCGGCACGGTGCCCTCGAGCAGCGTGTTGAGGCTGCGGCCGTTGACGGGAATCTCCTGGATGCGCTGGGCGTCAAGCGTGGAGGAGGAGGTGGGAGTGGTGGTGCTGACCAGCGGAATGGTTTCCGACACGGTGATGGTCTCGGTAACCGCACCGGGCATCAGATCGGCGTTGACGACGGCGATGCTGCCGGTTTCCAGGTTCAGTTCTGATTCCCACGTCTTCATCCCGGTGAGCGAAACGCGCACCTTATAACGGCCCATGGCAATCGGCGGAGTGGCATAGAAGCCTGTCTCATTGGTCTCCGTCTTGCTGACTCGGGAGGTGGCGATGTGCTCGGCTTCAATCTGCGCGCCGGCGATAGGAGCGCCGGTAGTGTCGCGAACGGTGCCCTGAATGGATGCAGTCCCAGCGCCCGATTGGGCGAAGGTAAGTCCAGGCAGGGAGAGAAAGACGGCAAAAGCAATCCGACCCAGTGAAGACATGCGTCCAACTATGCTAGCCGTTGGGCGCGACAGTGGCAACCGGAAAATGTAAGCGGGAGGGAACGTTAAAGATCGATCAGATTTCAGGAAAGAAATTCACTTACCGCGCACAAAACTTCATCGCGGTTAATCGGCTTGGAAAGGAACCCCTGCATGCCGATTTCCTGACACCGGCGCCGGTACCGCTGCGAGGAGTTTGCGGTCAAAGCAAGGACGGGGACCCTCTGATACCCTGGCAGCGCGCGTATGGAGGTGGTGGCCTCCAGGCCATCCATTTCCGGCATTTGCAGATCCATGAGAATCAGGTCGAAGCGGGCCGCGGCGGCCGCCATGACACCTTCGCGGCCATTGCCGGCACAAGTGACTTCGAATCTGGCCTGGCGGAGAAAATGACAGATCACTTGCTGGGCGATGCGATTATCCTCAACCAGGAGAATGCGGCGTCCGCTGGAAGACGGCCGGGATTGCAAGCCTTCCTCGGCTGCCAGCGCCAGGGAGGGAACCTGTAGTGGAACACGGACGGTGAAAAGGCTGCCCTTACCCGGTTGGCTCTCCACTTGCACCTCTCCCCCGAGCCCGGCCAGTAACTTCTCGACAATGGCAAGTCCGAGGCCGAGGCCGGAGTATCCGCGGGAGAGGCCGCTATCCAGCTGGCGGAAAGACTCAAAAATGAGGCGGACCTTCTCCGGCGGGATGCCGATACCGGTATCCTCGATTTCCACCCGCAGCAGGCAGCCGGCGCTGGAGGAGTTGTTTTCCACCACCGCAGATGCTGAAGCCCGCAGTGCAATACGGCCCTCGGTCGTGAACTTGATGGCATTCCGCAAAAGATGCGTGAAGACGAGGCGCAAGGAGCGGGCATCGCCAAGGGACGTTTCCGGAACCGAATCATCCACATCGAGGTGTAACTCCAGTCCCTTTTCGGCCGCCGGCTCCTGCGATTCCGACACCACGTTTTGCAGCGTCTGGCGAAGCGGGAATTCCGAGGGCAGTGGCTTCGGGTCGCCGGCCGACAGCGCGCAGTATTCCAGAATGCCGTTCAGGGTGTCCAGCAATTGGGACGCGCTTTCCCTGGCGGCGATGACGTAGTCGCGCTGATCGTTATCCAGCGAGGTTTCCAGCAGCAGGTCCGTCATGCCGAGCACACCACTGATCGGCGTACGGATCTCGTGGTTGAGGCTCGCCAGAAACTGGCTCTTCAGGACCTCCAGTTCCCGTAGCTGACTGGGATCGGCGGAGTGTGCTTGGGCGCTCATTCGGTCGGCACGCGTGCCGGCCCTCATTCTATCGGCGGTGGGGCGGAATTGGATTAGAGTGTTTCCCTCAACTGAGGGGGGTACAATCAGCCCATGAGCAAAATCTGGTTGGTGCTATTGGTCTGTTTTTGTAAGGCGGAAGTGAAGCAGTTTCCAGGGGGTACGGTGCTTCCCCATGAGAAGTACGTGCGGGTAGTGAGCGAGTCGGTCTCCCCGGTGCGTCAGGTTTATATCAAGACCAAAGACGGTTTGTACGTGGCCGCGGCCGTGCGCAAGCCGGCCGGAGAGGGCCCCTTCCCCGCCCTGATTTACTTCCACGGAGCGCCCGGCGGCCGCGGGATCGAGCAGCTGACCGGCTGGTCGCGTGGCGATACGGGCGGACCGGTTTGGGAGCGCTTGCTTCAGGAGGGTTTTGTGGTAGTGGTGGCTGATTATCGTGGCGGCCAGAACTTGCAGCGGCTGAACGAGGCTCCCGCGGAAGGTGCTGCCACGTACGCCGACGACGGTGTAGCGGTGGTGGATTGGGTGCGAAAGCTGGAATACGTGGACGGCAATCGGATCCATTTATATGGAGTGAGCCTGGGGGGCGATGTCACCATGCACGTGCTCGCGCGGACCAAGGTGCGGTCGGCGATCCTGGGGGCGCCGGCTCCCATCGGCTTCCTGCGCGCGCGTCCGGTGGCGGGAGCCACAGGCGCGGATCGATGGAAGGGCGCCGCGCTGGACGAGGCGGGAGCGCTCGAGAGGATCAAACCAGTGGAGAGCCCGGTGCTGATCCTCGTGGGGACGGCAGACGGGCTGATCCACCTGGACCGCGTGCTGCACGATCTGCTCGAAAAGGCGGGCAAGAAAGTGGTGATGGAGATTTATGAGAACGGCTATCACGATTTTGTCGTGGGGCCCCAGGGCCATGCCGGACGCAGCGAACCGCTGCTGGATGCGACACTGGCGGCGCTGGAGAGCTCGGTGAAATTTCTGAGGGAGACCGGACAGAACTAATCCCCGAGCAACTTGCCGTATGGCTGTAGCTCGGTCACGTTGTCGAAGACGGCCTTGATCCCCGCGGTGATTGGAATGGCGAAAACGAGGCCGATGGCGCCCCACAGACTGCCCCAGAACATCAGCGCAACGGTGACGGCCATCGGATTGAGATGGACGCGCGAGCCGACCAGCTTCGGGTATAGCAGGTTCAAGGCAAGAAGGTGGAATAGGCCGACCACGCTGGCGATCACCAGATAAGGCCCCATCGCGCTGTGGACGGGCAGCGCGGCCAGCGCCGGCGGAAGGATGGCAAGCGGAAGGCCGACGTAAGGGACCAGGCTGAGGAATCCGCTGAGCGGGGCGACGATCAAGAAGTAGGGCAGCTTGATGTACCAGAAGAATACACCGCTGGCGATAGTGAGCAGTACGCCGAGGACAAAGTTGCCCAGCACGTAGGCGCGCGCCATGTCGGCAATGCCTTGCCAGCTGCGGCCGGCGGCGTGGCGCCCGGTACCGTGGAACAGGTGGAGGTAGGAGCGGCGCAGATGATCGCGCCAGCTGAGCATGAAGTAGACCAGGAAGGGAATGAAGCTGGCCAGCAGCAGGATCTGATACCAGGATTGCCAGCTCTTGTAGATGTAATCGACAAAAGGAGAGCGATCAGGCCGTATGCGCACCTCCTGCACAGGGGGCGGGGAGACGGGCATCGGCGGTTCGGCGGAACGGCGTCGGCTTTTGGGTGCAGGCTGCGCGGCCTCCTTCGGCATGTCCTTTTCGCGGATGCGTTTGGGAACCAGCACCTGATAGGTGCTCTGCTCGGCGGCTTCCAGGCGGCTGGCCACCTGGTCGGCGAGATCATTAATGCGCTGGCCGTAGCTGGGCAGATCCTCGATGAGCACGGCCACCTGGGTGAACATGCCAAGTCCGATCAGATAAACACCGAGCAAGGCGACCGAACAGACCATGAAACTGGCAACCGAGCGCGGCAGTTTCAGCCGCGTCAGCAGACCGACGAAAGGGTCCAGCAGGAAGCTGATGGTGATGGCGGTGAAAAGGGTAACGAAGAAATCGCGGCCATAATAAAGAAGCGCGATGGCCACGCCGGAAGCAATGAGGGTGCCCGCCAGAGTTCCTGGTTTATGCTCCGTGAATGACGATGGCAGGACAGACACTTAGCCCCCGGGTCGCAGCCGCTAACTTGTAATGTAACACGTTAGAACACAAGAAGCATCCGGTTGAGAGAGTTTGCCGCTCTGTATAATGAACACGAGTGATGGAATCGAACAGGCCGGGCCGCATCCTGGCCCTGGACGTGGGCAAAAAGCGCATCGGGCTGGCGATTTCCGACCAACTGGGCATCACCGCGCAGGGGCTGCCAACACTGTTGCGCACGCGTATCCGCGAAGATCTGGAAAAGCTGACGGCGATGGCGCGCGACAACCATGCCGTGAGCTGGCTGGTCGGGTTTCCCTTGCACATGAGCGGCGAGGAGAGCCGGCAGGCGCAATGGGTGCGGGAATTCGGCGACCGGCTGGCGGTGCATAGCGGACTGCCGGTCGTCTATTGGGATGAGCGGCTGACGAGCGTGGAAGCCAACCGCGTCCTGCGGTCCAGCGGCATCAGCCTGGAGAAGAGAGCCAAAGCGGTGGATAAGCTGTCGGCCGTGCTGTTGCTCGAGAGCCATCTGGAAGCCCGCCGGAATGCGTGGCCGGAGGCATGAAGAGAATCCTGGCGGTGCTGCTTCTGGCGGCGCTGGGCGCCGCTGCCTGGGCGTGGTGGGAACTGGATCAACCTTACCGCGGCTTTGAGCAGCCGGTCACCATCGAATTCCCCAAGGGAACTTCGACGATGCGCATGGGAGCGCAGCTCGCCCAGCAGGGGGTGGTGCGTTGGGGTTGGCAATTTGCGCTACTGCGCCTGCTACGTCCGCGCGCGCGGCTGCAGGCGGGAGAGTACTTGTTTAAGGAAGCAGCCTCCGCGCGGGAGGTGTTTGACCGCATCGAGCGCGGCGATGTTTTCTTCTACGAGCTGCTGGTGCCGGAAGGCAGCAACATTTTCGAGATTGCACGGATAGTGGACCAGATGGGTCTGATCAAGGCGGAGCAGTTCCTGGAGGCGGCGCGCGACACCGCACCGATCCAAAACCTGGCGCCGAAGGCGAGATCGCTGGAAGGCTATCTGTTCCCCTCCACCTACCGGCTGACGCGGCACACTACCGCGGCGCAGTTGACCCGAATGATGGTGGAACAGTTCCGCAACGTCTGGGGACAATTGCGGACACAGGCCGATCCGCACCAGACCGTGACGCTGGCCTCGCTGGTAGAAAAGGAGACCGCCGTGGGGTCCGAGCGCGCGCAAGTGGCCTCCGTGTACGTGAACCGTTTGAAGAAAGGCATGAAGCTCGATTGCGACCCGACGACCATCTACGCGGCGCTGTTGGAGAACCGCTACCGCGGAACCATTTTTCAATCAGACCTCGACAGCCGGCATCCGTACAATACGTATAGAAATCCCGGGCTGCCGCCGGGGCCTATCGCCAATCCCGGCCTCGCGTCATTGAAAGCGGCGCTTCATCCAGCCGAGACCGACTATCTGTATTTCGTCGCCGTGGCCGGGGCGAACGGAAAGCACCAATTCTCGGAGTCGTTCGCCCAGCATCAAAGGGCGGTCTCTCAATATCGACGTGGCACAGGGCAAACCAAGCAAACGAAAGCAACTGGAAAAGCTCCTCGAAGGGGAAAGACCCGCCGTCGTTAACCCGGCGCTGGCCGCCGCATGGAAACGGCAGCTCGATCCCATCTCGGCGAACTATTTCCGGAGACTGCTGCGAGAGAGCGGGGCGGCGCTTCATCCGCTGGTGGAAGGAGTGCGGCAACAGGATTTCGACGAACTGGAGCGCACCCTGGTGGCGCTGCTACAAGAGTATCTAGGAGGCGCCGAACAGACCCGGCGCGAGTGCCGGCGGTTGGTCATCGAAGCAAAGGATCACGCGCGGCTGGCCATGCGCAAGGCCGACGAGGCCGGGCGCGCGTTAAAGGAGGAGATGGTCCAGTGGATGCTGGTGTGGCTGGAAAACCCGCCCGTGTTCGTCACTTGGGCCGGGCTTAGGCGGCGGCAGCTTACTGAATCTCGATCGTTTCCACCTGGATGATCTCCCCATCCATCTTGCCGCTGACCTTGGCCTTGATGTCCTTTTCCTTGGTGGAATTCTTCAGCGCCGCCAGCGCCTTCGCGTTGCCGGTTTCATTGAACTTCAGGAATTTGCCGTCGGGCAGCACCAGTCCGAAACCGCCCTTAGCGCAGTTGAGGGCACACTGGCGGGTGTGGCCGGCCAGATCCTTGCCCTTGCACATCACGTCGACGACGGTGCCGGACCAGGAATCGGCACCAACGGCGGGCAGCAAGGCAAACAGGGAGAGAGGTAAGAACCGCCTCATCAAGAGAACCTCCTGAACTTTAATCGCGTCTGCAATTTATAGGATGATGGAAACGAAGCAGAGAATGCAACAGCACGAGATGAACTAAGCAGTTTAGGCGGCGCGCCGATAAGGACGGCCAGGGTGCCGGAACACTTGATCAGCGGCGCCGGTGCTGATTATACTGGCAATTTCGTGGAAAGGATCGACAGGCAAAGGACATCGCTGATGGCAGCACCAATGGTCATCCGGGACGATTTCGACCCTGCCGCGCCCATGAAGGAGGCGGCGATGTTCTATGGACTTTTCCTGCGCGGCCACCCCGTGGAGTCGCTCCGGCGAGACATCGACGTTCCCAAGGCAGTGCTGGAAAAGTGGCTCCGTCCGCGGCGCTACGAGACCAATTTCCGCGAGAATCTGCGCCGCATCTATCAATTCCGGAAACAGGTTCTGGCCATTTTCGACGAGCTTGTGCTGAACGAGCGCAACCGCGCGCGCGTGCAGTAAAAAAGCCCCGGCCGCCGAAGCAGCCGGGGCGAGGGTCGCAACAGCCAGCTACTTCACATCGCCCAGGTCGGGGCCGACGTAGAGTACCTCCTTCATCTTGATGAGCGCCTGGAGTTTCTCCTGCGCCAGACGCGCGATCAGCAGCTTGCCCGGCCGCTGCTCGACGATCTCCACGCCCAGCTTCTTCAGCAGGTCCAGCGTGGCCGGGGAATCGTCCACCAGCCAGATCTTCAGATGCAGTTTGCCGTTCTTGGCTGCTTCTTCCTTCTTCTCGGCCAGTTCTGGAGCGAGCTTGGACAAGTCTGCCTCGTCGCGGAGACCGGAGCGGCGCGCCGGCGCCTCGACTCGGGGCATGGGAGACGAGGCATCCTGGCGGTAGCGGGTCACCGATTCCGCCACCGTGGGCGAGTGCATCATACCTTGCGTCCCGATCTGACGGGCCATCTTCGCCTTCTCGTTTTCCTTGCCAAAAATGCCTTCATAGCTGACACCGTGCGGCATCTCGATCGGAACTTCGATGCGGCGGGGCTGGCCGCCTTCCACCACGGTGGATTCCTCCACGGCGATGAAGGAGGTGAACTGGGTCATCAGACGGAAGTCCACGCCGAGCTTGGTGATTTCCGAACGGATCTCGGCGCGCGGATGGCCGCTTTGCATGCCTTGCCAGTCCTGGCTCATCAGGTAATCGATGCGTGTGCGCGCCCACAGCGTTGCGAGCACGTCGCGGGCCGGTTCGGCCGCCGGCAGGTTCACCGGGATGGCGCGCGAGACGTCGCGGCCGGCCATCTTGCCATTCAGCCGCAGCGTACCCCTTGCTGGTCCGGTGTAGCGGCCAGTCACCACGACGGGCTTGGCGCTGAACAGGTCGGGGATGCGCTTGGGGTAAACATCGGTGACCGGGAGCGTGCCCCAGTCGAGCGCGACGTCGGTCATCAGCGGAGTCCGGACGCGCTCATGGAACCGTTTGGCGGCGGCGGAACCGTCGTCGTTCAGTGCGACATACTCCACTTCACCGCGGCCTTCTTCCGCCATGCGGTCCAGCAGGAAGCGGTTGACCGATGAGCCGATGCCGAAACTGAAAACGCGCGCGTTGGAGTGGCGCTTCACTTCGCCGATGATCTCCATGTCGTTGCCGACGTAGCCGTCGGTCATGAAGCAGACGATGCGAACGTGATCCTGTTGATCGGAAGGATCCAGCGCGGCGCGGATCGCCTTCATCATCTCGGTGCCGCCCATGCCGGAGCGGGAGAGCATAAAGCGTTGGGCTTTTTGCACGTTCTCGAGCGTGGCGGGAACGGGTTGCGGAAACAGGATGTGCGTGTCGCCGGCGAAGGTGATGAGGTTGAAGGTGTCGCGGGGATGCAGGCCGTCCAGGGCGAGCTTGATCACCTCTTTGGATTTTTCAATCGGAAACCCGGACATGGAGCCGGATGTGTCGACGACGAAGACGATCTCTTTCGGCGTGATCTCCGAGGGTTGGATGAGGTCGCGATCCGGCGGTTGCAGGATAAAGGTGAAGAAACCGCCGCGGTTGCCGCGGTGAGTCAGCAGCGCGTCCTCCACTTTCCGGCCGGCGACGTCGTAACGCAGGATAAAGTCCTTGTTCGGGAGCACAGATTTGGCGCGAAGGCTCACGCTGGCGCGGCGCGAGTCGGATCGGGTGATGTCGATCTCATGAGTTTTCGATTCGATCGCGGTGACAGGAACGCCGGCATCCAGGTTCACCTGAAGCGACAGGTCGTGTCCGGCGCGGGTTCCCGGCTTGGCCACCGGCGACTTGATGTTGGCGGCATCGGTGACCGAGCCGCTGCGCGGGTTGTAGCGCGGGCCCACCACCATCGGGAAGGAAAACTCATAGGCGCCGGCTTCATAAGCGAGCGTCTCGACGTAGCAGATGACGATCTTCACTTGCTTGCCGGCGCCGATATTGGTCACCGACTGGGTGAAGATGTTGGGCCGCTCCTGATCCAGCAGTCCGGCGGTGTGTCCCTGCGCGCGGGCCTGCTCGAATATGCGCCGCGCCTCTTCGCGGGGTTTCACTTTGCCTTTAATGGTGCGGTCGCCAACGAGCATCGTCATGTCGTCTACTGCGGCGCGTTGCGCCAACGGGAACACATACACGGCTTCCACGTTTTCCGCGAGGGGATTTTCGAAATGCTGCGTAACCGTGACGCGGGCGAGAAAGCCGGAAATGTCGGCCTTCACGGCGGTGTGTTTCAGCGGGCAGATGGCCGCGGGCCGTCCGCCCTTATCGATGACGTAGAGCGAGCCTTCGGTGGCCGGCGGCACGGAGCCGGCCACGAGCGGCAGCGCCGCCAACATCAGAAGGCTGGTGAGAACGGGTAGTTTTTTTCGATCCATGAAAGGTCTCCTTGCCGGGAATATGCCTCCGGCTCGAAGATCCTTTCAGGGACGTTACACTTTTTCCACCACGTAGGGAGCGCGGTACGGGCGCGTCATCATCTTGTTGGCCTCGGCATCGTTGACGAAGCTGGCCTTGGTCCGATCGTAGGTAAGCTTGCGGCCCAGGCGCTAGCTGATGTTTGCCATGTGCCAGAGGTCGGCGGCGCGGGCCGCTGTCGCCACATCGCAGCGCAGGTCCTGGTAGCGGCGGCTCTTGACCGCTTCGAGGAAGTTGGCCATGTGGCGGCCCGTTTCGCTTTGCCCGCGCACGGCCTTTTCCTCCATCGCCAGCTCCATGTTCTCGCCCTTGTGCACCTGGAAGCCGGCCGGCGTTGGCGTGTCGGGCTTCTTGGAAATTGACTTGCGCCGCTTGAAGCACAGCCCCTTCGACATGTAGACCTGGCCAATCCGCGGATCCGATCGCGGCGCGAGTGTTTAGACATGAATGACCTCCATGAAGTTTTTGTGGCTTTGTCATTCTACCGAAACGCCGTACTTCTATTCGCGGTAGTTGAGCCGGATGCGTAGCGGGTTTGCAGTCACCGTGCTTGACTGCGGGCCCATGACGGCGCGGGTGCGGAAGCCCTGATTCATGGCCGCCGCGGGATCGCCGGGCGTGAAGGAAATCTCTACATAGCGCTCGCCGGGCTGCGAGGGCAGATCGCCGCTCGCAGGGATTCGCATTTGTTGACCTTCGCGCAGGAAGGACGTCATGAGCGGTTTCCTTACGCCGTCCTGTTCCATCACGGCGACCAGCGTGCCCGCCTTGATGGCACGCACCGACAACCGCACCGCGTCGCCAGCGTGTAACTGTTCCACCCCGGTCAGCCGAGAGTAGTCTCCTGAGGCCTCACGGCGCTCGAAGAAATGTTCTATGTCGAGGGCGACATCGGCCATCTTCGCGATCGACCGCAAGACTTCATCGCGCGCTTCCCGCCTGATCGACTCCGCCAACAGTTTCGGTTCGGCCGGCCGTTCGGCTGCCTCGGCTTTTTTCAATTCCGCCTCCGCGGGAGCTGGAGCATGCTTCGGAGGAGGAGGAGGCGGCGGCGGCTCGGCAACGGGCGCGTCGGCCCTGGCGGACAAATCCTGGCTGATGGTACTCCGTTCCTTCTCCGCATCTTTCTCCAGAACCCTGGTCACTTTTTTCTCGGCCGGTGCGGGGGGAGCGGCGGGTTCAGGCGCGGCCGCCGCGGGCGGCGGCACGGCGGCTTCTTCCTGCTGCTGCGGAATATTCTTCGCGATCTCAACCGGCGGCTCCGGCTGCCGCACCATCACAACAACAAGCGCCAAGGCCACTAGCGCCGCCGCCGCGCTCATCGGCAGCGGACGCCAGAAGAAGCCGCGCAGGCGTTCGGTGAAAGATACGGGCGCCGGGCCCAGCGAATCCAGCAACCGCCGCCGCGCAGCGGGATCGGCCAGCAGCTCTCGCAGCCCTTCTTCATCGGCCAATGCATCGAACAAGGACTGGTTGTGCAATGCCTCCTGGAACAGCGCCGCGCGCTCTTCGGCGGTGAGCGTACCGGTGGCGTAACCACCGAGCAGCTTTTCTACCTGTTCCGGTTTCATTTCCATTTCTCCCAACTTCCGCCCATTAGCTCCAGCAGCCGTTTCCGGCACCGGAAGTCCCAAGTGTAGACCGTGTTAATCGACTCGGCTCGCATCGCCTGCTGGATCTCGGCGAAGCTCATCCCTTCCAGTTTGTACCGGAACATCTGGCGGCAGCGTCCGTCCAGCTTCGCGAGCGCCTCCTGTAAACGCTGCTCCAGTTGTTTCCGTTCGGCCTCCGCCAGCGGATCGGGACCGCCGTCCGGCAGCGGCAGCTCATCCACTTGCGCGGCATGGAACTCCCCGCGCCGCGCGCCTTTGCGTAAGAAACCGGCGATCTTGTAACGGACAACCTGGAAGCTCAGCGGAAGCAGATCTTCCATCGCCTCCAGGTGCGCGTATTTTTCTTCCAGCAGCAACAGCGTCTCCTGGGCGAGATCCTCTGCCTGATCTCGCCCAATACGGGATGCCGCGTAGGCGAGAATCCTTTCACGCAATGCGGTGAGAATCTGCTCGCGCGCGGCCGTCACAAGGTTTGGCTACCACTCCGCCACGGAACCATCTTCGTGGAAGACACGAGCCATCGGCTTGGTGCCTCCAAAGGGAAACTTCGCCAGCGCCGATTCCTGCAAGTCGAATCCCAGGCCCGGCTTATCGGGCAGCGGGAAGCGGCCGTTCACCATGCGCATGGCGGGGAAGCCGAGCCACTCCTCCCAGACCTCTTCCTTCATCTCCGGCTGCACGCCGCTGCAGATCTCCTGCACCAGGAAGTTGGGCGAGGCGGCGTCGACATGCAGCGTGGCCAAGCCGCCGATGGGACCCTCACAGGCATGCGGCGCGATGGAGATGCCGCTCGGCTCGGCCATCGCCGCCACCTTCCATAGAGCGGTGATGCCGCCGACGTGGTTGATGTCGCATTGGAGGATATCGGCGGCGCCCATCTCAATCAGTTGCTGGCATGAATAGGACGCAACCAGCCGCTCGCCGGTTGCAATGGGAGTGGTGGAGCGCCGGGCAACACGCGCCATCGCCTTCATGTTTTCCGGCGGGCACGGCTCTTCGATGAACAGGAGATTGAGCGGCTCCACCTCCTTGACGATGATGGAGGCGACGCTAGGGCTGGTCTTGGCGTGGAAATCGACGCCGATGTCGATCTCCGGACCCAGGTTTTCGCGCAGCATCTGGATCTGCCGCACGGCGCGGGTGATCTTGGCGTTGGTCTCGATCCATTCGTAGTAGCCGGGAATGCCGCTCTTGAAAGCGGTGATGCCGAGGCTCTTGGCTTGATGGCGCAGCGCCTGCAACTGCTCCGGCGTATTGGCGCGAGCGTGGTAATAGCCGCGCACGCCGAGCGGATCATGCGGCCCGCCGAGCAGCTTGTAAACGGGCATGCCGAGAATCTTCCCGCGGATGTCCCACAGCGCCTGGTCGATGCCCGAGATGGCCGAACCCATCACCGGGCCGGCGCGATAAAAGCTATGCACGTACATCGACTGCCAGTGATGCTCCACCTGCATCGGGTCGCAGCCCATGATGAATTCCTTGAAGTCGCTGACGCAGGCGATGACGGCGCCGGCCTTGCCTTCCAGCGTCGCTTCGCCCCAGCCGACGATTCCCTGATTGGTTTCGAGCTTGACGAACACGTAGGGGCGGTCCGAATCCGGCGTGAGCGAGACGCCGAACACTTTCATGCCGGTCACGCGAACCTTGGTGCCCACCTTTTCGAAAGCACCCGCGCCGAGCGGCGCCTGCGCCAGCATCGGGGCACAGCCGCAGTCAATGGAGGCTTTCGCGGCTGTTGCTCCCGCGGCCAGTCCGGAGAGGAAATGTCTTCTTCGCATCGTCGTCACCCCCGGTCCCTGTACTTGTCCAAAGCTCGTTCGTTGACCTGCACGCCGAGACCCGGCGCCGTGGGCAGCTCCGCGAAGCCGTCTCGGATGCGCTCGACATCGCCCGCGATGGCCTGCCGCATCTGGCGGTCCGCGTCGCCGGCCGGTACAGGAATCTGCTGGATAAAGAAGTTGGGCAGGCTAGCGGCCAGCTGCAGAGCGGCCGCGGTGGCTACAGGCCCGCCGTCATGGTACGGTGCCACGGCCACGTAGTAGGTCTCTGCCAGCGCGGCGATCTTGCGCGATTGCGAGACGCCGTAGGTGTACAGCGCAGGCCGCAGCACGTCGGCCGCCTCTTCCCGCAGCAGATCCTGAAACTCGCCACCGTTGGTGATGTTCCGCCCGTAGCCGACCGGCGTTACGTTTTCATCGGTGATCTTGCGCAGCGCCGAGAGATTGGAAACGCGGCACGGCTCGTCGAACCACAGCAGGTGGAACTTTTCGAGCTCAGCCGCAATGCTGGAAGCGTCGCCGGCGGCAAGTTGCGCGGCTCCATCCAGCACGAAATCAACGTTCGGGCCGCCGTTCTTACGAAGGATCTCCATCCTGCCACGGACGTTGAAGATATAGGCCTGGCCCTGATTGACCCACTCGATGGGCGGAACGGTGGTGGAGAAGGCGCGATAGCCGGCCTGCTGCGCCTTTTGCAGGGAGGCGAGCAGGTCCGAGGGTGCCGCCCCTTCAATCGGCGCCAGTGCGCGAGCCTTGTTGCGCGTTGGACCGCCGAGCACCTGGTAGACCGGCGCCTTGGCATGCTGGCCGACAATGTCGAGTTGCGCCATGTTGATGGCGGCGCGCAAGCCGGGAATCGGTTCCAGCTTGCGCCAAGCGACATCGTAGGCGGTGGCGGGAATGCCGGAGAGCAGTTGCCGGGCTTGCGCGAACTCGCGGTCGCTGGTGCCGGCGCATTCTCCCCAGCCGCGCAATCCACCGCGGGTTTCCAGCCGGATCAGGGTGTAGCGGCGGCCTGAAACCGGCTCCCGCAGCGGAAACGCGCGCAGCTCTTTCAGATCGAGCGGATCGTTTCCGGTTGCCATTGCCGAAGTATACTACTTGGCATGTTTCGCTTGGTCTATTTCGCGATGTCCGCCACGCTGCTCTCTGCCGGCGTGGAAAGCTTCAATGGCCGCTGGAACCTCACCGTGGAACGCGAGCCCCGCGCCCGCGCCTGGTGGCTGGAGGTCACCGGCGCCGGCACGCCACAACTGAAGGGCCGCTTCGTCGGCGCTCCCGGCGGGCAGATGGACGTGATTCCGGAGATCCGGATCGAGGGCGAGGAGTTGGTCTGGGTCTTCGAACGCGCTTACCGCCCCGCCAGCAACGAGCCGAATCCTCCCCGCCAAAAGGGCATCTACAGGGCAAGGCTCAATGGTCAGCAAATTAGGGGAAGCTTTCAAGTGGAAGGCCAGCCCGCGCGGCTGGAGTTCTCCGGCAAACGCGCGCCGGAGCTGACCGAAACCGACGACGGGAAATGGAAGCGCGGGCAACCAGTGCAACTGTTCAACGGGAAGGATCTCAGCGGATGGGCGTCGCGCGTGCCGGGACAGACGGTGACCTGGCGCGTAGAGGACGGCATCCTCAAAAACGGTGAACGTGCGGTGGATATTGTCTCGGAAAAGAAGTTCTGGAACTTTCACCTGCGTTTGGAATGCAAAGTGGCCAACCGCAGCAACAGCGGCATCGGACTGCGCGGCCGCTACGAAGTGCAGATCTACGGCGACCATGGCATGCCGCCCAGTTCCCATTCCAACGGCGCCCTATACAGCCGGATTATTCCATCGGTGAACGCCACGCTGCCGCAGGATGAGTGGCAGATCTACGACATCACCTTGATCGGCCGTCAGGTAACGGTGGTGATCAACGGCAGAACGGTGATCGACAAGCAGGTGATTGAAGGATTAACCGCGATGGCGCACGATCCCAACGAGGACCAGCCCGGGCCGCTCAGCCTTCAGGGCGATCATGGCCCGGTTCAGTTCCGCAAGATCGAGGTGACCCCGCTGACGCGTTAGCCTGCTTGTAGAGGCTGTGTGCACGGATGTAGTGGAGCACCGCCGGGTGCAGTTCTCCCGGTGCTTCCCCGCGGTGCAGCCTTTCCCGGATCGCGGTGGATGAGACCTCGAAACGGGCGGTGTCCAACCTTTGAACACGGGCGCCATCGGGAACCTCGTATTGATAGTCGGGCCGTGAGATGACGAGAAACTCCACCTCGGCGATCACTTCGTTCCACCTTCGCCAGGTCTTGATTTCGGCGAAGGCATCGGCGCCGATGAGGAAATAGAACGTATCGCCGGGCCGTTCGCGCTTGATGCGCTCCATGGTGAGAATGGAAAAGCTGCGCTGGTTTTCCTGCTCGATTCTGGAGGCGATCAGGCCAGGTTCGCCCTGGCATGCCAGCTCAACCATTTTGTAGCGATGCTCGAAATCGGCGGCCCCGGCGGTGGGCTTGTGCGGCGGCTGGGCAGCGGGAACCAGCCACACTTCATCGAGTGAAAACCGTTCCCGCGCCAGGCGGGCAATGGCTACGTGGGCGTTGTGGACCGGGTTGAAGGTGCCGCCGAAGATCGCGATGCGCACGGGGGAGACTCAGGCCGGAACGGCGGCCAGCTCCGCGTGAAAGAACTCGTCGACCAGCGCGCGGATCTCGGCCGCCTCATGAGCCCGGTAGATGTTGGCGCGCAGCTTGGCGCCGTTGCGGACGCCGTGCGTGAAGTAGGTGGCGAACTGCTTCATCTTGCCGACCGTATCGGCGGTGTTCTTTTCGTCCATCATGCGGTAGTAGGTGCTCATGATCTGGTAACGATCCTGTTCGCCAGGCTCCCAGTGATTGCCGGTGGCCTGATACTCGGCGATCTGGCGGAAGATCCACGGATTGGAGGAGGCGGTGCGGCCGATCATGACGGCGTCGCAGCCGGTCTCGCGCACCATGCGTGCGGCATCGGCGGGCGTGGTGATGTCGCCGTTGCCGATGACGGGGATCTTCACCGCCGCCTTCACTTCCGCGATATGGTTCCAGTCGGCGAAGCCGCTGTAGCCCTGCTCGCGCGTGCGCGCGTGGAGGGCCACCGCTTCCACGCCGCAATCCTCGGCCATACGCGCGACGGGCACGTGGACCAGGTTTTCATGATTCCAGCCGGAGCGGAACTTCATCGTAAGCGGGACAGTGATGGCGGCACGGACCTTGCGCAGAAGCTGCTCCATCAAAGGCAGGTCGCGCAGGAGGCCGGAGCCGCCGTTGCAGCGCACCACTTTCTTGACCGGGCAACCGAAGTTGATGTCAACGATATCGAAGCCCAGATCCTGACAGACACGCGCGGCGTCGGCCATTACTTCCGGATCGGCGCCGAACAGTTGGGCGGAAATCGGCCGCTCGGATGGATCGAAGTAGAGATAGCGCAGGAGCTTCTTCATGTTCTTGGCGCGGGCCGAGTGCGTGACGCCGTGTGAAGAGGTGAATTCGGTCATCAGCAGACCGCAGCCGCCCTGGTCGCGGATCAGCCGCCGGAAGACGGTGTCGGTGACGCCGGCCATGGGCGCCAGAACTGTGGCCGGAGCGATCGTGATCCCCCGGATGCGGAACTGGGACGGAACGGACATTCTGCTCTCTCTTCATTATGTTAGCGGAATCGGAGTGGCGGATAATGGAAACGGAGAGTGCCCGCGGCACGTTTAACTGTAGTGAAGGAGGTTGACCCATGAAGAACTGGTTGGCATTTGCAATAGGAGGAGTCCTGGCGGCAGGCGTCGTCTGGTTCCTGATGAGCGAAAAACAGCAACCAGAGCCTGTGGCCGCGGTGGAGGTGGCGCAGCAGGTTCCGCAGCCGGCTGTGACGCCGGAACCTGCTCCGCCTGCGGTAAGCCCCGCGCCGGCCCCGGTCCGGAAGACGGTTCCGCGTGTCGATCCGAAGCCCGCGCCGCCGCCCCCTGCACCCGTAGTGGAAAGCTCCGCACCAGCCCCCGCTCCCGAGCCGCCTGCACCTCCTCCGCCGGTGGTCAAGGAAGTGAAGAAGGAAGAGCCGCCCCCGCCGCCACCCGCGCCCAAAGTACCGCGGACGGTGAAACTGGCCGAAGGCACTCTCATTCCCGTGCGGCTGGTGGAACGTGTTTCTTCGGAAACTCATCAGGCCGGTGACAGCTTCCTGGCTACGCTCGACCAGGCGCTGGTTGTGGACGGCCTGGTGATTGCCGACAAGGGTTCGCGCGTGGAAGGCCGCGTGGCGACCTCCGACAAGGGCGGCCGTGTACGCGGAGTGGCGATGATCGCGCTGGAGCTGACAAGGATCAACACCGCCGACGGGCAGAAGATCGCCGTCCGTACCGCTTCTTTTGAGAAGGAAGCCGAGAAGGAAACCAAGAAGGACGCCGCAAAAGTTGGTCTTGGCGCCGGAATCGGCGCAGCGATTGGAGCCATTGCCGGTGGCGGACGCGGAGCCGCTATTGGAGCGGCTGCCGGGGGCGCGGCGGGAACCGGCGCCGTTCTGGGAACTCGTGGCGAGCCGGCGGAGTTGGCGGTGGAAACCCGCATCAGTTTCCGGCTGAGTTCGGCCGTTTCGGTGACCGAGAAGCTGGATTAGCGCTTCGCGCCGGACTTCTCGAAGAAACGAACCTCGACCTTGAAGGCCTCCAGGGCGTTGTAGACGATCGGGCAGTAGCAGGCGCGGTCGACCATCTGCCACATTCTTGACTGCAACGACCCGGCGCCGCGCACCAAGTGCGGGAATCCCACGCAGGTTGCCGGGCGCGCTTCATAGACGGAGCACAGGTTGCCGTCGAGGAAGACGCAGCCGTGCTCGGGCGTGCGCTTGAGAATCAGCCCCTCTTCTTCACTTTGCTCGGCGTATTGCGCGAGAAACTTTGACCGGCTGAGGCGCAGGTGACGCGCCAAAGGGTCGACATCGCGCTCCTGCAGCTTCACCGTCGCATGGCGGCAGCAGTTGGCGCAGACGGTGCAGTCGATCTCGTCTTCGATATCCTCGGCGATGCGGCGGAGACGGCGTTCGACGAACTCATGGCGCTTCATGTGCTGGCGCAGTTTCTCGTTTTCCCCTCGCTTTTTCTCGCCCAGGCGGCGGATCTCAACCAGGTCAGTGATCACAACACTAGAGTACAATCAACACCATGAAACATAGCCGCCGCGATCTGTTCCGCCTGGCGCCGGCCGCCGGAACCTGGGCCCTGATGGCGCAGGCGCTGAAGGCCGCTCCGGGAGATCCGAGACCCGATAACGAGGATTACTGGCGGCTGGTGAAGCGCCAGTTTCCACTCAAGGAGGATCTTGTCTACTTGAACGCTGCCAATGTCTGCCCGGCATCGCGGGGGGTGATGGACAGGCACCTGGAGTTCCTGCGCGACTTTCACGCCAATCCGTCGTTCCAAAACCGCGACAAGTATGAGCCGTTGGCCGAGCGGGTGCGGGGGAAGATCGCCGCGCAGTTGCGGGTGACGGCCGATGAGATCGCGCTGACGCGCAACACCTCGGAGGCTACCAATACGGTGGTGCAAGGGATTGATCTGAAGGCAGGAGATGAGATCCTGCTGACGGACCATAATCATCCGTCGAATAACGATTCCTGGAAAGTGCGGGCCAAGCGGGACGGGCTGGTGATCAACTCCCTGCCGGTGCCGGTACCGGCGCCGAGCGGCGAAGCTCTCTACGATGCATTTGCCAAGGCGGTCACTCCGCGGACGCGCGTGATTACGATCACGCATCTCACCAACACCACCGGAATTCTGTATCCGGCACGGCAGATTGCCGAGCTGGCGCGGAGGCATGGCATCTGGATGCACCTGGACGGCGCGCAGACTTGGGGCGCCTTGGATCTGAACCTGCGCGAGACCGGCTGCGATTCCTATGCCGGCAGCGCGCACAAGTGGCCGATGGGGCCGCTGGAGGCGGGTTTGCTCTATGTGCGGGCCGAGAGGATTCCGCGGATCTGGCCGGCGATTGTATCGGCGGGCTGGTCGGAGAAGCTGGCCGGTGCGCGCAAGCTGGAGGTGTTCGGCCAGCGCGACAATCCGCGCATGGTGGCGGTGGAGGCGGCGGTGGATTTCCTGAACCTGGTGGGGATGGCGAACGTGGAGGCGCGGATGCGGGCGCTGGCAACGAGGGCCAAGCAGAAGCTATCCGAGACCGGCGGCGTGAGGTTGAAAACGAACATGGAGCCCCACTTATCCGGCGGCGTGGTGAAGTTCGATCTCGCCAAACCGGAGTTGAAGCCGGCCTACGATGCGCTCTACTCCCAGCACGGGCTGGGGATTGCGATGACGGCTTCGGGCGACGCGCGCGGGCTGCGCTTCTCCCCGCACATCTACAACACGATGGATGAGATCGACCGTGCCGTGGCGGCGGTGAAGGAAGTGGCCTCCTGAGATGAGTCTGGAGCAGCTACTCACTACTGCCACAGCCGGCCCGCTGGGGCTGATTTCCGCGCTTGGAGTGGCGTTCTTTCTCGGGGCGGCGCACGCCTTGACGCCGGGTCATGGAAAGGCGATTGTCGCGGCGTACCTGGTGGGCACGCGCGGACGAATTGCCGACGCGGTTTACCTGGGAAGCGTGGTGACGCTCACGCATACGGCCAGTGTCTTTGTGCTGGGTTTGGCGACGCTTTATGCGTCGCAGCAGGTTTCACTTGACCGGATATATCCGTGGCTCAGTCTAGTGAGCGGGGCTCTGGTGCTGACGATCGGGGCATGGCTGTTGTGGCAGCGCAGCCGCGGTCATCACCACCACCATCACCATCACCATCACCACCATCATCATCATGATCACGACCACGATCTTGATCACGACCATCATCATCACCATCACCATCATCAGGAGCCGGGCAAAGGCAGTTTGCTAAGCCTGGGCATTTCCGGTGGACTGGTTCCCTGCCCCGAGGCCTTGGTTGTGCTGATGCTGTCGATTTCTATCAGGCAGGTTGCTCTTGGGCTGGGTCTGCTGGTGGCCTTTACGATCGGGTTGGCGGCGATTCTCATCGGGATCGGATGCGCGATGGTGATGGCCGGACCGGCGGTTCAGAAGATCAAGCCCGAGAGTGGTTGGATCAAGCGGCTGCCGGTGATCAGCGCGGCGGTGGTGACGGTGCTGGGGGGCTGGATGGTGGCCTTGGCGCTGGAGGCATTTGCCGGCGCATGAACGAGCGTCTCTATTTATCCTTCTGGCTGAACGGCTACACCGAGCACAACATGCTGCGGCATTTCGAGAAGGCGCTGTGGTGTTTTCCGTTCTCGCGGCTGCGCGGGGAGGCGATTCTGCGCATTCATGCGCTGGAGTTTGCCGAGCCGCCGATTCTGGAGCGGCTATTTGAGAGGGAGACAACGGCGCAGGACTTGGTGGAGGCAGCGCGGGAGTTCCAACACGCCGATTGCGCCTATCAGCTGGAGTGCTGGTGGGACATCTGGCAGTTAGAGCAGGAGTGGAAACTGCAGCCGTGCCGCGTCATCGTTACCTGCTTCGGACCGCTGTTTGAAAGCGAATGGGGCGAGCAGATTCAATTCGAGTTCGGCGTCCACTCGCAGTTTCTTCCGGCGGCAACCGATGCGGGGAGCATGACGGCGCTGCGGTCCAACATCCGGAGCCTGCTTCACCTGGCCGAGGAAATCGAGGAGCGGATACCGGTGTCGAAGCGGACACTATGGAGCGAGTCGGGGGAGAATCTGGCGGAACAGTTGCAGAATGCGCTGGGCGGGTTATCCCCGCACCGCGAGTAACTCCAGGAGCCTGGAAGGGGAAAAGGGCTTCTGGAGGAAGCGCACATTCGGCGGCCTGGAGGAAGCTTCCTCCGGGAATCCGCTGATGAGAAGAACCTGCAAGGCGGGGTTGGCTGACAGGAGGCGTCCGGCAAGTTGGTCGCCGGCCAGGTCAGGGAGCGTGAGATCGATGATGGCGGTATCCCAGGAGTGCGGAGCCAGCGCAGCGGCAGCCAGCGCATCGGCGGCGGAGACAAAGCGGTCCACGTGGTGATGGTCCCGGACGAGAATCCGCTCGAGAAGCTGGCCCACGGCGGGCTGATCTTCCACAAGCAGGATTCTTAAGGCCACACTAGAAAAGAGACAAGGGAAACTCGCCGGGACTGAGTTGGAAGCCGACGGTGGCGATATAGCGATCATTGCGAAAGCCCATATGGGTCACCGAGCGGCTAATGTCGGAAGTGATGAAACCAGCGTTGGCGGTAAAGTGGAGAATGGAGGTCAGCCTCCTGGAGGCTCCAAAACCGGCATTGGAGGACTTAAACGGGGCCAGGTCCTGGGTCATGGCGGAAAACTTGGCGTAGCTGGCGAACAGGCCGAGGTTCCAGGTGCGCAAGCCTGTATAGGAGTAATGACCTTGCACGGTGTCTTGGCGTGCGGTGAGGAAGACGCCGTTGCCGGGCATGATTCCCCGCGAATACTGCAATCCAATCCCCGACCGGCGGAATCTACCCTGAATGGAGACTTCGGAGCTGACACCCTGGTTGATGGAATGGAGAGCTTCGACGACCGTGGTCTGGCCGGTGAGAGCGGCGATCAAGGGATCCACGGCGACCTGTGCAAGACGATTGGATTCGAGCCGGTAGACGCCGCCGCTAGCGGACAAGCTCCAGCGAGCGGACAAGGCGCGCTGGTAGCCGACCGACCAATTGTGGATCTGGCCGTCTCCAAACTCCTTGCGAAAGTCGAAAATCGTGAAGCTATAGGTTGCGCCAATCCCTTCTCTGCGGTTGAGAAGATAAAACACGGAACCTTGAGAACTGTAGGCGTTGGTGTCGACGAAGCCCGGTTCCCGGAACTGCATGGTAAAGGCGCCGCCACTCACGCTGAAAGAGGTTCGGGCCGACTTCTGGTAGCTCAGGCCGCCAGCGGAGGAGAACTGGTAGGCGCGCGTGTCGAAAAGCTGAAGGCTGGGGTTCACGAGCTGCGCCGAGGGGACGTCGGAGACGGGGGTCTGCATGTTGAACGACAGCAGATCGGTTAGCGAGGCGCCGGCCCCGACAAAGGTGGTCCACCTGGAATTGACCTGGCGGCCGTAGGTGGCATTCACGGAATGATTGGTGGTGTTTAGGGCGTTGCTACCGGCCACCAGATGGTTCCCGCTATAGCTCACGGCGCCGAAATCCCTCTTGCCGGTGGAGTTCCCGACAAGGCCGAAGTTGGCCATCGAGCCGTAGTTTCCGACGACTCCATCGCGGAAAAACGCGTCGCTTCCAGACTGGTAGAAGCCGGAAATGCCGACATAGGGGCGGAAACGGATGGGCCTGCCGGCGCTGCGCCCCGGCATCCCGCTGCCGCGGCTGAGCACCGATGGGCCGCCGAAGCCGCCGAATTGGGCGGCGGCGGGCAGCGCCATCAACAGCCCCATCATCCACCCGGCTACCTTATGAGATCTCAAAATAGCGCTCCTCCTGTGAATTGACCCCGTACAGATGTGAGCGGCAGGAGAGATTCCAGCCACTTTTCAAAGTCTGACGTTTGGCCAGTGCTCTGTCAAGTCCATCGGAGGAAAGGGCGGATTCCTGTACTGCTGCGGGGGCAGTTCGCGTTCGGCTATCCTGGTAGCTCATGAGCGAAGTCGTCAGCCACTACAGCATTTCCATGGATCAGATCAGCGATTTCGAGTTCCGGGTGCGGTTCGATAAGCCGGATCATCCGGAACTAAAGATGGACGAACCACCGCCGTTGGGCAAGGACAGCGGACCGAACGCGGGGCGTCTGCTGGCGGCGGCGATCGGCAACTGCCTGAGCGCGAGTTTCCTTTTTGCGGCGCGCAAGAGCGGAGCAGCGCCGACGGGAATGCGCGCCGATGTGAAGGTGGAGGTGATCCGGAACGAAAACCGGAGGTTTCGAATCGGCCGCATCGAGGTGCAGTTGGATCCGGGGATCAAGCCGGAAGACCTGGAAAAAGCCAAGGCGGCGGCGCAAATGTTCGAAGACTTCTGCACGATAACGGCGAGCGTGAGGCAAGGCATCCCAGTGGATGTGAAGCTGCGCGGGCTCGAATAGATTTTCATTCCAATTCATCTGCATTGCTTGTAAGGAGAGGTTATGGCGAAACGCATCGGAATCCTCACGGGAGGAGGAGACGTTCCCGGACTGAATTCGGTGATCAAGGGAGTGGTGTACCGCGGCACCGAAGCCGGATTTGAAGTGATGGGCATCCGGAAGGGGTGGGAGGGGTTAACCTATGTGAACCTCAATGACCCCGGCAGCCGGGCGCGCTATTTCATGCCCTTGACGCGGGAGAACACTCGGACGATCGACCGGACGGGCGGAACGTATTTGCATTCGAGCCGGACAAATCCGGCGAAGATGGGGAAGCTGCCGCCGCACCTGGCGGGGCGTGAGTTTCCTTCGCAGGAGACAACCAAGAACGGGGTGACGAAGACGACTTACGACGTGAGCGAGAGCGTGCTGGGGAACCTGAAGTACCTCAACGTGGACTACCTGGTGGCGATCGGCGGCGACGATACGCTAAGCTACGCCGCGCACCTGAACAACATGGGGGTTCCGGTAGTGGCGATTCCCAAGACGATGGACAACGACGTGCGGAACACGGAGTACTGCATCGGGTTTTCCACCGCGATCACGCGGGCGATGGATGCGATCAACCGGCAGCGGAGCACGATTGGTTCGCATGAGCGTGTGGGCATCTTCCGCGTGTTCGGGCGGGACGCGGGGTACACGGCGTTGTATACGGGGTATGTGAAGGGCGT
>Ga0194120_10000180_pt1 | contig 110700 bp, 107 predicted proteins | sample TA2MahCa65mmetaG_FD_148642 | JGI IMG/M metagenome (GOLD analysis project Ga0194120, IMG submission 148642) | Freshwater microbial communities from Lake Tanganyika, Tanzania - TA2015019 Mahale Deep Cast 65m | ecosystem: Environmental > Aquatic > Freshwater > Lake | place: Tanzania: Lake... | reverse complement strand
AAGGCTTGAGTCGGAGCACCCCTTCATCCACCAAAGTCTTGACCGACACGCCTTCCCAATCCGTGTCGAATTTGCTCCAGCGCGTCACGCAGTGCAGATCTATTTTGACTTTCGCGCGCGGCAGTTTGTTGAACTCATCCCACGTCCAGCGCTTCTCTTCTTCCACTTCGCCGAAAACGCGAAAGTCCCACGTGGCCGGGTTGAATCTTGGCACCGGCCCGTAGTGGAGCACGGGAAACCGGTTGGTGAGCGACTGCCCCGGCGGGAGCCGCCCCATCTGTTTCACTTCATTTTCCTGATCTTTGCGGCCAAGAATCCTGTCGAGCATCAATGCCTCCGATGAACGCCGAAATTATATCGCTGTGAGTGAGTCTATCAGAGGGAGAATCTGTTACACGCCCTTGATCACATTGCCCGCCGTCTGAAAAAGATCGAGCGGGTTCGTGGCGTGGGCGGCCACCCCCCGCCGACGGGCCTCGGCCCATTGTTGAGGCGTCATCGAGCCATAGAGGATCAATGGATTGTTGTCGCCCAATCGCTTCTGCTCTTCGAGCAGCACAAACGCCGCCTGCTGATCGGTGGTGCGCCCGAGGCTGAAGATGACGGCGTCGTACTTTCCGGCCTGCAATTTCTCCAGCGCATCCTTCACCGATTTGGTGAAAGCGAAGCGGACGCCGAACGCCTCCAACGACTTACGCTCCCAAAAGTTGCGCGATGGCGCATCGTCCACCCACAGGATGAGCGAATTGGCAAGCGCGCGGCCAGACTTCTGCGCCGCCTGGCTGACCACGCTGGCGATGGCCCGCGCTTTTTCCTTGTCGGTCTGCGTTGCGCCGCCCCCGGTTTTGTTGGCCGCCGCCACGCCCAACCAGCGCGGCGGCCTCGGCCTGCCGCTCGGCGCTGGCCTCCAACCCGGTGGGCCCGGCCTTGAAATTAAATCGGCTCAGATCGCTCATGAACTGTTTGAGCGGCTCGCCGAGATAGATCAGAATGAACAACACCAAAAACGGCCACGTCACCGTTTGGATGAGCGACACCACGACTTCGAGAAGTTTGATAGCCTGATCGATGGTCATCGCCGATCAGCCGGTGAACACGGGCAGATGCCCCAGCGAGATGATCCGTTCCCACTGCGCGCGTTCGCCTTCGGTGAAGATGGCCGCCTCGGCCACCACTTCGGCTCCGGCCTTCTTCACCACCAAGCGCATCCCTTGCAGAGTCGAGCCAGTGCTGATCACATCGTCCACCAACACAACCTTTCGCCCGGCAATCAACCCTCGATCTTTTTCATCGAGATACAGCGTCTGCGGCTTGCCGGTGGTGATCGAAAGCGTCTCGGCCTGCACGGCTTCGCCCATGTAGGGCTTGTAGGCTTTGCGCAGAACCACGTACCCTTTCGCCGTCACTGCCGACAGCGCGTGAATGAGCGGAATGCTTTTGGCTTCGGCGGTGACGAGCAAATCATAGTTCACTGCTTTTAGTTTTTCGCCGAGCGCCAAGGCGGCGGCCTGCACCAGTTCGGTGTCGCCCAAAATGTTGAGAATGGCGATCCGCAGGCCGGGCTTCACCTCGAACAGGCGCAGGTCGCGTTTCACTCCGGCCACTTCCACCGTATAAACTTCTCGCGTGCTTTTCATACATCCTCCAGATGCAACTTGTGGATCACAAAGACGCAAAGGCGCAAAGACTCCAAAAGAGTCTTTCTGATTCTTTGTGCCTTTGAGTCTTGGTGGTGAAATTCAAATCAGATCCTTGAAATCATAGACTCCATCGTGGATTCCCCAACGATGGCCGTCAGCGCAAAACAAGGTGTCGCCGTCTCTGCTCACCCCCCCTTTGCACTGCGGGCACCGAAGTATATCCTCCACCCTCCCCGCCTCCCGCCCCTCACCCTCCGACTTCCGATCTCTGACCTCTGACCTCTGACTACTGACTACTGTCTTCACAAACACACTCGGCGTCAACTGCCACCAATCGCCGGTGGGTTGAAAGAGGCCGTCGGCGGCGGCCAACACACTGGCGGGGAACAATCGTTTGAGGAGCCCCGACCGGAAATGCGAAACCGTTCGCTGGCGTTCAATGATGAATCCGGCCTCGGCCAGCCATTGGCGCATCGCGCGCGGATGGAAATCGAAGTTGAGTTTCACAAACTCCACCGGCTCCGGCGCGAACGGACTCCAACTTTGCTGGCGAAGCAAATAGCGGGCAATGGCTTTGACGTTTTGTTTGTTGGCATACTCGGCCACAAAGGTCGCGCCGGGCGCGAGCGCGGCGCGAATCTCTTTCAGCGCGGCGGGCGCGTCCACGAGGTGATGCATCACTCGAATCATCATCGCCGCGTCGAAGGCGCCGGGCGCAAACGGAAGTTGATAGACGTTGGCGGCCACGTAAGTATAACGGCCTGCGCCGCCGAGCCGGGCGCGGGCTTGCGCCAACTGTGTGCGCGAGTAGTCGAGGAGGACGACGTGATCGAAGGCAGAGAGGAGAGGCGTTTGCCGCCCGGCGCCCGCGCCCAATTCCAAAAACATGCGGCCCGATTTCGGCAACAACGCTCGCAGAGCAATTTGCTCGGCGCGATCTTCGTAATCGCGCTCGCCCCGATCCCAAAATTCGGATTGGTAGTTCGAGCCTTCGTAATCGCAGACGGGGCGAGAGTCGATCACTTGTTTCCCGAGGCGGCTTCACTCCACGAGTCGGGGAGATCGCGCACCAAGAAATAATACGGCCCGAAGAGATCACGCAGGTCGGTGAACGGCGTGTGCAGTTCGGTCTGTTGCAGTGGAATGTCCACGTCAACGGGGATGCTCACCGGGATGCTGAGGTTGACCGGAATATCTTGCTTGACCGGCACGCTGAGATCGAGAATGACGGGCAGCACCGTGCCTTGAGGGAGGATGATGGACGTGGGCGCATTGCTCAGTTGCAGGATGCCGCCATTGATGGTGACCGACGCGCCAGTGATCACAGTGTCTTGCGCGAGGATGACGTTGGTGTTTTGTTGCAGAGGCAGGATGAAGTCGGCGGTCACTTTGTCGTTGACGGCGATGGTGGTGTTCACCGGGATGGTGGTTTTGATGTGGGCATCGTCCATTTGCACGAAGCCGGTGTACAGCCCGCCGAGCAGGGGTTCGGCCACGCCCTTTTTGATGTCGAAGAGGATCATGCCCAACCCGGCGATGACAATGATCAGAATTAGGTTGACCACGAATGAGAAGAGGATGGCAAAATTCTTGAAGGCTTCCCAGAATTGGAGCGGCTTGCGGGGGGCCGAATCGGTTTTGCTTTTGGCGGGCACAATGGCTTTGGGGTTAGCGAGCGCAGGAAGCGCAGGTGAGCCGGTTTGGGCCAGCGCGGGCGAGCCGGCGGCTTCGGGTTTGAGCGCCTCGGGCTTGGCGTGCGCTTTGCCTTCCTCTTCGTCTATCTTTTCGATCAACTGCCGGAATCGCGCGCCGCTGGAACTGGATTGAGTGTCGGCCATGGGTCACTCTCCTTTGTGCGTGTGCAAGGGGATGATAGCATTCCGAGTCGCAAAAGGCAACTGGCGCAAACAAAAACATCGGGAGTCTCGGCGCGAGACTCCCGATGTTCACTGTGGCGCCTGCACGGGCTACTTGCCGTTTGCCTTCTTCGCGCCTTCGGCCTTTTCGTTTTCCTCTTCGTCGTCTTCCCAGCCGATGATCCAAACGCACAGCCCGGCGACGAGGACGGTGGCAATGATGAGGGCGATCCACTGCCCCACGAGCAAACCCACGTCGCGCGCTTCATAGGCAATGATGGCTACCATGCCCAAGCCCAACACAATCCACGCGCTCAGTTTGGGATGCGCCTTTGCCCAATCCATCACTTTGTTCATGTTGCTCCTTAAGAAAGGTTGGGGCGACGGCATGCCGTCGCCTGAATGCAATGCCGTCGCCCTTGGTCGTTCTACACCGGCCTCAGCACGCGGTCTTCGCGCAGTTTCTTGAACAGCACCGTCGTGCCCGGCGGTTGAGATTCTTTTACCGCCTCGCGCCAGGCGGTGATGCTGATGCTGTCGGGGGTGATGGCCTCATAACCGGCAGAGGCAAAAGCCGATTTGGCTCCGTTTTGCAGAGCGGGCACAACGAAGAGGAACGATGCTTCGCTTTGCAGATCGCGCGAGGCCGACTCGATGGAATCGAGCATGGGTTTGATCACCAGATCCGGGGCGACGCCGCCGAGAAAATAAAAATCGTCCACTCGCGTCACCAGATTCTCCACCTGCCAGCCCGCTAACGCGCCCAGCCCTTCATTCACGTGCGCCAGCACGAATGCTTTTTCGCCAAACATTTCCATCACGTCGGCGCGGGCGAGGGCGCGCGAATGTTTCGTGGCCTGCGTGATGAAGGCGGCGATGGCGGCGGCGTCGGCGGGTTTGCCGCGGCGCACGGTGATGGTGGGCGTGGCCCCCGGTTGGGGGCGCGCCAACGTGGGCGGCGCGGCGGGGGCGGCTTCCCTTTCGGAGGGGGGGCCAATCAGTTTGTTCCACGCCGCTTGCGCCTGCGCCCACGTCTCCTCGAATGATCCGGCGTTCTGAATGACGACGGATGCTCGCTTGAGTTTTTCGGCCTGCGGGTTTTGCGCGGCGATGCGGGCGCGGGCCTGCTCCGGCGACATTTTGCGCTTTTGCACCAGCCGGGCGATTTGCGCTTCTTCGGGGGCGTTCACCACCCAGATCGAGTCGCACATGGCGGCGAAGTCGCCTTCGAGCAGTTTGATGGCTTCGACGACGATCACCCGATGCGGGGCGCGGCCGGCGAGGATGTTGACGCCCTGCCGCACGACGGGGTGGACGATGGATTCGAGGGTGGCGAGGGCTTTGGGGTTGGCGAAGACGATGTTGCCGAGCGCCTGCCGATCGATTTGCCCGTCGTCGCCCACGATGAACTGGCCGAAGGTCTGCACCACTTTTTCGTAGGCCGGGCCGCCTTTAGCGGTGGCCTGATGCGAGATGCCGTCGGCGTCGATGCCAAACGCGCCCAGATGCTCCAGCATCTTGCGCACCACGCTCTTGCCAGTGCCGATGTTGCCGGTGAGGCCGATGAGATATTTTCCGGGCCAAGCGCTCATGCGGCGATTCTAGTCGTGAGGGAGGGGAGAGTCAAGCAAAGGGAACACGTTCCGGTTACACAGCGGCGACCGTCTCGGGGGCGGCTTCGCCCTTTTGGTAAAATGCCACGCCCACTCGCCGGATATGCTCGATCACGTCAGGGTCACGGATGTCTTGGAAGATGGATAGATCAATAGTGAAGGGCAGGAGCAAGTCGTCAATCTCGGTCATGATTTTGTAGAGAATATCCAGCGTCAAATCGCCGCCGTGCAGAGTCAGGTCAATATCCGAGCCGTTCTTGTAGTTGCCTTTTGCGCGCGAGCCGTAGATGACCGCCTTTTCGATTTGCGGATATTTGGCAAACACGCCGCATATTCTTTGGATGGTTGTTTCCTTCAAGCCGAAGCGCGGGGTCACGCCTGCTCCTCTTTCAGTTTTTGCATTTGGGCATGGAAATCTGCAAACTCGGCAAAGTAGGAATGTATGATGGCCGATGCTATCGCCGCGGCGGTTTCTTCATTGTAGGTATGCGAGGTCAGGTTGCGGCTTTCAATCATTTTCATCCAGGTTTCGCCGTTTTCGATCAAGCCGGTTCTAAAGGCCTCGCGCGTGGCGTCTTTTGAGCCATACATATTCTTGGCGCCGCGCTCCTCCAGAAAATCTTTCAAAGTGTTCCATGCCATTTCATGGGTACATTCAAAGGCTTGAATCAGTCCTTGTTCTTCGAGTCTCGAAAGCGTGCGTTGCTGCGACAACTCGACGGCTTCCTTCAACTGAGCAAATGCCTTGCCAAAGTGGTTGAATCGCTGAATCCAGCGGATGTCTTCGGCGCTCATGGGGTCATGTCTCTCAAGGGTGAATGCTCCTGATCTCCACGCTCTCAGCTCAATCCTATCTCCTGCTCCAATACACATTATTGCCCGAGGCCACAAACAATTCCTTGTTGGGGCCAATGGCAATAGCCGCTATTGGCGCAGGCAGGGGCTGGCTCGAACGCCATTGGCGCTGGAGCACGAGTTTGAGGCTGAGTTGATAGACTCCGCTCGAGGCCGAGTCGAGCAAATACAGGGACGGCTCGGGCGGTGGGTCGTAGAAAAGTTGAATGGGCGCGAGGGCGTCGTCGAGCCGCTCGCCGCTGAAGTGGCCGGCGCGCGAATCCGAATACAGCACATTCTCGATACACCCCGGTTGCAGAGTGTTGGGATCGCGCACGCAATAGATCAGCCGCCCGTCGCCGCGCAGTATATAGACCTCACCCTGCGAAATGGTGAAACCCGCCGCCGCGCTCAAATCGAACACCGTGCCGGTGAAATACGATTTGGGCCGCTCGGAGAAGGAGCCGCCGACCCGGTCGTATTGCCAAAGGTCGTTCAAGCCCGGATCGAAAACGTACAAGCGGTCGGCGTAAATCTCAATGGCCTTCGGAGTCTTCCAGCCAATGTCCGGCGCGATCAACTGCGAGGCCTCCGGCGCGGCGCCGTCGGTTTTGCAGTACATGAGAATGCCGTCGTCGTCCATCGCCATCAGCGCCGGTTTGTTCACCACGTTGGGCGTGTTCAACCACACAATATCCACGATGTTGTTAACGGCGAAGGTGCCCACCACACCCGCCTCGCATTGGAAGGTGCGGTCGATCACAAACTTGCCGTCTTCGGTGAGCACCGCGCGGTACACACTCTGCCGCGTCGAGTCCAGCGCATACACTTCGGAGCCGTTCACCACCACTTCGGCAATGTTCGCGCTCGCCCCGAACCCGCCCGGCGTCAGAGGCTCCAACGGCAAACGCTGAATGCCGTCCACCGCGTCCACCGCGCTCTGGGCTTCGGCGCGCAGGGCCGCCGCCGTCTCCTGCCCGGGAAAGATCGACTCGGCTTGATCCAGCCACGCCAGCGCCGTCACCCAATGAGGCTTGGCCGAAAGGGGATCGGGTTGAGTGCGCGCCAGCCCGGCTTCGAGCCGCGCCTGATCCATGTAATCTCTGTACTGCTGGGCGCGCCCGCGCTGAACGTACACCCATCCCACCGCCAGCGCGATGACGATGGGCAACAGGATCGCAATCGCAATCAACAGCCGATCCGGAATCTGCAAACGGCTTTCCCGCCCGACAAGTCGGGCGGGACTTTCGGGGCGAATGACTCCTTCGGGCAACAAACGCCGCAGGGCCGAGGCGCCCGAACTCCGTAGCGACGAGCCGAGCGCCTCTTGCCCGCCGCGCATCGCTTCATTGGCGCGGCCCAGCGGCAAGTTGGCAAACCATTGCTTCGCCCCGTCCTGCAATCGCTGCATGAACGAACGGCTCTCGCCTTCCGCCGATTCCTCTTCGGGCTCCTCTTCTTCGAATTCGTAAACGTGATCGCCGATGTGAACTTCCTCAGCGGGATCGCTCGCTTCGCGCAACGTCGCAGGGGTCGCGGGCGGCGGCGCAACCGGCGGCGATGCCGCCGACTCAGGTTCAGCGTTGATCAACGTGGCCGCCGACTCGGCCTCTTCCTCCGTCAACTCACCCATCACCGGAGAGGCGCGCACTCGCGCTATAATCCCGGCCAGCGATGACGTGTCGGGCGCCGGTTGCGGTTCGGGTTCCAGAGTCGGCGCGGGCGGTTCAGCGACCGGAGGCGGCGTTGGAGTCGCAGAGTCAGCATGAGCGGCAGTGGCGGGAGTGAGCGGCGCGGCGGTGATGGCCGGGCGATGTTTTGCCGGAGCCGCGCCCTCGGCGGCGAAGCGGGCCACCAGCGCGGCGGCGTGCGCTCCGGCCAACCGCGTGAGTCGGGCCACGCCCGATTCCAAACCCGACCCGGCCAGATGAGCAATGGTGTCGGCCTCCCACCCGGAGGGGACGGCGGCAGTGAGCAACACGAAATCGGATTCGGCCACTACCGTATGAAAGTATTGCACGTCGGCAGAGGGCGCGAGTCCGATGGGCCGAGTCCGTTCGCCGCCGGGATCGGGGAATCGTTCGACGGCGTTGGGATGCACGATGATCGCATTGCCCGCGCCCGACAGCGCAACGTAAAGATCACTGCCGCGCAGAATGGCGCAACACAAGCCGCCGCTCACCGGCCCGGCCGGGGGCGGGTAGCGGTTGTGATCGTAGAGGCGCGCGCTCACGGCGGCGAGGGCGGCGCGCGCGGCGGCAGTGACCGAGCCGGGCGTGCCGAAAAAAGTGTTGGCCGTCAGTTCGATCAACTCGCCCGGGGCGCCGGGGCTGAGGCTCAGCGCGATCATCAGCACGTCGCGGTCGCGCCCGCGCGCAGCTTTGCGCGGCGCGGTGCGCACGGCAAACCCCGCCGGAACTTCGGGCTGGCGAATGCCGTTGATCAAATGCAAATAGGCAACTTCGGCTTCAAGAGTCATGCACGGTGAATTTTAGATGCACAAGTCGCAATGCACAAGTCGGCAGATGGCGGATACCGGATGGTAGATAGCGGATAGCAAATGGCGAATGACAAATGACGAATGACGAATGACGAATAGCCAATCTCTAATCTCCAATCTCTGACTTCTCACTTCCCTTCTCCAATGGATACCGTCCCCTCCCATCCTCCTAAACGAACGCGCAACAAAAAAACTTCGGGGCTCGGCTTTTTGGTGTTCGCCCTCGCCGCCCTCGTCGGCCTCAACGTATGCCTCACTTTTGCTTTCATCGGCTACTATGCCGTGTATCGCTCGCGCGCGTTGGCGGCCAACGAAACCCCCGCGCCGCCGCTCGAAGTGCTCAGAACCATCGTGCCGGCCCTCCCCAACGCCGAGTCCACGCTCACGCCAACGCCTGCTCCATCGGCCACGCCCATTCCGGCAACGGGCATCGTCAACATTCTGCTGTTGGGCAAAGACGAGCGGCCCGATCAGGCCGGAGACCCGACGCGCACCGATACGATGATGCTTCTGCGCGCCGACTTCGATCATCACACCGCCAAACTGCTGGCCCTGCCCCGCGATATGTGGGTGGCGCTCCCCAACTTCGAAGCCTACGGGATCACCGAAGGGCGCATCAACACCGCCTATTATTACGGAGAAGTGTACGACGTGCCCGGCGGCGGCCCCCGCTCGGCGATGGACGCCGTCACCCTCAACTTTGGCGTGCCGCTCGATCATTATGCCATCGTCAACTTTCAGGGCTTCGTCAACATCGTGGACGCATTGGGCGGCATCGACATCGACGTGCCGGAAAGAATTTACGACTCTTGTTTTCCCACCGACAACTACGGGTGCATCACGCTCGTCGTCGAGCCGGGCTACCAGCACATGGATGGGCTAGCCGCTTTGCGATACGCCCGCACCCGGCATCAAGACGGCGACACCGAGCGAGTGAAGCGTCAGCAGCTTGTATTGCTCGCCATCCGCGACCGGGCGTTGAGTTTCGACGCCGTCACCAAAATCCCCGAAGTGTATGCCGCCGCCGAAGGAACGTTCGATACCGATATGACTCTGCCCACGCTGATTTCGTATGGGCTGGAAGCACAGCGCATCGAGCGGTCGCAAATCCAAACGTACGTCATCGATCAGAATATGCTGGCTTCGTGGGTCACGCCCGGCGGGGCGAGTGTGTGGATCCCTCAGCGTGCAAGGATTGCGCCAGTCATCGAGGCTTTTCTAGCCACACCGTGATCTACGGGGCGCTGGCGGCTAGCCCGGCAAGCAAATCCAACATGCGCACAAATGGGATGGGGGGATTATGGGTCAGATCGGCGTCGTCCAGTTTCACCGATTTGACGCCTTGCGATGTGAGGGCGTGGAGTGTGTAAACGTAGCAGTCAGCGCAGGCCACCACGTCGTCGAATGGCAGATCGGCAAATCCCGGATCGTTGAGCAGGGCAGTGATCGAGGCGAGTTGATCCGCCGAGGCTTGCCATTCCTTCGGAGACTCTCGCGAACTCTCCAACAGCACCGCCCCATCGGTCTCGAGAGTCAGCGTGGTTTGGGTAAAGGCGATGCCGCCCTCCCGGCTGTAGATGAGGAGCGTGCCTTCCGGCAGTTCTTTGACTGCCGACGTTGAAGGCTGAGTCTCGGCGGGCGTGGGCGTGGGCAATCCACATGCGGCCAAGAACACAGCGATGAGCGCAAGGGCGCGTCGTTGCATTGGCAACCTCCTATGAATACGGAGACTTTGTGACTCGCCCTCACCCCAACCCCTTTCCCTTCGGGAGAGGGGCGGGGTGAGGGCGAATTTTGCTACAGCCATTTGCGGCTGTGGAGATACCACAGCAGTGCGGCGGTGAGCGCGGCCCCGAAACCGACGACGACAAAGAAGAGAGCCGGGTGTTCGTCGAATGGCAGGGCGACGTTCATGCCGAAGATCGTCGAGAGCAGGCTCAGGGGCAGGGTGATGACGGTGACGATCGTCAACGCGCGCACCACTTCGTCAATACGGTGCGAGGCCAGCGTGTCGATGGTTTCCGAGAGGCCGCTCACCACGTCGAAGTGCTCGTCGAGCCGCGCCTGAAATTGCGTGAGGTGATCGCTGATGTCGCTCCAGTAAAGGGTGAGGTCTTCGTGAATGAACGGCCAGTTGCCCTCGGCCAGCGCGCGCACCACCGGCAGCTGCGGCTTGATGATGTGGCGCAGGGCGATGAGGTCGCGGCGCACGACGGCGATCTCGTTGAGGGTGTGCCGGGTGTCGCTGGCGAACAGAGTCTTTTCGATGTGCTGGATTTCGTGATCGAAGCGGCGGGTGAGAGGCATGCCGTGCTCCACGAATCGATTCAACAATTCGTACAGCAATGGGCTGGCCCCGCGCCCCATCCACAACTCGCGGGTAGTTTCATCTTCTTGCGCGCTGCGAAAAAATTCGTTGAGCGCCTCCAGCCTGCCGGAGTGGATGGTGACCAGCGTGCTTTTGGCGATGAAGATGTCCACTTCTTCGGGGCGATACAGGCCCTCGGCTTTGTTGTAAGCCGGAAGGTGCGCCACCAGAAAAAGGTAATCATCGTGATGATCGAGTTTCGGAATCTCGGCGGTGGTCAGGCTGTCTTTGAGGTTGAGCGGGTGAAACTGCGGATAGCGTCTGCCCAGCTCGTCAATGTCGGCTTGTGTGGGCTGGACGATGTTCGTCCACGTGACGCGGCCATGCGTGAGGAGGGTGGCGGGCATGGGGGGTGGGGGATTGTAGATTGCAGATTTGAGATTTGCGATTGAAAACTACGTGAGGCTTTTGCCGCACTCGCCGCAAAACTTGTGGCTGGTTGACAGTCCCCTCGCGCCGCAGTGCGGGCAGGTTTGCGAGCGAGGCTCGCCCTGCGCTGTACGCACCGAATCGTAATCGGGCTTGCGCTTTGCGCCGAACGCGCGCACGGCTTCGGTCGTCTCGTAGGCGTTCGCGTGAATGGAGAGCCAGTCGCGGGCGTGGCCGATGGTGACTCCCCACGAGAAGTCGCGCCAAAAGTTGATGTGTTGTTTCGTGTATCGAGTCACTTCGGGCAGTTTGCGGTAGAGTTTTTCGGCCATCGCCTCCACCGCCGCATCGAGTTGATGGCGCGGCGTCACTTGATTCACCAGCCCCCATTCGAGCGCCTTCGCCGCCGGAATCTCTTCGTTGAGGAATAGAATCTCGCGCGCCCGTCGGTCGCCGACGATGATGGGCAGCCATTGAGTGGCCCCCGCCGCCGCCACCGATCCGTGCGAGGCGCCCACCTGCCGGATGTAAATGTCGTCGGCGGCAATTGCCAAATCGCACGACATGTTGAACTCGTTGCCGCCGCCCACCACGATCCCGTTGAGGCGGGCAATCGTCGGCTTGCCCAGATTCCGCAAGCGGTCGTGCGCCTCGATGAACGCGCCCATCCACTTCCAGTAATCCTGCGGTCGGTCGATGAACTGCTTTTGCTCGCCGAGATCGGCGCCGGCGCAAAAAGCGCGGTCGCCCGCGCCGGTGAGCACCAGCACGGCCACGGCGTCGTCGAACGAGGCGTCGAGAAAAGCCTCGCGCAGTTCGAGCAGCAAAGGGTAGATGATGGCGTTGAGCGCTTCGGGCCGATTGAAGGTGACCGTCGCCCGATAGCCGCTCTTTTCGTAACGGATGTGTTGAAAGTCGAAAGAGGAGGCCGGTCTCCCGAGGTAAGGGTTGGTCATAGGCAGTTCAATACGAGGTCGCCAAGTATCCGTAGGGGCGACTCTTGCGGTCGCCCGCAACGGGCCGGGGCAAGCCCTGCTCCAACAAGATTATGGGTGGCTGTAAATCACGAAGTCACAAACTCAAGGCTATAATACCTCAGAGCCAATCAGCCTGCCAACGCGATATGACCAAACTCACCACTCTCTCTTCCGCTATCTCGCAATTCGTTCACGACGGCGATCTCGTGTACGCCGCCGGGTTCACGCACCTCATTCCTTTCGCCGCCGCGCACGAGATCATCCGGCAGAACAAAAAGAATCTCACCGTTGCCCGCGCCACGCCCGACATCATTTACGATCAGATGTGCGCCGCCGGGTGCATTCGCAAAGTGATCTTTTCGTACGCCGGGAATCCGGGCGTCGGATCACTGCGTCTCCTCCGCGCCGAACTGGAAGCCGGACGGCTCGACTTTGAGGAGTATTCGCACTTTGCCATGATCACGCGGCTCACGGCGGGCGCGGCGGGCTTGCCGTTCCTGCCCATGAAATCGGTGGGCACAGAAGACCTCGTGAAAGCCAACTCGCAGTATCGCGCCATCGTCGATCCGTACGGCGGCGAGACTCTCAACACCGTGCCCGCGCTCAATCCCGATGTGGCTATCATTCACGCCCAACGCGCCAGCGCCGACGGCGACACGCAAATTTGGGGGATCATCGGCGAGCAGAAAGAGGCCGCCTTCGCCGCCAAGCGAGTGATTGTGACTGCCGAAGAGATCGTGGATGAAGCCGTCATCCGCGCCGACCCCAACCGCACCATCCTCCCCGGCCTCATCGTCAGCGCGGTGTGCCACGTGCCGCACTGCGCCCACCCCTCGTACGCGCAGGGCTACTATGATCGCGACAACCCCTTCTATCTTGAGTGGGACAAAATTTCATCGGACAGCGATTCGGTGAAACGGTGGATGGACGAATGGGTGCGCGGCGTGAAAGGCCGCGACGAGTATTGGGCCAAACTCGGAGCCGAGACTCACGAGCGGCTGAGGGTGAAGCCGCGAATGAGCGGGGAAGTGAGCTATGGAGAGTGCTGACTTCGGCGGCTCCGGCCCCACCCTGCATTTCGCGCACGCCAACGGCTACACGCCGGGCGCATACGCGCCGCTCATCGCCACGCTCACCCCGCGCTACCGAGTCATCTCTTCACCCCTTCGCCCGCTGTGGCCGGAAAACTCTCGCAAGCCAAGCGAGATCAACGATTGGTCGCCGCTGGCCGACGACCTCATCGCCTTTCTCGACGAGCGCGGCGAAAAGAACATCATCGGAGCCGGCCACTCCATCGGCGGCGTCATCACCCTGCTGGCCGCCCTCCGCCGCCCCGAATTATTTCGCGCCGTGGCGATGATCGATCCGGTGCTCTTCCCCTATAGTTTTTTGTTCGCGTGGCTGATCATCGACGGCTTGAATCTGGTGCAATACGCGCACCCGCTCATCCCGGCCACACTGCGGCGGCAATGCGTGTTCGAGTCTGCGGCGGAAGTGTATGAGAGTTATCGCCGCAAACCTGTGTTTGCCCGGATGAGCGATGAGAACCTTCACGCTTGCGCCGAAGCGCTGGTGCGCCCGCGGCCCGATGGAAAGGTGGAATTGATCTACCCGACGGATTGGGAAGCGCGTATCTATTCGATTGGCCCGCGAGTCGATTGGCTGGTGTGGAGAGAACTGCGCAAACTTCGCGCGCCGCTGTTGGTGGTGCGTGGGAGTGAGCGCGAGGCGGGGTGGCCCGATGCAACGGAAGGAATCCGCAAGCGCCTGCCTCACGCCGAGATTCGCTTCGTGGAAGGCGGCGGACATTTGGCGCCGCTGGAAAAGCCGAAAGAAGTGGGAGGGGTGATACAATCGTTTTTGGAAAGGGCGGCATAGCCGATGCATCCCCAAAATTATCTGGCTCCCAATAACCTCCCTGCCGATTCGGCCTGGCTCTTCCCGGAGTATGATTTTGACTCGATGCGCCCAAAACGCTTTGCCAGCGTCATCATCGAGCGCGTGCTGGAGCGTGGGAGCGCCTCCCAAATACGCTGGCTAGTGGCCCACTACGGCAAACGGATGGTGGCCACCTGGGTGCGGCAATATGGCTATCGCCGCCTCTCGCGTAAAGTATTTGAGTATTGGCGGTGGGTGTTCGGCATCAAGCGGTATCGGCGGCCGCCATGGGAGCGCCCATGATCGAAGAATTTCATTGGGACACACTGCCTCGAAACACGCGCTGCGCTCTCGAAGCGCTCAACTTTTTACCACTTTCTTCAGAATTTTATCTTGCCGGAGGAACAGCGTTGGCCCTTCAAATCGGCCACCGCATCTCAGGCGATCTGGGCTTTTTCTCGGCGAGCAACCCGCTTGGCTTCAGTGAGCGCGCAGCTTTGATTGCCCGGCTTCAGTCTTTGAGCCCGATTGCAATCCACCGCGAAACCGACACAGCAATATATGCGACTGTGCTGGGAGTCGAAGTCAGCTTTCTCTATCAACATCATCCCTTGCTCTATCCAACGCTCCGTTGGGAAAACACTTCCATTGCCGGGCCGATTGACATTGGCTTGATGAAGTTATCGGCCATCAAGGATCGCGGCACACGACGAGACTTTGTGGATATTTACTGCTTGCGTGACGTTGCGCCTCTGGAGATGCTGTTCGATCTTGTCTCACAAAAGTATTTTGACCGCCCCGACTTTGCGATTCATCTGGCTCATGGCTTGCGCTATTTTGACGACGCCGAGAACGATCCCCGCGAACTGATTATGAAGCGAACGGTGCGCTGGGCCAGCGTGAAAAAGTATTGTGAGTCTGGCGCAAAACTGCTCACGAAACGCCTCACCGGCCTCGATCCCAAAGGATTATGAACTACTCCGCTTCTGAACTCATGACCGTGAACGCCTCGCGGCTTCTGCGCGACGGCGATGTTGTCTTTGTGGGAGTCGGTCTCCCGAACCTTGCTTGCAATCTTGCCCGCCGCACGCACGCGCCGAACCTCACCATGATTTACGAAGCCGGGGTGGTGGGCGCGCAACCGCAACGCTTGCCCCTCTCTATCGGCGATCCGTCGCTGGTGTCGGGCGCGACGGCGGTGTGCTCGATGTACGAAATTTTCGCCTTCTATCTTCAGCGCGGGCTGATCGATGTGGGTTTTCTCGGCGGCGCGCAGATTGATCGATTCGGCAATGTGAACGCCACCGTGATCGGCAGTTACGAAAAGCCCAAAGTGCGTTTGCCCGGATCGGGCGGCAGCGCCGAGATTGCCGCGTGGGCCAACCGAACTTATTTCATCACCCCGCACCAAAAGAGGCGCTTCCCGGCCCGGTGCGATTTTGTGACCGGCGCGGGATACCTCGACGGGGGTCTCACGCGCAAACGATCGGGGGTGCGAGGCGGCGGCCCGCAGGCGGTCGTCACCGATATTGGCATCCTCGAACCGGATGCCGAAGGCGAGTTGAGCCTCACCGCCATTCATCCGGGCAGAAAAGTGGAGGAGGCGGCGGCGAACACCGGCTGGGCGCTGAAAACCGCCGAGCGCGTGCGCCTCACCGAGCCGCCGTCGGCAGAAGAATTGTCGCTGTTGCGCGAACTCGACCCGGACGGGATTTACCTCAAGGGCGCGGCCTGAAGCGGCGAGCGGCGAGTTGCATCCAATAGAAACAGCGATCTTGGCGCAAAACGCCGCTGGATTGGTTGACGAATCGGGGAGATGTTGTAAAATCCGCGAATGACCCGCGGCATTGGGCCGAGGGACACCCCATTATTCCCTTTCACTTTAAGGAGGAGAGGAATATGAAAGCCAACAAACTATTTGCTTTGTTGAGCATCGTCGTCATTGTGGCGATGGTGCTCAGCGCCTGCGGCACGCAGGCGACGCCCGCGCCGACCGCCGCGCCGAACACGGTGGCTACCAAAGCCGCCGCCGATTTGGCCGCGACGAAGGCCGCCGAGGCCGCCGCGCCCGAGGCCACCGAAGCTCCCGCCGGTTGCCCCGACCCCGCCGGAACGGAACCCGTCGCCTTCCCCGATGGCGGCAAGAGTGTGACCGGCGGTTGGACGCAGGAACCGGACAACATTACGCCATACTACACCGTCATGTCCTATGCGATCTGGATCGCCCAACTCACGATCGTCGGTTTGGCGGAGTGGGATGAGAATGGCAACTTCGTTCCGGAACTGGCCGCCGAGGTGCCCTCTGCCGAGAATGGCGGCGTCTCGCCCGACGGCCTCACCATCACCTGGAAGCTGAAGGATTGCCTCTATTGGTCGGACGGCGAACGCCTCACCTCGAAGGATGTGAAGTTCACCTGGGAACAGAACATCGATCCGGCGAACGCCTCGGTGCAGACGACCGGCTACGACAAGATCGACAGCATCGAAACCCCTGACGATCTCACCGTCGTGATCAAGTTCAAGTCTCTGTATCCGCCGTGGCAGACGCTGTTCACCCAAGGCCCGAACAACTCCGGCGCGATCCTGCCTGCTCACTTGCTCGAAGGCAAGACCGGCTTGAACGCCGACCCGTTCATCCATCAGCCGACGATTGCCTCCGGCCCGTACGTCATCACCGAATGGGTCGCGGGAGATCACATGACGCTGTTGCCCAACCCCAACTTCTACAAGGGCAAGCCCAACCTCGATCAAGTTCAGATCAAGTTCATCCCCGATCCTGAAACGGCTTTGGCCGCCCTGCAAACCGGCGACATTGACTGGTATCCCGACTTCTCCGAGTCCGACATCTCTACCGTCGGCGCGCTCGAACCGAACATCCATTTGCTCGTGGTGCCCGGCTCCGACTTCGAGCATTACTTCTTCAACCTCGGCACCACCGCCGGAGTAGAAGGCCAGGCCAACAGCAAGAGCGACAAAGACGGCTTCTGCCCGTTCAAGGATGTCCGCGTGCGCAAGGCTATCAGTCTCGGCATCGACCGCCAAGCGATTGTCGATGCCCTGCTCGAAGGAAAGACTACTGTGCCCGCCAGCCAGTGGCCTAACTCATCGTGGACGAACGCCAGCTTGCCAGTCGATGGCTACGATCCTGATCAGGCCATGGCACTGCTCGAAGAAGCCGGTTACACGCCCGGCCCCGATGGCATTCGCGCCGGCAAGTGCGACGGCAAAGATGTGAAACTGTCCTTCAACTTCGAGACGACCACCAAGCAGATTCGTGTGGACATCGCCCTCGCCGCGCAGGCCGACTTGGCCAAGATCGGCGTGGAATTCAAACCCATCCACACCCCGGCCGGCACGTTCTTCGCCACCTACAGTGAAGGCGGCCCTCTGCCCACCGGCAACTATGATATGGCTGGCTACACCACCGGCTACTATCCAGACCCGTACCCCAGCGGCGGCGACTACCTGTGTAACGTCCCCAGCGCTGACAACCCCGGCGGCACGAACAACTATCACTATTGCGATCCGGAACTGGTGAAGTTGTTCGATGCGGTGAACGCTACCGCCGACCCGGCGAAACGCAAAGTCGCGATTGATGCGGTGCAACAATACATCTACGACAACTCGCTGGTTGTGATGATGTATGCCCGCGCCAATGTGTACGGTTACGTAGATCGCTTCCAGCCCGGCGCCTTCGGCTTCTTCAGCAATATGAACTGGAATGCCGAAGTCTGGGATGTGAAGTAGTCCCTCGGTTCACTGTGAGGGTCAGGGTTTACGAGGGCCCTGACCCTCACTCTTTCCCCGCCGCAGTGCAGTCACAAAATCGGACGTATACTCAGGCAAGGTGGTGAATTATGTGGTCGTATATCGCGCGTCGGCTCGTGCAAGCAGTCGTTGTTCTTTTCATGATCACCGCCGTGTGTTTCACCCTCACCCGGCTCTCCGCCGATCCGATGGCGCAGTATGCCAACCGGCCCGGCATCACCGCCGAGCAGAAAGAACTCATGCGCAAGCGGTTGGGGCTGGATAGGCCTCTGCCGGTGCAATACTTCAGCTGGCTCACACTCGCACTGCAGGGAGACCTTGGCGTATCCTTCTTCTCCAAACAACCTGTGTTCACCCTCATCAGCCAGCGCCTGCCCATGACGCTGATTCTGATGACTACTGCCGAGGTCGTCATCATCATCGTGTCACTGTTCCTCGGAGTCATTTCAGCCGTCAGGCAGTATTCCCTGCTCGACAACACCGTCACGTCATTTTCATTTATCGGTTATTCCATGCCGATCTTCTTCATCGGACTGGGACTCATGCTCATCTTCGCCGTCAAATTCAAAGAGTGGGGCTTGCCCTACTTTCCCACCGGCGCAGATATTTGGGATCCGAAAGACATTCGGGAATTGGCATGGCATCTGGTGTTGCCGGTGTCGTGCCTGGTCATCATCCAAGTTGCGGGGTACTCGCGTTTCTTGCGCTCCAGCATTCTCGAGGTGCTCGGGCTCGATTACGTGCGCACCGCCCGCGCCAAAGGCCTGCGAGAACGGGCCGTGCTCTTCAAGCACGCCCTGCGCAACGCCGCCCTGCCGTTCGTCACTATCATCGGCCTCGACATCCCGGCGATGCTCGGCGGCGCGATCGTCACCGAATCGGTATACGCCTGGCCGGGCATGGGGCGATTGTTCTGGGAATATGCGCAGCGCGGCGACTTCCCGGTGGTGAACGGTGTCCTTTTGCTCACCTCGAGCGCGGTCGTGTTCTTCACCATCATCACCGACGTCATCTACACTTTCGTCGATCCCCGTATCCGCCTGAGCTAGCCCACGCCTCTGGAGAGAGATCATGACTGCAGAGACACTGCCCACGACTACCCCTTCAGTCACACTCGACCTGCGGGCCGCCGAGGCTACCGGCCCAGCCCTCACCCCCGGACAACTGGTTTGGCGACGCTTCCGCAGACACCGCATGGCGATGGCGGGCGGCATCGGCATGGTCATCCTGCTCATCTTCATCGTCGCCGGCTCCCTCGTCATTCACGAGGACAAGTCCAACGCCGGCAACCTTCGCGCCCGCCTCAGCCCGCCCGGCGCGCAATACTGGTTCGGCACCGACAGCACCGGGCGCGACACATTCTCGCGCATCATTTATGGCGGGCAGATCTCGCTGGTCATCGGAGTGCTCTCGGTGCTGTTGTCGGTGTCGTTAGGCATATTGGTTGGCGGCATCGCCGCCTACTATGGCGGTTGGATCGATAACGTCCTCATGCGCTTCACCGAAGCCATGCTTTCCATTCCGCAACTCTTTCTGCTCATCGTGCTGGGCAAATACCTCGGCAAAGACATTCAGACCATCACCCTCTTCGGACGCTCGTTCAGCGGCAGTGTGGGTATCGTCGTGCTCGTCATCGGCCTCACTTCATGGATGGCGCTGGCCCGCATCGTGCGCGCCAACGTCCTCTCCCTGCGCGAGCTCGATTACATTTCGGCAGCGCGCGCGCTGGGCGTGAGCAACCGGCGCATTTTCTTTGCCCACCTCGTGCCCAACACCCTTGGCCCCATCATCGTCTCGGCCACCCTCGGTCTCGCCGCATCGATCATCTCTGAAGCGTACGTTTCTTTCCTCGGGCTGGGTGTCCAACCACCCACTGCCTCGTGGGGCAATATGATGACTCAGGCGCTGTCGTTCATCCAAAAAGGCTCGTGGTGGATGTGGCTCTTCCCCAGCCTGTTCATCGTCTACACTATCCTGTGCATCAATCTGTTGGGCGACGGCCTCCGCGACGCGCTCGACCCGCGCACCGGCAAACATCTCGGCGGCTGAGCCGCTACCCGCCACCGAGAGGCCACAGCGCTCCCTGTGGCCTTTTTTTTGCCCACCACTTTCTGCCCGGCGCGGGGTTGTACTTGCAAAACGAAAGCCTTGCAGTCCTCACTCCAATCGATATAATCTTGCCACACAGACGAGAGGAGACCTATGACAACTCTGCGCGAAATGCTCAAGGCGGCCAGCCGCACCTTTGCTCTGGGCATCGAACGCCTGCCCGGCGTGTTGAGCGACGCCGTCATGGTGGCCTACCTGCTTCTTCGCGTATCCGACTACCTCGAAGACAACGAAAAGATGACGGCCGAACAGAAAGTGGCTTTGCTCAAATTGTGGGACCAAGTTTTGGCGGGCGAAGCCGACGTGCGCCAATTGACCTCGCAAGTGAACTGTGACGCCGACACCGACAACCCGGACGCGCTCGTGGCCCAACACGCCGAAGACGTGCTCAACCGCTTGCGTTCCCTGCCGCCCGAAGTGCAAGAGCCCATCGTGAGCAACGTGCGCGAAAGCACGCTGGGCATGGCGCGTTGGGTGGCGCGCGGCCCCAAAGTGGGCGACGAAGCCGACATGGACGACTACATGCACGAAGTGGCCGGGCGCGTGGGCTACTTGCTCACGCAACTATTCGCGTGGTACTCGCTGACCATCCGCCTGCACAAAGACGCGCTCATGCCGCTGGCCCGCGAATTCGGCCTCGCCCTGCAAACCGTCAACGTCATCCGCGGCCTGCGCGAAGATTACGATCGCGGCTGGATATTCGTCCCCGAAAGTTTTTGCGCCGCCGTCAACATCTCGCGCGATCAACTCTTCCAGCCCGAACACCGCGCCGCCGCCATGAAAGTGCTCGACATGCTGGCCGACAAAGCCGAGCGGCATCTGCGCGCCGCACTGGCTTATCTCAAAGCCCTGCCCCTGTGGCAGCACAACATCCGCCTCTTCTGCATGTTCCCGCTTATGTTCGCCGTGCGCACGCTGGCCATCAGCCGCCGCAACCATCAAGTGCTCGACAGTGAAGCCAAGATCACCCGCGAGGAAGTCAAACAAATCGTGCGCGACTCGACTCTGTGGGGCTGGTCGAACCTCTGGCTCGATCACTACTATCGGCAGTTGAGCGCAGTGGGCGATTGAATTTCACGCGCCAGAGCCGGGCCGCCTTCGGGCGGCCTTTTGTTTTCAGCCGGAATACGGCGCACAGCGCAGTGCTTCTAAATTCATTAGGCAATACAAAGGTAATCCCGAATATATATTGACTAATACGGCCAAAAAGACGTATAATAAAAGGGGAAATGGTAATGAGAGATTAATCAAGAAAGGACAGCGCCCATGGTTGACATATCCCGTTACCCACAACTCAACGATGCGCCTCACGAGCGCCCGGATCTCACCGCGTTTGGCGCAACGCCGCTCGGCGAGTTGGTCTGGATGCTTATTCCCATCGCCGTCATCGTCCTCTCCCTCATGGCGCGATAACGCATGGCGACAGTTGCATTGGATGAGACCGACCTCAAAATCATAGAACTGCTTCAGCAAGACGCGCGAATGACCAACGCGGCGGTGGCCGCCGCCGTTGGACTCTCGGCGCCTTCCGTTTTCGAGCGCATCCGCAAACTCGAACAGCGCCGAGTCATTCAACGCTACACGGTGACGGTGGACCCGGTTGCTCTGGGCAAAACCCTCACTGCCTTCATCCGCATCACCGTCGCTTACGACGAGAAACACGATCCCGGCATCGAAGCCATCAGCCGCGACCCCGACGTGCTGGAGTTGTACAGCGTCGCCGGAGAAGATTGCTTCATCATCAAAACGCGCGTTGGCAGCGCCGATGAACTGCAAGCAGTGATCAACCGCATCCGCGCTCAAGTCACTATCCTTCGCAGCGTCACGATGATCGCCCTATCGACGCTCAAGGAAAACGCGCCCATCAGCACCGCGCCGCCCAACGGCAAAGCAAAGACGAAAACGCCAACGCGAACCCGGCGATAAAACGACGCCGTGTTGTTCCGCAACCCGGCGTTTCACTTTTAACGAGGTGCCATCATGAAATTGAAAGAGTGGAGCGCGTTCACGCTCTTGGGGTTGATCTGGGGATCGTCGTTCCTGTGGATCAAGATCGCCGTGCAACCCAACCCGGCAGACGCCGCCGACCAACCCTTCGGCTCATTCATGCTGGTGGGCTTCCGTTTGCTGTTCGGGCTGATCGGTTTGCTGATCGTCATGCGCTGGCAAGGGCTGGCGTTCCCGCGCCAGCGCAACATTTTGCTGGCCTATTGCTTCATGGGCGTCTTCAACACCGCCCTGCCCTTTGTGCTCATCACGTGGGGGGAAACCTCCATCCCATCCAGCTGGGCTTCCATCCTCAACGCCACCGTCCCGCTCTTCACCATCGTCATCGCCCACTTCTGGCTGCACGACGAAAAGATCACCGCGCCGCGCATCGCCGGGCTTGTGGTGGGCTTCATCGGTATCATCATTTTGATGAGCCGAGACCTCGCCAACGATTTGAGTTTCCGAACACTTCCCGGCCAACTGGCCGTGCTGCTCGCTTCTGTGTCATATGCCACCGCGCTCACCTTCGCCCGGAAATACCTGCGAGGGCAATCGCCGGTCGTGCAGTCCACAATGGTCTTGCTCATTGCCGATATCGTGATCGGAATTGCCACGCCCATTGCTTCAAGGATCAACCCGTCGGTCGAGCCGCTCATACTTCCTTCGAGCTGGCTTCGCTGGTTCGCCGTCGTGTGGCTGGGCGTGCTGGGATCGTGCACGGCCTACTTGCTATTCTTCTATCTCAACAACGTGTGGGGCCCCACTCGCGCGTCGCTGGTCACCTACGTCTTCCCAGTGATCGGACTCGCGCTGGGGATCATCTTTCTGAACGAAGTCGCCGATTGGCGATTGATCGTCGGCGCACTGCTCATTGTCGGCGGCATCGTCGTGGTGAACGTGAAGGCGCGCGCGAAGCCGGAGTTGGCCGCCAGCGCGGCCGACTGAGCCTTTAGCGCGTCACCGCGTTGCTGGCCGCCACGCAGATACAGGCTTCAATTCTCAGCGCGGGCAAATCGTAAGTGAGCGTGCCTTTGTACGGCTCACTGCCCACGTGCGCTGTCCAGCCGCTGAGCACAAACGGCATCAAGCCGTCGGCGGCGATCCACTCGCCGTTATAGCGCCGCGCCACGTGAACGTGTGTGCCGGTCGCGCGCCCGCCATCGCATGAGCCGTGCCCGAGCGGGTCGCCCATTTTCACAACCTTCCCCACTGGCGGCAACGCATCCAATCCCATATGATAGTAAAAGATGATCCAGCCCGTGTGCTCGTCCCCGTCGCCATCGAGATCGAGCACCACCGCCGCTTCATCGCTCCGCGCAATCACTCCGTCGGCCATAGCCGCCACCCATTCGCTCGAATAACCGCAACCAATGCCCACCGCAGGCGGCGTGAAATCGAGCGCCCCCCATGGAGTATCGTCGCCCCACACCGGATGCGGTCCGCCCGTGTAACTCCAAGTGCGCCCGGCGCGAAACGGAAGAATGAGATCGGGCTGGCGGCTCCCTGCCGGAAAAAGGGTCACTTCGTATTTGAACGGATCGCCGAAGAGACTCTGATACGTTGCGCCGAATCCTTCGGGGGACACCGCCTCTTCGAATTGATCGGCAGACAGGAGCGCGGCGAACAACGTGTGCAGGGACGCCGTCCCCGCGTTCTGCCAAAAGTCAATGCGCTCCACCATTCCGTCGGCGGCCATCACTTCCACCATCGTGCCGTGCCGCCAGCCGTAGTAGCCCCGGCTGAGTTGTTCGGCGGCCCACACCAACTGCTTGTGCAGGCCGGTGTGCAACGGGTCTTCGTATCCGAGAGGGTATGTAAAGCCGGGAACGCTGGGGTGAGTGAGCGCGCCGGATCGATACTCGACGAGGGCGAGCAATAAACGCGGGTTGATCGAATAGTCGCGGGCGACGCGCTCGATGATCTCCCAACTCGGGCGAGTCTTCTCCTCGGCATATTCCGAGTAACGGCTGAGGAAACCGTTGTGCTCCAAAATGGTTGCCTTCAACACAAAAGTTTTTTGAGCGGGGCCCCACACGAGTTCGCTGTCGGGGATGATGCGATATGGTGTGCCCGTGAGCGGCGCGTAATTGGCCGGGATGCTCAGGGGTTGGCCGGGATCGAGCATCGCGCCATCGGGCAGTGCGGCGTTCGGATTCGCTTGCCGGATGGAATCGGGATCGGTGTTGAAGTGAGCGGCGACGGCTTTGAGTGTGTCGCCCGATTGCGTGGTGTATGGCAAGAGTTCGCCAAACTGCCAGCGAGTGCGCGTGGGGAGGGGTGTGAGTTGGAATGAGGCTGGCGCGTGTTGAGTGGGGATGGGCTGGGTGGGTGGCGGAGTCCACGTGGGCGGCGGCGCGGGCGCGGGCGCGGCGCAGGAAACGGTCGCCAAAAGGATCAGCGAAACGATGAACAGTCGCATCGGCGCGCAATATACCACAATCGTTAGCGCAATCGTTGGCGCGCGAGCTGCAGAGCGTTTTTGATTTCGGTTTCGCTGGGGGAGACGGCGAGCGTGATTTGCCCGCCGCTGTGAAGGACGGCGGCGAGTTGAAAAGTTTTGTAGGGGCGCGCGGCGATGGATAGTGACGCGACTTCGAGTCGTTTCACGTCGGCGAAGGGCACGGTGCGCGTGATTTGCCCATCGCGAGTCCACACGATGGCGCGCGCTTTCGAGTCGATGGTGACGCGCACGAGTTGGCCGAGCCAGCGCGGAAGGACGAAGGCGAGGGCGAGCCAGATCGCCATCCACACGATGAGGCCAATGAAGCGGTTGGCTTCGGGCAGAAGAAGCAGCGCGATCATGCCGGGCAAAAAGAGGAAGCCCCACGCAAGCCAGCCGCGTTGAGTGACGATGCGGCCTTCGAGGTGGAGTTGGGCGGGATCGGTGGAGATGATTCTCATCGGGGTTGTGGGGAGTCGAAGCCGCGAGCCTGCCAGGCGGCGTACAGCACGATGGAGCCGGCGATGGCGGCGTTGAGCGATTGCACGCGCCCGCGCATGGGCAGGCGCAGGAGCATATCGCACTTTTCGCGGACGAGGCGGCGGATGCCCGCGCCCTCGTTGCCGACGACGATGCCGAGCGGGCGGTTGAGATCGACTCGGTCGAACCGCTGAGCTTGCGGCGAGAGGTCGAGTCCGGCGATCCACACGTCAGCTTGTTTGAGCGCGTCGATGGCGCGGGCCATGTTGCCGGCGCGAACGATGAGCATATGTTCGCTCGCGCCCATCGAGGCGGTGACCACTGCCGGGGTGATCTCGCCGCTGCCTTTATCGGGCAGATACACGCCGTGAACGCCGCAGGCGTCGGCGGTGCGGAGGAGGCGGCCCACGTTGGCCGGGTCTTGCACTTGATCGAGGAGCAACAGCAGAGGCGGCTCGTCCGCGGCGCGGGCGCGGGCGAGCGGATCATCGAACTCAGCGTAACGATACGGGCCGGCTTCGAGGACTGCGCCCTGATGAGTCTCGCCGTGAGTGAGGATGGTGAGTTCTTTCGCCGGGCGCTGTTCGATTTTTATTTTGCGGCGCCGGGCTTCGGCCAACACATCGCGGAGAGCGTCACGGTGGGAGTCGGCGGCAAGCAAAAGCCGCCGAAGTTCGCGGCGGCCTGCGCGGAGGGTTTCGAGGACGACGTGGCGGCGGTAGAGAAACTCTGACAAAGGATGAAGGATGAAAGATAAAGGATGAAGGGCGAGTCAAGATTCATCCTTCATCCCTCATCCTTCATAATTTCCACGTCGTTCCCTCTTTGCCGTCTTCGAGGGTGACGCCGAGATCGGCGAGGCGTTTGCGGATGGAGTCGCCGGCGGCGAAGTCTTTTCGTTTGCGGGCCTCGGCGCGCAGTTCGATGAGCAGTCGGATCAGCCCGGCTTCGCGCTCGCCGTTGGCCGCCGAGGAGGCCTTTTCGGGGATCACGCCCAGCACTTGCCCGCCGGTCTCGCGGTAGAACGAGTCGATGGCTTCGAGCGTGCCGCGCAGGATGGGCGCGTCGCCGTTGAGGAGGGTGTTGATGATCTTATTGAAGTCGAACAGCCCGGCCATTGCCAGCGGGGTGTTGAAGTCGTCGTCCATTGCCGAGACGAAAGCGGCGCGGGCTTCTTCGGCCACTTTGAGCATGGCGGCGTCACTGCCGGCCGGAAGGTCGGGCGAGCGCAAACGTTCGCGCACGGCAAAGGCGGGCGCGGTGAGCCGCTCCCATCCTTTTCCGGCGGCTTCCAATGCCTCGCTCGAAAAATCGATGGGGCTGCGATAGTGGCCGGAGAGGACGAAGAAGCGCACGGCTTCGGGGCGATGTTTCTTGAGCAAGTCTTTGATGGTGACGAAGTTGCCGAGACTCTTGCTCATCTTCACGCCGTCCACGGTGAGCGAGCCGGTGAGCAGCCAATAGTTGGCGAAGGGTTTGCCGGTGGCGGCTTCACTTTGGGCGATCTCGCATTCGTTGTGCGGGAAGATGTTATCGACGCCGCCGCCATGAATGTCGAACGTCTCGCCGAGATATTTGGTGGACATGGCCGTGCACTCGATGTGCCAGCCGGGAAAGCCCCATCCCCACGGGCTCGACCAGCGCAGAATGTGTTCGGGCGCGGCGCTCTTCCACAAAGCGAAATCTTCGGGGTGGCGTTTTTCGCCGCGCACGGTTTCGCGCGTGCCATCTTCCAGTTCTTCGATTTTGCGCCCGGAAAGTTTGCCGTAGGCGGGGAACGATGACACGTCGAAGTACACTGAGCCGTCGGCTTCGTAGGCGCTGCCCTTTTCGATCAGGGTTTTGACGATTTCGATCTGCTCCGGAACGTGAGCGCTGGCGCGAGGCGAAATATCGGGGCGTTGGACGCCGAGCGCGTCCATATCTTCGAAGTAGGCGCGCGTATATCGCTCGACGATTTCCATGGGCTCCACGCGCTCGCGGGCCGCGCCTTTGAGGATGCGGTCTTCGCCGGTGTCGAGCAAGTGCCCCACGTCGGTGATGTTCTGCACGTAGCGCACGGCGTTGCCCCGCCAGCGCAGGTAGCGGGCGATGGTGTCGAAGGCCACATAGGTTTTGGCGTGGCCGATGTGCGAATAATCGTACACGGTGGGGCCGCAGACATACATTCGCACGCGGCCCTCGGCGATGGGCTTGAAGTCTTCTTTTTTGCGAGAGAGGGTGTTGTAGACGACGAGAGGCATGGAGAAGGATGAAGGATGAAGGATGAAGGATGAATCTTCCGCATTCATCCTTCGTCGTTCATCCTTTACGAGCGATCGGGTTTGGCGAAGATCATGCGCCCGGCGGCGGTTTGCAAAACTTTGGTGACGACGACATCCACTTGCTGATTGATCAGGCGGCGGCCATCCTCGACCACCACCATCGTGCCGTCGTCGAGGTAGCCCACGCCCTGGCCCACTTCTTTGCCCTCTTGAATCACTTTCACCGCCAGATTCTCTCCGGGCAGGAGAATGGCTTTCACCGCGTTCGCCAGATCGTTGATGTTGAGCACGGTGACGCCTTGAATGCCGGCCACCTTGTTGAGGTTGTAATCGGTGGTGAGGATAGCACAGCGGAGCTGCTTCGCCAGAATCACCAATTTGTCGTCGGCTTCACGCACGCCTTCGACGTTCATATCGGTCACACGCACCGGCACCACCGATTCTTTTTGCAGGCGGTTGAGGATGTCGAGCCCGCGCCGCCCCCGATTGCGGCGGAGCGCGTCGGGCGAATCGGCAATGTGTTGAAGCTCGTTCAGAATAAAGCGGGGGACGAGGAGCGACCCGGCGAGAAATCCGGTTTGGCTCACGTCGGCGATGCGCCCATCGATGATGACGCTGGTGTCGAGAAGGATCACGTTGGACGAGTGGTTGTTTGTGGCCGACGAGTCGGCGGGCTGGGGGCCGGGCACACGATCGCGCCAGAGGGCGAACATATCGTGTTCGCGGATGACGAAGATGGAAATGCCAAGCCAAGAAAAGACCAGCGCTCCCACAAAAGGCAAGATTTGGCCGAGCGGACTCGGCAGGAGCGAAAGGGGCAGGGCCAGCAGTGCGGCGATGATCAACCCTACGACCAGCCCAACCATACTCACCACCAACGTTTGACTGGGCAGCCTGCTCGCCAAGTTTCGCAAGTAACGGGCCGGGCGGGTTGTGAGGTAGGGCGTAATCACCAGCCCAATGAGCGCTCCCACAGCCGCCAGCACCGACGCCCATAACTCCGGAGGCTCCTCAGCGGCCCCGGAGATCACAATGCCCAGATAGCCTCCACCGACGGCAAAAGCAACCAAACCGATCAATCGAAGAATGAATTCGATACTCATATGAGTCTATGAAAGGAAACAAAAAGGCGATCAACCAACTGGTCTCTCGCCTCAGTCAAAGCGAACTCGGGGGCGGCGTCCCGTCCGCCACCCCTGTCGCAAAATAACGAAGCCCAACTCAGAATGAACTGATGAGTGCAGACTACCAGTATGACCTGCGCGTAATCTTAACACACGGCATAGCAAAAGTCAAAAATGCCGCGAGCAAACTTAGCAAATGCTCATGAAGGCGAACTCTTCAGGGCAATGTCGATGGCCTCTCGCGCCGAGCGTGCCTGAATGATCTCAATGTCGTGCGGCAGAGGCTCGCCCCGGCGCACCGAGCGCGGAATGACCACGCGGCGGAATCCCAATTTGGCGGCCTCTTTCAACCGGGCGATAGTCTGACCCACCGCTCGCAGTTCGCCCGACAACCCGATCTCGCCCACCAACGCCAAATCGGCGGGCACGGGCAAATCGCGCACCGACGAGGCAATGGCAACGGCCATCGCCAAATCCACCGCCGGTTCTTCCACTTGCAAGCCGCCGATCACATTCACAAACACGTCCTGATCGAAAAGTTTGAGCCCCATCCGTTTGGTGAGCACGGCGGTGACGAGCAGCAGCCGATTGAAATCCACGCCGTTGGGCGTGCGGCGCGGGTTGCCGAACGCGGTGGGGCTGGTGAGCGCCTGCACTTCCACCAACAGTGGCCGCGTCCCTTCCATCGTCACGGCAATGGCCGATCCGGGCGCATTCACCATCCGCTCGGCCAAGAACGCCTCCGATGGATTCGTCACCTCGATCATCCCGCTGCCACGCATCTCGAACACACCCACTTCCGAAGTCGCCCCAAAGCGATTCTTCACTCCGCGCAACAGCCGATACGACTGATAGCGATCCCCCTCGAGGTACAACACCGTGTCCACGATGTGCTCCAGCACGCGCGGCCCGGCAATCGCCCCCTCTTTCGTCACATGCCCAATGAGAAACACCGCCATGCCGCTGGCTTTCGCCACATTCGTCAAGCGCAGGGCGCACTCGCGCACCTGACTCACGCTTCCCGCCGCCGACGTGATCTCGCTGGTGTACGTCGTCTGAATCGAATCGACGATCAGCAAGTTGGGATTGACCGACTCGGCATGAGCGATGATCGAATCGAGACTGGTCTCGTTGAGCAACAGCAGATTCTCGGAAAGGGGCGCCGACACCGTTGCGCCAGACTCGCCGCCCGACCCCAGCCTCAGCGCCCGCATTTTGATCTGCCGCGCCGACTCCTCGCCGGACACATACAACACCGGCCCGCCCCTCTCGGCCATGATCGCCGCCAACTGCAACAGCAACGTGCTCTTGCCGATGCCCGGGTCGCCGCCCACCAGCACCACCGAGCCCGGCACAATGCCGCCGCCGAGCACCCGCGCAAATTCCTCGATGGGCAGTTGAAATCGCGCTTCGGCGTCGCCCTCGATCTCCGACAACTTTTGCGGGCGCGAGGCCGGCACGCCGTGCGCGCGGCGCTCGGCGCCTCTTGGGCTTTCGGCCACCACCGTCTCCACCATCGTGTTGAACTCGCCGCACTGCGGGCACTTGCCCATCTCGCGCAGAGTCGTGCGGCCACAGTTTTGGCAAACCCACTGCGTTCTCGTTTTTGGCATGGCGTGATTATAAGGCAAAAAAGTAGAGACGTTGCAGTGCAACGTCTCTACGGCGCAACAAAAGGGAAGCCGCCACCGCTTACAAAGTCGGCAGGGCATCCTCCACTTCCGGCTCGGCTTTGCCGCCGTCGGCTGGCTGCTCGGCGCGCACCACAATGTCACCATCGGCGACTTCCACAAATACGATGCCGCCCGGCCCCAGTTTGCTCCGCAGCAGAGTCTCCGAAACATTGTCTTCAACTTTGCTTTGGATCAATCGGCGCAGTGGCCGCGCGCCGTAATCGGGGTTGTAGCCGGTGTCGGCCAAATAGCCTTTGGCTTCATCGGTCACCACCATCTTGATCTCATGATCGTCGAGCCGCTGTTGGACTTTATCAAGTTCGAGATCGACGATCTGCACGATCTCCGCTTTGCTCAACGAGCGGAAGACGATCACGCCGTCCACACGGTTGAGGAACTCTGGCCGGAAGGCTCGCTTGAGCTCATCGGTTAACTTCTTCTGCATCGTGTCGTATTCTTGCTTCTCGGTGGACGCTTCGTCGCGCTTCACGGCAAAACCCAACGCCGCTTGGCGCTTGATCATATCGGCCCCGATGTTCGAGGTCATGATGATGATAGCGTTCTTGAAACTGACTTTCTTGCCGCGCGCGTCCGAGAGTTGGCCCTCTTCCATGATCTGCAACAGCATGTTGTGCGCTTCGGGGTGGGCCTTCTCGATCTCGTCGAACACTACAATCGAGTACGGGCGGCGGCGCAGGGATTCGGTCAACTGCCCGGCGTCGTCATAGCCCACGTAACCGGGCGGCGCGCCCACCAGCCGCGACACAGTATGCCGTTCCATAAACTCGGACATGTCGAGTTGAACGAGGGCATCTTCACTGCCGAACATGAAATCGGCCAACGCTTTGGTGAGTTCAGTTTTGCCCACGCCGGTGGGGCCGAGAAAGATGAACGAGGCGATGGGGCGGCGCGGGTCTTTGAGGCCGGCGCGGGCGCGACGCACAGCGCGGGCGATGGCGACCACTGCTTCGCTTTGCCCGATGATGCGCTTGTGCAGGGCCTCTTCCATTTGCAGCAGCCGCTCCGATTCTTCTTGCGCGATCTGCGTTACCGGAATGCCCGTCCACATGCCCACCACTTCGGCGATGTCGGCGGCGGTGACGCTTGGCGTGACGGCGCGGTTCCACCCGGCGCGCAGTTGATTCATCTTCTCTTCGAGTTCCTGCTCGCGGGTGAGCAGCTCGCGGGCGTCGTCGTATCGAGCCTCTTCCACTGCCAGCGCGCGCTCTTCGCGCACCAATTTCAGATCGCCCATCGTCTGCTTGAACATTTTGGCTTCGGGGCTTTTGTACATGCGCACCCGCGATGAGGCCTCATCGATCAAGTCGATGGCTTTGTCGGGGAGAAAACGGTCGGGCACGTATCGCGCCGAAAGATGAGCGGCGGCGTCCACGGCCTCGTCGGTGATGGTCAGTTTGTGGTGCTCTTCGTATCGGGGCAGGATCCCGTGCAGGATGCTGATCGTTTCTTCGATGCTCGGCTCATCGACGTTCACCGGCTGGAAGCGCCGTTCGAGCGCGGCGTCGCTCTCGATGTGTTTGCGGTATTCGTTGAGCGTCGTCGCGCCGATCACTTGAATTTGGCCGCGCGAGAGGGCGGGCTTGAGGATGTTGGCGGCGTCCACCGACGACCCGGCTGACCCGGCGCCGACGAGCATATGCACTTCGTCGATGAAGAGGATGGAGGCCGATTGTTTGATTTCTTCGATGACGCGTTTGAGGCGCTCTTCGAATTGGCCGCGATACATAGTGCCCGCCACCAATGACCCAACGTCGAGCTGAAGGACGCGCTTGCCCAACAGGGGTTCGGGCACGTCGCCGACGATGATGCGCTGGGCGAGGCCCTCGACGATGGCGGTTTTGCCCACGCCCGGTTCGCCAATGAGCGCCGGGTTGTTTTTGTTGCGGCGAGCCAAAATCTGAATGACGCGCTCGATCTCGTTTTGGCGGCCAATGACCGGATCGAGTTTGCTGTCTTCGGCCAGCGCGGTGAGGTCGGTGGCAAGTTGATCCACTAACGGGGTTTTGCTCTTGGATTCTTTCTTCTTTTCGGCGGGAGCGCCAGCGGGTTGTTTCTGCGTTGAGGGGGCAGACTGCGAAGGTTGTTGAGGATCTTCTTGCAGGATGCGGCGGGTTTGGCGTCGAATCTGTTCGGGGGAGACGCCGAGTTTGTTCAGCACATCGACGGCCATGCCCTCGTTGTGGCGCACCAATCCCAACAGCAGATGCTCGGTGCTGATGTAATGCTGTCCCATTCGCCGCGCTTCATCGATCGCCAATTCCAATGCGCGTTTGGTGCTGGGCGCTAGTTCAACTTTGCCCGGCTTAGCGCGCCGCGCCGGGCCGCTCAACCGATCGACCATTTCTTGCACGCGCCGCTGCTCGAGTCCGAGTTCGCGCAATACACGCCCGGCCACTCCGCCTTCTTCGCGCAGCAAACCCAAAAGCAAATGCTCTGTGCCAATATAGTTGTGCTTCATGCGCTCGGCTTCTTCTTGAGCCAGACTCAATACTTTGCGCGCTCGCTGAGTGAAGCGCTGTAATTTATCGCTCACGGATTAATCCTCCACTACCGCTGTGCAGAACTCTTCAGTCGGATGCCATTATTTTACCCCCAATCATCCCGACTCTGACTAGCCAAAAGGATGGATAAGATAGATTTTACAGAACTCTAACAAACCTGCACAAACAATCGCGCGCGGGGTTTGCCCGCGCGCGAGGGTAATCATCGTATTATTCACTCGTCGCCCGGCGAGTCTTCTCCGGGCAAAATGGCATCGGCCAAATCGCTGTCGGCGTAACGCGCCGACCCCACTTCCTTCAGACTCAAACCGATGCGCCGTTTGTCCGGCTCGATCTTCACCACACGTAGGGTGTACGTCTGCCCTTCCTGCACGGCGTCCTTGGGGTGGCCGATGCGCGAGTCGGAAAGTTCGGAGACGTGGATCAGCCCTTCGATTTCTTCGTTGCCTTTGATGCGAGCGAAGGCGCCGAACTTAGTGAGTTTAGTGATCGTGCCCTCCACCAATTGCCCCACCTTGTATTGTTGAAGAATGCGCGACCACGGATCATCTTCGAGCCGCTTCATCGAAAGCGCGATGCGTTTGCGATCTTTGTCCACGCTGAGCACTTGCACTTTCACGATCTGCCCCACTTTGAGAATCTCGTTGGGGTGTTCGATGCGCTTCCACGTCAGTTCGGAGAGGTGAACGAGGCCGTCGGCCCCGCCCACATCCACAAACGCGCCGAACGGCGCGAGGGAGATCACCCGGCCCTCGGCCACATCGCCTTCCTTCAATTCGGAAAGCAAGCGCTCGCGTTCGGCTTCGCGAGTCTCTTTGGCGGCGGCGCGTTCGGAGAAGATCAGCCGGTTGCGAGCGCGATCCACCTCGACCACTTTGACCATGATCGGCTCGTTCGCCATTTTGCCCCATTTCTGATCGGGGGTTTCGCCTTCGGCGCGGCGGCGGCGCTGGGCGCTCATTTGCGAGGCCGGGACAAACCCGCGCACCCGCCCCAACTTAACGATCAAGCCGCCTTTGTTGAACCCGGCCACCTGCCCCTTGAACACTTCCTGCGATTCGAGAAGTTGTTCGGCGTCGCGCCAATCGCGCTCCTGTTGGGCTCGGGTGAGCGAGAGCAGCATGTTGCCGTTCTCGTCTTCCGGGTTGACAACATACACCAGCACATCCTGCCCCACCTGCAATTCGCTCTTGGCTTTGTTGTCCAGCGACTCGAGTTCCCGGCCGGTGATCACCCCCTCGCTCTTCGACCCCACGTCCACAAGAATCTCAGAGTGAGTGATGCTGGTGATCTTGCCTTCGAGAATGTCTCCCCGCGAAATCTGGCTCATGCCGAGATCAGCGTCGAGGAGGCTAGTCATCGGGTGTTCCGACTCAGCCCCCTGCCCGATGGTATTGTCTTGTTGTTCCATTAAGTTGTTTCTCCGTGCCGTTTAGAGGATGCCGCGATTATATAGCCTTAACTACGGAATCGCAAGGAATTGACGAAAGGTGATCGACAATTTGCAAGCAGCTGTCGGCCACACCTTGTTAAATCCTATACAATTACCTTCGATGGATTCCCTCGAAGGCATTGTCGAACGCATTACCTTTTACAGTGAAGAGACCGGATACACCGTCCTCCGACTCCGGCCCTCGGGGAGGCCGAGAACCGCGTTCGCGGCGGGCGAGGACGACCTGCTCACCGTGGTGGGCAACTTGCCCGAAGTGAACCCCGGCGAAAGCCTGCGCCTCGAAGGCGCGTGGGCGTCGCACCCGCAATACGGCAAACAGTTCAAAGCCGAAAGGTGCGAGCAGATTCTGCCCGCCACCGTCGAGGGGATCAAACGGTATCTCGGCTCGGGCCTCATCAAAGGAGTCGGCCCCAAAACGGCGGCCAAAATCGTCAAAAAGTTCGGGGCCGACACTCTCACAGTCGTGGACGAACAGCCGCGCAAACTCCGCGAAGTGCTGGGCATCGGCGCGAAAAAGGCGGCCATCATCGAAGTGGCGTGGCAGCAGCAGAAGGCCATCAAAAACGTGATGATCTTTCTGCAGGGGCACGGCGTATCCACCGGCCTCGCCGTGAAAATTTACAAGCAGTACGGCGACATGGCGCAGGAGATCGTGAAGAGCGATCCGTATCGGCTGGCGCGAGACATTTACGGGATCGGATTCAAGACCGCCGACAAGATCGCCCGCCAGCTCGGTTTGCCGCCCAATGCCCCCTCTCGCGTGGAGGCCGGAGTGGCCCACGCGCTCGGCGAACTTTCCGACGAAGGGCACGTTTACAGCCCGGTGCAACGACTCACCGACACTGCCTCCGAACTGCTCGCCGTGCCGCCCGATCTCATCGCTTCGGCCATCGAGCGATTGCTCGCCGAAGATCGGATCAAACGCGAGACTCTGCGCATCGCCGAGATCAAAGGGGGGGGCGAATCGAAAGTTCGGGAGGAAGAGGCGGTGTATCTCACGCCGTTTTATTACGGCGAGATCGGCGTGACGAATCGTCTCAGCAATATGATGCAGTCGCCATCATCCCACCTCGCCGATCTGCGCCAAAGAGACTTGAACGAATTGATCGCGCAGACCGGCCAGGTTGAACTTTCGGTCGAGCAGCGGATGGCGATCCGGCGCGCGCTGGAAAACAAAGTGTCGGTGATCACCGGCGGGCCGGGCACGGGCAAAACCACCGCGCTCAAAACGCTCATCGGCGTGCTCGAAGCGACGAAGCATTCATACGCGCTGGCCTCACCCACAGGCCGCGCCGCCAAACGATTGAGCGAGGCCACGGGCCGCGCCGCCAAAACGATTCATCGAATGCTCGGCTTCCAGCCCGGGATCGGTTTCAACTATAACGAAGAGAAGCCTCTGCCCGTTCACATGCTCATCGTGGACGAAGCGAGCATGATCGATCTTCTGCTGATGAACAATTTGCTGAAGGCGCTCGATCCGGCCACGCATCTGTTGCTCGTCGGCGACGTGGATCAATTGCCGAGCGTGGGCGCAGGCGACGTTCTGCGCGACGTGATCGATTCGAACACGGCGGCGGTCACCCGCCTCTCGATCATCTTCCGCCAAGCGCAGGGCAGCCTGATCATCACCAACGCTCACCGCATCAATCGCGGTGAGAATCCGATCGTCCCCGATAGCAGAGGCGAGTCTGAGACTCGCCCCTACCATGCGGATTTTTTTCTGTTCGTCGTCGAAGACCCGGAGGAGGCGGCCAATTGGGTGGTGGACATTGTGCAGAATCGGATCCCGTCGAAGTTCGGGTTGAGGGCGATTGACGATGTGCAGGTGCTCTCGCCGATGTATCGCGGCGCGGTGGGCGTGGCGAACTTGAATGCGCGATTGCAAGAGGCGCTCAACCCGGCATCAGCAAAAAAGGCCGAGCGCAAAATTGGCGGACGCATTTTCCGCGCCGGCGACAAATTGATGGCGACGCGCAATAACTACGACAAAGACACCTTCAACGGCGACATCGGGCGGCTGACGGCCATTGACTTCGAGGAGCAAACGCTGACGATCAATTTCGAGGGGCGCGAGGTGAGCTACGATTGGCTGGAGGCCGACGAGTTGGCGCACGCCTTTGCCGTGTCGGTGCACAAGAGTCAGGGGTCGGAGTATCCGGCGGTGGTATTGCCCATGCTCACCCAACATTACATGATGCTCCAGCGCAACCTGCTTTACACTGCTGTGACGCGGGCGAAGAAACTATGCGTGCTGGTGGGCACGCGCAAAGCGATTGCGATGGCGGTGAAGAACGCGACAGTGGCTACACGCTACAGTGGATTGGATGTAAGATTGCGAGAGAAATAGAAGTTGCGTAAGAGTTGATTGTTGTTGCTTGCCCGCTCTTTATTCGATCTCTGCCTCTCGTTGCAAGGCAATCAATCATGGCCAAAAGAAACAGCGCACTGCCCACAAAAATTGCCCTCCCAGATTCGGTCAACAACCAGAATCTGTTTGCCACCCACTATCTCACGGAACGTCTGCCTCTGTTGACCGAATGGCAAGCAGATTTGACGACGACCCTCGCCAAAATCAAAAAACTCTATTCCCAAGCAAAGGTTGTAGCAAGCAAATGGAATGAGGCGCAGACAGAAAGTGATTTCATCCGCCCCATCCTCGATGCGCTCGGTTGGGAGTTTATCGCCCAAGCGACATACGCTAAGAGCGGTAAACGCAACACTCCTGATTATGCTCTGTTCGCTGATGCTGAAACCAAAAAACGGGCTTACCTCCAAAAAGACAAGCCCGATTTCTATTCACTGGCATCAGCGATTTGTGACGCAAAGTATTGGGGGCGTGCGCTCGATGCAGAGTCGCCTGACGATTCCCGCGACGCACTCAGCAATACCAATCCTAGCTTCCAAATCATCAACTATCTGGTCAACACGGATCGACCGTGGGGAATTCTCACCAACGGCAAAACATGGCGGTTATATGCTCAACGTGTGCGCTCGCGTACCACGACGTTTTTGGAGATCGATCTATCTGCCGCTCTGGAAGCCGATAACGAAATCGCGCTTGATTTGTTCGTATTGTTCTTTCGCGAAGAGTCGTATCGGATCGATCCAACTTCAGGCAAGAGTTTTCTAGATCGTGTGTTCAGCGAAAGCGTGGAGTACGCCGTCGAGGTTCAAGATGAATTGAAGGCTCTGGTCTTCGAGCAGGTTGCGCCGCTTATCGTCACAGGGTTTGTAGCCTGGCGGCAAAACGAAAAAGGCATCCAGTCCGAATCACAAGAAGCCCTTGCCATGTTGTATAAGGCGACGTTGGTTGTGCTGTATCGCCTTTTATTCTTGTTTTACGCCGAGTCGAGAAACTTATTGCCGGTGCAAGACACGATCGGCTATGGGCAGTTGTCACTTGCGCAACTGTGCCGCAACATCGCGCAAAAGAAAACGGACGGCCTGCCATTCGGCGAAACCAGCACGCTGATCTGGGACAGCCTGGCAAGTTTGTTCCGGGTGGTGGCAAAGGGCGATCCTGCCTTGCGTGTGCCCGTTTACAATGGCGGGTTGTTTGTGGACAGGCCGCTCAATGGCGCTGTGACCCTGCAAGACTTGAAAGTAGCCGATCGCTATTTGGCTGACGCCATCGACTTGCTCGCCCGGCGTTACAGCACCCCAACTCAGCAGGCCAGTTTCATAGATTACAAAGATTTGGACGTGCGTCATTTGGGAAGCATCTATGAAGGACTGCTCGAATTTCAACCCCGCATCGAGCAGGGCAAAGCAGTTCTGGTGAATGACAAGGGCCAGCGCAAATCAACCGGCTCGTACTACACCCCCGACTATGTGGTCAAGCATATCGTCGTTAACACGCTCGGCCCCGTTGTAGCTGCCCGCGAAGATCGGTTCCGGGCTATTCAAACGGGACTCGAAAGTACGCGCAAGCGATTGAAGCGAGAATCTAATCCCACGCGGAACCGAAATCTGCAACACAGACTCAAAGAACTGAGTGAACAGGCCATCTCCACCCTGTTGGATATTCGGGTATGCGACCCGGCAATGGGATCGGGTCATTTTCTCGTTGAAGCGGTTGGCTATCTCACCGACCGCTTTGCTATGTTGCTCTCCGAGTATCCCGCCAACCCCGTCATAAAACTGATTGAGCAAATGCGCCGACAGATTTGCGACAACTTGCTCACTCAGGGGATCGACCCGGACCTGTCTCAACTGGACGACAAACACTTGCTCAAGCGCATGGTGATCAAACGATGCATCTACGGGGTTGATCTCAACCTGATGGCGGTTGAGTTGGCAAAACTGGCGTTATGGCTGGATTCATTTACCATCGGAGCGCCGTTGTCTTTTTTGAATCACCACCTGCGCCACGGCAATTCGCTCATTGGCACGCGAGCGGAAACCGTTCAGAGAGAATTGGAAGTTGAACCTGCCAAGGCGCGCAATGGCAAAAGAGTTGCCGAAGGGTTGTCGCAGGGGCATCTGTTTGGCAGCGCCTTCTCAGGCATGTTGAACGCCACGTCGCTCATGCGCGACATTGCTACGCTTTCTGACGCGACAATGGAGGAAGTTGAACAGAGCGCCGAGAGGTACGCTTTGTTCGAGAAGGAGATTCTGCCTTACAAGCGCGTATTGGATATCTGGCTGAGCTATCAATTTGGGATCAAAGATGCCAAGGACTTTTTACGGTTGTACGGCCAAGACGCCTTGAGCGCAGTCATGGGAGACGAGTCAAGAATATCGCCGCAGTATCGTGAAGCTATTTACCAATCACGCAGACTACACGCTGAGCAACGCTTCTTCCATTGGGATCTGGAATTTCCCGAAGTCTTCGTCGATTTGGTCAACTCACAATGGGGCGCAAACCCGGGCTTCGACGCCATCCTCTCCAATCCACCCTACGTAGACGTATCGCCCAAGGGCTACTATGAGAGGGAGTTTGTCTGCGGATCATCCGGCAATCTTTATGCCTACATGCTGGAGATTAGCGGCAAGTTAATTGCGCGCGGCGGCAGGCTGGGAGTCATTGTGCCGCTGTCGCTTGTATGCTCTGAGCGAATGGGCAAACTTCGCAAATGGGTCGAGGACAATTTCTCCGATATCGCAGCCGCCAACTTTGGGATACGCCCGGCCAAGATTTTTCCGAACGTCGATCAGAGAGTGACGATACTGTTTGCCCGAAGAAAATCGGATTCTGAAGAGCCACTACTACGCCTAAAATCCACTCGCTTCAACCGCTGGCACGAGGGCGAACAATTGCGCATGATCGCCAATCTTACTTATGCCGAGATTAGCGATTTGCCGCGCAACCTCGGCTGGCCGAAAGTAGGCGATGAAATGGGGCGGGCGATTCTGCAAAAACTATCAGCAAAGAAGAACCGCGTGGGGGATTGTCTCAACGGCGATGCGCCCTTCTTCTATCATGGCATCGGCCGCTACTGGCTGAAGGCTTACGACTTTGCGCCTGTGTATCTCAAAGGTGGTGAGGCAGGGCGTTCTACAACTCTGTTCGATCTTTCGGCTCGATCCAGCGAGTTGAAGTATGTGATTATTGCCATCCTCAATTCGTCGCTCTTCTTCTGGTTTTGGAGTCTGTATTCAGATGACTTTCACTTGATGCGCGAAGAGATCGCCTCGTTTCCGTTTACTTACAGTGCTGGCCACAAACCCATTTACGAGAAACTCCAAAAACTGGTGAAGGCATTGATGCGCGACTACAAGAGACATTCGATTCTCAAGCGTAGCCGTTACCCAACCGGGGAAATAACTCTGCAAGAGTTTTATCCACGCAAGAGCAAACCCATCATCGATCAGATTGATGATTTGCTCGGAATGGCTTATGGGTTGAGCAAGAAGGAAGTGGCCTACATCAAGTCGTGCGACTTAGAGTTTCGGACTGACGGAGACGACGAATGAAAACAAAGCCCCGCTCGAGAAAGCGGGGCTTCTCTTTTCACTTCTGCAATTCGGCCAGTTTGGCCGCCGAACGTTTCACTGTTTTCATCACCGTCTCCAGCGAGTTCCAGTCTTCGGGGTTCTCCTCTTTCGACGGGTCGGGCGAGTAGTATTCCAACTCCCACAGCACATCCCAAACCAGCCGCGCCTGTTCGCGGGAGTCGTATCGGATTCGCCCGGCGGCCTCGTTCACTTCGTGAACGTCGCGGAAGGATTTGACAAAATCCTGCGGCGAGATTTCGCCCTCGGCGGCGGCGCGGATGAGCCACACCAACTGCGCCGCGCCCACTTGCGAAGGGAACGATCCGATGGGGGAAGCGGCCATTCGTTATCTGCGGTCGGCCAGCGGCGTGAGCGGCTGGTTGGTTGCGCCGATGTATTGCGCGGCGGGGCGGATGAGCGCCGAGTCGTTGTATTGCTCGATCACGTGCGCCGTCCATCCGGCCACGCGCGACACGGCGAACACGCACGTATCGAGATCGACCGGGATGCCGATGTAGTACAGCATGGGCGCAGAGAAAAAGTCCACGTTGGGATACAGTTCGCGGTGGCGCAGGACAGCCTGCTCCACGCCGACGGCCATATCCACGTAATTGTGCCCTTTGCCATCGTCGCCCTCCATGCAACGCGCCCATTCGAGAAGATGTTTGGCGCGCGGGTCGCCGGTTTTGTAAATGCGGTGGCCGATGCCCATGATCTTGCGTTTCGTTTCGAAGGCGTGTTCGACAAACGAATCCACTTTGTCGAGGGCGCCGATTTCGATGAGCATGTTCATGGTGGCTTCGGCGGCGCCGCCGTGCAGGTTGCCTTTGAGCGCCCCGAGCGCGGCGGTGACAGCGGCGTGGAGATCGGCGTTGGTGGAGGAGACGACGCGGGCAGTGAACGTGGAGGCGTTGAGCGAGTGATCGGCCAACAGCACGAGGTACAGATTCATCGCGTCATTTTTCAGTTGGCTTTGCTTTTCGCCCTGCAGCATGTAGAGGAAGTTCTCGGCATGAGGCAGAGAGGCATCGGGGGCGATGATGGCTTGGCCGTTGCGGGCGCGGTGAATGGCCGCCACCACCGTGGGGAATTGCGCGGTGAGGCGGATCCCTTTGCGGAGAGTGCCTTCAATCGAGATGTCGTCCACGTCCCGTTCGTAAAAAGCGAGGGCCGAGACGACGGTGCGCAGGGTGTCCATCGGCACAGCGTTTTTGGGCGCGGCGGCGATGAGGTCGAGAATCGGTTTGGGCAGTTCGCGGTTGGCGGCGAGTTCTTTTTGGAAGGCGGCGAGTTGGGCAACAGTGGGCAATGAGCCGTAGAAGAGAAGATACACGACTTCTTCGTAAGCGACTTTTCCGGCGAGGTCGTGAATGTTGATGCCGCGATAGGTGAGGACGCCGTTGACGCCATCCACTGAAGAGAGGGCAGTTTGGGCGGCGACGACACTGGCAAGGCCTTTAACGAATGCGGGAGCGGGCGCGGTCATGTGGTTGTGAAACTCCTTTGGGGAGAGAATAGAACGCGCCGGGCGTCGGCGCGATGAGTTAGGGCAGTGAGGCTTAGCCTGCTTGAGGGGATTGTATCATCGGGGAGGACGAGCGTCAATGAAATTTCCGCGCCGCTTCAGTTTGCCACCGCGCGCTCGACGTATTGCTTTCGATAGTAGTCGAGATACTCGCCGGTTTTGATGGGCCGCCACCACCATTCGTTCTCCACAAACCAGCGCACGGTGAGTTCGAGGGCCTGATCGAAATTGTGGCTGGGAGTCCAGCCGAGAGCGCGCAGTTTGCTAATGTCGAGGGCGTAACGGCGGTCGTGCCCGGCGCGATCGACGACGTGGGTGATGAGGCTGTGCGGCTTGCCGAGACTATCCAAAATTTTGCGCGCCATGTCGATGTTGTGAGTCTCGACGCCCGTGCCAACGTTGTAAATCTCCCCCAACTGGCCGTGGTGCAAAACCAGATCGATCGCTTCGCAGTGATCGAGCACGTATTGATAATCGCGCATTTGTTTGCCGTCGCCATAAATTGGCAGTGGCTGATTATCAATGGCGTTGGTGGTGAACAGTGGCACGGCCTTCTCCGGGTAATGGTACGGGCCGATGTTGTTCGATCCGCGCGTGGTGGTGACGGGCAAACCGTAAGTGACAAAATAGGCGTACACCAAATGCTCGGCCCCGGCTTTGCTCGCCGAATACGGACTGCGCGGCTCGAGCGGGTCGCCCTCTTTGCTTCGGTTGGGCGCGGGGATCGCGCCATACACTTCGTCGGTGGAGATTTGGTGGAAGCGTTCAATCTCAAACTCGCGGGCGGCTTCGAGAAGAACATGCGCGCCGTTGACGTTGGTTTTCACGACGGCGTCCGATTCCATGATCGAGCGATCGACGTGAGTCTCGGCGGCGAAGTTGACGATGGTATCGATGGAATGTTCGCGGATGGAAGCCGTCACCGCGCCCGCGTCGCAGATGTCGCCGCGCACGAAAGCAAAGCGCGGGTTGCCCTCGGCGGGCTTGAGGTTTTCGAGCCGCCCGGCGTAAGTCAGTTTGTCGAAGACGACGATGTTGTACCCGGCGTGCTTGCCGAGCAGATGATGAACAAAGTTGGAGCCGATGAACCCGGCCCCGCCGGTGACGAGGATGTTTTTCATCTCAAAGAATGCCAACTTGGCTGTAATCGCCGAGATTCATTTTGATGGCTTTGGGTTTGATCTCGGAGCGGGTGATGGTGGCATTGCGGCCAATGATGCTGTCGGCGATGCGATAGGGCACGTCGAGGATTTTGCTGTTCTCCAAAACGATAGAGTGCTCGATTTCGCTGAACTCGATGAGGCAATGATGGTAGATGCTGGTGAACGGGCCGATGTACGAATCGCGGATGACGGTATCCTCGCCGATGATGGTGGGGCCGCGAACGACGCTGTTCTCGATCACTGCCCCTCTCTCCACCGTGACGCGGAAATCCACTTTCGAGGCGGCGTCCACCGCGCCCTCGATGCGCGGCGACACTTCTTCGAGCACGTGATCGTTGGCGTTGAGCATGTCGCCCGGCTTGCCAGTGTCGATCCACCAGCCTTTGTGAATGTAGGGGTGCACGGCGTGGCCTTGATCGACCAGCCATTGAATCGCATCGGTGATTTCGAGCTCGTTGCGGAATGACGGTTTGATGGCGTGAACGGCCTCGCGGATGTGCCGGTCGAACATATAGATGCCGACGAGGGCGAGATTCGAGGGCGGCTCTTTCGGCTTCTCGATGAGGCGTTTGATCGAGCCATCGCCGTTGAGTTCGGCCACACCGTATTGCCGCGGGTCGTTTACGGCGGTGAGGACGATTTGGCTGTTCCAATGGCTGTCGGCGAATTGACGGATGAGCGAACTGATGCCGCCCTGAATCACGTTGTCGCCGAGAAACATCACAAAGCGATCATCGCCGATGAACGGGAGCGACTCTTTCACCGCGTGAGCCAGCCCGGCAGGCGCCGATTGCGGAATATAAGTGATGCCGACTCCCCAGCGTGAGCCGTCGCCGACGGCTTCCCGAATTTCGGCGGCAGTGTCGCCGACGACGATGCCAATGTCGTGAATGCCCGCATCGCGGATGGCGCGGATGACGCGGAACAGCACCGGCTCGTTGGCAACGGGGATGAGTTGTTTGGCGCGGGTGTAGGTGAGCGGATAGAGGCGAGTGCCTTTGCCGCCGGAGAGGATTAGGCCCTTCATGCAGAGGCTAGTGGTCAGTGATCAGTAATTGGTAATTGGTAATTACTAGTTACTGATCACTGATAACTCAATATCCTTTCACGCTCGCATCGGTTGGCGCATTCGTCAGCACCGTGCCGACAACGCGCACTTTGATTTTGTCGAGCAGTTCTTTGGCTTGAGCGGTGTGATCGCGGCGGGTGTGTCCGGCGGAGAGCGCGAGCAAGACTCCGTCCAATCGCGACGCGAGCAAAGCCGCGTCGGTGACGGCGACGACGGGCGGGGCGTCGAAGAGCACGATGTCGGCGCGGGGTTTGAGGGCGGTGACGGCCTCATCCATTTTGCGGGAGGAGATGAGGTCGGCGGGGATGGGAGGCAGGGGGCCGGAGGGAAGAATCCACAGGTCAGCGACTCCGGGGGCGGCGGCCAACGGGGGGTCGCCGCCATTCAGGACGAAGCTGCTCAATCCGTTTTCGTTCGAAAGTCCCCAAAGGGTGTGCTGTGCCGGCCGCCGGAGATCGGCATCCACCAGAATCGTTTTGCGCCCGCCCTGCGCGAAGGTGACGGCGAGGTTGGCGACGGCGAGGCTTTTGTTGTTAGCTTCGTCGGGCGCGGGCGAGGTGACGAGCAAAGTGGTGAGCGGCTTCTCGAGGCTGGAGAAGGTGAGGTTGGTGCGCAGGGTGCGGTAGGCTTCGGCGGCGGGCGAGCGCGGGTCGGTGAGGGTGATCAAGGTTGGGGTCATGCATTTACCACGAAGGCACAAAGACGCAAAGGCACAGAGAATTAAACTTGGTGTCTTTAAGTCTTGGTGTCTTTGTGTTTACTTTTTCCTCTCGGCTGACGGAATCGCTCCCAGCACCGGCAGCGCGAATTGTCGTTCGATGTCGGCGGCGGAGCGGATGACGGACGACTCGATATATTCGAGGACGAAGACGATGACGCCGCCGAGAAGGATTCCGAGAATGCCCCCGGCCAACGTGTTGATGCTTGTCTTCGGGCGGTCGAGGCTGTAGCGCGGCGCGTCGAGGATGATGGCGTCCACCCGATCTTCTTTGCGCTGTTTTTGATTCTCGTCGTTACGCCACTGGATGAACAGCTCGGCCCACTTGCGGGCAACGTCGTTGGCGAGATCGCCGTTTTCGTCTTCGATGTCAATCTGAATCACGAAGCGCGAGTCGTCGGAGGCGATGGTGACGTTGCCGCGCAGGGCTTCGGGCACGGTGTCGAGCTGCATGGCATCGATCACATCGGCGGCCACGCGGTCGGTGTCCATCCACGCCACGTAAGAGCGGAGGAGAATCTTGGCCGATTGAGTGAGGCCGAAGTCGGTGCGGGCGGGCTGGACGAGGATGCGGATGGTGGATTGATAGACGGGCGTTTGCAGTTTGCTGAACACAAACGCGGCGGCGGCGGTGAGCAGAGCCATGAGCGCCAATATCCAGCCGCGCCGATAAAGGATGCGGAAGTATTCGGAGAGAGGCATGGGGTGATCTTACCAGAAGTCAGGTGTCAGTAGTCAGAAGCCAGTAGTCAGTATTGGCAAGCGCGTTCTGATTACTGGCTACTGATTACTGTTTTGGAATTTCGCCGAGCACTTTGAGGCCGAGCAGTTCAACGTCGCTTTTGCGGCGGATGAGGGGATCGAGGTAGTGAGCGGCGAAGGCGAGGGCGAGGCCGACGGCGAGGCCAAGCCCCAGCCGGATGGGCAGATCGAGCATCGAGCGCAAGCCGGGCGACGAGACGCCAACGTTCGGCTCGTCGAGGGCGTTGACCACTGCGTTGACTCCGCCGAGCTGCGGAAAGGCTTCTGCGTTGCGAGTTTGGAGGACGTTGGTGGCGGCGGTGGCAATGGCGTGGACATCAGCCGAGTTCGCACCGTTGACATAGAGGATCAGTTGACTGCGGACATAATCGGAGGCGAGCGACGCTTGCGCCTGTGCGGGCGACATAGGATAGTTCCGCGCCGCCAACTCGTCGCTCACGGCCCGCGCGAACGCGCCGGTTCGGATCCAATCGGACAGACTGCCGACGATGTATTCCGAGGTGAGCCACGAATAGTAATTCGGATCGAAGCCGGCGCCCGCGATGGTGGGCGGCAGTGACGCAGTGAAGCGAACGGTCGCGCCGAAGGTGACGGGCGGGCGGTGGTAAGTTGCGAGTCCGAGTCCGCCGATGAGGATGGCCGGGATGGCGGCGAGCCACCACCAGCGGCGGAGAATGGTGAGGTAGAGGCGGAGTTCCATAATGACGAATGCCTAATGACGAATGACGGAATTGATGAAGTCGCGTAGTTGAGTCTCGAAAACCTTTCGGTCGAACTTGAGGGCGTGGGCGCGGATGGTTTGCGGATCGAACTGGCCGGGATCGAATGACTTGAGAACGGAAATCAATGATTGAACGGTTTGCTCGTGGAAGAGCCGCCCGGTGCGACTCTCGATCACGGTGTCCAACGCGCCGCCGCCCGCAAAAGCGATGACGGGCCGCCCGGCGGCCATGGCCTGCACGGGCGCGATGCCGAAATCCTCGAGGCCCGGAAAGATGAATGCGCGGCAGCGGGCCACGAGCGCGGGCACATCGGCGTCGGGCACGCGCCCGAGGAATTTTACCGTAGACCCGGCCATTCGTTCCAGCCGCGTGCGGTCGCGCCCGTCGCCGGCCACAAGCAAGGGCAGGTTGAGTTCGGTGCAGGCTTGCACCGCGAGATCGACTCGCTTGTAGGGAATGAGCCGCCCGAGACAGAGAAAATAATCGTCAACGGAGTCGGCGACCCTGAATTGATCTGTGTTCACGGGCGGATAAATGATAATCGATTCGCGATCATAAAAACGAGCAATTCGCCGTTGAACTTCCGACGATATGGCGATGAAGTGATCCACGCCGGACGCCGCCGCTTTGTCCCACTGTTTGAGCAGTTGCAGTGCGGGGCGCAGAATCTGCCGGGACGTCGCCCCCCACCCCTCGCGGGCGGCGTACTCGTCGAAGCCCCAAACGTAACGGGTGGGCGTGAGGCAATAGCAAATGTGCGCTGCGCCGCGCGGCTTGCGCACGCCGTGGCAAAAGCCGCTTTTGTTGGAGAGGATGATGTCGAAGCCGGAGAGGTCTAAGGATTGGAAAGCGAGGCGATAGAGGAAAAGGTACGGTTGATGAAAGCGATGCACAAGCGGCAGAGAATCCATGAAGGACGTTTTGATGTTCCATCGTCGCCAATGCGCGGGCATCTTCTCGCGCCAATAGATCGAGGTGAAGATCGGCGCGGCGGGGAACATCTCGACCAAAGTCTCCAGCACATCTTCTGCGCCGCCGATCTGGTTAAGCCAGTCGTGGATGAGGGCAATCTTCATCAAACATAAAACCTGTCAGGTCTCAAAAGCCTGACAGGTTAGATCGATCTACGGTATCTCTGCCAGATACGCCATGAGGTAGGTGCTGTCTTTCAACAATACTATGCCGTGATCAGGCGTAGCCGATTTCTCTAATTTGGGATCGGCTCCTTGCACTGGGAGTCTGGTGCCGGGCTCGATTACCCACTTCACGCCGTCCGTTGAAAATGCAGAGGTGATGCCGGGCGTTGAGCCGGGTCCGATTAATTGACCGTAGAGGCGATACCCCTTATCCGGGATGGACACAGTTGCCCAAGTGTGAAAAGTTTTGCCGTCAACTTTAAATTCGCCCGTGTCGTCAAACTTCAAACCATCTTTTGATTTCGCCGAGTGTTTGCCGTCGGGTCCCGTCCACAACAACCAACTATCTTTCGTTTGCAGCACGATGGGATCATACACATCGCTGGGGTTGTAACGCTCGCCATCTTCTTTGGTGAAGTTCACGCCGTCGTTCGAGATCGCCGAATAGATCGTCGGCTTCTTGCCGATTTCGGCTTGCATGTAGTAAAGGCGATACTTGCCGTCAGACAACAACACAACTGTCGGATCAACAGGGTCACTGCCTTTGGGCAAACCAGCAAGGCTCACTTTGCGCAGCACCCATTCATTCGCGCTCTTTTGAATCGCAACGGCGATAATGTTGTTGTTGCCGAAATCAATGTAATAGATTCGCGCACGCCCCTCTTTATCGAGCATTACATTTGGCACGCCAGCCTGATCGCTAATGACTGTATTAGTGCGCGTGAAAGTTAAACCGTCTTTCGACGTGGCAAGCATCAAGCGCGTTGACCAAGGACCTGATCCGCCCGCGCCTTGCGGCGCAGTCCCTTTGCCCTTCTTGGGAACGAGATCACTCACCAAAAGATCGGGCGCCGGAGTCGGCGCAGGCGGCTTCGTCGGGGCAACCGTCGGCGCGGGCGCAGCAGTGTTCGTTGGGGCAGCCGTTGGCGGCGCGGGTGTTGCCGGTGCTGGTGGCGGCGCGACTGTCGTTGCAGGCGCGGCGCAAGCGGCAAGCACAAGACACATAACAATGGAAACTAACAGATGTTTTTTCATGGCGTTGTTCTTTCTTGGCTAAGTAATCCCGAATAATCAAGAACTTGATCCGACCATTTTTTGGAGTGGAAAGAAAGCAAAGCGCGTTGACTTTTGTTGCGTTGCGCTTCAATCCAAATTCTTCGCCACATAGATAAGGCAACTTGTATATCTACTAACTCTGCCGCAACTTCAGGTTTTGTTTCGGCGGCTGTCCATTCGATGTAATACTGACTCTCCTCCATCATCTCGGCGACGCCCTCCGTGCTTGTTTCGTATCTCGCCGATGAAGATACACGTCCCAGAGATGCGGCAAGCCCGCCTAAGCGTTTTGGCAAAGAGTCTTTTAAATATCGTTCGCGTTTGCGTTCAAGGTTCTTCATTGTACATCTCTTAACAAGCGTCGCGTGACTTCTTCGACGGCTTGGCGAATTTCTTCGCTCTGAATGAGAATGCCACGATTGTTTAATCGTGGGCGGATGTTGATCAGAGATTCAAATACGATGCGCTGATCTTTAGGATACCAATTCGCGCCCCACAGATCGTCTTGCTCACTGCCGTCATCTAACAAAACCGATTCGCAATCGGCGTGCATTTCGCCGCCGCCCGCAATAATCTTGCGGCGAGTGTCTACGACGATTTTGATCATCGTCTCATATTCTTTCAGCATTTCTTTGATTTGCTCGGGAGAGGCTTTTTCACGCAAAATAGGAATAGACATTATTTGACTCTCTTTGGATTATTTTCATCTTCCGCCCAACGCGCGGGGTTGCATTGAATGTATTCGTGTATACGGTTCAGATCGATCTCGTCGCGAACAATGTGTTCGTAATAATTGCGCTGCCACACGGCGAAGGCGGGCGTGTTACGTTTGAGGTTGAGTCGTTTGGTGGATTGATATTTGAAATACGCCACAACATTACCCAACGTGCGGCGTTTTCGTAGGGGCGCGGTCTCCGCGCCCTTGACGGCGGTCTCCGCGCCCTTGACGGCGGTCTCCGCGCCCTTGACGGCGGTCTCCGCGCCCTTGTCGGCGGTCTCCGCGCCCTTGTCGGCGGTCTCCGCGCCCTTGTCGGCGGTCTCCGCGCCCTTGTCGGCGGTCTCCGCGTCCACGTCGTTGGATTTTAATTTTGAATCAGGGCGGGGGAACCCCGCCCCTACGGTGTTGGTGAACACAATAATTCCATGCACATGATTCGGCATAATGGTGAATGAATCCAATTCCACATCATCGAAATGGCGGGCGATATCGTCCCAACATTCTTCAACCGTCTTCCCATATTCATTCAATCGCATCTCCCCATTTATTACATCACCAAACAAACAGTCGCGGGCGTGAGCGCATATCGTCACGAAGTACGCGCCTGCCTGTGTGTAATCATAGTTTTGCAAACGAATCGAACGACGGTGGAACATTACTCATCCCTTCCTTCCCCTATTTCCTTAATCGGCTTAAAGCTCTTTCTATGCGCCTCACACACCCCTCTCTCCTTCAACATCGCCTGATGCAACTTTGTGCCATACCCTTTGTGCTTGGCAAAAAAATATCCGGGATACACTTCGTCCCAATGCTTCATCAAATCATCGCGCGTCACTTTGGCGATGATGGACGCGGCGGCGATGGTCAATGAGATCGAATCGCCGTGATAAGGATGAAGTTGATGGAGAGGAACGGCTTGCGAAAGATCAACCGCGTCAATCAATAATGCTTTCGGCTGAACAGTGAGCATACTCACCGCGCGGCGCATCGCCGCGCGAGTCGCCGCCAAGATTCCGTCTCGATCAATGTGGCGCGGACTCGCCCCGCCTAAACTGACTGACAACGCCACTTCTTTGATTAGATGAAAATATTTCTCGCGCTGTTTCGCCGTCAACTGTTTAGAATCGTTCACGCCTTTCAAGACTTTCATCAGGTCGGGGCGATCCAACGGTAGAACAACGGCGGCGGCAACCACCAGCCCCGCCCACGCCCCGCGCCCCGCCTCATCCACACCGGCGATGACGGAGTAGCCTTGAGCAAGAAGTTTGCGTTCAAGTTTGAGAGAAGGCATAACAAAAGGATGAATTAGGAATTATGAAGGATGAAAGGGGACTTTCATAATTCATCCTTCATAATTCATCCTTTGAGAGTATTTCCCTTGCGCCCAATTTTTCCTGATCACCAAAATATCTCGCAACATTCGCAACGGATCAAGGATGGGATGCACGCGGCTCTCCGAGCGGTAATACCAGTCAATCGGCACTTCGAGAATTTTGTAGCCGCGTTTGCGGGCAATGAACAATGCCTCCACGTCGAAGCTCATACCGTCGAACTTCTGCACGCGGAAAATATCAAGCGCGGCTCGCGCGCTGAAACATTTAAAACCACACTGCGTATCTTCAAAACCCGGCAGCGCAAAAATTTTCACCAAGTTGCTAAACGCGCGACCCTGAAAATGACGATAGGCAGGTTCGTTATAACGCCGCGCGCCGGGCGCTTCGCGCGAGCCGATGGCAACATCGTAGCCGTCGAGCGCGGGGGGCAGGAACTTGGCCACCTCCTCGATGGGCATCGACAGATCGGCGTCGCAAATGAAACGATACTCACCTTTTGCTTCGAACATCCCCCGCCGCACCGCCAGCCCTTTGCCGCGCCCGCCCTCGCAAAACAATTTCACTCGCGGGCTGTCGGCGGCAAACGCCTCGACGACCACCGCCGTCAAATCTTGACTGCCATTCTCGACGACGATCACTTCGCTGGCATACGATTGTTTTTCGAGGTAGGCGTCCACTGCCTTCAGCGTGGGCGGCAGCCGCCTTTCTTCGTTGTGGGCGGGGATGATGATAGAGAGAAAGATAGAGGCCATTGGTGTTGGAGTTCGGAGTTAGAGTTTGGACGCCGCTCCCAGACTCCAACTCTAACTCAAAACTGATTCGATGTGCTCATCCGAAACTCTGCGAGTTGCCTGTGTTTGCTTGCGCTTCTTCAACAGCATCGGCAGCGCCAACACTCCGGCGAGCTGGCCGCGCAAGCGGGCGCGCGCTGCCGCGCCGCGCCAAGCCCTGAGCGCCTCCCACGCAATGCGCCACTGCGCCCCGATTATCTCACGCCAATGCTTGCGCCACACAACCCCCGGCACATCTTTGACGAGCAAAAAAATAAAGTTGCGCCCGTCGTGGAAACTGGCCGTGACGCCGCCGCCGGTGGCCGAGAGTTTATGATACACCACCGCCTTCGGCGCATACACTGCGCTCCATCCGGCGAGCTGCGCGCGCCATGCCAGATCGACATCCTCGCACGAAAAGAAAAAATCTTCATCGAGCAGGCCGATCTGATCGAGCATGATCTTTCGATACGCCGCCGATCCGCCGCAGGCCGAAAACACCGGCCCTTCGCCGTACTGCCCATCGTCTTTTTCCCACACCCCTCGATTCTTCGGGACGCCGTCTCTGCCGTACAAATCGCCCGACGTGTGCAGTGTGTCCCGCCGATCAAAGAGAAGCATCTTCGAGGCAATCATGCCAGCCCGCGGATGACGCTCGAACGCAGAGACGACTTCCGCCAGCCAGTTCGGATCGGTTTCGGTGTCGTTGTTGAGCAGAATCTGAATCTCGCCCTTCGCGGCGCGCAGTCCGGCGTTGCACGCTCCGGCAAATCCGTAGTTGCGGTCGAGCGCGATCACACGCACTTCGGGATAGCGAGCGGCGAGGAGGGCGAGCGAGTGGTCGGCGCTGGCATTGTCGGCGACGATGATCTCAAAGTTGCGGAAGGTTTGAGCGCGAAGAGAGTCGAGGCAGGCGGGCAGGTGCGCCGCGCCGTTCCAATTGGGGATGATGACGGAGACGAGCATTTGTGGGCGGGGCTACCCCACCTCAAACGCCAGCAGCGTTTCGCCAATCTCGATTTGATCGTTCGCGCTCAACACGACGGGGTTGTATGGCTCGATTTTTTGGCCGTTGACTTTTGTGCCGTTGGCGCTTTTCAAATCCATCACGGCGTAGCCTCGCTCGGTTTGATCGACGCGGGCGTGGGCGCGGCTGGCGTAATCATCGGGGAGGTGAATGTCGTTTTTCTTTTTGCCGAAACCGATGGAGACGCCTTTGCCGATGTCGAACCGCTGACCGGCGAGGGGGCCGTTGACGACTCGCAGTGAGGCGTTGCGCGGGACGTAGATCGTTGCGGGGACAGGGGTGGGAGCGGGGTCGCTTTGAGTCGTCGGCGCCCCGCGCGGGGCGCAGGGGCGGTTGTTGGCGGCGCAGGCCAGTTCCCACGCCGTGCCGAATCGATCGGAGGGAGATTTGGCGAGCGCGCGCAGGACGGCTTCATCCACGTGAGGCGGCGCATCGGCGTTGAACTCGCTGGGCAGGGGCGGCGGCTGTTGAAGATGCCCTTTTAGAATCTCCATTTCGTTCTTGCCCATGAAGGGCCAGCGGCCGGTGATCAATTCGAAGAGAATGACGCCGAGCGCGTAGATGTCGGTGGCGTGAGTGACGTCGTCGCCGCGAGCCTGTTCGGGCGAGATGTAGAGGAGGGCGCCCATCGCTTGCCCGGCCATGGTGCGCCCGGCTTCGCCGGTGATGCGGGCGAGGTCGAAATCGGTGACGACCAGTTTGCCGTCGGCGTCGTACATTACGTTGTCGGGTTTGAGGTCGCGGTGAATGATGCCGTGCTGATGGGCGAAGTCCACTGCGTCGCAGATGGTGGTGAAGGTGGCCAGGGCTTCGGCGAGGGGCAGGGGTTTGAGGGCGATGCGCTGGCGCAATGTGCCGCCGGGCAGATATTCCATCACCACAAAATCAATCAGTGTGGCCGGGTCGCGCCCGAGGTAATGCACGGTTTGCAGGTTGGGGTGTTTGAGGCGGGCGGCGGCGCGCGCGCCGACTTTGAGGCGGTGAAGCATGGGTGGCGTTGTCGGAGATTTCGGCGCGCATGACTTTGATAGCCACGTTGATGTCGAGGTTGACGTCGCGGGCGAGGTACACCGAGCCGAGGCCGCCTTTGCCGAGCAAGGCGAGGATTTCGTAGTTGAGGAGCCGGTCGTCGATGTTCATTCTTTGAACTGTTGAAGATAGACGACGCAATTCTGCATTTCGTCGGCGAGGAGGGCGTTCAACAACCGCAATACAAGCCTCAGTAGTTCGCCAAAACGCCGACGGCTGAATTGTTCGGCAGAAATGATGATGCCAGAGTGCAAGCGGCCGGACTCGGCATATTGCTGAGCCAATGCAATGAAGTGCTCGGCATTGCAGGTGAGGATGGCCATGCCTCTCTCGGCGGCGTATGCCAACTGCTCCGCGTCGTCGGCGTGGAGCAACCCGGCCTCGGCAACGCTCTGAGCCTCAAAGCCGCGCTCGCGGAGCGCGGGTGCAAGTTCGCTGGTGATGTCCTCATCGGTGTAGAGTGAGATGAAGAGGCGAGGTGCGTCAGCCATTGGCTTGCGCGGGTGGGAGGGTGATGAAGCCGCGCTCGTTCATTGTCGCGCCGGAACGGGCCAGAACATTTTCGATACGGTGTTCAGCGATCTCTTCTTCAATTTCGGCGCGGTGGTCGAGATAATAACTAATGGCATCGTGAGCCGCCGCCGCGCTGAGGTGAGGATAACTGCGCTGGATGTCGTCCACGGTGTCGCCCTCGCGGTGCATCTGGGCAATTAGGCGCACAGCGATGCGGCTTCCGCGCACCATCGCCTGCCCGTTCACGATGATGACATACGGATGCTCAGTACGTTGTTCGGCAGGCTCGGTGTGGGGCAGGGCAACAGTGGTCATGGCACGATCATATCACAGAGGGCCGAGGGATGGCGCGCGCTCCCCGCTCAATTCCGCGGCGCAATTCGTTTGAAGTCGGGCGGACGGGTTTGAAAAACGCGGCGCAGGTCTCAAGCGGATGGGAAACAGATAAACGGACTGAAGCGGAATCCGTTGCGTTCCGCTTATCCGTTTCGCGGAGCGGTCCGTTTGAACCCGAGCGGTGAAGGGGTAGCGGTAGAAGGCTTAGCTGGCATTTGCAATTCACCAGTTCGATGAATTATGGTGTGGAAGTGGCCGCAGAGAGCATAACATCGGCAATGTTCTCGCCAGCCCACTGCGGAGAGAAATTCGAAAACCAATCTTTGGGTATATCTGCGATTACAGTGCGTGACGAAGCGTCACAGCCATTGGGTTTTTCGTTGCAATCTGCTTCGATAAGATAGGCCGTACTCGCCTCAGTCTGCACAGCGATGGTTCTCCCGTCCGGGCTCCATGCGATGACGTTATTCACTAATGTATATTCAGAGTTGAAGACTCGCCGCCAGTTACGACCGTCTCTACTGATGATCCAGACGCTAGTGGGCGAATCAACAACTTCGGTTGTTGGGTCGCGTACGCTAAATAGCATTGCAATCCATTGACTATCGGGCGACCATGCAAACATAGGTGAGCACCATGAACCACTAGACTCCAAGAGAGTTCGTCGGCCAGCCCCATCAGGTCGGACAATGCCCAAACCACAACTGTGATGATAAGCGATGAGTTCTCCATCTGGCGACCATGTAGGGTTGTAAGTATAGGTGTTTGGAATTCGGACAACAGCTTGAACATCGGTGCCGTCCCGCCTTGTCGTGTAGATGTGCATGCAGGGTTGCCAACCAACGCGCGGCAAGCTACCCTCTTCGTCAAGAGGGCAGGCGGCAAAGGCAATGCGTGAGCCATCCGGCGACCAACTGAGACCGACGAACTGTGTAAACTGTGATTCGAGGTCAAGGTGAAGGCGGCTACCCAAGCTGTCGATACATACATCCCGCCCTGAAGGACTGTTTCACCCTTGTCAATAGGACTTGGCGTCCGAGTCGGGCCTGTGGCTGTTGGAACTGGCGTGCGCGATGGTGTGAGAGCAACTATCGTTGACTGTGCATCGCTGGTCGCTTTCGACTCTGTCCGTTTCGCCATTTGTGTCGCGATAACTACTGTAGCCCGTGTTTGGGTGGCGATCTGTAATTGTGTTGCAAACGCACTGATATCTGGTGTGCATTGGCCGCCGTCGCTACTGCTTGCGCTGTTTCCGCAAGTTGTTGCATGTTAGTCTGTGCCTGCTGAAACTGGCCAGATAGCCACATTGCCAGTGCTACCAGCACAGCGATTGCGCCAAGTCCAACTCCCATTGGCAGCCACTGAGTTGGTTTCGTCTGTGACTTGGCTTCAGCTGGTTTCGTGCCGGAGAGGGGTCGGGCCGTCTGCCCACGTTCAATGTCGGCGGCCACTTCGCGCATCGTCTGATAACGCACCGCTTTGTCCCGCGCCAACATCCCGGCAACGATTTTTGTCAACCCCTCCGGCACATCGGCCCGCTTCGTCTTCAGCTCCGGCAACGGCGTGGTCAGCACTTTGTTCATCACCACCACCAGCGTCTCGCCGCCGAAGGGCACTTCGCCGCTCAGCATTTCGTACAGCACGATGCCCAACGACCAAATATCCGCCTGCGCATCGAGCGGCTTGCCTTCCCACGCTTCGGGACTCATGTAAAAGGGCGTGCCGACCTGCGTGCCCGTGCCGGTGAGCCGGTTGCCTTCGGAAACCAAGCGGGCCACGCCGAAGTCGGTGAGTTTGGGCGTGCCGTCGGCGGCCAGCAAAACATTTTCGGGTTTGATGTCGCGGTGAATGATGTTGAGGCGATGAGCACGGATGAGCGCGTCGCATAAGTCAAGGGCGATCTGGCGGGCGCGGTCAATCGGTAGCGGCCCTTGTTTGATGAGGTCGTGCAGACTGCCGCCGGGCACGTATTCCATGGCGATGACGTACTGCTCGCCGTGCTGAAAGGCATCGCCGAAGCCGACGATGTTGGGGTGTTGCAGTTGGCGCAGGGCTTCGGCCTCGCGTTTGAATCGCTCGATGAGTTCGGGGTCGAGGGCGAGGTCGCGGCTGATGATTTTGAGTGCGACTTCGTTTCCGGTTTGCGAATCGGCGGCGCGGTAGACTGTGCCCATCGCCCCTTTGCCGAGCCGGGCGGTGAGGGTGTAGCGATTGTGAAGGGTTGGCCGATCATCAACGCTTCCTCCTCAGAAGGGCATAAGCATTGTCCATCTCGTCTGCGCCAAAACCATTTCTACACAGGCCGGCAGGCAGCATCCCTCAGCCCATTGAAGGCGGTGCGGAACTGCCAAACGCACGGGCTTTCTCCCATATCTGTTCAATCAGCGCATCGCTCGCTGCCATGCTCCCGGTCTGGGCATTCACGTCAACGATGCCCACTTCAATCTCCCGGCCCTCCGATGTCATCACTACCGGAACTTGCCACACGGGAGGCTCACCTTCCATAAGGCGGGGCGCTCCACCGATCAGCATATTGCCGACATTGGCGATGAGCCATGAGGTAACGCTTCGCCGCGCTGCTGCCGCCGGAACGGGAACTTTGAACTCCGCTGGAACGGCCTCTGGCGGGATGGTGTTCGCCAATGCCAACGCCCGCCGCGCCACTTCTTCCACTCGACCGGGCCGCAGATCAAACTGACTGGTCTGCGCGTCCACGTCGAACCAATCTACCGCGCCGACATCACCGTATCCCGAAAAGCGCAAAACGGCCGGCACACGCCACAACCACCGATCGCCCACCACCAGTTCGGGGCTTCCGGCGCGCAAGTGCGGCCCGAACTGCCGCGCGAGCAGTCGGGCGATCAACTCCCACGCTCGCTCCGGCGACACGGCCAGATCGGCCTCGAGCCGAATGGCAATGTGCGTTGCGTTGCCTTTTGTTTCCAGTGTGACGGCAGGTTGGCGGATGATGGCGTTCATGGCTTCATTCTACTCTTTTTCTCTCACGGCACCCTATCCCCATTCTCGTCGAACGTGATCGTGCCCGACACGCCTTCGTAGTTTGCCGTGCTTCGCACGGCCTGCGCCAATGCTTGCCGAGGGATGATGAGCTGGCTTTTCTCATCCACCACCGCAACGGACTCGATGGACTTGAGCAGAATCATTGCCGCATCGTAGGCCTCGGCGGCGTAGGGCGCGCAGCAATCGCGCCCGAACTTTTCTTTGAACTTCGCCGCGAACTCTTTGTAGGCCGCCGAGTTCGGATCGACGGTGGATTCGTCGCTGGGATTGACGGCGACGCTGAGGGCGACGCGGTTGAAAACGAGCAAGCCATCTTGCGAAAGATCGGCGCGGGTGGACGACGGCGAAATGAATGGCGAGTCGGACAGAGTGTAGCACGAAGCAACGGAGGAAGGAAAGTATATTGCTCCCACGCCGACGCCAAATGTGATAAGTATTATCTGCAAACAATGACAAATGCCGTTCGCCGAAGGCCAAGCCTTTATGCTAAAATCTCACCGTTCGATTCCCAATCTCACGGAGATAATCTATGGCAACCTTCATTAGCACCCTTTGGGAGGGTGTGCGGTATCGGGGCGGCATCGGCAACTGGGCCTACCTCTTCCACCGCCTCGCCGGACTCGCCACGCTTCTCTTCCTCGCCATCCACATCGTGGACACGGCTTTCGTATTTTTTGCCCCCAGCCTTTACGCTCACGCCATCGACATTTATCGAAGCACGCCGTTCATGTTCGGCGAAATTGCGTTGGTGGCCGGAGTGCTCTTCCACGGCGCGAACGGATTGAAGATCATCGTCTTCGATTACCGGCCCGATTTATGGTCGCATGAAAACGAAAAGAGAGCGGCAATCATCGTTTTCGCCGTCACCATCATTCTGTGGATTCCGGCGGCGATCATCATGGGCAACAACCTCATTCAGTGCAACTTCCTGCATCTCTGCGGAGAATGATGATGAGCGCGATCTCTTCAACCCCCACCGTCCGCAAAGCGGCGGCGCCCCCCACGTTCGAAACGCGCATGTGGCAGTTCATGCGCCTCAGCGGCGTTCTGCTCATCCCGCTGGTGTGGATTCATGTCGCCCTCAAAGATGTGATCGTCGGCGTGCACGCGATTGATCTCAATTACGTGCAGAAGATTTGGGCCATCACCGCCTGGCGTGTGTACGATATGGCCTTGCTGGCTTTTGCCTTCGGGCATGGCATGAACGGCTTGCGCCACGTTGCCAATGATTATTTCCATAGCAAGTCGGCGCAAAAAATTATGGCTTGGGCCATCCTCATCGGCTGGATCGTCATCACAGCCATCGGCGGCATTGCCATCATCGGCGGAGTGAACATGCCATGACAAAGCATCATCAATTCGACGCCATCATCGTCGGCGGCGGCGGCGCGGGGCTGGAAGCGGCCCTGCACGCCAGCAAAAGCGCGAACGTCGCCGTCGTCACCAAACTGTATCCCACCCGTTCGCACACCGGCACGGCGCAGGGCGGCATCGCCGCCGCGCTGGGCAACATGGAGCCGGACTCGTGGGAATGGCACATGTACGACACCGTGAAAGGCGGCGACTATTTGGTCGATCAGGACGCCGCCGAGATTCTGGCCCGCGACGCCATCGACGCCATCATCGAACTGGAGCACATGGGCCTGCCCTTCGACCGCACGCCCGACGGCAAGATCGAACAGCGGCGCTTCGGCGGCCACACCGCCAACTTCGGCGAAAAGGCCGTGATGCGCGCCTGCAAAGCCGCCGACCGCACCGGGCACATGATCCTGCAAACGCTGTATCAGCAGTGCATCAAAAACAAAGTCAACTTCTTCAACGAATACTTCGTCACCGATATTATCGTGGAAGACAACGTGTGCCGCGGGGTGGTCGCCATCAACGTCGCCGACAGCGAAGTGCACCTCTTTCACGCGAAAGCTGTGCTCATCGCTTCCGGCGGGTTCGGCAAAATGTTCAAGGTCACCTCGAACGCCCACACCCTCACCGGCGACCCGGTGGCGGCGTACTATCGGCGCGGCCTGCCGTTGGAAGATATGGAATTCTTCCAATTTCATCCCACCGGAATCTACAAGCTGGGCATCCTGCTTTCCGAAGCGGCGCGCGGCGAAGGCGCGATCTTCATCAACGACAAAGGCGAGCGATTCATGGAACGCTACATGCCCACGCTGAAAGACCTCGCCCCGCGCGATATTTGCAGCCGCTGTATTTACGAAGAGGTGCGCGCCGGGCGCGGCATCGGCGGCAAAGATTACGTGTACATGGACTTCCGCCCGGGGACGATCAACAAATTCAAGAGCGGGCCCGGCGGCAGAGATGTCACTCGCGAACACCTCGAAAAAGCCCTGCCCGATATTCTCGAATTCGCCCGCGTGTACATGGGCATCGATCCCATGAAGGATCCGGTGCCCATCCAGCCCACCGCGCATTACGCCATGGGCGGCATCCCCACCGACGCGGATGGCCGGGCGCTGGCCGATAACACCAACGTCGTCACCGGGCTTTACGCGGCGGGCGAATGCGCCTGCGTCTCCGTTCACGGCGCAAACCGATTGGGAACGAACTCGCTCGTCGATCTCGTGGTCTTCGGGCGGCGAGGCGGCAAAGCGATGGCCGACTTCTGCAAACCAGCCGGCTTCGCCCCCCTGCCCATCACCGCCGCCGCCGACACCATCGCCGAGTTCGACCGCATCCGCGCCGGGCGCGGCAGTGAACGCGCCGCCGCCATTCGCGCCGACCTGCAAAATATGATGACCAATTACGTCGGCGTGTTCCGCAACGGCCCCGACATGCAAAAGGCGGTGGAGGGCGTGCGCGAACTGAAGGCGCGATTCAAGAACATCAAAACCGACGACACCGGCAAAATCTTCAACACCGACGTTCTCGAAACGTTCGAACTCGGCTGTTTGCTCGACCTCGCCGAAGTGACCGCCGCCGCCGCTCTGCGCCGCACCGAGACTCGCGGCGGCCACGCCCGCGAAGATTTTCAGGAGCGCGACGACGCCAACTGGCTCAACCACAGCATGGCCTACCGCGCCGACGACAAGCGCGACGCCGCCGTCACCCGGTGCGACATCCGCTTCGAGAACAAGCCGGTGACCATCACCAAATTCCAGCCGAAGGAACGGAAGTATTAGAGATTAGTAATTGGAGATTAGAGATTGGCAACTATCAATCTCTAATCTCCAATCTCCAATTCCAGCCATGAAAGTCCATCTCAAAATCAAGCGCTTCAACCCTGAAAAAGATTCGAAGTCGTGGTGGGGCGAATACGATGTGAATGTCGATCCGACCGACCGCGTGCTGGACGCGCTCCACCTCGTCAAGTGGTATCAAGACGGCACATTCAACGTGCGGCGCTCGTGCGCGCATGGCGTGTGCGGCTCCGACGCGGTGCGCATCAACGGGCAGAACCGGCTGGCCTGCAAAGTGCTCATTCAAGACATCGTTAAAAACGACGGCGACACGATCACCGTCGAGCCCATTCTCGGCCTGCCCGTGATCAAAGATTTGATCGTGGATATGGAGCCGTTCTTCGATCACTACAAATCGGTGATGCCCTATTTCGTCAACGACGAGGCGCTGCCCGCCGACGGGCGCGAGCGCCTGCAGAACATCGCCGACCGCGAGCGATACGATCAGGGCACGAAGTGCATCCTCTGCGCGTGCTGCACCACCTCCTGTCCCTCGTTCTGGCTCAACGACGATTACGTGGGCCCGGCGGCGGTGGTGCAGGCGCACCGCTTCATCTTCGACAGCCGCGACCGCGCCGCCGAAGAGCGCCTGAAGATTCTCAACGAGCAAATGGGTGTGTGGCGATGCCGCACCGCCTTCAACTGCACCAATGCCTGCCCGCGCGAAATCCCGGTGACGCAGTTGATCGGCGAAGTGAAGAAGGCGCTGGCGACGGGCGAGATCAGATAGCCATGTAGAGTCGGGGTCCCCGCGTTGTCGAATCCGGTCAGTGCGATACAATAGCGCTGACCGGATTTCTTTTTTGATCATGGCCGCCGACTCTGCAACTCGCAAAATCCTCATCGTGGACGACGATTGGCTCAACCGCGATCTGCTCGAAGCCTATTTGACGGACGCGGGCTACGAGTGCGCCACGGCCAGCGACGGCAACGAGGCGCTACGGTTGGCGACCGCCTCCCCGCCCGACCTTGTGCTATGCGATGTGCAGATGCCGCGCATGAGCGGCTACGACGTGTGCCGGGCGCTCAAAAACGATCCGGCCACTCAATTCGTGCCGGTGGTGATGGTGACGGCTCTCGACAGCGACGACGAAAAACTGCGCGCGGTGGAGGCCGGGGCCGACGACTTCGTTACCAAGCCGTTCAACTCCATTCTGCTTCTCACCCGCGTGCGCTCGTTGTTGCGAATCAAACTTCTGCACGATCAAGTGGAGGCGCGCAACCGGCTATTGCGCGAAGTGCTCACCCGCTATTTGGCCGAAGAGGTGGCCGATATTATTCTCACCGACCCGGAGCGCCACCTCAAACTGGGCGGCGAGACTCGCCCGGTGACAGTGTTGTTCGCCGACATTCGCGGCTTCACCGCTTTCACTGCCCGGCACACTGCTCAAGAAGTGGTGGAGACGCTCAACCAAATTTTTTCGGAACTCACGCGGGTGGTGTTCGCCCATCGCGGCACGTTCGACAAATTCATTGGCGACGCGGTGATGGCCTTTTGGGGCGCGCCGCTGGCCTCGCCCGACGATGCGCTGAATGCGGTGAAGGCGGCGGTGGAAATGCGGGGCGTGTTCATTGATTTGTGCCAGCGGAGCGGGGGCCGGTTGTCGGGGTTAGGCCTGTGCATCGGCGTCAACACCGGCGAGGCCACGGTGGGCAACATCGGCTCGGAAAAGGTGATGGATTACACCATCATCGGCGACACGGTGAATGTGTGCAAACGATTGCAGGAGGCCGCCACCGGCGGCGAGATTTTGATCAGCGAAGCGACGCGGGCGCGGCTGGGCGACCGGGTTCGGGCCGAACGGCGAGAGCCCATCACCGTACACGGGCGGCTGGAGCCGGTGGCCGCGTATGGGGTGGGCGAAGTGGTAGGGGACGGGTGATATAATTAAGAAGCACGCCCCAGTAGCTCAATAGGATAGAGCAGGGCACTCCTAAGGCCAAGGCTGCGTGTTCGAGTCACGCCTGGGGCACAGAATCTCGGCCAAGTGTCTTAACCAGAATCTCACAAAAACACTCTTGCAATTTTTTCTAAAAGTGGTATTATTTTTCTCGGACGAACGACTGGGTGCCCCCCCTCACCCGGTCGTTTGTCCTTTTTTGTGCCGGTCACTTTTTTAGTCTGCCCACTGCCTCCACCAATTCGTCAATCTCATCCAGCGTGTTGTAATGCGCCGCGCCCACGCGCACCATGCCGCCGCTCTTCTGCAAGTCGAGCCGCTCCATAATTGCCAGCGCATAATAGTTACCATCCCACACGAAAATGTTTTGCTCGGCGAGTTTCTCGGCGGCCTCGCGCGGACTCCAGCCTTCGAGGGTGAACGACACGGTGGGCACGCGCCGATCCAGCCGATTGAGATCGGTGACGCCCCAAACCTTGAGTCCCGGAACTTGGCTCAACCCGGTGATGAGCCGTCGGCTGATCTCCCGTTCATAGTCCATCATCAAACGCATCGCCTTTCTCAACAACTCCCGCCTTTGAAGTTTGAGATTTGGAGTTTGAGGTTTGTCGCCGAAGGTTTCCCCGATCCATGCCAGATATTCCACCGCGCCCAGCGTGCCCGCCATGCCCTCGTGATTCTGTGTGCCGGTTTCGAATTTGTGAGGCGGCTTGTTTTCCGCCGGACGAACTTTGTACGCGGCCAGCCGGTCGAGCAGATCATATTTGCCGTATACAATGCCCGTGTGCGGGCCGAAAAATTTGTAGGCCGAGCAAGCGAGGAAATCACAACCCAATGCTTGCACATCGGCGGGGCCGTGCGGCACGTACTGCACCGCGTCCACGAACACCAGCGCCCCCGCCGCGTGCGCCATATCCACCACGGCTTTCACATCGTTGATCGTGCCCACTGCGTTGGAGGCGTAACCGCAGGCCACAATTTTCGTGCGGTCGCCGATCTGGCTCTCGAAGTCGGCCATGTCGAGGGTGCAGTCGTCGGCGCGAATATCCACCCAGCGCACCACTGCGCCGCGATCTTCGGCCATCATCGTCCACGGGGTGATGTCGGCGTCGTGATCGAGCCGGGTAACCACGATTTCATCGCCGGGTTTGAGCCAGCGGCCCAGCGCCCGCGAGATCGAAAAGGTGAGGGTGGTCATGTTCGGGCCGAAGATGATTTCGTCGGGCGAGGCGGCGTTGAGCAGATCGGCCATCGCGGCGTGGGCTTCGCGCAGAACGGAGTCGGAGTCCACCGAGGTGCGGAACGCGCCGCCGTGATTGGCGTTGTTGCGGAGCAAATACGCAGTCATCCGATCCATAGCCGGTTGGGCAATTTGCGTGCCGCCGGGGTTGTCGAGGTAGAGTCGGCGGCGGCCATCATCGGTGACGCGCAGGGAGGGGAACTGCGCTCGGATGCGTCGAAGGTCGAAGGGCATATCAGTCTCCAATGGATGAGTTTTCGAGATTATACTTGCAATACACTCCGCGCCCGTGTTAGACGCCGCGAACAAATCCGGCGATAGAATTGTGTGTGCAAGGCCGTTGCACACTGGCGTTGAATTGCGTAAACTACGAACCGTGTATCGGGCAGTTCACGAACTGCCCCTACCAAGAGACCCTCTCACGATATGCCCGACTTTGATCTGACTCCTCTGCGCGCCGCGTTGGCCGACCTTGCCCCGCAGGGCCGCACTGCGCTCCTCCCGGCGCTGCACGCCGCGCAATCGCTCTACGGCTATTTGCCCGAACCCGTCGCCGCCGAAGTGGGGCGCGCGCTCGGCGTGCCGCTGGCCGACATTCACGGCGTGATCGATTTCTATTCCATGTTCTACCGCGAGCCGGCGGGCAACACCATCCTCCGCGTGTGCGCCGACCCGGCCTGCGCTTTGCGCGGCGCGGATTCGATTCTCAACGCCATGTGCCGCCGGGCCAAAGTGATGCCGGGCGACACGTCGTTCGATGGGCGTTACACGATTGAGCGCACCACCTGCCTCGGATTGTGCAACGCGGCCCCGGCGGTCAACATCACCCAATACGATCCGGCGACTCAGACATCGGGCGACATCTCGTTTGCGCGCGTCGCGCCGGACGCCCTCGACGATCTCTTTGCCGCTCGAGGCCGGGGCGCCGACGATTTCGTGGGCGGCGATCTCAATCTCATCACCGTGCTGTGCGGCCGGGGCCGCGCGGCCACTCTCGAAGAATACGAAACCGTGGGCGGCATGCAGGCGGCCAAACGCGCACTGCGAAAGATGACTCCCCAGCAAGTGATCGATGAAGTGAAGCAGTCGGGGTTGGTGGGCATGGGCGGCGCGGCGTTCCCCACCGGAGTCAAATGGGAGGGCGCGGCGAAAGCGCCCGGCGGCCCGAAGTATTTTGTGGTCAACGCCGACGAGTCCGAGCCGGGCACGTTCAAAGATCGTGTGCTGATGGAAGGCGATCCGTGCCGCATCATCGAGGGCGCTATCGTCGGCGCGTACGCCATCGGCGCGAGCAAAATCTATTTCTACATTCGCGGCGAGTATCCCACCGCAACCGAGCGCGTGCAGAGCGCGATTGACGAATTGCGCGCCGCCGGGTATCTCGGCAAGAACATTCTCGGTTCGGGTTTCGATCTCGACATCGAAGTGCGGCGCGGCGCGGGCGCGTACATTTGCGGCGAAGAGACGGCGCTGTTCGAGTCGATTGAGGGCAAGCGCGGGCTTCCGCGAGTGAAGCCGCCGTTCCCCGTCACGCACGGACTCTTCGGGAAGCCGACGGCCATCAACAACGTAGAGACGTTGTCCAAAGTTCCGTACATCATCACTCACGGGGCGGCCGCCTTCCGGCGCTACGGCACCGAAAAATCTGCTGGGCCAAAATTGTTCTGCGTGTCGGGCGATGTGGCCAGGCCGGGCGTGTACGAAGTTCCGTTCGGGATCACCATTCGGCATTTGCTCGACGATCTGGCTGGCGGCGTGGAGGGCGGCAAGTTGCAGACCATTCTGTTCGGCGGGGCGGCGGGCGCGTTCGCCACCGAAAAAGATTTGGATGTGAGGCTGACCTTCGAGGATTTGCGCGCCGCCGGTTTGCCGCTCGGCTCCGGCGTGGTGATGGTGTTCAACGAGACGCGCGATATGCGCGACATGCTTCTGCGGCTGACCAAGTTTTTCGCGCACGAGTCGTGCGGCAAATGTTATCCGTGCCAACTCGGCACACAACGGCAAATGGAGATCATCGAGCGCGTGCGCGAAGGCAAAATGCTGCCCGGCGACTCGGAGCGATTGACCGACGTGGGCTGGACGATGACCGACGCCTCGCTGTGCGGCTTGGGGCAAACGGCGGCCAGCGCCGTGCTGAGCGCGATGAAAGTGTGGCCGGAGTTGTTTGGAAAGAAGAAGTCAGAAGTTAGAAGTCGGAAGTCGGAAGGCAAAGGGGGGAAGAAGGTTGTGGCAAAGAAGCAGAAGAGGTGATGATTCACGAAGGAACACGAAGGGGCACGAAGAGCAAAGATTGCACTCTTCGTGATCTTCGTGCGCTTCGTGAATCAAAACATGACTGAAGGCGTTGCGCAGTTTCGATACCAATCGCTGAACGGGCGGTGGGAGGACGTTGACGGCGAAGTGATCGAGGAGGGGTTCGTTTCGATCTTCGTCAACGGGCAAGAGATCGCCACCATCATGTCCACGCCGCGCGATCAGGACAAACTGGCGCTCGGCTTTTTGCGCAATGAGGGCGTGATCGGCGGCATGAGCGACGTGCGCGCCGTGCACGTTTGCCCTTCGGGCGTGTGCGTGGATGTGTGGCTGGCTCGCGCCGATTTCAGCCCGCCCGCGCGAATGATTCTCACTTCGGGCTGTGGAGGCGGCGTCACCTTTGATGATCTCTCGAAACGAGTCGAGCCGTTGCAGTCATCGGTCACTATCGCGCCGTCGCGCCTCGCCGAGTTGATCAACCGCATTCAACAGCCGGGCAGTCTGTATGCCCGGTCGGGCGGGGTGCATACATCGGCGCTCTCGGATGGCGAGCGAATCGTGGTGATTGCCGAAGATGTGGGGCGGCACAACACGATTGACAAGTTGCGCGGCGAGTGCCTTCTGCGCGGCCTCGATCCCAAAGATCATATTTTGCTCGCCACCGGGCGCATCTCCTCGGAGATGATCAACAAAGCGGCGCGCATGGGCTGTCCCATTGTGGCCTCGCGCACGTCGCCCACGTCGATGTCGGTGCGGTTGGCGCGTGAGTGGAATATCACCCTGTGCGGTTACGTGCGGCGCGGCGCGATGAATGTGTATTCGTGCCCGGAGAGACTCGGGAAAATGAGCGATGAAGAATGAGACAATGAACAATGGGATGACGAAGGATGGCTGACGTTACTCTGACGATTGATGGCAAGGCCGTTTCCGTTCCGGCGGGGACGACGATTCTGAAAGCGGCGCAGGGCATCGGCGAGCACGTGCCGACGATTTGCTTTCATGAGCATTGCACGGCCAACGCCCTCTGCCGCGTGTGCGTGGTGGAAGTGGAAGGGGCGCGGGTGCTCTCTCCGGCGTGCGTGGCGCAGGTGAGCGAGGGGATGAAAGTGCAAACGCGGAGCGAACGCGTACAGCGGAGCCGGCGGACGATTTTGGAGATGCTCGATTCGGCGGTTGATCTTTCGGAGGCGGAGTCCATTCAGCCGATGCTGAAAGAGTACGCCGCCGATGGCGAGCGGTTCGCCGACGGCGCGCGCCGCGATCATCCCCTGCTCGACGACAACCCAATGTACATCCGCGATTACGCCAAATGCGTTTTGTGTTGGCGGTGCGTGCAAGTGTGCGCCGACGACGCGCAGTACACTTATGCGATCAATTTTGGCAAGCGCGGATTCGAGACGAGCATCGCCACGTTTTTCGACAAGCCCATGCCGGCGACGACGTGCGTGTTCTGCGGGCAGTGCGTGGGCGTGTGCCCCACCGGCGCGTTGAAGCCCAAGCGCGAATGGTTGTTGCAAGAGGGCGCAACGCCCGACGAGATCATGCAGGCGACTCGCGCCGAGCGGCGGCGCAAGAGAAAAGCGTGATGGCCGGATCGGAGATTGCGTCGGGGATGTTCGGGTTGGCCTCGGCGGCGTCGTGGGGCGCGGGCGACTTTTGCGGCGGACTGGCCAGCAAACGTTCCGGCGCGTATGCAGTGGTGATCGGCTCGCAGTTGATCGGCGGGGTGATGTTATTCTTGGCGGCGGTGGTGTTGAAAGACAACGCGCCCCCGCTTCCGAATCTGTTTTGGGCCGCGGTGGCCGGAGTGTTGGGATCGGGCGGGTTGTTAGCCCTCTATCGATCTCTGGCCGTCGGCCACATGGGAACCGCCGCGCCGGTGTCGGCAGTGGTCACGGCGGCCCTGCCGGTTTTGGCGGGCGCGGTCGTCGAAGGCGTGCCCGGCGCGATCAAATTGCTCGGCTTTGCGTTGGCCATTGTGTCGGTATGGTTCGTGTCGCAAGCGGGCAGTGGCCGGGTGGAATGGAAGCATCTCGGATTGCCGGTGGCGGCGGGGGTAGGGTTCGGCCTGTTTCTGGTGTTGATGAATCGAGTGAACGGCGGCGCGGTGTTTTGGCCGTTGGTGGCGGCGCGGGCGGCATCGCTGATCGTGTTGAGCGCGGCGGCGGCGATCTCGAAGAATCAAATTTTGCCGCAGGCATCTCATTGGCCGCTGGTCGGCGTTGCCGGTTTGCTCGATGCGGGCGGCAACACCTTTTATGTGCTGGCCTCGCAGGCCGGGCGGTTGGATGTGGCGGCGGTGCTGTCGTCGTTGTATCCGGCCTCCACCGTTGTGTTGGCGTGGCTGATTCTCAAAGAGCGCATCACGCGGCTGCAAGCCGTCGGCATCGTGGCCGCAGTGATAGCGATTGCAATGATAACGAATTGACGGAGAGGAAACATGTTCAAACACATTTTGCTCGCCTACGATGGTTCCGATCATGCGCGCCGGGCGGCGCAGGTTGCCGCCGAGTGCGCGCGAACGCACGGCGCCGTTGTGCGCGTGGTGTGCGCGGTGGAGCCCATTGCCGCCGACTTGGGCGAGCCGAACTTCAGCCGCGTGGCCGGAGAACGGAGACTCGCCGGAGAGCGATGCGTGGAAGAAGCGCGGCAGTTGATCGGCGAGGGGGTGGATGTTCACACCGAAGTGCTGTTCGGCCCGGCGGCGGCGGAGATCATCACCGTGGCCGAAGTGCGCGGCTGTGATCTCATCATCATGGGCTCGCGCGGGCTGGGCGGCCTGAGAGGGCTGCTGCTCGGCAGTCACACTCAGCGAGTCATCAGCCATGCTCATTGCCCGGTGTTGGTGGTGAGATAGAAGGGGGCAAGGAGTCGCTCATGCTCACGCCCGACCGCATCGTTCCCACCACCTGCCCGTATTGCGGCGTGGGATGCGCCCTTCAGCTGCACATCAAAGACGACTTCATTTACAGAGTCACTTCGCCATTCGAGTCGGTGGTCAATCGCGGCAACCTGTGCGTGAAGGGGCGGTTCGGCTACGATTTCATTTATCACCCGGATCGGATCACGACGCCGTTGATCCGGCGGACGCCGCAAACAGCCGGGCGCCGCACCCAAGCCTTCGACCGCTCCGAGTGGCGCGAAGCCACGTGGGACGAAGCGCTCGACCTCGTCGCGGATCGGCTTGCCGAAATCTACCGGCGCGACGGCCCGGAGGCGATGGCCGTGTACTGTTGCGCCAAAGCCACCAACGAAGACAACTATCTTCTGCAAAAAATGTTTCGCGCGCTGTTCCGCACCAACAACGTAGATCACTGCACGCGGCTGTGCCATGCTGGGAGCGTCGTGGCTCTGCTCAAGTCGCTGGGCACATCGGCCATGAGCAACACCGCCGCCGAAGTGATGCGCAACGACGTGTTCATCGTCACCGGCTCGAACACCACCGAAAACCACCCCATCATCGCTCTGCAAATGAAAGAGGCGGTGATGAAACGCGGCGCGAAACTGATCGTGATCGATCCGCGCCGATTGGAGTTGTGCGACTTCGCCGCGCTGTGGCTGCCGGTGAAACCGGGAACCAACGTGCCCGTCTTCTCGGCGATGGCTCACGTCATCGTAAAAGAGAATTTGGTGAATAGAGAATTTGTTGAAGCGCGCACAACTGGCTATGACGAGTTGGCGCAGTCGCTGGAAAAATTCACGCCCGAGTACGCCGAGTCCGTCTCCGGCGTGGATCGCCATCTCATCGTCGAGGCGGCGCGCATGTATGCCCGCGCCAAGAACGGCGCGATCTATTGGGGCATGGGCATCTCGCAGCTTTCGCACGGCACGGCCAGCGCCCTCGCCCTCATTCACCTCGCTTTGCTCACCGGACACATCGGGCGCGAAGGCACCGGCCTCAACCCACTGCGCGGGCAAAACAACGTGCAGGGCGCATCCGACTCCGGCGCGATGCCCTTCTTCTATCCCGGCTACATGGAAGTGGACAAAGAGGAGAACGCGACCAAGTGGGAACGGGCATGGAACATCGAGCCGGGCGGCCTCAGCCGCAAGCGCGGCCTCACCACCACCGAGATTCTTTCGAACGCAAAACCCGGCGGCGTGCGCGCCCTGTACATCATGGGCGAGAACCCGATGATGACCGAGCCGAATCTCAACCTCACCCGCCACCACATGGAGCAATTAGAATTCCTCGTGGCGCAGGATGTGTTCATCAACGAGTCGGGCGCGTTCGCCGATGTGTTTTTGCCCGCCGCCTCATGGGCCGAGAAGGAGGGCACGTTCACCAACACTGATCGGCGCGTTCAGCGCGTGCGGCAGGCCATTGCGCCACGCGGCCAAGCCCGGCCCGATTGGCAGATCATTTGCGATGTCGCCGCTCGCATCGAGCAAAGGTTAGGCCGGGCCACCGCGCGTTGGAACTATGAAGAGCCGGAAGAAATCTTCCGCGAGATGGCCGACGTGGCTGTGATGTTGAAAGGGGTGACGTATCGGAGAATCGAAATGACTGGCTTGCAGTATCCGGTTCCTGACGAAGCCCATCCCGGCACGCCGTTTCTCTTTTCGGAGACGTTCCCCTCCGGGCGAGGCCGTTTCTTCCCGTTGGAATATGTCCCCGCCGCCGAACTGCCCGACGACGAATACCCGTTCATTCTCACCACAGGCCGCCTCCTCGAACACTGGCACGGCGGCACGATGACCCGCCACTCGCAGCTCGACGCCTTGTTTCCGCAACCGCTCATGGATCTGCACGAGGTGGACGCGGCGCGGTGCGGAGTGAAAACGGGCGACGCGGTGCGCGTGTCGTCGCGGCGCGGCTCCGTTGTGTTACGAGCGAACGTCTCTCCCAAAACCAATCCCGGCGTGGTGTTCATCCCCATGCACTTCGCCGAAGCCGCCGCCAACCTGCTCACCATCGACGCGCTCGACCCGCAGGCGAAGATACCGGAGTTCAAAGCCTGCGCGGTGAAGATCGAGATTGCGCGCGCGGAAGAGTTGCCAACTCAGAAGGAGTTGATGGAGCGAGGGAGGTATTAATCCATGCTGAGTTTAACCTCCGCCATCGCCCGCCTCTCTGCCAACGCCGAGGCCTTCGCCGCGCTCACGCGCAGTGTCTCCGACGAACAGGCGCGATGGAAACCGTCGGCGGAGGAATGGTCGGTGCTCGAAGTGGTGTGCCATCTTCATGATGAGGAACGCGAAGACTTCCGCCAGCGAGTCGATCTCACTCTGCACAGCCCGGCCACCGACTGGCCGCCCATCGATCCGATGGGGTGGGTGACGGCGCGCGGTTATAATCAGCGCGAACTTGCGCCGATGCTCGACTCGTTTTTGAGTGAACGGCGGAAATCGGTGGAATGGTTGTCGGGGTTGAAGGAGCCGGATTGGAGCATGGCCCGTCGCCACCCGGTGGCGGGGACTATGACGGCGGGCGATGTGTTGGGCGCGTGGGTCGCGCACGATCACTTGCACATCCGCCAGCTGAATCATCTGCACTGGCAATATCTCGCGGCGCAAGTCGATCCGGTGTCAACCGATTACGCCGGCGGCTGGTGATCGCCTTTGGGCTTTCGTCTTTCACTTCGGGGTGATGCGCAATGCTGGGGCAAGGACTCAACCAATTACAGAAAGCGTTGAACGCGAAGGCCGATTCTATTCAACGCGAGTTCATCGCCGTCAGCGACCGGCTCAATGTGCTCACGCGCAAGGTTATCGAAAGCGAGGGCGAAGAGAAAGCCAAGTTCGTCGCCGAGCAGGATGAGCTGCGCGAGCGGCGCGGGACGATTGCCGAAGATGTGAACGTTTGGCGTGACCGGGCCAAAGAGGTAATGGCCCAGCCCGGCGAAGATGCTCTGCGCGCGTACTTGAGCGAGCTTGCCGATTGGTCGAAAGACGACGAGGCAGTGCAAGCCGCAATCAAACATGTGCTGTTCATTCTCGATGCCACCGAAGAGGAGTTAGCCGCCCTCTCTCGACCCGAAGTAGAGACGAAGCCGCTCACACCCGCCGGGCGATTGATCGACCGCGCGCGAAAAGAATACGACCTGCGCGGCAACGACCCGGCTCCCCGACACCGCGCCGCCGCCGAGTTCGCCAATCGTTCCGGCGCGGCGCAGGATTTGGAAGCCATCGCCGAGATTGAAGAGGCGATTTACGACTACGACAAGATTGTGCGCGAAGTGGCCCTGCTCACGCTGATACAACTGCACCGCTTCCGGGCATTGCGGCTGGCCGATCTCGATGCGGCGTTCACTTCGGTGGAACGGCTCACGCGGATCAACCACCCGAACGTAGTGGGATCGCTGGTTGCCATATTGGAGAATTCGCGGATGGGCTACGCCAGCAAACCCGGAGTGGACGAGCCGGTGGAAGAGAACAACGGCCGGTTGCGGGTGGCGGCGCTGAGGCGGATCATCGAGTGGCACACGCCCGAAGCGCGGCGTGCGGTGGAAGCGTGCCAATTGGATCGCGGCTCGCAGGTGAGTTATTTGGCCCGGCGCGCGCTGGAAACTTTCCCCGGCGAGTGGAAGGGGCCCATTCGCGGCACGGGAATTCTGGGTTAGCCCTGACAGATTTTCCGAGAACAAGTGATATTACTCAGTTTGCCGGGCAGTGTTTCTGTTTCATAATACAGTGCCAATAAATTCATAAGGAGACGACAGATATGCCAAAGATTAGTAAGAAGTCTACCCAAGTGGCGAAAGCCAAGCCCAAAGCCAAAGCAAAGGCCAAACCAACTCCCGCTTTCACTCCCACCAAACTCAAACTGCTCAACCCTGTGCCCTCGGATATTGAAATTGCGCAGGCAGGCAAACTCAAACCCATTTTGCAAATTGCATCCGAAGTGGGCTTGAAAGAAACAGACCTTGAACTGTTTGGCCCCTACAAGGCGAAAGTGCATTTGGATGTGCGCGACCGGCTGGCGAAAAAGCCCAGCGGCAAATACATTGACGTGACCGCCATTACCCCCACGCCGTTGGGCGAAGGGAAGACGACCACCACGCTCGGCCTCTCGCAAGCATTGGGCGCGCATCTCGGCAAAAAAGTATTCACCTGTATCCGTCAACCTTCGATGGGCCCCACCTTCGGCATCAAAGGCGGCGCGGCGGGCGGCGGCTATTCCCAAGCCATCCCGATGGAGGATTTCAACCTCCACCTCACCGGCGACATCCACGCCATCACCGCCGCCAACAACCTGATGGCCGCCGCCATTGACGCGCGCATTTTGCACGAGCGCGCTCAGGCCGACGACGAGAAACTCGCCAAAGCCTTTTGCCCCGATGGGTATATCGCTCCGAGCGTCCGCCGCCGCATGGATAAGGTGGGTGTGAAGAAAGAGAAATTCGAAGACCTGACCCCCGAAGAGAAGCGCCTCATCTTCCGCCTGGACATCGACGCGGCCAGCATCACCTGGCAACGGGTGATGGATATCAACGATCGCCTCCTGCGCCGCATCGAAATCGGCAGGGGCGACGAGGAAAAAGGCAACGAGCGGAACACTGGCTTCGACATCACGGTGGCCAGCGAGATCATGGCCATCCTCGCCCTCACCACGTCGCTGGAAGACATGCGCGAGCGTTTCAGCCGGATCGTGTTCGGCACCAATACGCGCGGCGAGGCTCTCACCGCTGAAGACCTCGGCGTGGCCGGCGCGCTCACTGTGTTGATGAAGGACGCTATCATGCCCAACCTCATGCAGACGTTGGAAGGCACCCCGGCCTTCGTTCACGCCGGGCCGTTTGCCAACATCGCCCATGGGCAATCGTCCATCGTCGCCGATCAGATCGCTTTGAAGTTGGTGGGCAAAGACGGCTACGTTGTCACCGAGTCCGGCTTCGGCGCGGACATCGGCATGGAAAAGTTCATGGACATCAAGTGCCGCTACTCCGGGCTGGTTCCGGATGTGGTCGTGATCGTGGCGACCATCCGTGCGCTCAAGATGCACGGCGGCGGCCCCAAAGTGGTGGCGGGCAAGCCGTTGGACAAAGCCTACACCGAAGAGAACTTGGAATTGCTCAAAGCCGGTATGGGCAATATGGTGCGCCACATCGAGAACGCCCGCAAATACGGCGTGCCGGTGGTGGTGGCCGTCAACTCTTTCAAGTACGACACGCCCGCCGAAGTAGAGTTGGTGCGCAAGGCGGCTGTCGAGGCCGGGGCCTCGGACGCTTGCGTCTGCACACATTGGATGCACGGCGGCAAAGGCGCAATTGAATTGGGTAAAGCAGTGATTGCCGCGGCAGAGAAACCCAAGAAATTCCAGTTCCTCTATCCGCTGGAGATGGGCATCAAGGAGAAGATTGAAACCATCGCCCGCGAAATTTATCGCGCCGATGGCGTAGACTTCACCCCCGAAGCCGAAGCCAAAGTGGAACTTTACACGCGGCTGGGGTTCGCGGGCCTGCCCATCTGCATGGCCAAGACGCACCTCTCCTTCAGTGATAAAGCCGAAGTGAAGGGCGCGCCCACTGGCTTCCGCGTCACCATCCGCGATATGCGCGCCAGTGTGGGCGCAGGCTTCATCTACCCGCTGGTGGGCGCTATGCGCACTATGCCCGGCCTGCCCACCCGCCCGGTGTTCTTCGATGTGGATTTGGATTTGAAGACCGGGAAGGTGAGGGGGTTGTTCTAACTCTCACTGGGTGACACGATGAGTTGATGACAGGGTGATCGCGGCAACTGCCGAAATCACCCTGTTATCTTTTCAGCGCCCATCTCGTCCAATGAGCCGCCCAATCAATTTGGGAACATGGTTCGGATTGAAATTCACCATCTCGTTGTGGAGCATCGTATCCTATCTCGCCACGGCGTTGGCGCTTGCGCTCGTGTCGGGGCTGTGGCTCGCGCTATCGGCCAACGACGCATTGTTGGCCGGGGCGCTCTCGGCGGTGATGATGTTCCTGTGCGAGAACTTGCATCAGTGGGGGCATTCGCGCGCGGCGCGGCGCTTGGGTCATCCGATGATCGGCGTTCATCACTTTTCGCTGTTCTCGTTTTGCGTGTATCCACCGGATGAGCCGCCTCTGCCCCCGAGCGTTCACATCCGGCGAGCGTTGGGCGGATTTTGGATCAATCTGCTCATCGGCCTTTTGCTCGTGCCCGCATCCATCACCCTGTGGCCCACAGGCGGCGCCATCGGCTGGCTCACGGCATTCACCGCCTTCTGGAATGGGGCCGTGCTCGGCTTGGGCGCGTTACTGCCCATCGACATTCCCGGCGTGTTCACCATTGATGGCGGAACGATTCTGCGCTGTTGGCGAGAGATGAAGAGGCGTGGAGCGTGAGGCGGGGAGCGTGGAGCGGAACGCACGTTTTTACAGCCCACGCATCTCCCAAATCCTTCGCACCGCATCCAACTCCTCTGGCGTATTGCAATTGACAAACGAAAGCAGTTCGGGATCGAACTGCCTGATCTCGTCTTCTTCCACCCAGCGCAAACGGATGTCGGGGAAGAATGAGATCACCCGCATCTTGCCCGAGTCGAGCGCGCGGCGGATCGGCTCGAGGCAGGCTTTGCTGTAAATCGCGCGGAGGGGCTCGGCATCTACCCTCACCCCCAACCCCTCTCCCTCAGGGAGAGGGGAGCGAAGGCGTGGCACCACCGCATCGAACTCCGGCGCGAACAACATCATATATTCCAACAGAGGCCGATTGACGAATGGCATATCGCACGCAGTCACTAAAACATAGTGCTGAGTGGCGGCGTGAATGCACGTATACACGCCTCCCAATGCGCCTTTGTCGGGGAGCACATCGGCAACGATTGGAAGGCCAAGATGAGCGTATTCCTCCGGCGAATTGGCGACGATGATCTGATCGCCCAGCCCGGCAGTCTGCTCGATGATGCGCTCGATCATCGGTTTGCCGCCGATGTCGGCGAAGGCTTTGTCGGCCCCCATGCGCGACGATCTGCCCCCGGCGTTGATGACGACGCTGAAATTTGACATGCGGCGAATTTTACTCCGAACGGTTTCTTTGCCCGGAATGATATAATCATCGCAGAGCATTCAACATGGCCCAAACGCTCGAAGCCCTGCTCGATTCACTCACCGCAGAAGGCACGCTGTGCGAGCGCTTGCCCGGAAACTCCGTGCGCTGTTTCGCCTGCGGCCACCGCTGTCTCATTCACGAAAGCCGACGCGGAATCTGCAAGGTGCGCTTCAACGACGGCGGCACGCTGAGAGTGCCGTGGGGATACGTTGCCGGGTTGCAGTGCGATCCCACCGAGAAGAAGCCGTTCTTCCACATCTATCCCGGCTCCGAAACGCTCACTTTCGGAATGCTCGGCTGTGATTTCCATTGCGCCTTCTGCCAAAACTGGCTCACCAGCCAAACCCTTCGCGACGACTCGGCCGGAGTTGCGCCGCAGAGGGTGACGCCGCAGGAACTGGCTGCCTATGGCAAACGCGCCGGAGCGAGGCTGGTGGCTTCATCCTACAACGAGCCGCTCATCACCAGCGAGTGGGCGGCCGCCGTGTTCACGGAGGCGGTCAAACACGGAATGCAATGCGTGTACGTGTCCAACGGCAACCTCACCCGCGAGACTCTCGAATACATCCGCCCGCACATGATCGGCTACAAGATCGATCTCAAAACCATGTCGGATAAACGCTACCGGCAGTTGGGCGGCGTTCTGCAAAACACGCTGGATGGAATCAAACTGGCAAAAGAAATGGGGCTGTGGGTGGAAGTCGTCACCCTGATCATTCCCGGATTCAACGATGGCACCGATGAATTGATGGACGCCGCCCGATACATCGCCTCGGTGTCCCCTCACATCCCATGGCACGTCACCGCGTTCCACCCCGATTACAAAATGACCGACCCCGATCCCACGAGCGCCTCCACCCTCATCCGCGCCGCCGAGATCGGGCAGGAGGCCGGGCTGAATTTTGTGTACGCCGGAAATTTGCCGGGGCACGTGGGCGACTACGAAAACACTTTTTGCCCCAACTGCCGCCGCCGACTCATCGAGCGCTACGGCTACGTGATTCTCGATTACGAGATCACCGACGAGGGCTGTTGCCCGCACTGCGGCAACCCAGTGCCCGGCATCTGGCCCAACCGCTCCAAAGTGCGCGTGGGCACATTGGGCGATTTGTTTCGCCGCGCCCCGCGCAAAGTGAGATGACGCCCAGCCGCGAACGCGCCACAACAGAGGTTCGATAAGCGCCGCCTATGACCGATGACATGAAAGACTACACCAAAGTCTTGCTCACCTACGATGTGATCCCTGAAACGCAGGAGACTTATTTTCAGTTCATGCTTGGCGAGTTGGTGCCTGCCGTGCAAAATTTGGGGCTGGGCATGGCCGAAGCATGGCATACGGCGGTAGGCGATTACCCCGACCGGCTGGTGGCCTTCGTGGGCGAATCGCGCGAGGCGGTGGATAAGGTGATCGATAGCGAGCAGTGGGAAGAGCTGGAGACTCGCCTTCAACAATACGTCACCAACTACAAGCGGAGGATCGTGCCGCTGAAGAATCGATTTCAGTTTTGATTCAGAAGTCAGCAACCAGTGGTCAGAAGAAACCGGAAGGCAGCGCTCGCCGCCTTCCGGTTTCTGACTTCTGACCTCTAACTTCTACTTCACGGCGTCACCACTTCGCCCTTTTCGTTCAGCGTCACCGAAAGCTGCGTGCCCGGCCCATACTGAAAGACGGCTTGCCAGGGGAGGTAGTGAGTTTTGATCACGTCCTCCCAAAGCACTTGCCCGTCGCGTTCAACTTTGCGCCACACAGTCGTGTCTGCGCCATCGGCCTCGAAATCCACCTTCTTGATCTCGCCTTCTTTCAGTTCGGGATTCTCTTCGTATCGGTCGGGCGGGTGGGTCACGATGTTCTTGACCTCCGGTGCGCTCACCGTCACCTTGCGCCCGTCGTCCGCCGAATAAAACTTGAACTGCAAAGTTTGGTTGGCGTAAATATACGTTTCGATCAACAGCCATGCGTTGCGATCGTTGGTGAACTGAAAATCGGCGACTGGCGAAAAGATGGTGGCGTCGAGGCCGGGCCCGAACCCGCGCTCGTAATATCCCACGCGATAAGCGTGCGAGTGCCGCTCCATAATGGGATAACCGCCGAAGAAGGCGGCGCGAAAGGCGGTGGTGCTCACTTGGCAAATGCCGCCGCCCACGCCTTTGATGGTGCGCCCGGCGTAAATGATCAACGCCTCCGAAAAGCCGGTGTCGAGGCTGATGTCGCCCAGCCATTCGTTGAACGAGAACATGCCGCCCGGCGGGATGAGGATTCCGTGAAAGGCCGCCGCCCCCACCCGAATGTTGTTCTGCCGCTCCGCGCTCGAGCCGACAAAATAGGTGAGTTGATCCGAGACGAGTCCGGTGATGCCGAGATCGGCGGCGGTGGTGTGATTGCCCACCTCCGGCGGAGTGATGATGAAAACAAGCGGGATGGTGTGCGCGCCCTGCACCGCCTGCGCGTTGATGTTCTGTAGGGTGGCGGCTACATCGAGCGTGCGCCCGTCCACCGGCTCGAATCCCGGAATCACTTCCAGCTCTCGCGTATCGTCGTTGAAGATGAAGCGGGCGTTCTTTGGCTTCACTTCCAACTGCGGGGCGAGCGTTTCGAGAAACGGCGCCAGCCGCGATGAGTCGAGCGCGACTTCGTATCGCGCGCTGTTCGCCTCTTCCACACGCTGGATGATCAGCATCGTTGCCAATTGATCCTGAGGGAAGGCCCACGGGCCGGGGTCGCCGGGGCGCGGCTCGCTAACGGTGAGCGTGAGCGGCTGGCTGAGAATGCGCTCGGCAATAGCCGCTTGCGCCGAAGCGTCAAGCACGGCGGGTTTGTGTTCGTCGATCACCAGCGTCACATCCGCGCCGCCGAGCGCGCGAATGGGCTCAGCGATCTGTTCGAGCGTCGCGGCGATATTCACCGTGTAGCCGAATTGCCCGGGAGTGACGACGACTTGTGTGCCGGTGACGGTGAGCGAGGCCTCGACCGAAGGCGTGTCCACCTCGGATGCGATGTCCCCCAGTGTCGCCGTCGCGCGCGCCGGATCGTACACCACAATGGGCGCGATGTCCGTCCCTTCATACCACGCCCAAAACTGATCCTGAAGATCGGGCCACCAATCCCCCGAACGACCATAAGCGAACGCGCGGGAGGCCGTCTCTTCGACGGCGAACGCCACGCCGAGCTGCGCGGGCGTCGTCGTCCACGAGTGATCGTGGTAGCGGAAGATGAACGCCGGAGTTTGCGGATAGGCGAACTCGCGCGAAAGTTTTTCCACTGCCTGCGCGCGGTTGAGGCCGGAGAGATCGATGCCGTGCACGGTGACGCCGGGATAGATCGAGTTGGCGTACAGAATCTGCGCGATGCCCAGCGCGATGCCCGCGCTCGACAGCGCGATGGCGGCGACGGAGGCCATGCCGGCCAGCATTCGGCCGATGAATGCGAAAGGCGGTTCCTGCGCCGGGGCGGTGATGGTTGCCATGCGTGTTCCTCAATCCAACTCACAACACGTTTCTTTGCCAGCCGCCTTCTCGAACGCTTCGCGCCCCTCCTGAAAGGAAAAGTAGGCGATGCCGAGTGCGCCGAGACTGTCAATGAAGCCGACGCGCGTGAACTGATACACGAGGCTGGCGAGCAGAAGCACGACCGACATGTAAATGCAGGCGCGGGTGCAGTGGGCGTCGGCGATGATCGGATCGGAGTTGAGGCGGCGGCCAACGTTGAGCTTGAGATAGACGAGCAGAGTCATCACGCTGATCGAGATCAGCGAAATGACGAGGCCCCAGAGGGTGGTGGTGGGGCGTGCGCCGAGCGCGGTGTTGATCACAACGGTGGCGATCAGCCCGGCGGTGAGAAGATAGAAGCTGGCTCCCGTCACGCGCAGGGCGGCGATCTCGAAACGATCGCGCGGGCCATGCGGATTGCGGCGGATGCGCAAGATCATGGCGGCGATGCCAACCGCCGAGATCACTTCGATGAAACTATCGACCCCGAAGCCGAACAGCGCCAGCGTCTCATCGCGAAAGCCGAGAAACGTGGAGGCGCTGCCTTCCACAAGATTGGCGGCGATGGTGAAGAGGCTGAGCAGGAAAGCATAAAGATACAGCCGCTTCTGATCGGCGGGTGAAAGGGCGGCGGTGGTTTGCATGAGGACTCCGGCAGAGACTATTGGCCTCCGGCCTTCTGCCACACCTTGAAAAACTCGTCGGTGTACTGCGCGGCAATGGCCGGGTCGTGAATGATCAGCACGTTTTCATTGTTGCTCTCTTCGGCGGCTTTGGTGAAGTTGTAGGAGCCGGTGACGACGATGCGCCCATCCACGACGAAGAATTTGTGGTGCATGGTGTAGCGGTTGCCGTCGAGCAGAACCGGCAGGCCGGCCTGCGCCAGCATGGTGTACGACTCGTCACTCCCGGCATCCACCTGCCGCGTTTCGTACACGCCCTGCACAGTCACTCCGGCCTGCGCCCGCTCGATGAGCGCCTCGCTGAAATCGGCGCGGGTGAAGGTGAAGGCGGCGAAGTAAATACTCTGCTGCGCGCTTTGCAGAATGGGAAGGATGTGGCCGGCCACATCGCCATCGGGAGAGAAATAGTTTTCCACCAGCGCGCCGCCGACGGTGAACTCGTGGTACGGCGCGCGTGTCGCCGACTCTGATCCGAACTCGCCTCCCTCGAACATGACGTTGAACACGGTTTGATAATTGGCCACCAGTTCGGGCGAGGCCACGCCGATGACGTTGTTGTTGTTGCGATAGGTGTCGTTCTCGGTGAAGTTCCACGATCCGGCCCACACCACCAGCCCGTCCACGATCGCAAACTTGTGGTGCATGATAGCGCTGCGCCCGTCTTCAGCGACGGGGATGCCAGAGTCGATCACTCGTTGGACTTGCTCTTCGGCTATGCTGTCGGTGTCGGTAACGAGGCGGACGACGAGCCCGCGATTGTGGGCGTCGATCAGCGCGTCGGCCATCGAGGGCAGGTTGAATTCGTAGGTGGCGGCGTCCACTGTGCGCGTGGCCGAAGCAATGCTGGAGACGATGTAATCATCAATGCTCTCTTCGGGGCGGTTCTCTCTGTCGTCTTTGTCGAGCGGGTCGGTGAAGTAGAGTCGATACCAACTTCCGTCGGAGGGAACGCTGACGGGAGTGGGCGTCGGATCCGCGAATTCGACATCGACGACTTCACACGCGGCAATGAGCGGGATGAGCAGAAGGGTGAGGGCGCGGCGAATCATTCCGCGAGTTTAGCAGGATTTGGGAGAGGAGTCGAGCGGGGTGTAGGTGGTTGGGTGGTTAGGGTATTGGAGAGGGCGATGTTGTAATGTCCAAGATTGGGAAGAGTGTGGCGGCGATGTCGGTGGCGAGTTGCGAGTCGAGGGTGAGGTCGATAATTGTTGTGAGTGTGGGCGAGGGGGCGAGGGTGGGAGGCGCGAGGGTGGTCCGGGCGGGAGTGGGGGTGGAGGTGGACGTGAGTGTGGGCGATGGCCGGGTGGTGTTAGTGGCGGTGGGCAACAGAGTCGGGGTGTCGGGTTGGAGGATGGCCTCTTGCGGCGTGGGTGTGTCGGAGGGTAATGGGATGGGCGTGTTGGAGGGCAGAGGCGTTGCCGATGGCGCGGGCGTCGGCGTCGGGTTGAAGAAGACAACATATGCGCCGATGGCGGCGGCGATCACCACCACCAGCCCGATGCCGATCATGGCGGCAATGGCCGTGCCGCCCACCAGCGCCGGAGCGATGCCGGTGGATTCTTTTTTCGATGTTCGCGTCGGCGAGGCGGCTGGCGGGGTTTGTATGGCGGTGACGGTGATGTTGTCGTGCCCGCCGCGCTGTCGCGCGAGCAGCACCAGCGCGTCCACTGCCGCCTGTGGAGTCTTGCCCTGAAAGGCGGCGAGTATCTCATGATCTTCGACGAGATCGGTCATGCCGTCGGAGGAGAGCAGAACGATGTCGCCGGGTTTGAGGGGCAGGCCCTGATTGCGCCGCGCGGCTTCGGCGCTTTCCGAATCGTCGAGGTGCAGACGGTAGTCGGGCGTGGCGTCTTGCCCGGCGCCGAGGTGTCGGCGCACCACGTGCCGGTTGGGATGCTTGCGCGCTTCTTGTTTGTTGAGGATGCCGTGCTCGATGGCCTCCTGCACCCACGTGTGATCAACGCTGATCTGCCGAATACTGCCATCGCGCAGAAGATAGATTCGGCTGTCGCCGATGAAGGCGATGTACAGCCGACGGTTGGCGATGAGCGCCGCCGAGCATGTGGTGCCCATGCCTTCCGACTCGGGGTTGTTGGCAACGTGTTTGGCGATGGTTTGGGAGATGTTGCTGAAGGCGCGCGAAAACAGATCGAGGTAGGAGCGCGAGTCGGCCTGATCGAAAAGAGTGGTGAAGGTGTCGATGGCGATCTGAGAGGCGACTTCACCCGCGCGGTGGCCGCCGATTCCGTCGGCCACCACCGCCACCGTGATTCCGCCGTTTTCACCCGCCGCGCCTTGATACGTCAATACCGCCGCGCGGTCTTCGTTGTTCTTGCCTGTTTCTCCGGCGTGGGTTTGGTGGCCGATGATGAGGTCGGACTGTGGAATGCGATTCATAATCCTCAGGGAGTTGTGGCAGGAGTGGATGTGGCCGCCAGCGGCGTGGGTGTGGGAGGCTGGGTGGCGGTGGGGGTGGATGTGTCGGTGGGCGGCGGCGGTGTGAATGTGGAAGTGAGGGTGGCGGCGGCGGTGGGGGTGGGGGCAATGAGCGCCGTTCCCGCGAACAGCCCCCATCCAACCAACGAAACGATGGAGCACAAGAATAATGCGACGGCGAGGAGGGTGGTGAGCAAAGGCCTGCGGTTGCGGCGGGCGGCAGGTTTGATCAACGGGGGCGCGGGCGGGCGAGCGACCATCGCCTCATCGAGCCGGGTGATCACTTCTTCGATTCGGGGGCGCCGACCCGGGTCTTTCTCCAGAGTCGCCATCACCAATTCATCCACTTTGGGCGAGATGGCGGCATTGATCTCGCGCGGGGTTTTGGGATGGGTTTGGAGGATGGCGCTAGTGAGTTGATCGCGCGGGAGGCCTTCGTAGGGCAAGTGGCCGGTGAGCATCCGATAAAGGAGCACGCCGAGTCCGTACACATCCACTTTGGATTGATCGCCGAAGTGTTCGGGGGCCACTTCGCCGCGCATGACGCGGATTCGTTCGGGAGCCATGAAGGGGATGGACCCGGCTGGCGGCCCGATCTTGCGCATTTTGTTGGCGATGCCGAAATCGATAAGCACCGGCTGGAGATGGCGGAGCGCGACATTGCCGGTGTTCAACGGGTAGCGGAAGAGCACGTTGTCGGGCTTCACGTCGAGGTGCGCCATGCCTTTGAGGTGGATGTGATCGAGGGCGAGGCAGACCTGATAAGCGATCTCCATCGCTTCGGCCAGCGGCAAAGCCTCTACGGTTTTCAAGCGGCTTTCGAGCGAGCCGCCGCTGAGGTATTCCATGGCGCAGAACCACGGCATCCCGTCGAGTTCGGTGGCGCGGGCGGCGTAGGGGTTGCGCGGCAATCCGCGCGGGATGGGGAAGAGGCGGACGATGTTGGGATGGCGCAAGCGCTTGAGGGTTTCCACCTCGTTGTTCAGCGCCTCGAAATAAAACGCCTGCTCCGACGAGGCGCTGTCGGGCGTGCCCACGCGGGCGATCTTCAACGCCACGCGTTCGGGCAGCGACTCCACATTGCTTGCGCCGGTAACGGCGGCGTGCTCACCCACCGAGGCAATATACACGCGAGCCATGCCGCCGTGCCCGGCAGGCATGGCTTCGATGATGGTGAAGGGGCCGATGGTGGCGCCGATGGTGGGTTCGGGCATTGAGGGGGAATCGGCGGAGGCTGTTTACGAGTCGGGGTCGCTGTCGAATCGCGGCGTGAAGGCTTCGGTGTGGAATTCGGCGTCGTTATCTTTGTCTCGATTCTTCACCTGCGAATGGACGCCCTGCTCCGTTTTTTCTTGCGCTGTTCTTATCATCGCCGCATCGAATGGCTCGGTGGAATAGGCGGGAGCAGTTTGCGCCGAAGCCGCCGGCGTTGGGGCGGGAATCGGACTCGGCGGGGGCGATGTTTTCGTTCTCAGGCTGAAGCGCAGCTGCACGCGGCCCAAATTGATCACATCGCCGTGCCGCAGCTGCTGGCCCGAGAGCGACACTTGATGATAGTTGACCCACGTGCCGGAGGTGGAGCCTTCGTCGGGGATGAAGAAGACGCCGTCGGCCTCTTCGGTGATGCGGGCATGAAGGCGCGACACGGACTTGTCGTTGAAGGCGATCTGCGCCAGCGTTTCATCGCGGCCCAAGCGCAGGTTGTCGCTGATGAGTTCGATGGCCGGGTGCGGGCCGGGCACGGTGTCGTCGATCCGATCGAGGTAGGCTTTGCCGGGCCGGTTCTTTGCCGCGCCATGATGCGGCGTGGGAATGAAGGGCTCGGTCATTTCTTTCACTCGCCCGCTGGCCTCGCGCACAATGTTGGTGATGATGGTGGGGCGGCGCAAAAAGAGAACGACGACGGCCACCACCAAAGCCAGCACGGCCACTCCGGCGATCACGGCCACGCTCACGCCCAACACCACCGGCCCGGCGGTGGCGATGAGCGGCGGGGGCACGTCCACGGTGACCAGCACGTTGGCGATTTCACTCCGGCCCTCGAGCCCGAGTTCGTCGATCACCAGCGCTTGCATTCCGTGTGCCGCCGTTTCACTGTAACCGCTGAGATCCCAGTGGAGGGTGTCGAACGGGCCAGCGGTGATCTCGTCGGCGATGGTGTTATCCACGATGAGCTGCAGTTTGGCGATGTTGCGCGGGTAGCCGTCGGGGGATTCGATTGCCACCGAGATCACTTGCTCTCGCGGCTCGATGGAGGCCGGGTTCGCGCCGCGCTCGTCGGTGGCGCGAACAATTTCCACCGGCGCATTGGTGACAGTGATGAGCGGCGGTTGGATGGCGAGCGAAAAACTTTCGGCGCCGGAAAGCAGGGAGAGGCCGCGAATGTTCGCCAGCAGCTGCAGGGTGTGCTGGCCGCTCTGCCTCACCCCCGAACGATACACGAGCCGATACTGCGCGCGCTGAGTAATGATCGCGCCCCACAACGCATTCGTGGAGGCGGGCTCCTCGAAATACACGAATGCGCCGCCGGTGAGCGACGACAGGGCTTTCACGTTTTCGGCGATGGGTTGGCTCACGCTGGCCGCCGGGCCGATCAACACGGTGTGCACGACGATATTTCCGGCCACAGCGCGCTGGGCTAGCGCCGACACTTGGGCATCGGCAGAGGCGTCGATGCCCGAGGTGAAGATGATCACTTCGCGCCTCATGCCCGGCTGCGCGGTGGAGGCCGACACCGAATCCAACGCCTGAGCGATGAGGCCGAACAACCCCGTGTCTTCGAGGAAGTCGCTTTGATAGGCGATGAGCGCGTTTCGTATTTCGCCGCCGATGGACGAGTTCTGCGCCACAATGCCTTCGGGGGCAAAGATGTTCACCGTGTCCACCACATCTTTCATGTAGGCGTTGCCCGACTCGCCCTCGCCCACAGCAAAGTTGATGATGGATGTTTTGACGTGATCGAGCCGGGTGAAGGTGTCGGCGTCCCGTTTAGAAAACGCGGAGGAGGAGTCGATGACGAAGGCCAATTGCAACCCCACGTCCTCTTCGCGGATTTCTTCGATGTTCACGTCCTCGCCGTTCTCGAGCAGGGCGAAATCGGATTTGCCGAGCCCGGGGATTCGCAGGCCGGTGGTGGTGTCGGATATGGAGACGGTGGCCGTGATCTCTGGAAAGGCCGAGGGGTTGATGGCGGTGATGATGGCCGAGTATGACGATTGGGCCGCCGCGTGCCGGGGCGCCGTCATCGGGGCGAGGGTTGCTATCCCCGCCGCCAGCGCCAACAGTGTGCGCAGAGGGCGGCGACTCATATGACGCTCACTCGCTTGGGATCGTGAAACCTGAAAGCGATGCCGCCGAGATGAATCTGATCGCCGTCGCCGAGCACAACGGCTTCTTTGCTTTCGAGCCGCCGCCCGTTGAGCCACGTGCCGTTGAAACTGCCCATGTCCATGAGGCGATAGACGCCGTCTTCGGGGATGAAGATGCGGCAGTGGAAACGCGAGACGGTTTTGGCTTTATCGAGCGCGAGTTGGCGCACGTCCACATCGGGCACCCAAGTGTCGTCGGTGGGGGCCGAGCGGCCAATGACCACCTCGCGGCGCGTGAGCGGAATTTTGTCGCCGCGATCCGATAAGAGGAAGCAACCGCGATCGGTGATCTGGCTGGTGGTGTGGTGAGAGGCGGCCGCGCCGGAGTCGCCGCGCACGCCCAGCGTGTCCCACGGAAGGGAGAGGTTGATGCTCGGGTCGATGAGGCGGTTGATGTCATCGATGAGCATTTGCGGCGACGGCGCGGCGCAGATTGGGATCCGTGCCTTTGTAAACCGCCGACTGTAAACCGCCGACATGCCTCCCTGCCCGAGCAGGGTTTCTATTTTGTGCCGTCCGCCGATAGTCTGTCCGATCCAACTGGGTGGGGGCATTGTGCTCTCCGAATGCTTTGCGTGTGAGTGCCCGAAATATAGCCTGAAAGCGCCGAATCGCCAAACGCTACGCGCGGGCGGCCAAGCGGCCATCGATGAAGGCGGCCACCTCGCGCAGTGTCTTCAAGTTCTGCGCCGCCTCGTCGGAAAGAGAGACGGGCGGAAAGGTTTGCTCGATGTCGAGAATGACGGCCATGATGTCGAACGAGTCCAATCCGAGATCGTCGGCGAGGGATTGATCGAGCGGCACACTGGCCGGGTCGATCTTCAATTTCTCGGCGACGATGGATTGCAGTTTGAGTTCCGTCGGAGTCATTCGCCCTCCGGGAAATGGGCAAAGGCCTCGATGCTCTCATCGGCAATCGGCTTGCCGCCGCGATAGAGCGGCGACGGATTGAAGCCCAGCGATCGCGCCAGATCGAGAATCACCCCCATCCGTTCGAGAGTGATTCGCCCTTGCCCTTGAGAATAGCTTTCGTATCGCCCGGCCATCGCCAGCGCAATCGTCTCGGCGAAACACCCATAGAGAATGCTGGGCGAGGGGAGCAGCGTGTAATGAGTAATGTCGAGCGTGAACGGCGCGTGCGCCAGCCCTCCAGCAAAGATCAGCACGTCGGGGCGCGGCTTGGGCGCGTGGGCGATGGTGTGCGGGTAGCCGATGTCGCACACCATCGCGCCGGGACTCAATTCGGTTTCGGCGAGGAGCGGTTGCGCCGCGCTGGTGGCGGCAATGATCAACGAGGCTTGATGAGCCACAGCCGGATCGGTTGAAGTGTGAACGTCGCCGGGAAAGTTGTGGCGTATTTTAATCTCGTCGCGCAGGCCGATCAACTTGGCTTTGTTGCGAGCGATCACGATCAGCGAGCCGACTCGCTCGGCGGCCAGCGCCAGCGCGCACGCCCGGCCAATATCGCCGGTGGCTCCGAGCACGGCCACCGTTTGCCCAGCCAATGGCCGTTGCAGTTTGGCAAACAATGTTTTGATCTGCTCGACGGCCAATGCGGCAGTGAGCGAATTGCCCGAAGTGACGGCGAGGCCGAACTCGTGCGGCAGTCGTTCGCCCTGCGCCCCGCCCACGCGGGGGACTCGGCCAACGCCGCCGCGAGCGAATCGTACACGGAGACGGCCTCCCCGCCCATGTCGGCAGCGCAGTCAGGGTCGGCGTTGCAGGCTTCGAGGGTCATCACCAACACATCGTTGAAGGCCTGCGTTTGTTCGCGGAGGTAATCGGGGCCGGAGAGGGTGAGGTCAACCGTGCCGTCGAGGATGAGCGCGGCGAGATGATCGGGGTGAGCGGCGGCGTAGGCTTGCGAGAATTGCGTGCCGTAACTTTCGCCGTAGAGCCACAATTTGTCGTCGCCTATGAATTGCCGGAAGGTTTCGAGGTCTTCGATAGCTTGGCGGGTGCCGAGGTGATCGAGGTAGTTGGGTGGTTGGGTGGTTCCCACTCCGCTTTCGCTACGGGGCGCTGTCGCGAGGTGGTTGAATTGTTCGGCGCAGTTGCGGGCGAGGGTTTGGGCGGCGTCGAGGAGGGCGGTTTCGCCTTCGAGGGTGAGGGGGCGGGCGTCGGTGTCGTAAAACTCGGCGATGGACCCGGGGCACTGAAGGCCGCCCGACAGGCCCACGCCGCGCTGATCGAAGAAGACGAGGTCGAAGTGTTCGGGGATGGAGGGGTCGAAGCCGTCGGTGTACGAATCGGCGGCGGCGATGCCCGATGTGCCCGGCCCGCCGGTGGCGGTGACGAAGAATCCTTTGCGCTCACCGCTGGCGCGCAAAAGGGCGAAGGTGACGGGGATGAGCGGAGAGTTGGAGTTGAAGTGGTCGAGAGGAGCGTCGAGGGTAACGCAGGTGAAGCGGGAGTTTGGGCAGAGATTGGGTGGTTGGGTGGCTGGGTGGTTGGGTGGCTGGGTGGTTGGGTGGCTGGGAGGGCGAGGTGGTGGTGCAGGCGGTGACGGCGAGGGAAGCGAGGGTGAAGATCAAGGATTTTTGCAGAGTCATGAAGGAAATATATCGATCCTCCAAGCGCAATTCTGCGGAGTTTTTTCCATAGAACATGCGGGCTTGAGAAAACGCCGAGAATCTGCCCCCGCTAGCGCGTTCGCAAAAACGGGTGTATATTTCAGCCTACTTTTAACGGTACCACCTTTCAACAATCAACAAAAAGGAGCGAAACAATGGCTAAAGGAATGACCAAATCTGATTTCGTGGCGGCAGTCGCCGAGAAAGCGCAGGTTTCCAAGAAGGAAGTGACAGCAGTTCTCGACGCGCTGATGGATGTGGCCGTCGGCGAATTGAAGAATGGCAACGAAGTGACTCTGCCCGGAATGGCGAAACTGAAGGCCGTCCACAAACCTCCCGTGCCCGAACGGGAGGGACTGGACCCCTTCACCAAACAGCCCAAGATTTTCAAGGCCAAACCGGCCAGCACTGCGGTGAAGATGCGCCCGGTGAAGGCGCTCAAAGACGCGGTGATGTAATTTCTGCGGATAATCAACAACGCCCCGGCCACGGGGCGTTGTGCTTTAACCCGCGTTCGCTCCCCGTTCTCCGTGTGGTCCGTGAAATCGGCGGCTCCTTTCGGCCTCAAGTTCGATTTCAGATCAACTCCGCAACGGCGATCCACTCGCCGGGCTGCGAGTCAACAGTCAACCCGCGCCGAACGGCCCCGGCTTCGGCCAGATCGGCAACGGCCTTTTCCGCATCGGCAGGCTTCCAGCCGAAAAGCCTCGTCACATCGCGCAACTGCTCCGCGCCCACCGAGCGGAAATACAACTCAGCCAGTTTGTGCCGCGCCCCGCGATGGGAGATCGGGCGGGCGGCTTCGGCCAACTTTGGGAAGTGATTGGTCACGAGATCGTAAACGAAAGCATATTTCCACGCTCCGGCTTTCGCCACGCCCACCGGAAGAATCTTGAAATCGGCTTGCAGTTCTTCGATGGCTTTGTTGAACCGCGCTTCGTTGAGGCGGGCGTCTTTTCGCAAGGACACCGAATCCGTCGCGCCTTTGCGGAGCAACACTTCGTACACTGCTTTGGCTTCATGAGTGAGCAAACCCTGCTCGTGCAGAATCAAATAATCGTTCGCCGGGTCGCCATAATTTTCGCTGAGGGCGTAGAAGTACGGGGTCACATCGAGCGCGATCATCGTCGCCTTCTTGCGCAGAACTTTGGCGTAATACCACACGCGCTCACTCAACGCCGAATCTTTCCAACCCCACGTCACGTGGCCGGGGTCGTCGTGCGCGTCGGCAACCGGGCGGTCTCCGGCGACGGCGGCCCACAGGCTGGGAAGGGTGATGCCGCTGATCGGCCAAAAGTAAACGAACCCGCGCTCGCTCACGAAGTCAACCGCCTGCGCTTTGGTTTTGATCGGCTTCGCGAGGCGGAAAGTCTTTTTGCGATATGACTGAATGCGCTTGAGGGTGAGAGGCCGGGCGCTCACCGTTCGACAAACTCCGCCGCCAACCCCAACTCGGCCATCGCCTCGCGCAGTCTCTCCCAATCTTTCACTTCCACCGCCCGGTCGCCGATGGCTTCGCCAACCCATCGCCGGGTTCTCGGCGAGCGCATCAATTTCTCCAGCAGTTCGGCGTCCTTCAACTTCAGCACGGTCATGTTTGCGGCGCGGGCTTCGATGCCGCGCTGGCCCCAGCGCTCGATCATTTCGAGGATGTGCGGCGGGGCGATCTCGCAGGCGCGGCGCAAAAACGAGATGATGTGTTTGGCGGTGATGCCCTGCGCGGCGGCGGTTTGCAGTGAGTTGCCGGTGAGGCGGTAGTCGAAGCTTGAGTTGAGAGTTTGAGTTGGAGTTGGGGGAAGCCATTCGCCGATGCGGGCGGCTTGAAAACGATCGAAGCGGTTGACGCTGCGCGAGACGATCATCGTGCCATTGTGTTTCAGGATAATGGGTTGCGGCGTCTCGGCGATTTGCCACGCGGAGCGGGTGTTGGCGGCGAAAGCCGGGAAGTGAGGCGTGAGTCGGAAGGCATCGGGCCGCGCGTCGGCGAGGCCGAGCCAGTGCAGTGGGCCGCTGAGGATGAAACGAATCAACGCGCCGTCAACCCGATCCCAATGCTCGAAGCCGCGCAAGTAGTCGCCGCTGTCGGCGTCGCGGATATACCATGAGTCGTAGTCTCCGGCGGGGCGCTGAAAATCGGGATGATGCTCGCGGACAAAGGCGACCAGCGAATCGAGTGAGCGCCATTCGCCGGGCGGCAGGTCGGCGCACAAGCGGATGATGAAGTTGCGCGCGGCGATGGGGTCGTTGCGCCACGCGCCGGGTTCGGGGCGCAGTGCCGGAACGTGAAGAAGATCGTTCCACGTTTGCGAGTTGCGCCATGCTTCGGCCAGAGCGCGCAACTGCTCGGCGCGAGCGGATTGCAGAAATGGTTTGACTCGTTCGGGATTCAGTTTGTGATCGGGCGCGATCCATCCGAGATCGGTGAGGAGCGCGGAGAGGAGATTGAACGCCGGGAGGCGGAGGTGCGGCGCGGCCGTTTCGCGCGCGGGGAGCCGCCCCTGCATTTGAGTGGCGGCCAACACCGTGACGGCGTCATCGACGATGAGGGAGGTGGCCGCGATTGCGTCGGCAGAGTCGGAGTCCACGGGGGCAATGGCTTGGGAGGGATGAACGGTAGTGGGCGGAGTCATGTCCGGCAACAGCGGGAGCAGATCGGAGGGGATGTAGAAATACTCTTGCGGCCCCGTTTCGGAGTCCATAAAGGTGCGGCCGATGAGGCCGTTGAAGTAGAGGGCTTCGGCGGCGGTGGCGGGGGCGTTCCACGGTTGTTCGCGAGCCAGTGCGCCGGGCCCGAGCGGGCGCACGTCGCCGAAGCGGCGGGCAAAGGCGGCGACGGGGTGGCGGCCTTCGGAAGCGATGAGTGTTGCGAGGGCGGAGCGGCTGAGGAGTTGGTGATTGGTAATGGGCAATTGGTAAATTCGGTCGAGGAGGAGTTCGAGGGCGTCGGGCTGTTTGAGGGCGGCGGCCAGTTCGGCGGCGGCGGCGCGGGGGTTGGCGGCGGCCAGTTCGCGCCCGGCTTGCGCGGCGATGGCGCGGAGGAGGGTGAGGTCGTGATCGAGGAGCGTTTGCTCGAGGGAGGGCATGCTTGAAGGATGAACGATGAATGATGAAGAATGGATTGCTATCATCGTTCATCGCTCCGCGTTCATCGTTCGCTTATGTGAGCAGTTGTATTGCTCCCGCCATGATCTCAACTTCGACGACGCGCGTGTTCACTTCGTAGGGCGACCATAGTTCGCCGTCGGTGTGGATGGGCAGGGCGCGGTCGGCTTCGAGGCGCAGTTTGCGGAAGGCGCTGATGGTGACTCGTTTGTCGGAGCCGTGCGTGCCGTTCATCACTTTGGGCAGGAGTCCGAGAATGGCGATGCGCCCCATGTGGCCGACGATGACGTAATCGAAGTGGCCGTCGCCCACTTGGGCATCGGGCGTGGTGAGGAATCCGCCGCCCTCGCGGGGGCCGTTGCCCAGCGTGAGCATGAGCACGTTGCGTTCAACCACCGGCTGATCATCGATCCATAATTTCATCTGCGCGGATTCGTAATCTTGAAAGATGGTGCGCAGGACGGCGGTGAGATACATGGGGAAGCCATAGAGGCCGGTGATCTTGCGGCTCATGATATTGATCTTGCCGTCGAAGCCGATGCCCACGCTGTTGTCCCAATACTCGGTGCGGTTGTTGTTGTCGTGCAGGACTCCAATATCCACTGGCTTGGTTGCGCCGGTGAAGGCTCGCTTCATTGCTTCGGCGGGATCCATGGGCACGCCCGCGCCGAAGGCAAAATCGTTGCCGGAGCCGATGGGCACGACGGCGAGTTTGGGCCGATGCGGCGCCGCCACGCGCATGAGGCCGTTCACCACTTCGTGCACCGTGCCGTCGCCGCCCAAGGCCACCACCGTGTCGTATCCATCCAGCCCGGCTCTGGCCGCGAGTTCTGTCGCGTGCGTCGGGTATTCACTGCCCACCCAATCAGCGCCGCCGTATTCATCCACAATGGCGCGCAGGTCGGAGGCCTTTTGGCCGGATCGGCCTCGGTCGGACATCGGATTGAAGATGAGTTTAATTTTGCGCATCGCTAATTTTCCCAGCCGCTTTCTTCGACAGCCATAAAAATATCGGTGGCCGACACCATGCCGATAAGCCGCCCGAAGTCGTCGGCCACCGGCAAGTGATGCACTTTCAATTCGCCCATGCGTTGCGAGCATTGTTTGATCGTCCAATCGGGGCGCGCAGTAATGATCGGCGAACTCATCAGTTCTCGGCATTTCACGCCGCGCGGGTCGCGGTCGAGCGCGGCGATTTTATCGCGCACGTCAGTGCTGGTGATGATGCCATACGGCTCGCCCGCTTTGGGCGGGGCGACGATGACGCTGTGAATGTTATGCCGCCGCATGATGGTGAGCGCGTGCGCTGCCGTGTCTTCTTGCTCGACAACGATCACCGGGCTGGACATGATGTCTTTGACGAGATAGGGCATGGCGCTTCTCCAAACCGTATTCGGGCGGGCCGTGAAAGTGCGCTGATTATAGACTCGATTGTGAATAGCGGATAGCGAATGGCAGGCGGCAGATAGCGAATGGCAGATAGCGAATAGCCATCAGCCATTCGCCATTTGCTACTTGCTACTTGCCACTTGCCACTTGCTACTTGCTACTTGCTATTCATCATTCCGCATTCATCCTTCATCGCTCATCGTTCCCAAGTTGCCTTCCCGTATCGTTGTGCTATACTCCGTGCCGTGAACAAAACTTCTATTTTTGCCGAGTGGCGGGGGCGATTGAATGCGCTGGGTTTCGGCGATTTCTTCGCCGAACTCTTCCGGCCCGGATCGCCGCTGGCCTTTCTCACCGCGCAGGGCCTGCGCGTGGCCCAACCCACGCTCGGCGCATTCGCCGACGACTCCGGGCTGGCCGCCATTGCCGCGCTGGCCGACCGGCTCGAAAGGGCAGAGACGGAGTCCCGTTCATGACCATCGCTTCCCTTTTGGGTTTGGGCCTCGCGGGGATGATGGCCGTGCTTATCATCGGCGTCGGGCTGTGGGCGCGAAACCCGGAGCGGAGCAAAATGCTGGGCCTGCGCCCGGTGGATGCCTTCAACGATTTGCCTCAAAAGGCTGGCGAGTCGATAGAGGGCGGCACGCGCATTCATGTGTCGTTGGGCGCGGGCGCGGTGGGCACGGAGACGACCACCGGCGCATTGGCCGGGATCACTGTGCTGGAATCCATCGCCGATGCGGCCACCATTTCCGATAAACCCCCAGTGGTGACGGCAGGCGATGGCGCGGCGGCGATGCTGGCGCAAGAAACTCTGCGCCGCGCTTACGAGCGCCAGAACGCCGCCGAACGCTACGATCATCTTTCGGGCCGCATGGCCGGGCCCACGCCGCTTTCGTTCACCGTCGGCGCGATGACGACGCTGAAAGACGAAAACGTGTCCACCAGTTTGCTCATTGGAAGTTTCGGCAACGAAGTGGCGCTGATGGCCGATGCCGGATGGGGCGAGAACGCGCACCAAATCATCGGCACCGACAACGCGCAAGCGCAGGCGGCGGCTTACGTCACTGCCGATGAGACTTTGCTTGGGGAGGACGTGTACGCCAGCGGCGCGTATCTTCTCGGCGGCAAACCGTTCCACCGCGCCAGCTTGCACGCGCAGGATGTGGCGCGATTGCTGATCATCGCCGCGCTCTTCATCGGGGCGCTGTTGAAATTGGTGGGGATCATTTGATGAAACTGCGCCTCTCGCTCGCCGTTCCGGTGGCGGTGGTATCGGGGGTCGTCACCCTGCTCGCCTTCTTCATTCGCGTCGAACCGCTGACGACCGTCTTTCCCGTGCTTCTGCAATGGGCGGCGACTCTGGCGGCCATTGCCCTTTTGGCCGGCATCGTCAATCTCATGTCGGTGCACATTCGCAAAGTGAGCGCCTTCAGCGCCGGATGGGCGTACAGCGCCGTGCTGGTCATCGCCTTTGTGTTTGTGATCTTCATGTGGCTGCTCGGTTACGCTGCCGCGTTTGCGCCCGACGAACCCACCCGCGCCGACGTGATCAAACTGAGCCAAGAGTCTCTTAACGTCGCTTTTCAATTTGTGCAAACGCCGGTCGAGGCCTCGCTCTCGGCGCTGCTCGTCGTCGTGATGGTGTTGGCCGGAGCACGCCTCATCCGCGCCCGGCGCCACTGGTCGGCGGTGCTGTTCATTCTCGTGTCACTTTTCCTCCTCGTCAGCCTCGCGCCGCTCGGCCCGCTCTCTTTCGCGCAGGGCCTGCGCGATCTGCTCATTCAGCCGCTGGCAATGGGCGCGGCGCGCGGCATTCTGTTGGGCATCGCTCTCGGCGCAGTCGCCACCGGCTTGCGGGTCATCATCGGAGTCGATCACCCTTACGGAGATTAACGTGGCCGATCTCCGATGCCCGATGTGCAGTAAACTGAATCCCGACACGCTCGACGTGTGTCAGTTCTGCGGCGCGCGCCTCCGGCCCCTCGTTCTGCCTCCCACCAGCGCCCTCGACCTGCCTTCCGATTGGAAGAAACCCGCACCCCCTCCTGCGCCCGCCCCCGAACCGGAACCGAAACCCGCCGCCGGAAAAGAGGCCGACGACTGGCTCGGCTCTCTGCGCAGTGGGACATCGTCATTCGAATCGACTCCCGAAGAACCCGCCGCCGACTCCGGCGCGGCCCCCTCGGTGGATGACTGGCTGGCGAAACTGCGCGCACAGGATGAAACGCAAGAGGCGGAAGAAGAAGCCCCTCAGCCCGCAACCGAAGAACCCGCCCCCGCCCAAAGCCCCGAAGGCGGCGATTGGCTCGGCTCTCTGCGCGCCTCCTCTGCCGAACCCGATTGGCTCTCCTCCCCAGTGGAATCCGAATCGCAAAACGGAGAAGATGTCAACTGGTTGCAATCATTCGGCCCCACCGATGAAACACTCATCGGGGCGGTTCGCGCGCCGACTCAACCCGAACCACCCGCCGCCGATTCCGAACTGCCCGAATGGTTGCGGCCTCCGAGTTCCACTGACGAAACGCTCGTCGGCGCGGTTGGCGAACCGCCCGCCGCCGAAGAGCCTCCACTGCCCAGCTGGCTCGAAAGCCCGGTCATCAAAAAAGCAACCGGTCCCTTCGATAAAAAGATTCCCACCCCCATCGAAGCGCCTGTTGAACCGCCCCCGCCCGCTGAGCCTCAACCGAAAGCCGTGTTGGGCATGACCGATTGGCTGGCCTCAGCCGAATCGCAAGCCACCCCCGAGTCGCTCGATTGGCTGACCTCTCCCCCGCCGGACGAAGGGCAGAAGCCGGTCGTCGGCGCCACCGACTGGCTGCAATCGCCAGAATCAGAATCACTGCCGCGCGCCGAACTCCCCGAATGGCTGAAGCCTCCTCCATCCGAAGAGGGGCAGAAGCCCGTTGTCGGCGTAACCAGTTGGCTCGCCTCCACCGAGTCCGCGCCCCCTCCGCCCGCGCCCCCCGACGCTGAAGGCAAAGCAGTCATCGGCACCACCGATTGGCTCGCCTCATTCCAACCCGATTCATCAACGCCGCCCGCCAAAAAAACCGGCGCCACTGGCTGGCTCAGCTCACAGCCGCCCGTTTCCACTGGAAGCACCGGGACATTGAAGCCGAGCGGCAAATCAGTCCTCGGCGCCGCCGACTGGCTCAACTCGCTGGCCGCTTCTGAACCCGCCCCCGATGCGCCGCCCGCGTTCGATGCGCAAGATTTCGATCAGGCCATGAAATCGGGCGAGCCCGATTGGGTGATCGGCAACGACGAAGACCTGCCCGATTGGATGAAGCAGAGCCCGCCGCCCGCCGAGCCGACGCCGCCCGAAACCCCATCGGCCTCACCATCCGCGCGCGCCGTCGTCGGCACCACCGACTGGCTCAAAAACTTCGGCAAAGTGAGCGACGAGCCCACGCCCGCTTTCGACATGGCGGCTGTCACCGGCGAATTGCGGGAAACAGATTCTTCCGATCTCGATTGGCTGGCCTCTCTCGACAAACCCATCGAAGCCGCCGCCCCCACGCGCCCACCCATCGGCCCCTTGCCCCAACCCACTGCGGCAGAGACAGGGCCACTGCCTCCCGGCGGCGAAGGAATCGAAAACGCCGACCTGCCGCCGTGGCTGGCGGCCATGCGCCCCACCGGGCTCGACATCACCGGCGCCGCGCCATTGCCCGAAGCGCCTGCCATCGCCAGCGCCGACTTGCCCGATTGGGTGAAGCCTCCGAGCGGGGTGAGCACGGCTACAAGCATCAGCCCCGATGAGACGTTGCCCGGCGCCCCGTCCTTCCCCTCTGCGCCATCTGCTCCGCTTCCATCGGCAGCGGCTTTCACCGAAGCGCCCGCCGGAGAAGACATCACCCAAGCCGTTGTCCCCTTGTGGCTGCGGCAAATGCGCCCGCCCGATTCACAAGCGGCCATTCTCGCGCTCGAACCGGAGCGCGAAGAAACCGCCGGACCCCTGGCCGGAATGCGCGGCATCCTCCCCGCCGAGTCGGTCATTGCTGTGGCCGGCAAACCGGGGAGCGCCGTAGCCCAATTCCTCATCTCCGATGCGCAAGAGCGCCGCGCCGAAATGTTGCGCGCCATCATTCAAGAGGAAACCGCCGAACCGGCAGAGATACGCCCGCGCAAACGCGCCCGCATCCATTATTCGTTTGGGCGATTGATCGTCGCCCTCATGTTGATCGCTGTGGCCATCCTTCCGCTTCTGCCGCCGGTTGCCGCCTATTTGCCCATTGGCCTGTTTCCGTTTCCCGAACTTTCTTCGGGTGGGAGGCCGTTATTCCAAACCATCGAAGCCTTGCCATCCGATCAACCGCCTCTCGCGTTGATAGCCTTTGAATATGAGCCGGCATACACCGGCGAATTGAATCCCATCATCGAATCGGTGCTGGCGCATCTCATGAAACGCGGCGCGCGCATCGCCGCCGTGAGCACGTATCCCACCGGCGCATTGATCGCGCAGAACGTGATGGATCGAGTGGCGGCCGAATCCGGAGTCGCCGAAGGCTATGGCAAGAGTTACATCAATCTCGGCTACATTCCCGGCGGCGCCACCGGCCTTCAGCACTTCGCCACTGCGCCCACTGCAACCATCCTTCGCGACTTCAGCGGCGGCGAGAAGCCTTTCGAGCGGGAGGCGCTGACCGGCTTCACCGGCCTCGAAAACTTCGACCTCATCATCGTCGTCTCGGCTTCGCACGACGATGCGCAGAGATGGATCGGGCAAGTGAAGCGCGAAGGCCAACCCATGTCGGCCATCACCAGCGCCGCCGCCGAGCCGCTCGTCGCGCCGTTCACTGGCGGCGACACGCCGCCCATCACCGGGCTGGTGTCCGGGCTGGCGGGCGCAATCGGTTACGACCGCGCCACTGGCCGCGCATCCGAATCGGCGGCGCAAGCGGCCATCCGCTGGAATAGTTTTGCCATCAGCCTGCACGCGAGCGCGGCCATTCTCGTGGGCGGCGCATTGCTCAGTGTGTTTGCGCTCATCGGCCAGCGGCGCACGGCGGCACAACCCGCCGCGCCGTTGGCCTCGCCCGCGCCGGTTTCGCCCACCGTGCGGCGCAGAGCGACGAAAACGGGGGCGGCGAAAATTGCCCGGCCCAAAGCGCGAAAGAAATGATCGATCAACTCGCTCCACTCCTTCCCAGTTTGCTGGCGGCCAGTCTCACGATGATGGTGTTCAGTTACCTCATTGGCGATAACCCGCTCTATCGGATCGCCGTGCATTTGTTTGTGGGCGTGGCCACGGCGTACGCCACAACGGTCGCCGTGCAATCGGTGATCGCGCCCCGATCCCTTGCGGTGATGGATGCCGTCTCTGGCCTGCTCGCCGGAGATTGGCAACCGTTCACCCTTCAACTCATTCCGTGGGTGTTGGGGGTTTTTATTTTTCTGCGAGTCTTCCCGCGCCTCGCGCCCATGGGCAACTTTGCGTTGGCGTTCATGGTGGGCGTGGGCGCGGCGCTCACGGTGGGCGGCGCAATCACTGGCACAATTTTTTCGCAAGTGCAGGCTTCGTGGTCTCCGCCCGAGTCCGGTTTCTTCGGATTGCTCAAACTGCTCATCGCGCTGGCGGCCTCGGCGGCGGTGCTCCTCTATTTCTTCTTCACCGGCCAGTCCAAGCCCGATGGGCGCGGCGAGCGTTTCCGCTTAATGCTGCCAGCGGCGTGGGCCGGGCAAGGGGCAATGATGGTGGCGTTGGCCGCGTTCTACACCGGCGCGGTGGCCGCCTCCTTCGCGCTGTTCATCGAACGGATCCAATTTCTGATCGCGACGACTCAAGCCTTGCTCAAGGCTGCCGGCTTCGGAACTTGAGGCGCGACTTTCCCCAATGACCTCCGCCGCTCCCACCGACTCAATCCTCGCCGCCGACATCGGAAGCGTAACCACTCGCGCCGCGCTGTTGGACATTGTGAGCGGCCAGTTCCGATTTGTGGCCGCGGGCGAAGCGCGAAGCACCGCCGAGCCGCCATTCAGTTACATGGGCGAAGGCGTGCGGCAAGCGTTGGATCATTTGCATATCATCACTGCGCGGCCATTCATGGATGAGGGGGATCGCCTGCTCATGCCCACTCGCGCCGACGGCGCGGGCGTGGATGCCTTTGCCGTTTCGGCCAGCGTGGGCAAACCCCTGCGCGTTGCGCTGGTGGGCCTCATGCCCAACATTTCGCTGGCCAGCGCCGAACGCATTGCCATGTCGGGCCAAGCCACCATCGTGGATCGATTGGGGTTGGGCGACCGGCGGCGGCGCGAAAAGCAGATCGACGATCTGATCAACGCCAAGCCCGAAGTGGTGATCATTTCCGGCGGCACCGATCACGGCTCGCAGGGCGCGGTGCTCAAACTGGCCGACACCGTAGCCATCGCCACCCGGCTGATGCGCGAAGCCGCGCGCCCCGACATTCTGTTTGTGGGCAACGCCGTACTGCATGATCGGGTGCGCGATATGTTTGCGGGGGTATGCGATGTGGTTGTGGCCGAAAACTTGCGCCCCTCGCTCAACGACGAAACGATTGCTTCGGCGCGCAGGCAGCTCGCGCGATTGTATGAGCGGGTGCGATTGAGAGCCATGCCCGGCTACGGCGAACTGGCGCAGTGGAGCGGCAACGGAGTCGCGCCCAATGCTTCGGCGTTCGGCAACCTCGTGCGCTACTTGAGCCGGGCGATGGAGGGCGGCAAAGGCGTGCTCGCAGTGGATGTGGGATCGGCCACCACCACATTGGCCGCCGCCATCGGCGGCGACGGGTCGGTAACCGTGCGCGCCGATCTGGGCGTGGGGCACAGCGCGGCGCACCTCGCCAACGCCATCGATCGCATTGCCCGTTGGATGCCCGAAGCCACTCTCGACGACGACCTCCGCGATTATCTTTCCAACAAGACTCTGTATCCGGCCACTGTGCCGCAGGAATTGCGCGAGCTGCAGATCGAACACGCCCTCGCCCGCCAATGTTTGCAAGGCGTGGCGCAGTCGGCGGTGTGGCCGGCGAAACTCAAAGGCTATCCGGGCCTCACGCCTGCGTTCGACACGATCATCGGCAGCGGCGCGGTGCTGGCTCGCGCGCCCAAGCCCGGGCAGGCCGCGCTCATGCTGCTCGACAGTCTTCAACCAACGGGCGTCACGACTCTGCTGTTGGATTGGCAGTGTCTCATGCCCGCGCTCGGCGCCGCCGCCGCCATGAATCCGACCGCGGTGGTGCAGGCTCTGGAAACGAACGCGCTGATCAATTTGGGCGCGGCGGTGTCGCTCGTGGGCGAGGGCCGCCCCGGGCAAGAGGCGGTGCGAGTGAAAGCCTCGCTCCCCACCGGAGAAAAGATCGATCAGAAGATCACTTTCGGATCGTTGGAAGTGGTTCACATGCCGCCCAATGTGGATGTCAAAGTTTCCATTCAGCCGTCGGGCGCGTTCGACGCCGGATTTGGGCGCGGCGCGTCGAAGACCATTGCCATCAACAGCGGCGCAGTGGGATTGATCGTGGATGCGCGGGGCCGCCCCATCGGCATCCCCACCGCCGCCGACAAACGATACGAAGCCGTGAGCAAGTGGAACATGAATGTGGGAGAGTATGGGCTGTAGAATGCAGAAGACAGAAGCAAGAAGTCAGATGTCAGAGTGGCGTGTTGCATTCCGACTTTTCACTTCTAACTTCTGACTTCTCCCTTGGCCTGATTCTTGCAATGTACGTCCCAACGACCACACACGTTTCGCCGCTGGCCACCATCCGCCGGGAGCGTTTATTGCCCCGGCCGGGTTATGTGCTGGTGAGCGACGGCGAACGAGTAGATGCGACGACGGTGGTTGCCAAAGCCGAAGTCACGGGCCGCCATTATTTCTTCGATCTCGTCCAGCGGCTCGACGCGCCGCTTGGGCAGGCCGAAAGGTTTTTGCGAGTTCAACCGGGCACGGCAATGGAGAAAGGCGAACTCATCGCTCTGCGCCCCACGGCCTTCGGGCTGAGCAAAAAAATGGTGCGCGCTCCGTCGAAAGGCACGATGGTGGAAGTGAAAGACGGCAAAGTGCTGTTCGCCGTCACCCATCCCGATTACGAACTCAAAGCCGGATTCCCCGGAATGGTTTCCAGTGTGAACGCCGATTGGGGCGTAATCCTCGAAACCCCCGGCGCGCTCGTGCAGGGCGCATGGGGATCGGGTAGGCAAGAATACGGCGCACTGAAAATGCTCATCAACGACCCGGCCCAGCCACTGCCCACCGAACTGCTCGACTCGAGTTGCGCCGGAGCCATTGTGGTGGGCGGCAACGCCGACGACCAAATACTCCGCCGGGCCGAAACGGTGAAAGTGCGCGGCCTCATTTTGGGAAGCATGTCGGCCTCCCTCATACGCATCGCGCGTTCGCTCTCCTTCCCCGTTCTCGTGGTGGAAGGGTTTGGCAAACAAATCATGTCGTCTCATGCGTGGACTCTGTTGGCCGATCACAATGGCCGCGAGGCGTTTGTGGACGCCCGCCCGCCCGATCGTTGGGAATCGCGCCGACCGGAAGTGATCATCCCCCTGCCGCCTTCGGGCGGGATGCCGCCGGTGCCCTCCGACGGCCAGCCGCTCACCGAAAGCAAGCGTGTGCGCCTATTGCGCGCGCCGCACGCGGGCGCTATCGGCACGGTGCAGCACATCCTGCCCCGAACGCACGTCTTCCCCTGCGGCCTGCAATGCCATGCGGCGCGAGTGGAGATCGAAGGGCAGGACGAGGAAGTGATCGTGCCGGTGGCCAACCTTGAAATTTTCGAGTGAGCCGCGTTCGCGGCCTGCCGCCATCGAATTTGCAAAAGTCTGTTGAATTCGTACAATAGGCGGCTTATAACAGGAGAAACAAACTCATGACCGAATTCAACCCTGATGCTGAAATTGAGCCCGAAGAGGAAGGGATTGCTGAGGATGCTCCCGAGCAATCGTCGAACCGCACGTTCATCCTCATCGCCGTCGGCCTCGGCGGGTTGTTCATCGTCGGCCTGATCTGCATTGCGCTGTATGCGTTCCTCATCGTCCCGCAGCAACAGGCGGGGCGCGTCGCCACCGCCGAAGCCATCAACGCGGCCAACACGCAGGTTGCCCTCGACGCGGCGCTCACCGCCAACCCGGCCACCAACACCCCCGAACCGACATTCACCCTTGAGCCGACCACGCCCCCCGAAGTCGCCCCCAGCGATACGCCAGTGATCGCCATCGTCGGGCCGTCGGCCACCTTCACCGCCACCAACACCGCCGGCCCCAGCCCCACGCCCAGCCGCACACCCACGCGCATCGGCGGGAGCGCGGGCACGGCAGTGGCCGCAGTGACTACAACCGCCGCAGGCGCTGGCGCAACCGTCACCGGCACGCCCACGCGTATTCAGGCTGGCGGCATCACCGCAACAGCCTCGCGCACCTTCACGGCCACCGCGCCCGGCGGCGTGGGCGGCGGCGGCGAAACGCGCACGCCCACCCCCACCGCCCTGCCCGACACCGGCATCGCCGACAACTTCGGCGGGCCCGGCCTCTTCATTCTGGCCGCCGCGCTCGTCGTCGTATTGTTCTTCGCCCGGCAATTGCGATTGCGGAACAGTTAGAGTTTCGAGAGCGAGGTGGAGTCTGCACGCAACACGGGTGCGATAACCGTGTTGCGTGTTTTGTTTAAGCGCTCGCCGCAGAGGCCTCCTGCCTCAGCTGCACAATCACCACACCCGCTCCCACCAGCAACATGCCCGCGCCTTTTTGCAGAGTGATTTGCTCGCCGAGAAACAGCCAAGCCAACACGGCAATCATCACCAGCATGGTGCTCACGATGACGCTCGACTCGACGGCAGTGAGCGTTCGCAGAGCATGGTTGAACAACGTGAAAGCAAAAGCGGTGTTGACGACCGCCATCCAGAGGATAATCAGCCAGTTGATCGGCGAGATAATCGGCACGCCCTGAGCCGCCGCGCCGCCAACGAGCAGCACCACTGCCCCCACTCCCATGCTCACCGCCGTCACCGACAACGCATCGAGCCGCGCCTCGCGATTGACGCCGCGGCTCATCACCGATGCAATCGCATTGGCGAACAGGCAGGCCAGCACCGCCGCATACCCGATCCCCTCGTGAGCGAGAAAAGCCACCGGATAGAAAAACACCAACGCGCCGATGATGCTGATCGCCACCCCAACCCATTGCACTGCGCGCGGCCTCTCGGCGAGAAAGGCGATGCCCAGCAGGGCAATGACGATGGTGTTGAAATTGAGCAGCAGGCTGATGGTGACAGCGGGCAAATAGGCCAGCGCCACAAATTGCGCTCCCTGCGCAACTGCGTAGAATAGCAATCCGAGAACTGCGAGCCGCGCCCACTCGCGGCGGGGCAATGCGCGCAGCCGCTCAAGCCGCTCGCGCTGAAAGGCGAACGGCAACAAACACAGGAAGGCCATGAAGTAACGCAGACCGGCAAAGGTGAGCGGTGGGATGTCGGCCAAGCCGATTTTGATCAGCACCCATGAGGTGGCCCACAGAAACGTGACGAACAATGCTTGCAAAATTGCAATGAGGCGCGGCGGCTTCGATTGGAGCATGGGACGCCGCAACTATAACCCACTTCTGGAGACGGACGATGACACAATACGTTGCCGCCATTGATCAGGGAACGACCAGCACGCGCTGCATGATTTTCGATCACGCAGGCAAAGTGATCAGCCTCGCGCAGAAAGAGCATGCGCAGATATACCCCCAGCCCGGCTGGGTGGAACACAACCCGCAGGAAATTTGGGAGCGTGTGCAGGAGGGGATTGCGGGCGCACTGCAAACGGCGAGCCTCGCCGCCGCCGACATCGCCGCAGTGGGCGTGACCAACCAGCGCGAGACCACCGTGCTGTGGGACAGGGCCACCGGCCAGCCCGTTCACAACGCCATTGTGTGGCAAGACACGCGCACCGCCGACATCTGCAACAAATTGGCGAGGCGCGGCGGCCAGAATCGATTCCGTAAGAAGGTGGGCCTGCCGCTGGCAACGTATTTCTCCGGGCCGAAGATCAAATGGATGCTCGACAATGTGCCGGGACTCAAAACGCGGGCGAAGAAGGGCGAGATTCTGTTCGGCAACATCGACACGTGGGTGATCTGGAATCTCACCGGCGGCGCGCATGTCACCGATGTCTCCAACGCCAGCCGCACGATGCTGATGAATCTCAACACGCTCGATTGGGATGACGAGATTCTACAGGTGATGGGCGTGCCACGGGCAATGATGCCGGAGATCAAAGCCTCCAGCGCGGTGTACGGCGAGGCGACGGGAGCGTTGAGCGGGGTTCCGGTGGCGGGCGACTTGGGGGATCAGCAGGCCGCGCTTTTTGGGCAAACGTGTTTCGCGCCGGGCGAGGCCAAGAACACGTATGGCACGGGGTGTTTCATGCTGCTCAACACCGGCGAGAGGCCCGTTCAATCCAAAAACGGTTTGCTCACCACGCTGGCCTACAAAATTGGAAACGAGAAGCCGGTGTATGCGCTCGAAGGATCGATTGCCATCACCGGCGCATTGGTGCAATGGTTGAGAGATAACTTGGGGCTGATCGAAAAGTCGGCGGAGGTGGAGTCGTTGGCGAAGACGGTTGACGACAGCGGCGGCATCTATTTTGTTCCGGCGTTCAGCGGATTGTATGCGCCGTATTGGAAGGATAACGCGCGCGGCGCGATTGTGGGAATGACGCGCTACGTGAACAGAGGGCATATTGCGCGCGCGGCGCTCGAAGCCACCGCCTATCAAACACGCGAGGTGCTCGAGGCAATGAACAAAGATTCGGGCGTGAGGCTGAAGGCGCTGAAAGTGGACGGCGGCATGGTGCACAACGAACTGCTCATGCAGTTTCAAGCCGACGTGCTCGGCGTGCCGGTCATCCGGCCAACGGTGGCCGAGACGACATCGCTCGGCGCGGCATACGCCGCCGGGCTGGCCGTTGGTTTTTGGAATGAGGTGAATGACCTGCGCGCCAATTGGGGCAAAGATAAAGAGTGGACGCCGACGATGCCGAAGGCGAAACGCGAGAAGTTGCACGCCGGATGGAAGAAGGCCGTGACGCGAACATTCGATTGGGTGTAGGGGCGATTCACGAATCGCCCCTACGCCGACAGAATCAGCGAAACCAATGCGGCGAGGCCGAACCCGCCGATGATCACCCCCGACAGCCGATTGACCCAAGCCATCGCCGCCGCGTTGAATCGTGATCGAAAGAAGCCGACTCCGATACTGAGCGACAACCACCATAAAGCCGACCCGGCAAACACGCCCGCCACCATCGTGCCTGCCGCACCGTAATCTGCCGCGAGGCCGATTCTCAGCACGCCGAACACGGCCACGAACGAAAGGATGGTCGCCGGGTTAGTGATGGTGAGGGCGAAGGTCGAGAGGTAAGCGGTGAAGAGTTTGGAGTTGGAATTTGAGTTGGAAACAGTGGCGGCTTCTGCGGCGGGTTTAGTGAGGAACGTGCGCACGCCGAGATAAAGCAGAAACGCGCCGCCGATCAAACGAAGCCAAAACGTCTGCCCCAACAGAAAACTCGACACGAGCGTGAGGCCGAATCCGGCGACTGCGCCGTAAAACGCGTCGGCAGTGGCCGCGCCGAGCCCCGACACGAATCCCGTTGGGCGGCCTTCGGCCAGTGTGCGCCGAATGCACAGCACGCCGATGGGCCCGACCGGCGCGGCGATGGAGAAGCCGATGAGGATACTTTTGAGAAAGAGAAGGATCATGTGTCACACGGCAGGCGCGAAGCGCCTCAGCAAAGTTATGGCCGTATGATACACGATGCTATGCGCTTGATGCAGGGCAATTCAATTTGCTGGCGTGGGGGTGATGACGATCTTGCCCGCCACTGCGCCCTTTCCGAGCAAGTCGTGCGCGCGGCCCGCCTCCTCCAACGGCATTCGCTCGGCAACAACGGGTTTGATCTTCTCCTGCGCCAAGAGGTCGAACAGCATGGATAAATCTTCGCGACACCAAGCGGGTTTGCTATACGGCGGCGGCGTGACGCTGTAGTTCAGTACCGTCCTGCCATCTGGCAAAAGATTCAGCGCCGAGCTCAACATGAAGCCCAGTATCATCTTGGGCATTCCCTCAGTGACGACTGAATGCGCGCCGTAAACGACGAGCCGCCCGCCCTTCTGCAAAGTTCGATACGATTGCCAGAGGCGGGTTCCGCCGACGGGATCGAACACCGCATCAACGCCATCGCTCGCCAGAGCAGAGAGCCTCTCCGCAAACCCCTCTTTGTCAATCGGGGTGGCACCCAGATTGGCCACCAGCTCATGCTTCCCGCGAGAGGCCGTCCCATACATTTCTAATTCCGCCAACTTCCCCAATTGCAGTAACGCCGTTCCAACACCGCCTGCGGCGTTGTGAATCAAAACGCGCTCGCCGCGCCTCACGCGAGCGGCGCGATGAAGCATCTGATGAGCGGCAACATAATTCATGACCAGCGAAACTGCTTCAGCAGGGTCTAACCCTGTGGGCACGGGCGTCAATTCCGAGGCGGGTAAACAAATGCGCTCGGCGTAGCCGCCCACCACTGGCAGAGCAGCCACCATTTGCCCAACGGTGATCGTCGAAACACCCTCACCCAATTGGTCCACCACGCCGACGATGTCATATCCGGGCGTGAAGGGAGGGCGCGCGCGCCCAAATCCCTCGCGATTCAGAATATCTCCCCACGCCACACCCGCCGCGAGTATTCTCACGCGGGCCTCGCCAACGCGCGGCTTTGGAATCTCGCCCTCGACGACTTGAAGCGCTTCTGATCCGCCATAGCGCGAGATGATCACACGTTTGCATTTCATGAGATGTGCTCCTTCATTGCCAACACAATTGGACAGTTGGCTCTCACTCGAACTTAAACTTCCACACCGCCACGCCGAAGAAGGCGGCGGCAAAGATCAGCAGCGCGCCCGCTTCGGGCAGAATCGCGCTCGCGCCCAGTCCGCGCACGATCACATCTTGATATCCGGCCAACGCCCACGCGTGCGGCGAGATTTTGCTGGCGGTCTGCATGAACGGCGGCATCACGTAAGAGGGAACCATCACACCGCCCACTGCGGCCAGCGTGATCACCAGCATGGCCGATAGTCCGCCGATCTGTTCGGGCGTGCGGCCAACGGCGGCGATGAGCAATCCGAGTCCGGTGGACGCCGCCGAGGCGGCCAACGTGATCACTACTAACGCCAACGGGTCGTTGCCCAGACTCATGTTGAACACGATCACACCGGCGGCAAACATCAACGCCACTTGAATCAGATTGACGAGATAGTATGGCAAGAGTTTGCCGATGAGGAGCGCGGCGCGCGACACGGGCGCGATGAGCAATCGGCGGAACGTGCCTTCTTGCTTCTCGCGCAAGATGCTGATGCCCAATACCTGCGCGATAAAAAACACGCCGAACAGGGTGTAGCCCGGCACGTTCTGTTGAGCCGAGTCCGGGAACTTTTCGATTTGGAAATCGGCAGGGGCGGCGATCTCGAATACCACCGGCGAGTCGGTCACACTGCCAGCGAGTCCGCCGCCGTTGTTGAGCCGCTCTACAAACGCTTGGCCGATCTGCTTCACGACCGGCGCAAACTGCGGCTCGGCTTCAGCCGCCATGTTGTCGAAGGCGGCGCCGATTTGAGTGGGGGCTTGCGCGTATGAGGCGACACGCAGAATGTAGCCTTGCACTGCGCCCTGCACCGGGCCGAGGAACTGCGCGCCCGCCGCCGGGTCGGCGAGGAAGGTGACGGTCGCCGCCGGAGAATCGGAGTCGGCGGCGCGGGCGAGGATGCGGTCAGAAAAATCGGCGGGGAAGATGATGGCCACGCGGCGGTCGCCGTCGCCGATGAGTCCTTCGGCGAGCTCGCGGGTGAGGGGCTGGCCTTCCCACGTTTGCTCAATGGCAAGACCGTCAACAGTTTGGAGATCGGCGATGGCCTCGGCGGCCAGCTCGCCGGTATCGTTGTTGACGACAAGCAAAGGCGCGGGGTTGTCGGACGGCCCGCTGAACGACCCGCTCAACGCATTGGTCATGACGAGAATGAACATCGCCGGCATGAGGAAGAGCGTGATCATCCCGCCGTGATCTTTGGACAGCACTTTGAGGTCTTTGAAGGTGATGGAGAGGATTTGGTGGAGCATTTTTCTTCCACGAAGCCACACGAAAGACACGAAGGCGCTTTGCGAATCCCCTTCGTGATTCTTCGTGATTCTTCGTGTTCTTTGTGGATCAGTCTCGCAGCGTCTTTCCAGTGAGGTGCAAAAACACCGTTTCCAGATTCGGCTTCAGGATTTCGAGCGAGGTCACGTTAGCGTCCAATCGGTTCGCTACTTCCAGCACGCTCACCAATGCTTCCTGCGCGCGATGAGCCTCGATCTCCATCTTGCCGTCGATGCGGCGGATGGATTTGACGGCGGGCAGAGCGCGCGCACTTTCGGCGACGGCGTCCCCTTTGCCACTGAGGCCAATGTGGATGATGCCGCCGCCCAGCGAGTCGATCAACGCCTTCGGGGTGTCGAGGGCGATGATGCGGCCCTGATCCACGATGGCGACCCGATCGCACAACCGCTCGGCTTCTTCCATGTAATGAGTGGTGTACAGGATCGTCAACCCTTCCCGATTTAACCTTTCGACGTTCTCAAAAATGTTGTTGCGGCTCTGCGGGTCCACGCCCACTGTCGGCTCGTCGAGGAACAGAATCTCCGGGCGGTGCAACAGCCCGGCGGCGATGTTGATGCGCCGCTTCATGCCGCCCGAATAAGTGTGGATGGCATCCTTGGCGCGGTCGGCCAAGCCCACGAGTTCGAGCGCCCATTGCGCGCGCGCTGTCAATTCTTTGCCGCGCAAGCCGTAGATGCTGCCGAAGAATTCGAGGTTGTCGCGGGCGGAGAGCGTGGGATAGAGCGCAAGTTCCTGCGGCACGAGGCCGATTCGCTTCTTGATCTCGCCCGGCTGTTTCACCAGATCGAATCCGGCGACGGTGGCCGTTCCGCTGGTGGGCGTGAGCAGGGTGGAAAGCATGGAGAGGGTCGTCGTTTTGCCCGCCCCGTTCGGCCCGAGAAAGCCAAAAATTTCTCCGGTGCGGATGGCGAAGTCCACACCTTTCACCGCTTGCAAATCGCCGTAATGCTTTTTGAGTTTGCTTGCTTCAACGATGTTGGTCATTTGCGCAACCTATTCCATTATGGGGGCACAAGGACACGAAGGCACGAAGACTCTTTGCGCCTTCGTGCCTTCGCGGTGATCATCCGACCATGAGTTGCGGCGGCGGAAGATGACGTACACGCTGATGGCAATGAGGATGAGCGGCCAACCGTACTTGCCGAACATTTCCAGCGCGGCCAATGCTGGGCCACCCGTGAGCAACGCCGCGCCGATGAGGGCCATAATGCCGCCGGGGATGAGCGGCCACCACATCACTTTGCCCAAAGCGAAGGTGAGCGCGGTGATGAGCGCCCAGCCTGCGGCGAAGCAAAACAGGAAGATGCTGGCGCTGTTCGTTTCAGCCTCAAACATGGGCAAGCCCTGCGCCCAAACGCCGAGGGCGATGCCGCCGAGGATGCCGCCCGGCACGATCAGGCCCGGCCTGCGGGTGGCGAGGCCGCCGACGAGGAAGAGAGCCGCCAGCGCCGTGAGAATGAATTGGCCGTACCACTCGAAGTGCACGAACTGGCCGATGAGGAACAGCACGCCGAGCGCGATCAGAATCACGCCGCCCAACATTCCTTTGGGCATTTCCTTGATTTTGGTTTCGATAGAGTTTTGCGCGTTCATTTTTGTTCTCCTTGATTGCCATCACTTTAGCCGAAGCCGCCCCCAAACGGATGAGCCGGGAGTCACATTCACGGGTCACATTCGGGGGTGTGACGGTCACATGCGGAATCAAAAAGCCCGGCGTTGAGCCGGGCCGAATTGCGCGCCACTGAGGGTCAGAGCAGGCCGAGTTCTTTGGCTTTCATCGCCGCTTGCGTTCGGTCGCGCACGCCCATCTTGCCCAAAATGTTGGTGACGTGATTCTTCACCGTGCCTTCGGCGATGACGAGCTGCGCGGCGATCTCTTTGTTGCTTGCGCCGTTGGCGATCAACTTCAACACTTCGATCTCACGATCCGACAACGGCTCGACCAGCGGCTCCGATTGCGCCGACGGCTTCGCCGCCAGCCGCGCGAACTCGGCCACCACTTTGGCCGCCACCGAGGGTTGAAGAAACGACTCGCCCCGCGCCGCCGCCCGAATCGCCTCCACCAATTTTTCCGACGGCGCGTCTTTGAGCAAATAGCCCACCGCTCCGGCGCGCAAGCCTTCGAACACGCGCTCATCGTCGTCGAAGGTCGTCAGCACGATCACCCGGCACTCGGGGTGAGCGGCATGGATGCGGCGGGTGGCGGCGGCCCCATCAAGCGCGGGCATTTGCAGATCCATCAGAATCACCGACGGAGTCAGTTTTTCCGCAAGCCGGATCGCTTCTTCGCCATTGGCCGCCTCACCCACCACCTCGATGTCCGGCTGAATCGAAAGCAGGGTGCGCAGGCCCTCGCGGAAGAGGGATTGATCGTCAACGAGCAGTGCGCGAATTGCGGCCATTCATCGAACGATGAACGATGAATGCGGAACGATGAATCATTTCTTCATTCATCGTTCTTCGCTCATCGTTCATCGTTGGTTGGCAGTTCCACCTCAAGCGCGAACCCCTCTCCCATTCCAGTGTCCATCTTCATTTGCCCACCCAGCAATTGCGCGCGCTCGCGCACGCCGATGAGCCCGAAGCCGCCGTTGGCGTTGCCGCCGCCCCCGCCGTTGTCTTTCACCGTCAATCGAACGCGGGCAGGGTCGTCGTAATCCAACGTCACGCTCACGAACGAAGCGTGCGCATGTTTGCGAACATTGGTCAGGCCTTCCTGCGCGGCGCGGTAGAGCGTGAGTTCGGCCTGCGGCGCGAGCCGCCGCGTTGCGCCGTTCACCAAAAAGTCGGCGCGGAGTCCGGCGGCGCGGCATTCTTCGACGAGCGCGGCGATGGCTTCGGCCAGCGGCCGGTTTTCGATGGGCGAGGCTCGCAGGGCGGCCACCGAGCGGCGCACGTCGGCCAGCCCCTCTTTGGCGAGCGATTGGGCTTTGCTCAACGCCGAGGCGGCGCGGGCCGCGTCGGATTCCATCACCGCGCGCGCCGCCTCGATTTGCACGTTGATCACGGTGAGGTAGTGACCGAGTCCATCGTGGATTTCGCGGGCCAGCCGGTTGCGTTCGCGCGCCGTCGCCAATTCTTCTGCTTGCGCGGCGTACTCGCGCAATTCAGGACTTACGCAAAAGCCATTTGAATAGCTGGAGACCTGAGTTGTTGCCGGAGGTAGTCAGACAACAACCCGCGTTTGATGCGATAGACAGTCTGCTTGGTTTCATTGGCCACTTGTTTAAGAC
>Ga0194120_10000175_pt1 | contig 111881 bp, 96 predicted proteins | sample TA2MahCa65mmetaG_FD_148642 | JGI IMG/M metagenome (GOLD analysis project Ga0194120, IMG submission 148642) | Freshwater microbial communities from Lake Tanganyika, Tanzania - TA2015019 Mahale Deep Cast 65m | ecosystem: Environmental > Aquatic > Freshwater > Lake | place: Tanzania: Lake... | reverse complement strand
CCGATCCGTGTCGGGCACAATCAGAAAACCAGCGTCGCTTCGCTCCGATTGGCTGATCGGCTACGGGAGAATGGTGATCGGTTTCGAGGGAGAACGGTGATCGCTTTGGGGAGAATCCGCAACCATCTGGTTGTGGAAGCGGGAAAGGCGAATGTCGCCTTTCTTGGGCGTCGTTTGCGATCTCGAAGGCTGATTCGAATCAATGTCACGGCCGCGCATTGCCGAACGGCGTTTTTGGAGCTGCGCGCTGTGCTCATTTGGTGCTCCGAAGCCGGCCTCTCGGGGTTGATGGTGGCCGTCCGGTCGTATCACGCGCCAACCGGAAGGTGCGCCGGGGGCGACCGGTCGCTCAGGCACCTGCCCAAAGGACAGGGGGTCGGTCTTGAGAAGTCCAACTGTCCTGCCCGCTTGCAGGCACCCCTGGTGTGACTGTGGTCAGAATCGTAGCTGTAGAAACCAACCGGTTTAGGTGCAATGCAGGTGACCGCCGGCGACCCACTGAAAACACTGGCTCGGGCACCCGCGATATCGGCCGCCCGAACTTCTCCTGAAACAGGTAGTGACTCTGCAGTTCGCTGAACGCCCGCGTCTTCTGCCGCGTGCCATCGCCCAGAATCCGCGCCACCGCCAGCTTGGTGTTGTCGTACAGCATCGTCGGCGGCACTCCGCCGAAGTAGGCGAACGCCTGGTTGTGCCCTTCCAGAAACGCTTCTGTGGTTTCCGCCGGGAACGCCATCACGAAGCAGTCGTCGGACTGCGGCAGCTCCAGTACCAGGAAATGCGCCTTGCACTCCACGCCGCCGATCACCGCTTGCGCTTCGCCGAAGTCGGCCTGCGCATCTCCCGGCGGATGCTCCCAGGGCATGAACATCTCGCGCTGGCTGAGCCTCTTCAGCCGCACGTAGTCTTTGATGATCGTGTAGCCGCCGCTGGAGCCATGTTCGGCCTTCAGCCGCTCGAAGATCCGCTTGGCTGTGTGGCGCTGCTTGCGCTGCCGCTGCTTGTCTTCTTCCAGGATCTGGTCGATGATCCCGACCCAGGCGTCCAGCTTCGGCCGCCGTGCTGGCCGCTGCCGCTGGTAGCCCGGCGGCACGGAGTAGCGCAGCATCTTGCGCACCGTCTCCCGCGCCAGCCCGAACTGCCGGGCTGCCTCCCGATGACTCATTCCCTCGACGAGCACCGCCCGTCGGACTCGCGCATACAGTTCCACGGTGTACACCTCTCCGGTGTTCCATAAAACATCGCGCTATGGAAATGTTCGATGGAACCAGTCCGCCGGTGGCCTACTTTTCCTCCGGCGTTCCCGTCCCTGTCGCGGCGGTTACTAGTTTATTTTTGCTCCGGCGTTTATAATCTTGGGATTCGACGCGGCCTTGCTCTGGGGCATGATGCGTTTCTCGTTAATGTAGGCGGCGGAGCGCTCTCTCCTTAAGGAGTGGCCAGGATGCTCGCACAGCTCGCAGCAGAGGCTGACTTAAAGACCAGATTGACGCCGCACATGATCCGTCACACGGTCGCAACTCTACTGCTTCGGAACGGCGCCGACATCCGCGTCGTGCAGGAGGTTCTTGGACACAGCTCGATTGCCATGACGCAGCGCTACACGCATGTGACTAAAAGGAGCACCTCCGTGCCACGTTGCGAATGCACCACCCCAATCACCACCTTGCTATCGACACCAATGTTCAGGCGACCCTATTCTGATCGGCTTTCACCACCTGGGCTTGCCGTACGGTTGAGATGACAAATCGCTCTCCGTTGCGGGCACAATTGACGCTACTTTCTCGATGTTCAGGTTCGCGCCGATTTGACACCGGTGCCATTCACGCGAGTGCGACCACGGCATCGTTTGGATACGAAAAGTATCTTCGTCTTACAAAGTCGACAAATCCCAGCGCTGGCAAACCCTTCGGGTTTATCCAGCCCTCCGTGCTCAACGCTTCAAAGGGCTTTCGCTCAACTATTTCATAGAACCCCATTGTTGGGTGGACTTTCTTCCGGAACGGGCTAAAGTCGACTGGTCGAGCCATTAGATCCTGGTCCTCGGGAATCAACTGGAGCCGCACCTGCAAACAGTGAAACTCGTCGACAATAACACGATCCGAATGGTCGCTGAATAGCATAGACACTTGTCGAAAGCGTGCCGTGCAGAGGGATAAAATACTCCCTTCTTTCCCTGATGGCGAAAGGCATCGTTCAGCATGTCGAATAGCTCATAGGTCGCGTCCGGCCAGACGGACAGCGTTCCCGAGATCCTCGTTCGATAGTCTTTCTCGACGCCTTCACAATCGAGGTGAACGAGCTCCTTGATACCTCGGACGCGAAAAACAACGAGACTCCGAAGTTTCGACATTTGAGATCTAATCAGAGCATAGCCGGAAGCCTTGCCAAGCTGGTTAAGCAGGTCCCGGTACATGTGAAAGAGAACCTCGGCCAGTGAAACCACGACGTTGTTGGAGCAATATGTTGTCAATTGGTCGGGTTTGTGAAATCTCCCCTTCTGCCTAGACGCCACTGGTCCACGGCCGTTCAGAATCGTGTCGGGCGTATTGTGAGACAGAGATGTAAGTCGGTATAAGATGGCCCGTTCCTTGATTTCCGCCTCATGGAACTCATTACCACGATCGAAACAGTAGTCATCTTCCTGAAAACTCATCATTTTCTCCGAATCCATTCTAGGGCGTCCCGAACCCCTAAGGAGCCGCGCTCACGAAGGTAGACGGATAAACCGAGGCCACTCCATGGCGGTGGAAGGACACTTCGATCTGCGAAGCTCGCATTCCTTAGGTTCAACGCCATACAGCGTGGGTCATATTCACTGACCTCGAGCACAAATGCTAGGATAGATAGCAAGCCATCGAGGGTGTCAATGAAGTCTGGTGCAGGGCCTGAGAAACTAGCAGAGTCGATGGTATCAGTTATTAAACGTGGAGTACTATCAGCGATCAGTGCAACATCGTGAGCTGTGAGCGTGGCTACCTGGATAAGAACCTGAAGCTTTCGACCCCATGAAGCTCTCATATATCCAAGGTGGTCAAACTGTGGGCGCCAGCAACGCGAATAAAGCAACGTCAGAATGGCGCTTGATTCCCCTCCATTTAAGAGCACCGAGTCACACCATTCATTAGCGGCCGCCTTCACAGCGACCTCTTCCTGCTCCGAGACAGGAATGCGGCGTGTTATCCCCGGAATGTTTGGTGCACCCATCTCCAGCAATAAGGCCCGAGTATTTGACAAGGATCCAAGCTTCATGCCCTCAATCTGAAGTTCCTTCTTCTGGCTTTCAGGGAGGCTCTTTGAGATGAACACATCCGCGCCAAACCGTCGAGCGTCGTCGCGCTGCTCTGTGTGCTTACTAACAACGATTCGTGCCGTAGGAGGATGACGCATCTTGAGAAGGCTTAGCATCTCCGGGCCGCGCGTGATTCTCTGTAACTCCCAGTCCAGGAAAGCCGCGTCGAAGACGTCCTTCTCGACAGCTGCAATGAATTCCTCGAAGGCAGTGACAGAGGTAACGTCGGCGCCCTCCTGCCGTAACTGCTCGGAAAGCGTCGAATTATCCGGGATCTCGTCATCAACTACAAGGACAGCGCTAGTGTCACAGGTATCAGTCATCTCTAATCGGGTTTCTCCTGGGCATCAGCCTCTTCATGTGTGGGTAGGACCAGTCGAAAAGTTACGCCGCGCGGTCCTCGTCTCTTGCCAACGAATAGATCACCGCCAGCGGACCTCGCTAACCTCCGGGCAAAATAAAGGCCCAGACCGGTACCAATCTTTTCCGGCTTCGTGGTATATGTGGGTTCGAAAATTACCTCCGTGTCGTCTGTGCGTAGTCCCTCTCCGTCGTCGCTAACATCTAAACAGAACGCACTAGTTATCAGAGCCCCTCCAGATGCCCGAAACTGCTCCCCTCGAGTTGTTTCGATCTGAATGGCTCTTGCATGAGCCTGCACGGCATTGACAAGCAACACTGACATGATTTCCCGGAATCCATGTTCGCTGAGTCGACACAGACTTCGCGTCGTAGTTTTTCGGATCGATACTCGGCAGCCGGCATCTCGTAGGAGCGAATACCACAAGTCAATAGCCGGCTGAAGCAGATCCTCCATCACGCTAAGTGTTGAAGCGGTACCTAAGCGCTGCGCCTTGACGCCCTCAAGCGCCTCCTCCAATGCCTGTCGGCCCTTCTGCAGTTGCTTATCCCAGCCTTGCAGCCGCTCGAGGATCTCCCTGCGCTCTCGAATCTCCCGCCGCTGAATCAGTTTCTCGAGTTGATCAATGATGAGGTTCAATTCGTGCCCAAGCGAGTGCACGACCATTCCAGCCATGGCTTCAGCCACGACGAAGCGGAGACTCGGAATTACCTGATTCGCAAGGTCGATTGCGCGTCGCAGGACCCGTGTCCGAGAGAGCGCGACAGAAAGGTGCCCTGCGAACGCCTGTAGTATTAATCCAGCATCCTCATCCGGCTCAATCGAGGATGATACAATCACTTGCAGAGTTCCTATCAACTCTGGCTCGACATCAAATCCATGACCTGCGACCTCTATCCGTAGCGGCAAAATGTACTGGCGCTGCTGCGGCCCCCAAAGAACACGGTAACGAGCCCCAGACGCGACATCAACTCCATCCGCGGATATGACGACACAGCGATTCTCCCTCAAGGCAACCGCGTGGGCAGCATCGCTATCCAGGTCCACTCGAATGGAACCCAACGGGATGTCTGAGGATCTTCTAGAGGAAAGGTATCCGATCAGTTTACGGTCGACAGCGTTATAAAGGGACAAGAGGGCATCGCCCCAGCCTGAGCGCTCGAGCGCACCCATCACCGCGACTATCGCCGAGTGTTCGTCTAATGCCTTCTCGATATCCAGGGAGTTCTGGGCCAGCAGCTTAAATTCCTCCAACATCCGTTCACGATAACGATAATGCTCTATCAAAAATCCCAGAAAGGCCGCAATTATTTCGGCGATCTGCTCATCATCGTCCGTAAAATACGGCTCTGGATGGCTGTCGTTTGGTTCCAGGTACTCAACTTTAAATATTCCTACTAGCTTATTCCGATTATGAATCGCGACCCCGAGAAACGCGGGCCACTCCTCGTACTTACTGGTGCGAATGACTAAGTGCTTGTATTTTGCCTTCCGTTTTAGATAGCCCTTCCGTTCCTGCGCAGTTTTCAGGTTGATAATCTGCTTTACGGCGATATCACCGGTGAGGCCCTCACCGATTTCGTACTCGGCACCTGTATCAAGCATCCCGGCACTGAGGCCTGTTGCGGCCCGCAACACGAGGCGCTCCCTGGTAGGGCCTCGGCCGATCTCGGGAGCCTTGACCTCCTCCAGCACATAAATGGATGCGGCACCGGCATTAAAGAATCTCGCCACAACGTCGATTGTCTGTTGTAGACCACCGCCGAGATTATCCGACCGAGCGGTAGCTGCGGTAATAGCTTGAATAGATCGAACCAATGGTGAGTCGGTCTTGACACGAATGAATCGCTCCATCGACGGAGCGATAGCCCGCTGATAACTATCAAGGATCTGTAAGTCAAACGTCGAGAACGATCGCAGGCTGGCAACATCCTCTTCATCGAAACACTGAAGCACGCCTAGAACAGATTGTGTGATTGAGAGCACCGGCACGGCCATATAGTTCCAACGAGATCGCGACGCGTCGGGTCCCCGCCCCTCGATGTAATTGTTGGACAGCATGAACGGCTTGCCAGCACCTACGGCCTTACTCATAAGGCAGTGCTCTTCTGGGCTTCGCGCGAGAGCACGCACGATAGTTCGTGGATAACGAGAAGGCGAGAGTTCAGTAGGCGACGACGCGCAGGCTCGGAGCGAGTCATCTTCATCTACCCGGAAAAGCGTCGAGGAAGTAAAAGTCAGGCGTCGCGACATATCATCGGCCACGTGCCGAAATAGGGGAGCGATACCGGTGGCGGTGGGAATATGCGCCGCAACGGTGCGTCGAATATCCTCGTCAATTCTGTATAAGAGATAGTCGAGCGACTGAGCAGTAGCCACAGACAGCCAATCGACGAGGCGACGATCTAGCTCGATTGCCTCTTGACGCTCATCAAAGTAGATGTTAATAATACAGGTGACAAACTGGCTATCAAATGGATCCACGACTGGTATCGAGATCGAGCTGCGTATCTTGTGTTTGGAGATCACTTGAGGTGACTCTAAGGTACGATTACCCTGCGGCTTATGGAGATTTGTGCGATAGACAACGTCGCAGTCAGTGACAGCTTGCCCTGTTAGCGATGTTGACCTGTTCATCGTCAGGGAGCCGTCCCCGGAGGATCGCGGCGGCGAGCTTGCCAGGAAAACGAGACACTTTCCGTAGACATTATTGTTCCAGATTGTCACCAGAGCTGCGTCAAGGACGTGACGAACGGTCTTGGCCATCAGATCAAAAAAGGTAGGTACGTCCTGAACTGAAGCGCTAAAGGGTATGTCTTGAAACGTGCTCAGGAAGTCGAAGCAGGAAGAGCATTCCTGTTGGTTGAGTATCGGGAGTCGGCGTCGTGCGTTCATCGTGGAATCACACGCCAATCTGTCGTAACCAGTCACGAGAGCTGGCTGCGCATAACGAAGGATCCCCTTCAGGCGAGTCCTGTTCGACGATGATCCAGCCGGGAAATCTTCGTTCGCGGAGGAGTTGGACTACTTCTCGGACCTGTTGAGACAGTTCGCCTCTGCCGAGAGCCGTGAAGCCGCGCGCGAAACGACTGGCGGATCGCCCAAACTTACTGGTCCAATCCTTCAAATGAACCGCGAGTATTCTCGACCAGTGCTGAGTAATGATCTGGCACAGATCGTCGCCTACAAGGAAGGCATGGGCAGTATCAAGAATGAGGCGGGCCTGCGGGAAGTCGTCCAAATACTTGAGCGCAGCCTGCACGGTGTCAATATCCTTGTATACGTGCGGATGAATGGCAACCGTCAGGCCTGCATCGAAGGCGTATTGCGCCGCCCCAAGATCCCATTCGTCGAGGTACAAATACAGTGGCTCAGCCTCAGCGGCATATTCGACACGGCTGCGAAGGCTGCCGCCAGCGAACCCGAGGAGGGTGAGGTCGCTTTCTTGAAGGATTTTCTTGAGCGCGCTTCCCTCGGGCAATGTATGTGGTGCCTGCGCGAACTCTATGCCCGTGTATCCTATCTTAGCGGCGGTCGAGGCGAACTTGGCCAGGTCATGAATCCTCGGCCCCCACGAGATAGTCTGGAGCCCGACCCTGGCACTGATGTCTTCGGAATCCAATGTCGTCGCCTTCATTCAGGTAGCTCCGATTATCATAGTTCAAACCCACCCGCCGTTGCAATCGAATATTTTGAAAACATCGATTGAGTGCTTGCAGGGAAACCTCATGCTACCACCCCTGTGTGGTGCCCAGCGACTCTGCTCTTAGCCAAGGTCGATCCCGATCCTGTGTTACGTTCCATGACAGCCCGACTTGCGAACTGCTAACGAGAGGGGAAGCAGTTCACAACTTTTCAAGGAGGATATCATGGAAAGTGGCGTACAAGGAGGAACAAGGAGGCAACGACCGACACCTTCAGACGTTAAGGGCGCTTAATCAGCTCGACTTGGGCATCGACATGGCGACGAGCGAGGTCAAGAAATTGATCTTGCAAGTGAGTGGTCGCCTTCAGGCGTCCAAAAGGGCCGGCCTACACCAACGGCGAGAGCTACTCCTGTCACTGAATGCAATCTCCGAAAAATGGCAGGACAAGTCTGAGCAGATCTTAGAGGATCTCCGAGAGATGCTGCGGAGCAAGGCACCTACTTAGGACGGCTCTTAGCGGTATCCGTTGTGCCACGGGCAATTACCACGGGGCAAATGGCTGGGTTGATTTGATATCGACCCAGCCCTTTTCTTCAACGATTTGTCGCCATTGCGCCGCCCAATCGTCTCCCGGGGCCGGAAGGCTGTTTAGGAGCTCCTGCGTGCCGGAATGTCAACAAATTCGCGTTGTATTCCGGGAGCCCTCGGCCTTAGCAGTCGAGCCAAGGACATACGGCGTCGGTAGTGGGGCATAGTTAATTTCTCCCCGCAGGCGTTTCGAAGGATCGCTTATCGTTCCAAAATGGTGACTCGGAAACCGCGCTCTATGAGCGCCAGCGCCGCGGCACCAGCTCCTGGATGCCTCCCAGTATCAACCCGTCATCGCGATGGTGAACAGCACTCCTCCGGAAGGGCAGGCGTGGTGGAAGGGAGGAGGCGTGAAGCGAAACTGGTGTCACAGCCGTGCCGCGAGACAGCCCACGTGTTGTAGCAGCACGAGTTGTTGAGCAGCACGAGTTGACGCCGGGGAGGGATGGCGCCTTCCCGTCCATACGCTAACAGCGTCCACAACTTGGAGGACGCTCTGAGGTATGAACTGATGTATCTCAGGGGTTTGGCGTAGAGCGAGCTGCGCTGTTGAACTTGGAGAGAACGCGCGTCTACAGATTCGTCTACAACGCCGTTTTGAAGGCTCCTGAATCGCGAACAACTCCAACCGAATGAATGGTCGGGGCGGGCAGATTCGAACTGCCGACCCCCTGCGCCCAAGGCAGGTGCGCTACCAGGCTGCGCTACGCCCCGACTGTTGAACTCCCGCCACTTCTCATCCTAGCATCCCTACGGCCAATCAGCTGCGCTTGGCCGGCAGTCCGCAGTCACTGGAGAGTTATTCAACCAAGTGATACCGCTCCTGCCTCCTCAACACCCAGCTTCTCTTGCCAGTCCCGTCCAATGCCGCGTCCTCTTCGAGTGACACCGTCACCGCTTGCCCGCCCCATTCCGGTACCGCGCTTGTCGTGTTCAACTCAATCGAATACCAGCTGCTGGGAATGATCGGCACATCACCCCGGCCGGCCACGCCTTCCTGGCGGTCATACAGTCCGATCAGCGGCCCGGCGCCGTGACCATGATCGCCGACCGGATGCGTGTAGATTTTGCCCTCGATGCCTTCCTTCCTCATCTGCGCGAGCATGGCCGCCAGCGCCGCGTTGCCGGTGCGGCCGGGTTCCAATTGCTCGAGCACGATCTCTTGAAGACGGTTGGAGCGGCGCAGCGCGGCCTTGAGACCAGCCGGAACATCGGCTTCTCCTTCGCGAAGCACGTACCCCATATGTTGTGTATCGGTGGCCAGGCCCATGGCGACGATGCCGAAGTCGGTGTGCAACAGGTCGCCGCGCTCGATCACCACGTCCGGAGACCGGCCCAGCGCGCCGGTGCCTTCTCTCATCGGCGTTCCGCCTTTACGCTGTGCGCTGACCGAGGGTTGGAACCAGGTGCCCAGACCTTGGCGCGCAACCTGCTCGCGCAGCCACCAGACCACGTCGGCCGTCGTGGTCTTGCCGGGAACGATTACCTCCGAAGAAAAGGCGCGCGCGATCAGTCCGTGCACGATGCGCATCATCTCGCGATAGTAGGGCAGCATCTCCGGCAACCGCGTTTCCAGGTATTGGAGCGGCAGCAGCTCGGCGGGAATGATGCGCGCCGTCCACTTGGGTCCGAGCGCCGCTTCCAGCGTTTCACGTTCGCCGGAGGAGAGTCCGTCGGAGAAGGCATGCGTGCGGGAAATGTTGACGGCGATGCGCGACGGGTTCCGTTCCTCGACAATCTTGCGGAGCGCGGCCATTTGAGCTTCCAGATACAGCTCACGCCCCGGGTTATCGGGATCGCGTAGGGACGTGTAGAGGCCGCCGTGGTCCCCGCCGCCCAGGGCCAGACGCTCCGCACCGTGGAAGATAAAGATGGTGCGCCGGCGCGCGGCGAAGGTGGTAGGCGAGACCAGCGCGCGGAAGACCGGATCCTCGTTGTATTCGCGCATCATGACGATCCACATCGGCACGTCATGTTTGCGCATCAGTGCGGGCAGAACCTGGTTCAGGCGCTGAGACAGCCACTCCTGCTGAATGCGCGCCTGTTCGCGCAGCGGGGGGAGCGTTGGCGGCTGGGCAAGCAGCGGGAGAGAAGCCAGGATAAGGCCGAGGGCGGTAACTCCCGCCTTCTCCCTCGCCCGGCGAAACTCTTCATGGAGTTCTGCCATCTTTCGCAACTGTTCCACACGTTCGGTAACCGTCAACTTGAGGTTGGCCCGGATCAGGGTCCGATCGATGCTCTTCTCATACTCCTCGATCACGGGGTCGCGATAAGCGTCCGGCATTCCAGGGAATCCTGGGACCCATTCTAACCTCCCGTGTCTTCTTGAGCGGGATTGCCCTGCGCCGTCAGCGCTTCTTCCCGCGGGCGGCCTTCGCCTTCTTCTTCCGCGCGGCGGCCTTCGCCTTCGGCACGATTACCTTGTGCACCGGCATCACGGTCGGCTGTCCTGGGTCGATCCCGAGTTGTTGCAGGATGGGCATCAGCTTCTTCCCGAACTTGTCGAACGCCGCCTGCGATGTCCAGACATCGAATACCATCAGTTTGTCCTTCGGGCCAAACGACACATGGTACGAACGCCCGGCTGGCTTCCCCGCCCCAGCCTTCTTCAATAGTTTGATGCACTCGTCGTATTTTTCCGCCGGCATCGCCGGAGGAGCGAAGTAAATCCCGATTGCCATGATCCTTATCCTCTTTCTGGTTTCTTGTGATTTAGCACCGCCGGACTGGCGGCGGCTCATTCCAATGCAGATTCCATCGCCCATTATCGCCCGGCTTCAAACTCAAAAGCGCTCCGTCCGCTCAACCAAACCGCTTGTCGTAGCAGTGCGCCAGCACACGTCCCGTTCCTCCTATAGATTCCGCGAACTTCCTGGATCGGGTATTCTCTTCATTCACAGGATAGTAAAACGCTTCCTTGAAGCCTAGATCCTCGTATCTCCGGTAGAGCGCCACGGCGAGGGCATGAGCAAGCCCGGTTCCTCGATAGGCCGGCAAGGCGCCTATGCCAAGTAGTCCCGCTCTCCGATACAGGCGCGAGGTAAGCATCAGCCGGATCACCTGCGGCAAGCCGACTTTCCCCTTGAACGAGCGAAACAACGGCGTCCAGTCGGGCATGCCCAGGCAGAACCCGGCCGTCTGGCCGTTCACTTCGCCGATCAGCATTTGATGCGGGTCGAGCATGGACTTCATCGGATCAAAGGCCTCGTGAAACTCGGCGATGGTCATGGGGTGAAACTCCCACTCGTCCTCGAAGGTCTTGTTGAATACGGCGAGGAAGGTTTCCAATTCGCGGTCCCAGCGCTTCTTATCGATAGGCCGGACGATGACGCCCTTCGCTTCCGAGGCGCGGCGCTTTGTCGCTTGGTATTCCCGCGACGCGAAGTCCACCGTGTAATACCAAAGTGGATAGCTCCCTTCGTAACCGAGTCCGGCGAGATACTCCTTGTAGTAGGGGGGCTGCCAGAGAAAGGGAAAGATCGGGTCCTCATCAAAGGCGGCCGATCGGACACCTATGCCCAGAATCGCCGCTCCATTGAAGGGAGCGACGATGTGATCCACTCCGCGGTCTCTCAACCATGTCTCGGCGCGCTCGAACATGGCGCGCACCCCCGCATCCTCGCCGGGCAGCGCGCTGAACCACCCGATGAATCCTCGCTTGACGTTCTTGGCTTTTTGATACCTGCGATTGATCAGCGCGGCGCACCGGGCCACATCGCGGCCACCGTTCGACGCCGTGAACAACACGTGCTCCATCTCACGGAAAAACTCCGATCGCCCGGACAGAGCTTTGATCACATCGGCGTCGATCTCGGAAACGTATGGAGGGTTGGACCCGACCCATTGGCGCTCCAGGGCAACGAAGCTCTTCAGCCCTTTCTCATCGGTTGTCGCGATCTCTCTGACGCTGGTTTCGCTCATATATCAGGTAACCGGCCCTGGATTGAACGGCGCGAGGGTATTATGCAAACCCCAGTGGTCGGCCCAGGTCTTCTTGCGGCCGGAGGCGACCTCCAGGATCAGGCGGAACATCTCCCAGCCGACCGACTCGATCGTAGCCTCGCCGGTGGCGATGCGGCCTGCGTCGATGTCGATCAGGTCGTGCCAGCGCTCCGCCAGCGCGGTGCGGGAGCTCACCTTAATGACCGGCACCAGCGCCAGGCCGTAGGGTGAACCTTCGCCGGTGGTGAAGATGTGCACGTTCATCGCCGAGGCGAGTTGCTCGGTGCCGCAGATGAAGTCGGAGGCGGGGGTGGCGGCGAAGATCAGGCCCTTCGATGCCGGCCGCTCGCCGGGTGCGGCGACGCCCATCAGCGCCGAGGCGCCGGCCTTGGCCACCGAGCCCAGCGCCTTCTCGACGACGTTGGACAGGCCGCCGCGCTTGTTGCCGGGCGTCGGGTTGGCGCTGCGGTCGGCCGAGCCGCGGGCGAGATAGTCGTCGTACCACTTCATTTCGCGGATCAGGTCGCGGCCCACCTGCTCGTTCACGGCGCGCGGCGTGAGCAGGTGTACCGCGTCGCGCACCTCCGTCACTTCGCTGAACATCACCGTCCCTCCGGCGCGAACCAGCAGGTCCGCCGCGAAGCCGACGGCCGGGTTGCATGTCACGCCGGAAAAAGCATCGCTGCCGCCGCACTGCAGGCCGACGGAGAGATCCGAAGCCGGACAAGTGTGGCGGCGGCGCTGGTCGAGTTCGGCCAGCCGCTTTTCGGCGAAGCGCATGATGGCGGCGATGATGTCGCCAAACCCGCGATGTTCGTGGTCCTGCAGCCGGATTACGTAGGGGTCCGCCTCAAGCACAGGGAACAAGGCGGCGCCGGCCGGCCGCAGGTTTTGATCCGGCAGCAGGCGCGCCGGCTGGAGCTTCTCGCATCCCAGGCTCACAACCAGCGGCGCACCGCCGATGTTGGGATGCAGGCTGATGTTCTTCAGCGTGCGGATGGGGACGGCCGCTCCGGGAGCGTCGATGGCCACGCCGCAGCCGTATGTGTGCGTGAGGGCCACCACGTCATCGACATTCGAAAAGCGCGGCAGAATCTCCGCCTTGATGCGGCGCACGGCGTAGTCCACCGTCGGCGCGACGCATTGCACGGTAGTGGTAATGCCGAGGATGTTCTTGGTGCCGGCAGTGCCGTCTGGGTTCCGGTAGCCTTCGAAGGTGTAGCCTTCCAGCCGCGGCAGCGGCGCCGGGATGGCCGTCGCGAGCGGCAGCTCATCCAGCGCCGGAGGTTCCGGCAACTCCAGCATCTCCTCGCGCACCCAATGGCCGGCCTCCACGGCGCGGTTGGCGTACCCGATGGTCTGTCCGTAGCGAACCACAGGTTGTCCCGCGGCGATCGCCGCAAGCGCTACCTTGTGCGATTGCGGAATCGCTTCGGCCAGCTTCAGCCCGCTTTCGAAAACAGATCCCGCGGGCAGGCCGTCCGGATTGACGATGATTGCAACGTTATCGGAGGGATGAACCTGTACGCAGAGCGGCTTCATCGTGTGCTTGTCACCAATACCGCCCAGTCGGAGTCGCGGTCTGAGGGCGGCGTGCCGAGCGATTTCTCTCCGGGTCCGGCTACCGTGGCGGTGGAGCCCGCTTTCAACGGGCCGCCTCCGCGCGGGTTGAACCACTGCACGCGATAGGAGCCGGATTCCAGTTTCAGCTTCGGCGCGCCCCCGTTCGGGGCGTAGACGGCATAGACTTCCCCCGGCTTGGCCAGCACCCAGTTGCCTTCGGAAAGCGAATCGTTCGGCGACATCTCCTGGAACGGCAGATGGCGGCGGAAAAACTCAATCGCGTGGCGGGTCTCATCCCACATCGCATCGCGCGAGCGGAACTCTTCGAGCGATACGTCGCTGTGCGGGAACTTGTACCCGAAGTACCATTCGACTCCACTGCCGCCGGCGCTCCAGTCCTTGGCGTGCGGCTCGTAGCGGTGGATGAAAGGCTTACCGGTCGATTCGCGCCCGCCCGCGAAGGTGGCGTCGGTGTCGAACGTATCGTCGAACCCGTAATAGGCAAGAAAGTTTTCCGGGCTATCGGCGCCGCCCTTGAGGAAGTATTCGCCATTGCCCGCATGGCGAAGATAGTGGCCGCCGGCATAAGGGAGCAGTCCTTTGGCATGGTAGCCCGGCGCGTTGGAGTCTGCCGCGCCAATGGAGAAGGAGCCGGAGACGCCATCGGGAGCAACCGGCGCACCGGCATCGGGCTCCATCGACACAGCGACGTCCGTGCCGCGGCGGAAGCTGGCCGCGTAGCGCCAGTGGCCGGCCAGATTCGGCGTCGCGTCTTCGGTCGCAGGCGGTCCGTCGAAGCTGATGGTGAGCGGTTGCCACACCTTCAGCGGGCCCACCACTTTCGGCGCCGCCGCGGCGGTGATTGCGGCGGCGAACAGGCAGATGGCGATTCTATTCATCGGGCGTGAAAACCAACTCCGTGGTGATTTGAATCGCGCCCCGGAGAGTGCGGTAGACGGGACATTTGTCCGCATAGAAGCCGTGGACGCGCTCGGCGGCTTCGCGGTGCCCGGCGGCGGCCTTCAGTTTCAGTACGGCGTGGATGCGCCGGATCACCAGAACGTTGTCCTCCAGTTCCACTTCTCCCACCGTTTCCGATTCCAATACGCCTTCACCGGCCGGGATTTGACGCGCCTCCAGCGCGCCTCCAAAGGTTCCCGTCAGTCAACCGCCGGCGGCGGCGACGATGTAGTCGAGCGTGGTGGCGTGCGCCTCGGCGACATCGGGCGGAACTTTGTAGTGTTCGGCGATAGCGCCATGGACGCCGAAAAGCACCGGTTCAGATTCCGCCGGAAGCCAGGCGCGGCGCAGGGGACCTTTCACGCGCTCCAGGCGGACGTGGGAACGATAGGCGACTTCTGACATGACAAAGTCGAGTATACTGCGTGCTACTCAACGCGCGCGCGAAGCAGTGAGTCGGCCACTTGAATGGTGGGAATGAGGGGAGCGACGTCGTGGAGGCGGAGGATGTGAACTCCGTTCAGAATAGCGGCGGTGACAGCGGCGGCCGTTCCCATGAGAAGGCCTTCAGGAGTGGCTTGCGCGAGGAACGACTTGCGTGAGGGTCCGAGGTGGAGCGGCAGGTTGAGCTGGTGCAGATGATAGAGCTCGGTGATCAGGCGTGCCGATTCCTCCTTGCGCTTGCCGAAGCCGATGCCGGGATCGACGGCGATGCGCAGAGGATCGATACCCGCGCGCCGGGCGCGGTGCACGCTGGCATCCAGTTCGCGCAACACCATGTTGACCGGATCGGGAACGGGCCCGAGCTTGGCCCAGGTGTCCGGCGTGCCTCGCATGTGGTTCACGATGAGGGCCGCGTCGTGCGTGGCGGCGGCCTTGGCGATCTGCGGGTCGAAGGTGAGTCCGGTAGGGTCGTTGATGATTTCGGCGCCCAGCTCCAGAGCGCGTTGCGCCACGGCGTACTTGTAGGTGTCAACCGAGATGGGAATCGTCAGCTTGCCCCGCAGGCGCTTCAGCACCGGCACCAGGCGGCGCAGTTCTTCCTCTTCGGAGATGCGCGTGGCGCCAGGGCGCGTCGATTCCGCGCCGATGTCGAGGATGTCTGCGCCTGCCTCTTCCAATTCGACGGCGCGCCCGAAGGCGCGATCGGGGTCCAGAAACTGACCGCCGTCGGAGAAGGAGTCCGGTGTGACGTTAAGCACGGCCGCCACCAACGTTCGATCGCCAAGCTGCAGCTCGCGTTCTTTCAGTTTCCAGAGGAAGCGTTTGCGGGGCATGGGTTAGCCGAGCTCGAAACCGGCGACGGCGTAAACGGCGGAATCGTTGGCCATGAAATAGGGGGCCGTGGGAGAAAGAGCCATGCCCATGCGCGTCAGATGGCGGACCGGCTCAAACCCGTAGCGCCGCGCCAGTTCGACTGCCGGCTTGTTGTTGGGGAACAGGTCCCAAAAAACCTCTTCCTCGGGGTGGCGGGAAAGAAACCACTCCAGCACCAGCCGGGCCGATTCAAACGAGCGGGCGACGCACGGCCCGAAGTAACAGGCGTTGGCGCCGGGGCGTCCCATGGCGTAGGCGGACGTGGGAAGGCTGGCCGATTCGATCGAGGCAAGATCTTGAAGGAGGGCCGCCCGATTGGCGCCGAAGCCGCGGCGGTCGAGCACGGGGTCGTGAATAAATGGATAGATGCCGTTGGGGGACTCGCCGTCGAATGGCGCCGGCGCGCGCCGCCACCGCTCGATGGGGGTTTCGGCGGTGAAGCCGAGTTCGGTGTAGATCGGCCGGCCCTCCTCGGTGGCGTCCAGCTTGATCCAGGAGGTTCCGCGGTAGCGGAGCAGGTCGATGGTGTGGCTCATCAGGGAACGCGCAAAGCCCCGCTTGCGGTACTCGGGCAGAGTCAGCACCATGCCGATCCAGGCCAGTTCACGCCCGTACCGGATGGCCGTCGTCGAAGAGACGATTCTTCCGCCCTCCTCCACGCCGAGACAGCCTTCGGGCGCCAGCGCCAGCAGGCGCTGCCAGTCGTCAGCGGTCTGGTTCCACCCGGCGGCCCGGCTCAACTCCTGCAGATCGGGCAAATCGGCGGAACGCAACAAACGGAGTTCACTCATAACGAAGGCAAACCACCGGATCGAGATTCGCCGCGCGGCTGGCCGGATAGTATCCGAAGAACAGCCCGACACCGACTGAAATCAGGACCCCGGCGGAGGCCCAGAAGTAAGATAGTGTAGCAGGAACGTTGGGCACCAGGGAGGCCACCAGGAACGCGATGAAAGCCCCACTCAGGATGCCAATCGCCCCGCCTGATAAGGATATTACCATGGCCTCCATTAAGAACTGAACGCGGATATCGGTTTTGCGCGCGCCCATCGCCTTGCGGACGCCGATTTCGGCCGTGCGCTCGGTGACGGAGATGAGCATGATGTTCATCACGCCGATACCGCCGATTAACAGGCCCATCGAGCTGATTACTGCCGTAAGCAACACGAGGGCGCCGGTGAGCTGGTTCCACAGAGAATTAAGAAAGTCCGGCGAGAAGATCTCGAAGTCGTTTTCGCCATCGTGGGGAACGCGGCGGATACGGCGCATCGCTTCAATCACTTCATTGGTGGCGATCGCGGGATCAACGTCCGGCCGGACGGAAAAGGCAATAATGAACTCGCGGACCTCCGGGTAGTGCTTGCGGAACGTGGTGAGCGGCATGGCGACGATGGTGTCGACGCCAGGGCCGCCGAAAAGTCCAGGGTCCTGTACAAAGACACCGATCACATCCATCAGCTTGCCGTTGACGCGGACACTTTTGCCGATCGGGTCAAGGGTCGGGAAGAGAGAATTGGCGATGCCGTCGCCAAGGATGACCACCTCACGGGAATGATCCAGGTCGAACTCGGTAAAGTGCCTTCCGTGGGCGACGGCCATGAGCGGAATGGAGGCGGCGATTTCCGGCTCAAAGCCGCGAAGGATGATGCGCTCGACACGTTCGGAGCCGTAAGTGACTTCATTGGCCTGGTCGGCGCCGAAGGAGCCGGGGGAAATGGGCCGGCCGGACAGGGGCGAGACCGATTCCAGCGAGGGACAGGTTTCGCGGATGATGTCGGCATAGCCCGGATCGAGGTATTTGCGCTTCCGGATGGCCTCCGGCACGCGGCCGAAGCCGGCGGACATGGAAAAGCGCGAGATCATGTAGGTGCGCGAGCCCATTTGCTCGACGCGGTGGGCGATGTAGCCGTTCAGGCCTTGAATGATCGCGGCAACCGAGATCACGGCGGTGATGCCGATCACGATGCCGAGCACGGTGAGCCCGGAGCGCACCTTGTGAGCCCGCAACGTCTCGAGCGCGACCTTTAGGTTTTCCTGGAATTCGGAGCGGGTCATGTTTATTCCGCGCGCAGAGCGGCCACCGGATCGAGCTTTGCGGCGCGCGTGGCCGGATAGATGCCGAAGAAAAGCCCGATCCCGGCGCTCAGGCCGAACCCGAATATGGCGACGGCGGGATGGACCGAGGCGGGGAAGTCGGTGAACGTGCGCAGCAGCAGCGCGGCGGCGAATCCCGCGAGGATGCCGATGGCTCCACCGATGACGCATTGCACCAGGCTTTCGGAGATGAACTGCCGGCGGATGTCGGCCTGCGTGGCGCCCACGGCGCGGCGGATGCCGATCTCCTTGGTGCGTTCGGTGACCGAGACCAGCATGACGTTCATGATCACGATGCCGCCGACGACAGCCGAGATGGCGCTGACCATGGTGAACATGGCGAAGAAGGCGGAACTGATGCTCTGCCATAGCGCGATATAAGAGGCCGCGGTGCTGATGAAGAAGTCGTCCTCCATGCCCGGCAGCAGGCGGCGGTGGGCGCGGAGCGCGAGCCGGGCTTCATCCTGCGCCTGATCAAACGAGTTTCCGGGCGCGATGGCCTTCCCCTCAATGATGACGCTGATGCGGGAGCCGCGGATCTTGCGGTAGGCGCCCATCGGCATCGTCAGGAAGTTGTCCTGCTCCATGCCGAGGACGGAACCGACTTTCTCGTACGATCCAATCACAAGGAATTCGTGTACGCCGATGCGGATGGTCTGGCCAAGCGGCTCCTGGCCTGGGAAGAGTTCCTCCACCAGCTTGGATCCGATCAGGCAGACCTGCGAATTGCGCTGGCTTTCCGAGGGCGTGAAGATGCGCCCCGCCAGGATGGTGCGGGTATCGATTTCGGCCATCGTTGCCGTCTGGCCGATGATGTTGGTGTCGGTGAGTTCGCGGTCGGCGTGCCGGACTCTCGTCGAGTGGGAAGCACGCGCCCCCACCAGCAAGCAATTGCGGCAATTGCGTTGTACGGCGGCCATGTCCTCCAGCGTGATGTGCTTGTTCTTCATCGCCTTCAGGATCAGCATGAAGTCCGTGACGGCCTGCGGCAGGCGTGAGATCTGAAAAACGTTGGCGCCGAGGTTGGCGATCTTCTCCTCCACGTAGACGTTGGCGCCCTGAATGATCGTCATCACGGTGATGATGGTGGCCACTCCCATCGTGAGGCCGAGAATCGTGAGCCAGGCCCGCAGCCGGTAGGCACGCAGAGAGCCGATGGACTGAGTGAGGTTGTCACCGAGTTGAAGCATTTTAGAGGACCACTTTGCGCCAGAGTTTGCCAAGCCGGATGACATATTCGCCGGGTGCGGCCAGGTTCACCAGATCCGTAACTCTCTCCCCATCCACCTCCACCGCGCCCGCCTTGAGTTTGCGGGCCGCCTCGCTGACCGATGGCGCCAGGCCGGCCTTGGCGATCACCTTGTCGATGCGGCGGATGGTATCCTCCAGGCGTACCGTTTCCAGATCCTCGGGAACTTCGCCGCGGCTGACCACACGAAGCCACTCCTCGGCGGCCTGGTCGGCGTCGGAGGCGGAATGGAAGTCGGTGACAATCATCCGGCCCAGTTTCAGCTTGGCCTCGCGCGGATGCAGTTCCTTGAGCAGCCGCTGGGTTTCGGCGACGCTCAGGTCGGTGAGCAGCTCAAAGTAGCGCGGCATCATTGCGTCGGAGATCGACATGAGCTTCTTCATCATTTCCGCCGGCGGCTCGGTGATGCCGACATAGTTGCCCTTGGACTTCGACATCTTCTCGACGCCGTCCAGCCCCTCGAGAATCGGCAGCGTGGCGACAATCTGCGGAGCAAGGCCGTAATCACGCATGATCTCGCGGCCCACCAGCAGGTTGAATTTCTGGTCGGTGCCGCCCATTTCGACGTCGCATTTCAGCGCCACCGAATCGTAGGCCTGCGCCAGCGGATACAGCAGCTCATGCATCGCTATCGGCGAGCCTTCCTTATAGCGCTTGGAAAAGTCATCGCGCTCCAGCAGGCGCGCCACGGTGTAGCGCGAGCAGAGCCTCACAATCTCTTCGTACTTAAGCGGCTCCAGCCACTGGCTGTTCATCAGTACCTGTGTCTTTTGCGGGTCGAGGATCTTGAAGACCTGCGCTTTGTACGTCTCCGCGTTGGCGTCCACGTCCTGGCGCGAGAGAGGCGGCCGCGTGATGTTACGTCCCGTCGGATCGCCGATCAAGCCCGTCATGTCGCCGATCAGGAAAATGACGGTGTGGCCGAGATCCTGAAAATGTTTCATCTTCCGGATGACGACGGTATGGCCCAGGTGCAGGTCCGGCGCCGTCGGATCGAACCCGACTTTGATGCGTAAGGGCCGCTTCTGCTTTTCGGCCTGGACGAGACGCTCGCGAAGATCCTCTTCGCGGATCAACTCGGCGAGCCCCTTGGTCAGGTAAGTCAGCTGCTCATCAACGGAAAGCGCGGTCACTCTATCATTGTACGAATGGGGCGCGAGATTCTGGACAGGCCGGCGCCGCCGGCCCATGAGCGGATTGCCTACGGAGAATTGCCGCAGCAGTTTGGCGAGCTGCGGCTGCCCAACGGTGCCGGTCCGCACCCGCTTGCCTTGCTGCTGCACGGCGGGTTCTGGCGCGCGGCTTTTGACTTGAAACACATGGGCCATTTGGGTGCGGCGCTCGCCAAGGAAGGAGTCGCCAGTTTCAACGCGGAGTACCGCAAGATCGGCGAGCCGGGCGGCGGATATCCCGGCATCCTGGACGATGTGCGGTTAGCCGCGGGCTTGCTGCCGCGGCTGGGCAAGCGCATCGATTCGAGGCGCGCGGTAGTCGTTGGCTTTTCCGCGGGTGGGCAACTGGCGCTGTGGCTGGGCAATGAAGAAGTTCACGAATTCCGCGGGGTGGTATCGCTGGCGGGCGTCGCGGATCTGGAGCGCGCCTGGGAGATGGGGTTGAGCAATCGTGTAGTAGACGATTTTCTGGGCGGCAGTCCGCAGCAAGTGCCGGAGCGGTATCGTCATGCTTCGCCCGCCTCGCGGCTGCCGGTGAAAGTGCGGCAGCGGCTGCTGCACGGCGTGGAGGATGACGTAGTGCCGGTCGAAATTGCGCGCGGTTACGCCAGGCGTGCCGGCGGCAGGGTACATCTTCGCGAGATTCCCGGAGCGGGCCATTTCGAGCCGATCGATCCTCATAGCACAGCCTGGCCACTGGTACGGGACACAATTTTGGAGCTGTTGAGCTAATAAGGCGCAGATCGCGCTGGCCAAGGGCGCCAGTCCCGACAAGTCGCGTGACCGCGCCAAGCCGCTGCTGAACCAGTTGGTGCGTTGGGGGCAGCTGCAGCAGGCCTTCTGGCTGCTGGAGCGCGGCGCAAGCCCGAACGTCGCCGATCCGCGCGGCTGGACGGCGATGCATCAGGCGGCCTCGCGCGGCAATCTGCGCCTCATGAAGGCTCTGCTCGAGGCCGGCGGCAACCGGCGGAAGATGAACAAGATCGGCCAGACGCCGCTCGACATTGCGCGCTCCTTGAAGCGGTCCCCTGTTGTCGCGCTGCTCGGCTAGGCAGTCACGCCGGAGTTGGGATAAGGTGAGGTCATGAGATTCGCCATCACGCTTGCCTTTTCCACCCTGCTTGCTTCCGCGCAAGTAGTTGTTTTCGAGAACGTGAACGTCGTCCCGATGGACCGCAATCGCGTGTTGCAACGCCAGGACGTGGTGGTGCGCGATGGGCGGATCGCCTTCCTCGGCCCCGCGGGCAAGGCGAGTGCGCCCACCGGAGCCACGCGCATCGAGGCGACGGGCAAGTATCTCATGCCGGGGCTGGCGGAAATGCACGGCCATCTGCCGCTGCCGAACTCTTCTCAGGAATTGGTCGAACACATCCTGTTCCTTTACGTGGCCAACGGCGTGACCACGGTGCGCGGCATGCTCGGTTATCCGTCGGCGCTGGAGCACAAGGCGGCGATCGCGGCCGGACGGCTGCTGGGCCCGCGGTTGTATGTGGCGGGTCCCGGTTTGAGCGGCAACGCGGTGAAGACCGTGGAGCAGGGCGTGCAAGTGGTCCGCGAGCAGAAGCAGGCCGGCTACGATCTGCTGAAGATCCAGGAAGGGCTCGCGCCCAACGTGTACGAAGCAATCGCCAAGACGGCCAAGGAAGTGCGCATCGATTTCGCGGGACATGTGCCGAACGACGTCGGTGTGCGCAAGGCGATCGCGGCGGGCCAGCGCAGCGTGGACCACCTGGACAACTATCTGGAGGCGCTGGAAGCGGACAACTCCCCGGTGCGGAACGCGGATGCGGCCACCAAGGCGCGCGAATTGCCGTTTCATGTGGACGAGCGAAAGATGGGCGAGCTGGCACAGGTGACCCGCAAGGCCGGCGCTTGGAACATGCCGACCATGGCGCTATGGGAGTTCTTCTTGAATGACGCAACCGGCGATGAACTGCGCAAGTCGCTGCCGGAGCTGCGCTACATGCCGCGCAGCACGGTGGACCAATGGACGCAGCGCAAGAACGCGATGGTCGCGCAGAGCCATGTATTCATGGGCTTCCACGTCGGCGGCAAGACCGGCGCGCGTGTGATCGAACTGCGGAAGAAGATGCTGAAGGCGCTGCGCGACGCGGGCGCGCTGATAGCCCTCGGAACCGATTCGCCTCAAGTGTTCAGCGTGCCCGGCTTTTCCCTCCACCGCGAGATGAAGGCGATGCTGGAGGCCGGCTTCACGCCTTATGAGGTGCTGGAGTCGGGAACCAGCAAAGTGGCGGAATATTTCGGCACGCAACAAGAATCGGGAACGGTGGAGGCGGGCAAGGTGGCCGGCTTGATCCTGCTCGACGCCAACCCGCTTTCCGATTTAGCCAACGTTGCGCGCCGCGCCGGCGTGATGATCAAAGGCCGCTGGATCCCAGAACAGGAGATTCAACAGCGGTTGGAAAAACTCGCCGCGGCCGCGGAAAAGATGTAACACAGGCAGCCTGGAGTAGCCACCCTGATCCCGGGATCATCGGGGCTGATTCTGCAATATACTCATCGTCAAGCGAAAGCGGAGAACCGGGAGGTAAGGAAAAATGAGGGTCTGGAATCGGAACCATTTCATCTGCATGGTGGCGCTGGCCGGCGCCGGTTTGATCGCCCAGGATTTTCGGGCCGCACTGACCGGGAGAGTGATGGACCAGACAGGCGCTTCCGTGGCCGGAGTGGCCATTCAAATCAGGAATGTTGATACCAACGAAGCCGTGTCGGCGATGACCGATGCCCAAGGCAACTATACGGCGCCATTGCTGCGGCCTGGGGCTTACAGCATGGAAGTGGAAGCCTCCGGCTTCAAGAAGTTCGTGCGGGAAGGGCTGATCCTGCAGGTGGCGCAAGTGGCGAAAGTGGACATCACGTTGGAAGTGGGCGCCCTCACGGAAAGGGTGACGGTGACGGCCGATGCGCCGCTGCTGGAGGCGTCGACATCCTCAATCGGGAAGGTAGTGGACAACCGGCGCATCCTGGAGCTGCCGCTGAACACGCGCAACGTCTACTCGCTGGTGGTTTTGACGCCGGGCATCGCCGGCACCATCGGCGAGCGGTTCGACGGGATGAACTGGTCGGCGTTCGGAACACGCCGGCGAAGCATGGACATCCTGATCGACGGCGCCACCGCGTCGCAGCCGACGGTGACCGGCTACTCGGCGGTCAGCGTCTTCCCGTCGGTGGATGCGATCCAGGAGTTCAAGGTGACGGGCGCCAACGTGCCCGCCGAATATGGGCGGACGCTCGGCACCGTGCTGAACGTAGTGTATAAGTCGGGAACTAATAGCTTCCATGGCACGGCGTACAGTTTCCTGCGCAATTCGGTGTTCGACGCGAACAATTTCTTTGCCAACCGGCGTGGGGAAAAACTGCGCAACTTTCAGCGGAACCAGTTCGGCGGCGTCGTGAGCGGCCCCATCCGCCGGGACAAGACCTTCTTCATGGGCTCCTTTGAAGGCCTGCGGGAGCGGCGGTTTTCCAATACCACGCTGAGCGTTCCCACGCTGCGCGAGCGGGAAGGCGACTTCTCGCAGACTTTGGCCGGCGCCAACCGGCCGGTGAACATATTCGATCCGTTCACGACAAGGGCCTCCGGCAGCGGCTTCCTCCGCGACGCGTTCGCGGGCAACCGGATCCCCGTGTCGCGCATGGACGCGGTGGGCCGCAACGTGCTCAAGTATTACCCGCTGCCGACCGACGCGGGCGACCCCTTTACCCAGAGAAACAACTATTCGCGCACCGGCTCCTACGCGGTGAACACGGACAACTACGACGCGCGCATCGACCACAACCTTACCGGCACGCAGAAACTGATGGGACGGTATTCGAAGAGGAACCTGGAGGATGTTCCGGCAATCCTGTTCCCGGGCGACATCACCATCGCCGAAGGCCGCATCATCAACGAGGACCGCAACCATCACGCCGTCGCCGAGCACAACTATGCGTTGTCGCCCAGTTCGGTGCTGACGTCCCGGCTGGGGTTTTCGCGGACCCTGTTCCCCTTCATCAACCAGGGGATCGGCTTCCTGCCCTCGAGTCTGGGCCTGCCCAAGGTGATTGACAACTACACGGACCAGGTGATGTTTCCCCGGTTCGAGGCTGCCGGCTACGCGTCGCTGGGCCACCGCGACCACCGCCGCAGCACGTCCAATACTTTCAGCGCCTCCTCTAGCCTCGCGCAGACGCGCGGGCCCCACACGTTGAAGTTCGGGTTCGAGGGACGGCTGTTCCGGAGCAACACACGGGAATTGCGCTCCCCGTCGGGAGAGTTCCGTTTCAACGCGGCCTTCACGCAAGGGCCGAATCCACTGACAGCCAGCGCGACGGCCGGCAACGGCCTGGCGTCGCTGCTGCTGGGCACCGGGATCAGCGGTGACCGTCTCATGACGCAATATAAGGACGAGGCGGCCCAAAGCTATTATCTGAGTGGATATGCTCAGGACGACTGGCGCATTACCTCAAAGCTGACCTTGAACCTTGGCTTGCGCTGGGACATGGATACTCCGCGCACCGAGCGCTTCGATCATCTCAACTACTTCGACCCGAATGTCCGCTCCCCGCTGGCGGGGGTGATTCCCGGCTTGCCGGAGCTGCGCGGCGGCCTGATCTACCAGGGCGTGGATGGCAACGGCCGCCATCAGTATGACTGGGACTGGCACAACTTCGCGCCCCGCGTCGGCTTCGCCTACCAGGCGACGGCGCGCACGGTGATTCGCGCAGGCTACGCGCACGTCTACTCGGCCTCGTTCAAGGCGGCGTCGGGCACCGATACTCCGTACGGGTTCCGCGGCGAGACGCCCTGGATCTCCACGCTCGACGGAATCACGCCGCTCAACCTGCTCAGCAACCCTTACCCGGTTGGGTTGGGGATTCCGAAGGGGAACTCGGAGGGGCTTCTTTCGGCTGTCGGCTTCGATTTCCGGCCAAAGTTCCGCGACGATAAGGTGCCGTGGGCAAGGCAGTGGAACGTGACGCTGCAGCGGGAGCTGCCCGGCCAGCTTTTGGTGGAGGCGGGCTACGTCGGCACACGGGGCTACGAACTGGCGCTGGAGCGTTACCCGAACCAGCTCGACCCGAGGCACATGGCGCTGGGCTCGCAGCTGAACCAGTTGGTCGCCAATCCTTTCTTCGGACACCCCAACGCCGGCGGCATCCTGGCCGGGCGCCAGGTGCGCCGGGCGCAGTTGCTGCGGCCATTCCCGCACTTCGCCGAAATCGTCGGCGCGCGGGATACCGGCGGCCGCTCCTGGTACAACGGGCTGCTGGTGGGCGTCAAGAAGCGCATGTTGCGCGGGCTGCAGCTGGAGGGCTCCTACACGTGGTCGAAGACGCTGGACTTCGGCGAGGACACCGTGCAGAACGAGTACGACAAGATCGCCAGCCGGGCAGTGGCGCAGATCGACATCCCGCACCGGTTTGTCATGAGCTACCTGTACGAGCTGCCGTTTGGACGTGGGCGTGCATGGGGCAGCTCGGTCTCCAGCTTCGTCAATGGTCTCATCGGCGGCTGGCAAATCAACGGCATTACGATTTATCAGTCCGGACTGCCGCTGTCGATCACAGCCAGCAATACGGCCGGGATCTTCAATCCCCGCACCACGGCGAACAATAACGGCCAAAGCGGCAAGTTGAGCGGGCGCGCGCAGGATCGTCTCACGAAGTGGTTCAACACCTCTGTTTTCAGCCAGCCGGCGCCGTTTACTTTCGGAACCGCCAGCGCGCGCACCCACGATCTGCGCGCTCACGGGACGCGGAACTTCGACCTGTCGCTGTTCAAGGAATTCCAGGCCGGCGAGAAGCTGAAATTGCAATTCCGTACCGAGGCGTTGAACGCTTTCAACACGGTCCAGTTCAGCGCCCCCAACACGGGGGTGACGTCGAGCACCTTCGGCCTGGTCGCGACGCAGGCCAACGCGCCGCGGCAGGTTCAGTTCGGGCTCAAGATGCTGTGGTGAGTCCGGCCGCTTTGTAGCCTGGCTTACCAGACCAGCCGCAGGGCGAGCTGGATCTGCCGCGGGAGATTGGCCTGGCCGGTGATGCGGCCGAAATTGGCGGCGGCGGCGCCGAGGCTGGGACCGTTAAACTGCGCGCGGTTGGTGGAGTTGAAGGCTTCGGCGCGGAACTGGAGATTGACGCGCTCGGTGATGGCGGTGTTCTTGATCAGCGAGAGATCGAGGTTGTTGATGCGGTCCTGCCGGAGGTTGGAGAAACGCTGCGGGAAGGTGCGCAGGTTGCGGTCCATTTGCAGAGCAGGCGCGGTCACGAAGCGTGAGGTGTCGAAGGCTCCGTCGACAGCGCGCGGGTTGAGATTGATGTCACCGCCCAGATAGATCACATTGCCCCAGCTCAGCGCGCCGTGGGTCTGGTTGGTGTAAATGCCGTTGATGACCCAGCCGCCGATGAGGCGGTTTGCCCACATACCGGCGCCGCCGGCGATGGCCTTGCCGCGGCCGAAGGGGAGGTCGTAGGAGGTGGAAAAAACGAAGCGCTGCGGCCGGTCTTCATTGGCGACGGTTTTGTGCATAAAGAGGTCCTGGGCGTTGAGGCGGCCGGTCGCCTCCATCATGCGGGAGCGCGAGTAGTTGGCCAGGAACTGCAAGCCGTTGGAGAGGCGCTTTTCCAGGCGGACCTGGAACATGTGGAAGTCGGCCCAGCCTTCATTGAGCCCGCCGATGGAGACGCCGCCTTCGCCGTTCATTTGCGCGAAGGGGCGGGTGATCTGCTCAATACGGATGGTGGAGCCGTTGAGGGCGGTTCCGGGCAGCAGGTTCTGGAACGGGTTGGCGACGTTGGCAGTAAGGCGGTCAATGGCGGCCTGGTCACGAGTGGGGGAAGTGGAGAGCAGGCTGGCCGGGAAGAAGTTGAGGCTCTGGTTGTTGTTGATGTGGAGGGAACGGGAGCCGACGTAGCCGATCTCGAAGACCATGTTGGAGCCGATTTCGCGCTGAATGGAGAAGCTCCAGCGCTGGGTGTAGGGCTGGCCGGGCGTCGGGTTGGTGAAGCCGATGCTCTGGCCAAGGAAGGTGTTGATGCCTTCGGAGTTGCCGGCGGGCGAAAGCAGTCCGGTGGGGAAGGGGTTGGCGAGCGTGGCGAACGGAGTTAGATTGCCGTCCAGGGTGGAGACGACATCGGTGCGCTGGCTGAAGCCGGGCTGGGAGACGCCGGTGGTGCCGTAGGTGGCAAAGAAGATGCCGTAGCCGGTGCGGATGACGGTTCGCGGGCCAAGCACTTCCGGAGACCAGGCGACGCCGAAGCGCGGGCTGAGCAGGCGGTTGTCGGTGGAGTAGATATTGCGGCGATTGGGCCCGGCGAAAATGGGACCACCGACAGGATTGAACTGGGAGACGGGGAGTTCGGGAATGGGAGTGCGGGCGAAGATGGCGGCGTAGGCTGCCCTGGCGGCGGCTGTGATGCGGTTGCTGGAAGTGAAGTCATAGCCGGCCAGCGTGCGGTCGAAGCGCTCCGTGGTGCCGAATTCCTTCTCAAAGCGGAGGCCGAGGTTGAAGGTGAGGCGTGAGTTGATGCGCCAGTCGTCCTGAATGAAGTAGGCCATGTAGTCGGCTTTGTTGGTACGGAAGGCGTTGCGGTCGAAGTTGCCGCCGGTGGGCAGGCCGAGCAGGAAAGACGCCAGCGACATGCCCGTGGGCGAACCCGCATTGCTGTCGAGCGGACCGCGGACCCAGTTGTTGTTGAAGACGTAACTGCCGGCGGAGTTGCCGTGGCCGATGCTGGACTCCTGCTGGCGGCGGATGTCGGCGCCCATTTTGAGCGTGTGGCGGCCGGCAATCTTGGTGAGAGCGGAGAAGATCTGGTAGCTGTCGAAGGGAGTGTTGCTGCCGCCGGAGGCGCCGAGGTCGTTGGTCGGGTCGGAGAAATCGATCAGCGGGAGTACGTTTTGCGAGCTGGCGGCGCCGAGTGCGGAGGGGAAGCCGAGTTGCACGAAGTTGAAGCCCTCGCTCGGGCGGTTGTTGCTCTCAATGAATCGCGTCCAGTTGAGCCGCGTGTTGAGGATGGTGGTGGGATTGAAGCTGTAGACATCGTCGACGGTGGAGCCGTAGTTGACGCGGGAAAGGAAATTGCCGCTGGCAATGTTGTTGAAGCGGTTGCCGCGGTTTTCCATGCGGTCGTTATTGCGCATGTTCCAGAACATCTTGTGCTTATCGGAGATGTTCACGTCAATGCGGCCCATGAAGCTGAAGAAGTCATCCGAGCGGACAGTGTTGGCCAGGTAGTTGTCCTGCGTGTTGTCGCGGCCCTGCTGATTGGGCAGCGGAAAGAACTGCATGAAGTTCCGCGCGATGGGGCTGATGCGGTTGGCCGGAAGGAGGTTGCCCGGGATGGGCTGGCGGCGGCGGCGGGCGCCTTCAGCCACGGCGGAGAAGGGATCGTAGAGCTGGTAGATGGGGCCAAGGCGGAGTAGCTCGGAGAAGTTGCCGTTGCGCATCGCCTCGGTGGGTACGGTGGTGGTGATCGGTTCCGGAGAGCTGTTCTTGATGCCTTCGTAGGCGAAGTACCAGAAGACGCGGTTCCGGCCGTTGATCACCTTGGGGATCCACAGGGGCGCGCCGGCCGTAACGCCCCACTGGTTGAAACGGGTGACGGGCTTGCGATTGTTGGAAGCGTTGGTGAAGAACGGAGTGCCGGCCAGCCTGGATACCTGATTGAACTCATACGCCGTGCCGTGCAGTTCGTTGGTGCCGCCCTTCATGACGACGTTGACGGTGCCGCCGGCCGTGTTGCCGTAAGCCGCGTCGGCCTGAAAGGTTTCCACCTTGATTTCCTGCACGGTGTCGACAGGCGGGTTGTAGGCGACGCGGCGGTCGCGCGTCATGTCAGGCGAGCCGTCCAGCAGCAGCTCATTGCTGCGGCCCTGGCCGCCGCCCATCGAGAAGTCCGATGGGCCGGCGTTGTCGAACGGGCGTGTGAAATTGGGATTGCCGGTGGGCACGACGCCGAACGCCAGCTGCGCGAGCACGAGCGGCGTGCGGCCGTTCATCGGCATGTTCTCGATCTGCCGCGTCGAAATGGCCTGGCCGACCGAGGCCGTGCTGGTGACCAGCATCGGCGCATCGGCATTGACGGTGACCGATTCCACCATCGCGCCGACCTCCATCTTGATGTTGACGGTGACGCGTTGGTTGGTGGAGATCTGCACGTTGTCCTGCACGTAACGCTTGAAGCCGTCCGATTCCGCAGTCAGCGAATAGAGGCCGGGGGTGAGGAAGGGAAGCGTGTATTGGCCGCCGGCGCCGGATACGGTTTCAAATCTCGCGCCGGTCTCCTTATGAGTGGCCGTGATCTTCACCGCCGGGATCATGGCTCCCTGCGGATCGGTGACATCCCCGTTGAGAGTGGCCCGGAATTCCTGGCCGAAGCCGATAGCGGCGCAGGCTACCGCCAAGATGGTGACCGAAAGAAGTCTTCGCATGGAGTCTTCCTTTCCCAGAAGCTTAAGATTTCTACATAATATGATATCACCGGAGATCCGGCGGGGACGGGAAGAGAGCGTCCAAAGCCTCTGGCATGACCATTTCATAGCTGCCGGCCAGGATGAGGAGAAGCCCCGCCAGGACCAGGAAGCCACCGCTGATCTTTTCCTGTACTCCCCGGTGGCCCAGTTTGGCCCCACCGAAGCCAGCCATCAGCAGGCCTGACGCCGGAGAGACACTTCGGGCGTAGCGGTTGGTATTGATGATGTGTTGGAGTGAGTTTTGGGGCTGTTACCTGCCGGAATCCCCGGTGTGGGGGTGGATTTGTGAGGAAATCGGACGTGGGGAAGCGGTTTGGAGGGGCGGTTCGGATTCGTTTGCGGGCGGAATTGGGTTCGTTTTGTAATTCCGCGTAATGGGCTGAGGAGCAATGGTATGTGCCTGTTCCTGCGCGAGTTTCCGGCGGGTGGCCTGGAGTTGAAGGAGCTGTTTGAGGGACTGATTGTAGGCGCGGCGTGCGGCGGACTCATAGCGTGAGAGTTTGAGGATGGCCTGGCTGCCGGAAGCGTCGGTGTGGAAGAGGAGCGCGGCGACGTCGTCGGGATCGGTGTGGGGCGGGATCATGGCGAGCAGGTCGGCGCTGGGGACGAAGAGGCGGGTCTCGAAGCGGGCGATGCGCATGAGTTTCCACTGGGCCTGCGCCATCTGGTCGACGAGGAAGCGTTCGGTGGGGCCGGCGGGATTGAGGTCGGCGCGGAGGCCGGCGAGGAGCATGTCGTAGTCGGCGGGATCTTCGCCGGGGATGACGACGTGGACGCCGGAAAGGCCGTGCTTGACGGCGTTGGCCGCGGCTTTCATCTTGCCGATTTCGGTGCGGGGGCCGGTGGAATGTTCGGCGTTTTTGCGGTTGGCAGCAAACTGTGCGGGGGAGGTAGACATAAAATTTCTCCTGATTGGTGAGATGAGCGCGGGCGGGCGGCCGTGCATGGCTGGATAGAGAGCTATCCGACGGGAGTGTAGCGGGCGTGGGTGCGGGGCGGGGGGATTGAAATCTGTAAGGTGTTGAGGAGGAAGGGAAAATGATTTTCGAACAGCTGTGATTGAAGAGCGCTGCAGTGTCCGCGGCTACAATGGCCGCAAGTGCTTGTCAGACGGGCACTTCAATTCAGCAAAGGAGACACTGCAAACATGAGGAGGCCGATAGAGCGCTGAGGGCGGGATGTGAGCTTGCATCGGGCGGCTAAGGATGGCCAATGCGAGCGACTGGAATCCACCAATCAACGCGACGCAGTCCGGGCTACTTCGGCTGACTGGGGCGCGGCGGCACGGTCCAGCGGAAGACCCTCTTGCTCAGTCCGGAATAGTCGTCCTGATCAGTGGGGTCGACCGTCACTTCCTTCTCGGGCTTCCAGTCCCCCATATCGAAGGTGTTCGAGATAATGGGCGTGCCGGATTTCAGATCTGCGAGCAGTTTGGGCTTCAACTTGAGGTTGAGCTGAGGTAGCAGGAACAGGGTGACGATGGTCGCTTCCTTGATGTCGGCGAGGAACAGGTCGTTTTCCTCAAACCGGACCAGGTGCTCCACTCCGGCCTTTTTCGCGTTCTCTCTCGCCTCGGCGATACGCTGCGGGTCGATATCGATCCCGACGCCGCGGGCGCCGTACTTCTTGGCTGCGGTGATGACGATCCGTCCGTCGCCACACCCAAGGTCGTAAACAACGTCGGTTTTTTTGACGCCGGCAAGCGTGAGCATGGCGTCGACTGCCGGGTCAGTGGTCGGAAGGTAGATTACGTCCGGCGTGCGCTTCGGCTGAGGCTGCGCAGCCGCAAGGCCGACGAGGGCGGTCGCGATAAGGGAGCAGAACGTCGTTCGAGCGAGTTTCATTCGATAACTTGTTTCTAAAGAATATCCAACTGGCCAGGGGAATGCCATCGAGCTGCCAACACAGGTCGTGGGTCCACGCTCATTCCTCGTCACTGACGGCGCAGCGTTTATTGATCGCAGTGCCACTTGGCGTGTGGCCGGCAACGCGGAAGATGCCGCGGACACTACTCCGCCTTACTTGGCTTTGCGACACGATATGTTCTTGAGGGTGCTCGGACGGTACGGGAGCCCTGTTTTGAGGCGCTAGCGGGGAGCCCTCCTACGCCCTTGTGGGCTACGGCGGGCCGCCTTGGCCTGCGGCGAAGGCTGGCGGAGAGGGAGGGATTCGAACCCTCGGTAGAGGTTTAGGCCCCTACGACGGTTTAGCAAACCGCTGCTTTCGACCACTCAGCCACCTCTCCGCGGCGATGGGAACGTGGTCTCGAGCACCAATTTAACACAACCGGAGCGGCTACTTCTTGCGGAACAGGGCGATGAACTGGCGCTTTTCGGTGAAGGGTTCCGAGGAGATCAGCTGGAAGCCGTTGGCTTCGATTTCCTTGATCACGTCGGCCTCGTCCAGGCGGATGTGTTTGGGGTCGCGGAAGCCGTTCTTGTAGAAGTCGACGATGGCCAGACGGCCGCCGGGCTTGAGGCCCTTGGCGAGACCGGCGAGCATTTCGGCGGGGTAATCGAAGTGGTGGTAGGCGTCGAGGACGAGGGCAATGTCGACGGCGGCGGGCGGGAGTCTGGGGTCTTTTTCCGTGCCCTGGACAAACTCGACATTGGCGATCTTCTTTTCCGTGGCGTAGACTTTGGCCTTTTCGAGGAAGTCGGGGAAGATGTCCTCGGCGACGATTTTGCCGTTGGGGCCGACGGCTTCATGCAGGAAGGGCAGCATATAGCCGACGCCGGTGCCGATGTCGGCGACGGTCATGCCGGGGGAGAGCTTAAGGGCCTTTACCAGGTCGAGGGGCCTTTGCGAGGTGTCGCGGTCATGCGAGGAGAGTGTAGTGGCGACGCGCTCGCGGCCTTCCTTGGTCTTGTAGCCGGAGTTGGCGTAGTCGGCGGCCTGGGGGAAGGCCGAGAGGGCTGCGAAGGCGAGCAGAAGTGTGATTCTCATAATGAAGTCTCCATGGGCAGGGCCAGCGGGGGCTCCCGCAGGAAATCAAGGGCTGACATTTTGGCCACCGCTTCGCGGACATCCTCTTCGGCGGTGGGCTCAAGGGTAATGACGAACGGGAGATTGTCTTTGTCACCGCCGGGCAACTGCAAGACGGCATCGAGGCTGACTTTTTTGTCGGCGAGGACCTGGGCGAGTGCGGCGATGATGCCTGGGCGGTCCGAGACGCGGAAGCGGAGGTACCAGGCGCGGCGCTGGCGAGTGATGGAGATGGGCTTGTAGATGCCCAGGCGGGCGTGGGCGAAGGGGGAGACGCGCTCGGGGCTGCCGCCGCGCAGCTCGCGGGCGACGCGCATGAGATCGCTGACGACGGCGACTCCGGTGGGATGGGGGCCGGCGCCGCGGCCGTAGTAGAAGGTGTCGGCGCCGTAGCGGCCCTGGACCCAGATGGCGTTGTATGCTCCTTGCACGGAAGCGAGGATGGTGGATTGGGGGATGAGCGCGGGGCGGACGCTGAGGAGCAGGCCGTCTTCGGTCAGGCGGGCGACGCAGATGAGGCGAATGGTGTGGGCGAGCTTGTGGGCGTAGTGAAAGTCGAACGGGGAGATGCGGCGGATGCCTTCGGTGTAGATGTCGGCGGGGGTGATTTTTTCGCCGAAGGCCAAGGCGGCGACGATGGCGAGCTTGGAGCGTGCGTCGAAGCCGTCGATGTCGGCGGAGGGGTCTGCTTCGGCGTAGCCGAGTCTCTGCGCTTCGGTGAGAACGTCGGCGAAATCGGCGCCGTGCTTTTCCATTTCGGTGAGGATGTAGTTGCTGGTGCCGTTGAGGATACCGTAGAGGGCGGCGATGCGGTCTCCGGCGATGCCTTCGCGCAGCACGTTGTGGATGGGGATGCCGCCGGCGACGCTGGCCTCCATCGCGAGATTGACGCCGCGGGCGATGGCTTTTTCCCACAGGTCGGGCCCCTGGAGCGCCATCAGCTCCTTGTTGGCGGTGACGACGGATTTGCCGGCTTCGATGGCGGCGTTGACGATCTCGGCGGCGACGGTGGTTCCGCCGACCAGCTCGGCGACCACATCGACATCTTTGGCGGAAACGACTTCGCGCCAGTCGGCGGTTCGGCGGGCGTTGGGAAAGGGGAGTGACTTGGATTGGACGGTACGGCTGCAGAGGGCGGTGACCTGGAGCGGGAAGCCGAGTTTCTCCTGAATTTGGGCGGCGTTTTCCGAGAGAAGGTCGAGCGTGCCGGAGCCGACGTTGCCAAGGCCAATGACTCCGACATGTACAGGGTGCATAAAGGGCTAGTATATAGAAACGCACCGTGCTGATTCGAATTCTGCATCGTCTGTTCTCCCATCCGCTGCTCTACGACATGGCCCAGGTTCTGGCGGGCGCGCGCGAGGTGAGAAGGCGCGTGGGGAGGCAGGTGACGACGCGCGAGGCGCCGGTAACGGTACTGGATCTGGGGGGCGGCACGGGCGCGATTCAGCCCTATCTGCCCGGGGAGTGCCGCTACATTTGCGCCGATATGGAGATGCCGAAGCTGCGCGGATTCCGCCGGGGGAATCCGCGGGGATGGGCGGTGCAGGCGGATGGGATGCGGCTGCCAATCCGGTCAAGCTCCTGTGACGCGGTGATCTGCATGTTTGTCGCGCATCATCTGGAGGATGAGCCATTGCGCGTGCTGCTGGGGGAGGCGAAAAGGGTTTTGCGAGGCGGGGGGGAGCTGATCTTCCTGGATGGCGTCATGGCGCGCGATCGTCTGGCAGGGAGACTGTTATGGTGGCTGGACCGGGGCAGCAATCCGCGGCCGAAGGAGGCGCTACGCGCGATTGTGGGAAAAGAGTGGAGGGAGGTTCGGGAGGAGAGTTTCGCGGTGTGGCATGAGTACTGGCTGATGGCGGCGGTGAAGAGTTGCGACGGCGGGCTATGATGAGGCAGGAAACGTCATGAAGAGAGTAATGCTGTTTGCCGTGTTATTTGGCGTTGTGGCCGCGCCGCAGCGGCGCGATCCGTTCGACGAAAGGAACCCGAAGCTGAAGCAGGAGCAGATCGAGAGGCTGCTGAAGGCGGACCGCGAAAAGTCGCTGGAGGAGGCGGCGGAGTTGGTGAAGCTGAGCCAGGAGCTGAAGGTTGAGCTGGAGAAATCAGACAAGTACGTGCTGTCACTGTCGGCGGTGAAAAAGACCGAGGAGATCGAAAAACTGGCGAAGCGGATCCGCGGGCGGCTGAAGCGATATTAGCGCGCGCGGCTGTGCTACCATCTTTTGGAACCCGGCAACCCTCATGCCCGTAACGCGCGAAAAAACCCAGTTGATGACCGCCTCCGAGATTGACCGCACGCTGGTGAGGCTGGCGCACGAGATACTGGAAAAAACCGAGGATCTGGACAAGCTGGCCTTTATCGGGATCCGGCGGCGCGGGGTGCCGCTGGCGCAGCGGCTGCAGGCGAAGATCGAGACGCTCGAAAACCGCAAGGTGCCGGTGGGCATTCTCGACATCAATCTTTATCGCGATGATCTGTCCACGGTGGCGAATCAACCGGTGGTGAATGCGACCGAGATCAGCTTCCCGGTGACGGGCAAGGACGTCATTTTGATGGACGATGTTCTCTACACCGGGCGCACGATCCGGGCGGCGCTGGACGCGCTGTTCGATCACGGGCGGCCAGGGCGCGTGCAACTACTGGTGCTGATTGACCGCGGCTGGCGCGAGCTTCCGATTGAGGCGCGCTATGTGGGGCGGACGGTGCAGACGACGGCGAACGAGATTATCGAAGTGAAGTTCCGCGAGATCGACGGAATGGAACGGGTGCTGCTGGTGGAGAAGGAGCCGGATTAGCGAAGCATGGCGGTAAGCGATAAGGGACTGCTGGGCATCGAGGAACTGAGCCGCGAAGAAATTGAGGCAATTCTCGAGAGGGCCAAGCATTTCCAGCCGGTGCAGCACCAGGCGGTGAAGAAGCTGGAGATCCTGCGCGGCAAGATGATCGTGAACCTGTTCTTTGAGTCCTCGACGCGCACGCGGACGAGTTTCGAGATCGCGGCGAAGCGGATGGGGGCCGATACGGTGTCGATCAGCGCGTCGGGTTCCAGTGTTTCCAAGGGCGAGTCGTTGGTGGATACGCTGAACACGCTGGCGGCGATGCGGCCCGATGCGATTGTGATGCGGCATGCGGCTTCCGGCGCTCCGCATTTTTTGGCGCGGCATTTGCCGATTCCGATTATCAACGCGGGTGACGGGACGCATGAGCATCCGACGCAGGCATTGCTGGATGCGCTGACGATTCTGGATAAGCGGCCGTCGCTGGAAGGGCTGCGGGTGGCGATCATCGGCGACATCGCGCACAGCCGGGTGGCAAGGTCGAATGCGCATTTATTGTCGAAGTTTGGGGTGGAGGTTGTGCTGTGCGGGCCATCGACGCTGCTGCCGCGGGAACTCGAGCACCTTGCGCCGAACGTGCATCTGACCTGGGACATGAACGAGGCGATCACGGACGCCGATGTGATCATGATGCTGCGGGTGCAACTGGAGCGGCAGCACGAGGTGCTGTTTCCGGCGAGCGAATATTTCCGGTTCTACGGATTGGCGCAGGAGCACATTGACCGCGCCAAGCCGGACGTGATTGTGATGCATCCGGGGCCGATCAACCGGGGGCGCGAGCTGAGTTCGGAGGTGGCCGATTCGCAAAGCTCTGTCATCTTGAACCAGGTGGAGAATGGCGTGGCGGTGCGGATGGCGGTGCTGGAGCGTGTGCTGAACTAGCGATGGCGAAACTGATCATACGCAACGGGCGGGTGATGGATCCGGCGACGGGGCGCGATGGGGTATGCGACGTCGCGATTGAGGACGGGCGGATCGCGGCGATCGGGGAGAATCTGGAGGCGACGGGGGCGGAGAGTTTTGACGCCACGGGCATGGTGGTGGCGCCGGGCTTCATCGACATGCATGTGCACCTGCGCGAGCCGGGCTTCGAGCATGCCGAGACGATTGAGACGGGAGGCAAGGCGGCGGCGGCCGGTGGTTTCGCGACGATCTGCTGCATGCCGAACACGAAGCCGATCAACGACAACGCCACGGTTACGAATTACATTGTGGAGAAGGCGGCGCACTTTTCGCCGGTGCGGGTGCTGCCAATCGGCGCGATCACGAAGGGGAGCGCGGGGGAGGAGCTGGCATCGATCGGGGCGATGAAGAAGGCGGGGATCGTGGCGATTTCCGACGACGGGCGTCCGGTGATGAATTCGCGGGTGATGCGGCGGGCAATGGAACTGGCGGCGAGCTACGGGATGCCGATTATCGACCACTGCGAGGATCTGAACTTGAGCGCGGGCGGCGATATGCATGAAGGCTGCGCGTCGGTGCGGCGCGGGCTGCGGGGGATACCGTCGGCGTCCGAGGACGTGATGGTGGCGCGCGACATCGTGCTGGCGGAGGTGACCGGGGCGCGTTATCACGTGGCGCATATTTCGACGGCGAACGCGGTGGCGATGGTGGAGTTCGCAAGGGCGCGCGGGTTGAAGGTGACCTGCGAGGTGACGCCGCATCACTTCGCGCTGGCCGATACGGATACGGTTCCCTACGACAGCAATTACAAGATGAAGCCTCCGCTGCGGGCCGGGCGGGACGTGGAGGCGATGCGGCGGGCGCTGGCGAAAGGGACGATTCAAGCGATCGCGACGGATCATGCGCCGCATGCGGGCAGCGAGAAGATGCAGGAGTTCGAGCGGTGCCCGTTCGGGATCACGGGGCTGGAAACGGCGATCGGGTTGTCGATGGAGCAGTTGGTGCATCCGGGGCGGATCACGCTGATGCGGATGATCGAGCTGTTCACGACGGGGCCGGCGGGGGTGCTGGGGCTGGATTCGGGCCGGCTAGCGGAGGGCGGGGTGGCGGACGTGACGATCTTCGATCCGGAATTGAGTTGGACCTACGACGTGAACAAGACGCTGTCGCGGAGCAAGAACTCGCCGTTTGACGGGCACGAGTTCAAGGGCGGGCCGGTGGCGACGATCGTGGGCGGCGAGATGGTCTGGCGGAGAGAATAAGTTACGGGCGGCTGTGGAAGCCGGGCAGGCCGGCGAGCTTATCGAGGAAGACGCGGATGTGGTCATCCCAGAAATCCCAGGTGTGGCCGCGGGGGGAGATTTCGCGGTACTCGTAGGGGATCTTGCGGGAGGCGAGGGCGGCGACGAACTCGCGGTTGGAGGCGATCAGGAAATCCTGGCCTCCGCAAGCGATGTAGAGCATGGGGACCGATTCGGCGGGAACTTTTTCGAGGAGCGAGAAGGGGTCCATTTCCTTGCGCTCGGGCGAGTCAGCGGCTCCGAAGAGCGCCTGTAGCTCCGCGCCGCGGCCGCCGGCGGTTGCGGCGGCGGGACGTGCGATGGAGAGCGCGCCGCTGAAAGCGCCGATGGCGGCGAACCGGGCGTGATGCTTCAGACCGATTAATGCGGCGCCGTAGCCACCCATGGAAAGTCCGGCAACGGCGCGGGAGCGGCGGAGCGGAATGGTGCGGAAGCGGCTGTCGATGTAGGGGACGAGATCCTTGACGATGAAGTCCTCGTATTTTGCCTTCGGGTCAGCGGCGCTATTGACGTAGAAGCTGCGGGCGGCATCGGGCATAACGACGATGAGGTTGTGTTTGGCGGCGTAGCCGGAAAGATTGGTCATGTAGGACCAGGCGGTGTGGTCGTCACCGAGTCCGTGGAGGAGGTAAAGCACGGGGTAGCGGATGGTGGAGGCTTCATAGTCGAGGGGCAGCAGGACGTTGATGTGGCGCTCCTGGCCCAGCGATTCGCTCATCAGCTTATAGGTTTTGATGTTGCCGCCGGCGACGCTGGTTTTGACGTCGGCGGCATGAGCCGCAAGGGCGGCGGTCAAAGAGAATAGGGCAAAACGCAATCCGGACATTTCTGAGAACCTCCATGAGGGCAATTCACGAGTTTATAGCATGCATAGGGGCTGTCGCAGAGGGGAATGTATGATAGGGGATTGGCTGGAATGAACGGAGCAGGGGCGGGCAACAACAAGCAGAGGTTGCCTCGTTGGGCGTTGCCGGCGCTGGGATACTTGATTTCCGTCGCTTGTCTAGTATGGGTTTACTGGGGGTTCGACTGGAAGCGGGAGATGGGGCGGCTTGCAACCACTGACTGGCGTTGGGTGACGCTGGCCGTGATGGCGGACATTGCCGTGTACTTGTGCCAGGGATGGCGGTGGAGTACACTGCTGCGGCCGGTGGCTGACGTGGGAGTCTGGAAAACAACGCAAGCGGTTTACATTGGGCTGTTTGCAAACGAAGTGCTCCCAGGGCGAACGGGAGAGGTGATCCGATGCTACCTGCAAAGGCGATGGAGCGGTCTACCGCTAAGCGTCGTGATCAGTTCGGCCGTCTTGGAGCGGGTGATGGATGGGGCGTGGCTGGTCCTCGGCTTTTGGATGGTAAGCCAATACGTGAAGGTGTCCAAGACTTTGATTGTAGGCAGCCGTATTCTGCTCCTTCTCCTGGTTATTGCCGGAGTGCTTGTGACTCTGGCCGTGCTGTATCGCGGAGAAACGGAGGCGGCCCTGGCGCGCAGCCGCTGGGCCAGACTGTTTAGGCACGTTGTGGGCGGTGTACACTCGATGGGCCGTTCCTGGTCGTTTGCCAGAGCGGCGGTGTTGAGCCTGGTCTACCTGCTTCTACAGATCCTGCCGATTCTCTTTCTGATGAAGGCATATGGCTTGGAAGTGACAGGTTGGGCTGCGCCGGTTGTGTTGGTCGTGCTGCGGCTGGGGACGATTCCGCCGCAGGGACCGGGCAACGTCGGATCGTTTCAGGCGTTGTCGAGAGGGGCCCTGGAGCTGTTCGGGCTGGAGCGGGCGGAGGCGACGGGATTCTCGACGCTGCTGTTTCTGGTGGTGACGGTGCCGCTGTGGCTGGCGGGGTTCGCGGCGCTGATCGCGACCAGGATGCGGTTCAGCGAGATCCACCGCGAGGCGCACGAGCAGATGGCGGAGGAGGGTTAGTTTAGGGATGCTGGAAATCAGCGGCCATCGGGATCAGCTGTTCATAGACGTGATCGGGGATGGGGCTGTGCCAGTGGCCGGTGACCTTGGCTGTGGTCACGGCGACCGCGAACAAGGCGAGCATGGCCGCGGCCAGCGCGCGGACGTGCACCGGGTGAGCTTTGGGACGCGCGAGATAGAGAGCACCTTCGGCGGGACACTCGGCCACGCATTCCATGCAGCCGATGCATTCGGCCGAGCGGACCTGGATGAGCTTGTCCACGGGCAGATTGGCGGGGCAGGCTTTGGCGCACTTGTTGCAATCGATGCATAGGTCCGGCACGCGGCGGATGCGGAGCGGACTGGCCAGCGAGGCCAGGCCCATGAGCGCGCCGTAGGGGCAGAGGTAGCGGCACCAGAAGTTGGGCACGAAGAAGGAGCCGATCACGAGAAGGCCGACAACAGTGGCGGCGAAGGGACTCATGCGGCGGAAGAAGTCGAGCATCTTGACGTCGGCGACCAAGCCGTAGGGGCTGGCGAGGAAGGCTTCAATGCCGGCGGCCGACATGCCTCCGACGGCCCACAGGAAGAGGCCGAACAGAATGTACTTGAGCCCGCGCAGGGGAATGTCGATCCACTTGGGAGGGAAGAAGACGCGCCTGAAGGTCTGGCGGCCGATTTTCCAAAGGCGTTCCGAGATGGTTCCGATGGGGCAGAGCCAGCCGCAGAAGGATTTGCGGAATGCAAGGCTGAGCGCGAGGAATGTGAGGAAGAGGACCATCGCGGCGGGGTGGATTTCCGGCATGGTTCCGGTGCGGAGATAGAAGAAGGTGTTCATCATGCCGGCGATGGGAAGCCAGCCTTCGACGCCTGGCGGGCGATCGAAGCGCGCGCCGCCTTGTTCGAAGTAGCGGACGAAGAAGTAGAACTGGGCGCCGATCCAGAGGTTGAGGGCAAGAAAAACGGTTTGGACGATGAGGCGCAGGCGCTGGGATTGATCGGGTTGGATTCGGCGTTCCCAATCCTTCTTCTTCATGGCTTTAGTGTGGCAGGAGGGTGGGAGAATGTCCGTGACGGCGGTCACAGCGTGGCGGTAAAGGCTTGTTAGAATTGGGTTTCGGCTTCGTTTTCGATGCCAGCCCAATCGAGGATTTCGACCGTTCTGCGGTCGAGGCGTAAAAGTCCTTCCGATTGGAAGCGGCCGAGGTTGCGCGAGACCACCTCACGGACGGTGCCAAGCCGGGCAGCCAGTTCCTCTTGCGTCTCCTCCAGTGGAAAGGCTCCGGAATCTGCCAGGCGAGCGCGGTCCAGCAGATCCTGGGCGAGGCGCTGGCGGATGGTGCCAAAGGTGACGCGCTCGGCGAGTCCGAGCAGGTGGCGGAGGCGCTTGCCGAAGACACGCAGGAAGCGCAGGGCCAGTTCCGGGTGGGCGCGGCAGGCGGCGAGAAAATCCTGTTTGAAAACAAGGATGGCGATGGTTGGCTGAAAAGCGAAGACGCTGGCGGGGTAGGGGCCGCCGTCAAAAACAGGAACCTCGGCGACCGAGGATGGAGCGGCCATGGTAGCGAGAACCAACTGGCGGCCTTGGGGTGTGGTCTTCACCACTCTGACGGCGCCTTCTCCGATGACCCACAGGCCTTGGCATTGCTCGCCCTCCAGGAAGAGTGTCTCGCCGGGCGCATACTGGCGGCTGACCGAGGTGTCCGCCAGATGCTCGAATTCGGGTTCCGGCAGAGAGGCGAACAGGTCAATGGCCTTGAGCATGGCGGGTTTGGAGAGGCTCATGAATGACAGTCTCCCATGGGTGTGTGACTTCAGTCATAGCGCAAGTTGGTTCCACACCCTAAGCTGGAACCGTAAGTCAGGAGGTAAACCCATGAATGCAGTAGCAAGCAAGAGAGTTGGAGATGTGGCCGCGCAGTCCACGGCGGCGGCCGGTGTGTTGGAAGAGCTTGGCATCGATTATTGCTGTGGCGGGCAAAGGTCGCTGGAGGAGGCCTGCCGGGATAAAGGAATCCAGGCGAGCACGGTGCTGGAGCAGGTAGAGGCGGCGGAAGCGTCGCGAAAAGGCCCGGACCGCAACTGGACCGAAGCGCCGCTGACAGAACTGATACAGCACATACTGAAGAGCCATCATGAATACTTGCGGCGGGAGCTGCCGCTAATCGCCGAGCGGATCGAGGCGGTGAGAACGGCGCATGCGGAACAGCATGAGACGATGCTGGGCGAACTGCAGGATGTGTTCGAGGAACTGCGCGCCGAACTGGGTTCGCATATGCAGAAGGAGGAGATGATTCTCTTCCCGTATGTGGAAAGGGCGGAGATGGCGTCGCAGGCTGGTCATCGTGCGGCGGCGCCGCCGTTCGGGACGTTCCGCAATCCGATCGAGATCATGGAAATGGAGCACGATGAGGCGGGACGCGCGCTGCGTGAAATCCGCCGGCTGACGGAGGGGTTCACGCTGCCCGAGGATGCGTGCAATAAGTTCGGCACGCTGTACGCGGGCCTGAAGGAGCTGGAGCGCGATATGCACACGCATATTCACCTGGAGAACAACATTCTGTTTCCGCGCGCGCTGGCGCTGGAATGAAGCATCCACGGTTTAAACCGCGAGTTTGGCGATTTCCTCAATGGTGAGGCGGCATTCGTCATCGGTGGTGTAGAAGTGCGGGGCGATGCGGATGCCGGCGTTGGGGCGGTGGTCGAGGAGGATATCGCGGGCAAGAAGTTGCTGCGTGATCCTGGCGCCTTCGGGGATGTCGAGGATGACGACGCCGCCACGGGTGCGGTCATCGGTGGGTGAATTGATGCGGAAACCACGCTCAAGGGCGAGGTCGATGAGGAGGCGCGTCTGGCGGAGCGATTTGGCGCGGATATGGTCGACGCCGGCTTCGAGGATCAGTTCGTAGCCGGATTGGGCGGCGTAGAGGGCGGGGATGGAGGGTGTGCCGTGAAGGAAGCGGAAGGCGTCGGGCGAGTAGTCGATGGGGCCGGGGTCAAATTGGAAGGGAGCGCGGTGGGCCATCCAGCCGGTGAGTTTGGGTTCAAGCGATTGCCATAAGTCGCGGCGGACGTAGAGGTATCCAGCGCCGGGGCCGCCGCAGAGCCATTTGACAGAGCCGCCGGTGGCAAAGTCGAGGTTCCAGGAGCGGACGTCAACGGGGACGGAGCCTGCGGATTGGTAGATGTCGGCGACGACCATGGCTCCCATCTGGTGGGCGCGGCTTGTGATGGCGGCGACGTCCTGGATGTAGGAAGACTTGAATAGGACGTGGGAGAGGCAGACAAGGCGGGTGCGCTCATCGATGGAGTGGAGGAGTTGTTCATGGGGGACTGTGATCAGTTTTGCGCCGTCGCTCTGGAGGGCGTGGAACAGGTAGAGGTTGGTGGGGAAGTTCTCCTGTTCGGAGAGGATGTGGTTGCGCGGAGCGGACCAGTCGAAGCAGCTGAGAACGATGGCCTGAGCGATGGAGACGTTGGGCTGCATGACGACTTCGCCTTCTGCGGCGCCGATGATGCGGGCGATGAGGTTGCCGACGGAGCGTGGCATCTCCCACCAGCCTTCCTCCCAGGCGCGGATGGAGCGCGCGGACCACTGGTCGGCGAATTGAAGGAGGCGATCGCGCGCGAGGCGGGGCATGGCGCCGAGAGAGTGGCTGATCATGTGGACGGAGTGATCGAGTGATGGGAACTCGTGGCGGAGGCGAAGGAGGTTATCCATTAGAGTGTTGGCTAGAGTGTTGGCGTCTCCAATCAAAGTATGCCGGGAGCCCGGCGGCGAGGATGGCGAGGCAGGCGAGTGAGGGGACGGGGTCGGTGAGGACGGTGTTGACGAGGAAGGCGATGGCGATGGCCGTGAAGGCGAGCGGGGTGGCGGGGTAGGCCCAGACGCGGTAGGGACGGTCGCGGGACGGGGCGCGTCGGCGGAGGAGAATGACGCCGAAAACGGTGAGGGCGTAGAAGATCCAGGTGGCGAACATGGCGAAGGCGGCGAGTTCGGCGTACCAGCCGGTGAGGACGAGCAGGGTGGCCCAGGCTCCCTGGAGGAGGATGGCGCGGTGCGGAGTTTGGAAGCGCGGGTGAACGGCGGTGAGCCAGGAGAAGAAGAGACCATCGGCGGCCTGTGCAAAGTAGACGCGCGGGGCGGTGAGGATCCAGCCGTTGGCCGCACCGATGATGGAGACGAGGATGGCAAGAGTGACGACGCCGGCGCCGCCATGGCCGATGGAGAGCTCAGCGGCGGAGGCGGCGACACGGTTGGAGGCGGCCATTTCCGCGGGAGTAAGCAGGTGCAAGTAAGCGAGGTTGGCAGCAACGTAGACGGCGATGCAGATGGCGAGGCCAAGGATGAGAGCCCGCGGAAGGGTGCGGCTGGGTTGTTTGACTTCGCCGGCGACGAAGCTGAGGCTGACCCAGCCGTCATAGGTGACGAGGCAGACGATCATGGCGGCTCCGAAGCCGGAGAGGGTGACGGGGGCGGTGGCGGATTGGGAGTGGGCAGGGGCGAGGAAGGCGGAGAGGACGAGCGCGGCGAGCGCAGCGAGTTTGATAGCGGTGAAGACGACTTGCACGCGGGCTCCGGCGCGGAGTCCGGCGCAGTTGACGGCAACGAGCGCGGCGATGAGGGAAACGGCAGTGAGGCGAGTGGCGGCCGTGCCCATCTGGATGAACTGGGCGAGATAGAGAGCGAAGCTGACGGCGAGCCAGGCGATGGCGCCGGAGACGACGACGAGCAGGAACGCCCAACCGCTGAGGAAAGCGGCGAGCGGGCCGTAGATTTCGCGGAGGTAGACGTAGTGGCCGCCGGTGGCCGGCATCATGGCGCCGAGCTCGGCGTAAGCGAGCGCCCCGGCGAGGGAGAGCAGACCGGCGAAAATCCAGAGGAGGATGATCCAGGAGGGCGAGGGGAGGTGGCGGGCGACGAGGTTGGGGGTGAGGAAGATGCCTGCGCCGATGATGGTTCCGGCAACGATGGCGGTGGAGTGAAGCAAGGAGAGCTGGCGGGCGAGGGCCATGCGGGGTTGCTCATTGTAGCATTGGCGTGGTGATATGATCGGCGGAGAATTATGGCGGAGGCGGCGGTCGGTGGAAGCGAGCGGCACGCGGGTGTGGTGCGGTGGACGCATTGGGTGATCGCGCTGTCGTTTGCGGCGCTGCTGGTGACGGGGGTGGAGATTCTGATTTCGCACCCGCGTTTTTATTGGGGGGAGACGGGCAATGTCCGGATGGAGCCTTTGTTTACGCTGCCGATACCGGCGTCGCGCGGGTCCGTGCCGACGGGCTACCGGTTTGTGCTAGAAGATCAGAATAGCTGGAGCCGGTCGCTGCATTTTCAGAGCGCGTGGCTGGTGTTTTTCACGGCGGTTCTGTATGGGTTTTGGGGAATTTTGCAGGGGCATTTTCGCAAGAACCTTGCGCCGGGCGGCGGGCAGGGCGGGGATGAGTGGACGTACAACACGTACCAGCGGGTGGCGTATTTGAGCGTGGTGTTCGTGTTGTTCCCGCTGATGTTTTGGACGGGGCTGGCGATGTCACCGGCGTTTGTGGCGGCGTTTCCGTTCACGGTGACGGTGTTCGGCGGGCAGCAGTCGGCGCGGACGATACATTTTTTTGTGACGCTGGCGCTGGTGGTATTTGTGGTGGGGCACGTAGTGATGGTTTACCGCGCGGGTTTCGTGAAGCGAACACGCGCGATGATCACGGGGAGGATGAAAGGATGACGCGGAGAAAGCTGGTCAGCAGCGGGGTAGCGGCGTTCTCGGGAGTGGCGGGTTTGACAGTGGCCGGCCGGCTGGCGAAGCAGTATGGGTTGGTTCCTCCCGACGGCGGCGGGATCTATGGCCCGGGGCACCGGCTGACGTATGGCGTGCAGAAGCTGCTGACGGGCAACGCGTTGGCGCGGGAGTTTCCGCGGAGCGCGATTTCGGACCGGCCGTTTGCGAATGGGCGTCCGCCGAAGGATGAGAATTACTTGAGGATGAAGGAGGCGGGGTTCGTAGATTGGCGGCTGAAGGTGGACGGAATGGTGGAGCGGCCTTCGAGTTTTTCCGTGGCGGAGCTGAAGAGTTTTGTGCCGCGGACGCAGATAACGCATTTGGCGTGCGAGGAGGGATGGTCGTTTATCGCGGAGTGGATGGGGGTTCCGCTGTCTGCGGTTCTGGAGCGTGTGGGGGTGCGGCGGGGCGCGAAGTATGTGATGTATTTTTCGATACAACCTGAGTGGTGGGACAGCGTGGATATCGATGAAGCGGTGCATCCGCAGACGCTGGTGACGTATGGGATGAACGGGGGCGAGCTGCCGGTGGGGCATGGCGGTCCGGTGCGGATGAGGGTCCCAAGGCAGCTTGGGTACAAGAGCGTGAAGTTTGTGAACCGGCTGACGGTGACGGATAGCGTGAAGGGGTTCGGGAAGGGAATGGGATCGGTGGCGGCGGAGTATGGGTATAGCTGGTACAACGGGATTTGAAGTGGGAGGGAAGTGATGCGACTAGGAGTTGGGGTGTTAATGGCAGTGGCAGGGTTCGGGCAACCGTTGGAGAATTGGCGCGGGGCGGAGGGGGAGAGCCGGGTGGCTCCGAAGATGGCGTGCGCAGAGTTGAGGGGACAGACGGGGTACGAGTTCAGCGTGATCACGGCGGTGATGGTGGATGATTACTGCCGGGTGATGGGGCAGATCCTTCCCGAGGTGCGGTTTGAGGTGAACCTGCCTGGGTCGTGGAACCGGCGGCTGTACATGTTTGGGAACGGGGGGTTCGCGGGGGAGAATCTGGATGCGGCGAACCGGGCGGGTCAGAGGACCAGGGCGCTGAAGCATGGGTTCGCGGTGACAAGCACGAACACGGGGCACGATGCGGCGACGGAGCCGCTGGCGACGTTCGCGGTGAACCGGCAGAAGCTGATCGATTATTCATTCCGGTCGCTGCATGTGACGGCGGTGACGGCGAAGAAACTGGCGGAGGTTTACTACGGGTCGCGGCCGGCGCGGTCGTATTTCAATGGATGTTCGACGGGAGGGCGGCAGGCGCTGATCTTGGCACAGCGGTTCCCGGAGGATTTCGACGGGATTCTGGTGGGCGCGCCGGTGCTGGACTTCACGGGGACGATGCTGTCGTATGCGAGCACGGCGAAGGCGCTGGCGGCGGCTCCGCTGACGGAGGCGAAGGTGAAGCTGCTGGCGGGGCGGGTGTACGAGGCTTGCGACGCGAAAGATGGATTGAAGGATGGACTGATCGATGATCCGCGGCTGTGCGCCTATTCTCCGGCGAAGGATTTGCCGCGGTGCGCGGGTGCGGACGGGCCGGACTGTTTCACGGATGCGCAGAGCAAAGCGCTGGAGACGCTTTACGGTGACGTGCATGGACCGAATGGGCGGCTGTTTCCGGGATGGCCGCTGGGAGTGGAACCGGCGTGGGCTCCGTGGATTGTGCGGGACGGGCAGCCGACGATTTCGGTGACGTTCGCGCAGAGTTTTTTCAAGTACATGGCGTTTCCGGACGTGAACGCGAATTTTGAGTTGAAGGATTTGAGCCTGGAGAAGGATCTGCCGCGGATGGCGGGGATCCGGCAGATGCTGGACGCGGTGGATCCGGACCTGAGCGCGTTCCGTGCGCGCGGGGGCAAGATGATCATGTACTACGGATGGGCCGATTCGGCGTTGAATCCGCTGATGGGGGTTGAGTACTACGAGGGCGTGCTGAAGAAGATGGGGGCGGGGACGAGGGATTTCTTCCGGCTGTTCATGGTGCCGGGGATGTTCCATTGCGCGGGCGGCGTGGGGACGGACCGCTTTGACGCGTTCACGCCGCTGGCGGAGTGGACGGAAGGGAAGCAGGCTCCGGCGCTGATTGTGGCTTCGCAGGCGAAGCCGGCACGGACGCGGCCGCTGTGTGTGTATCCGGAGGTGGCGAAGTATAAGGGGTCGGGTAGCGTGGATGAAGCGGGAAGCTTTGTGTGTGCTCAGCGATAGAATGATTTTATGGATCTCTATAAGGATCTGACGAGCGGAGAACTACCGGGAATCCGCAAGGTCTCGGTCTTGTCTGTTGGATGAAGCGGACCTCGGCGGGGCTGAAGCCTCGCGCAGGCTGAAGGCCTGCCGCACACAATATAGAATGGGTGCAAAGCGATGAAGAAGGGCTGGCTATTGGCGCTTGCGGCTGCGGTGTGCGGTTTGGCGTGGGTGGATAACGCCAAGGATGACGCGTGGGTGGCGTCGCGGAAGAATTGGTGGGCGTTCCAGCCGGTGGAGCGGCCGGAGGCGGCGGGGATTGATGAGTTGGCGGGGAAGAGCGGCGCGGAACTGGACAGGCGGCGTTTGATCCGGCGGCTGAGTCTGGATTTGACGGGGTTGCCGCCGGCGGCGGGGGATGTGGAGCGGTTCCTGCGGGATGAGTCCGAGGATGCGTACGAAAAGCTTGTCGAGCGGTTGATGGCTTCGCCGCATTATGGGGAGCGGATGGGGCAGAAGTGGCTGGACGTGGTGCGGTACGCGGACACGAACGGGTTCGAGCTGGATGAGGAGCGCAAGCATGCGTGGCGGTACCGGGATTACGTGGTGGCGGCGTTCAATAAGGATAAGCCGTACGATCTGTTTATCAAGGAACAGATCGCCGGGGATGAGATGTTCCCGGAGAATCAGGAGGCGCTGATAGCGACGGGTTTCCTGCGGGCGGGGCCTGAGCATCTGGTGGGGGGCAATCAGGATGAGGAGATGAACCGTCAGGAGGTGCTGACGGAGATGACGGCGGTGATCGGCGGGGCGTTTTTGGGGCTGACGGTGAATTGCGCGCGGTGTCACAACCATAAGTTCGACCCGATACCGCAGGCCGATTATTACCGGCTGCAGGCGGTGCTGGCGGGGACAGTGGGCAAGGATCCGGTGATTGTGCCGGAGGAGGAGAAGAGGGGGCGGGAAGCGGAGCAGAAGGCGTTTGAGGAGCGGATGAAGCCGATCACGGATGAGATCAAGGCGATCGAGAAGCCGTACCGGGAGCGGCTGAAGGAGGAGAAGAAGGCGAAGCTATCGGCGGGGCACCTGGCGGCGCTGGCGGTGGAAAAAGACAAGCGCAACGAAGTAGAAAAGCGGCTGGGGAAGGAGGCCGAGGACCAGATCAAGGTGAGCTGGGATGAGGCTGTGGCGGCGCTGACGCCGGAGGATCGTGAGCGGCGGCGGGGGTTGCGGAACAAGATGCATGCGCTGGAATACGAGAGGCCGGCGCCGGTTCCGGCGGCGTACGCGATGGGGAACATGGAGAAGGCTCCGGCGACGCACATCCTGAAAGTGGGCAACCACAAGATGAAGCAGGAGGAGGTGACGCCAGGGCTGCTGCGGGTGCTGAATCCGCCGGCAGTGACCGGGGAGGTTGCGGGGCGGCGGACGGCGCTGGCGAATTGGCTGGCGTCTGGGGAGCATCCGCTGACGGCGCGGGTGATGGTGAACCGGATCTGGCAGATGAGGATGGGCGAGGGGATTGTTTCGACGCCGAACGATTTCGGAGTGCTGGGGGGGAAGCCGTCGAATAAGAGGTTGCTGGACTGGCTGGCGTGGGAGTTTGTGCGTGGCGGGTGGAGCGTGAAAAAGCTGGACCGGCAGATATTGTTGTCGAAGGCTTACCGGGGAGAGCGTACGCCGCGGCGGCTGGAGGCGGAGTTTTTGCGCGACAGCGTGCTGGCGGTGAGCGGGGCGCTGAATCCACGGCTGGGCGGCACGCCGCTGAAGGTTCCGATTGAGCAGGAGGTCTACGATTTGATCTTCACGGAGGCGGAGCCGGATAATTTGTGGCCGGTGGAGCGGGATGAGCGGGAACATACCCGGCGGAGTTTGTATTTGTTGAACAAGCGGACGGTACGGCTACCGATGCTGGCGAACTTCGACCAGCCGGACGCGATGACGTCGTGCCCGGCGCGGCCGAGCTCGACGCACGCGCTGCAGGCGCTGTCGCTGTTCAATTCGCCGTTCATGGAGCAGCAGTCGCGGCGGTTCGCCGAGAGGGTGGAGACGGAGTGCGGGGCGTCGGGCGCCGATTGCATGGTGCGGCGCGCGTATTTGCACGCGCTGTCGCGCCCGCCGCGGGCGGGGGAGATGGAATCGGCGCGGAAGTTTCTGACGCAGGGCGGCTCGATGACGGAGTTCTGCCTGGCAATGCTGAACCGGAATGAGTTTGTCTATGTACCGTAGGGACATATTGCGGTGGGCCGCGAACGGATTTGGCGCGCTGGCGGCGGAGTCGCTGCTGGCGGGGCAGAAGGCGCATTTTCCGGCGAAGGCGAAGTCGGTGATTTTCCTGTTCATGGTGGGCGGGCCGAGCCAGATCGATACGTTCGATCCGAAGCCGCTGCTGGAGAAGTATGCGGGAGAGCGGCTGCCGGAGAGTCTGGGGAAAGTGCCGGGCCAGTTCACCGACGGGTCGACGCCGATCCTGCCGAGCCCGTGGAAGTTCAAGCGGCATGGCAGGAGCGGGACGTGGGTGTCGGATTTGATGCCGCACATCGCCGAGTGCGTGGATGATCTGTGCATCGTGCGGAACTTCCATACAGAAAGCGTGGTGCATGCGCCGGCGATGTACCAGGTGATGAGCGGGCGGATCCTGATGGGCTACCCGTCGCTGGGCTCGTGGGTGACGTACGGTTTGGGGAGCGAGACGGAGAATCTGCCGGCTTACGTGGTGATGCCGCAGCCGGAGGGGACGCCGGAGGGCGGGACGCCAATGTGGGGATCGGGTTTTTTGCCGGCGGTGCATCAGGGGACGCTGCTGCGTCCGGGGGCGAATCCGATTTTGCACTTGAAGCCGTGGATGGAATCGCGGAGACAGAAGGCGACGCTGGGGCTGTTGCAGGAGATGAACCGGCAGGACGCCCCGGCGGGGAACGAGGAGATGGCGGCGCGGATCGCGAGTTATGAGCTGGCGTTCCGGATGCAGACGCATGCGCCAGAGGCGGTGGATCTGAAGCAGGAGAGCGCGGCGACGCGGCGGCTGTACGGACTGGATGAGGCGCGGACGGCGGAGTTCGGGACGCGGTGCCTGCTGGCGCGGCGGATGGTGGAGCGCGGGGTGCGGTTCGTGCAGATCTATTCGGGCGGCGGTCCGGTGAGCATGCAGTGGGACGCGCATGATCACCTGCAGGCGAACCACGAGAAGATGGCGGGGATGACGGACAAACCGGTCGCGGGGTTGATCAAGGATCTGAAGTCGAGGGGGCTGCTGGATTCGACGCTGGTGATCTGGGGAAGCGAGTTCGGGCGGTTGCCGATGTCGCAGTCGGGCAACGGGCGGGATCACAATCCGCACGGGTTCACGATGTGGTTCGCGGGCGGAGGAGTGAAGGGCGGCCAGGTGCTGGGGGATACCGATGAGTTCGGATTACGGGCGATAGACGGGTGGCACATGCGGGATTTCCACGCGACGATTCTGCACGCGCTGGGGCTGGATCAGAATAAGCTGTGGTATTTGCATAACGGGCGGCATGAGAAGCTGACGGATTTCGGGGGGAAGGTGATGGAGAGGGTTCTCGGGTAGGGGTTAGAAAAGGCGCCAGAGGGAGTCCTTGGGTTTGGTGAGTTTGAAGGTTTGATACCAGGCGCAGACGGGGTAGAGGGCAGCGAGGGCAGCCAGGGTGATGACCCAAGCGCCTTCGAGCGAGGCGGGCTGAGGGAAGAAGGCGAAGGCAAACAGGGCCAGCAAATAGAAGTGTGCGATGTAGAAGAATAGCGGTGTTTGTCCGAAGACGATTAGAGGGGAGCGGAGGGAGTGAGGCAGGCGGAGGAAAAGGGCGAGGATGAGCAGGCCGAGGCCGAGCGACATGGCGGAGAAGACGAACGACGGGGGATATTTCACGTTGTTGAAGAATTCGATCCAGGAGTTGTCGCGCGGGAGGCGAATGTTCCCCCAGCCGCCGGCGGCGCGGAGGGTGAGGCTGGCGATGAATAGGAAGGCTCCGAGAATCCAGACGCGGCGGCCGGCGCGGGCAGGATCGCGCCGCCACCAGTAACCGAAGTACATTCCGGCGGCGGTGATGGCGAGCCAGGGGATGACGGGGTAGATGACGACGATGTGCTGCGAGAGGCCCGGTGTGAGAAGAATCGTTGCCCACCACGGGCCGGGTTCTCCGCTGGCGGGGAGCAGGGCATGGGTGGCGATGACGGAAAGAGCGGATACGAACAGCTCCGGCCCAGAATTCGCTGGCGTGCTGGCGGGCGATGAAGGCGCTGGAGTGGTCGATGGCCATGAGCATCATGATGAGGCCGCGCCAGGCGTCGATGGGGAGGTAGCGGGAGCTGCTGCTCATGGGAGTTTGAGTTCGAGGTTGCCGGTGCGGTCCAGGCGGAAGCGCCAGTTGGAGGGGACGAGCGTGGTGGAGCCGTAGTCGAGGATGAGGGCGGGACCTTGTTTTGCGGCGCGGCCTATCTGGTTGCGGTGGAAGACAGGGGTTTGGCGCCAGCGGCCGTCGAGGTAGAGCTTGCGGAGTTCGGGTTTGGCGGCGGACGGGGAAGGGAGCGGACGCAGTCCGGGTTTGCGTGTTTCGACGCGGGCGCGGACGCGGATGGTGACGACTTCGACGGGGCGCGCGGGGTCGGAGTAGCCGTAGACGCGGTGGTGTTCCTTGTGGAATGCGGCGGCGGCCTCTTCGCGATTCCGCCAGGGGACGTTGAGCTCGTAGCTTTGTCCGGCGTAGCGGAGGTCGGCGGTGCGTTCGATGCGCGCGCCGCGGGTTTCCTGGCGGGCCTGTTTTTCGAGTTCGCGGAAGGCTTTTGCGAAACCGGCGCGGCCGAGCAGGCCGGCGGAGTAGTCGCGAACGCGGTCGGCGAGGAGCATGCCGAGAGCGGAGAGGCCTTCGGCGTAGCGGGGGACGACGACGGTGCGGATGCCGAGTTCGGCGGCGATGTGGCAGGCGTGGAGGCCGCCGCCGCCGCCGAAGGCGATAAGGGCGAAGCGGCGCGGGTCGTGGCCGCGCTCAATGGAGACGGCGCGGATGGCGCGCTCCATGTTGGCGTTGGCGACGCGGATGATGCCTTCGGCGGCCTGCATGCGCTCCATGCCGAGTGAGTTGGCGACAGCGTCGATGGCCTTGGCGGCTCGATCGACGGAGATCTCCATTTCACCGCCGAGGAACTGGCGCGCGGTGATGCGGCCCATGACGACGTGGGCGTCGGTGACGGTGGCCTGGCTGCCTATGCCGTAACAAGCGGGGCCGGGATCGGCTCCGGCGCTTTCCGGGCCGACGCGGAGCAGGCCTCCGGCGTCGACACGCGCGAGGGAGCCGCCGCCGGCGCCGACGGTGTGGATGTCGAGCATGGGGACGCGTACGGGGAAGCCGTCGACGCTGGCTTCGGTGGTTTCGCGCACGGCTCCGTCGCAGAGGCTGACGTCGGTGGAGGTGCCGCCCATGTCAAAGCCGAGGATGCGGCGGTAGCCGGAGAGGCGGGCGAGGTGGATGGCTCCAATGACGCCGCCGGCGGGTCCGGAGAGGACGGTGCGGACGGCCTGGCGGCGGGCCTGTGCTGCGGAGAGGAAGCCGCCGTTGGATTGAAGGATGGAGATGGAGTGGCGGCTGTTTTCGAGTTCCTTGAGGTAGGCGTCCATGAGCGGGCCGACGTAGGCGTTGATGAGGGTGGTGGAGGCGCGCTCGTATTCGCGGAACTCGGGGGAGACTTGGTGGGAGGCGCAGAGATAGCCGAGGCCGGCGAGGGCCGCGGCAACTTCCTTTTCGTTTTGCGGGTTTTGATAGGAGTGGAGCAGACAGACGGCGACGGCCTCGACACGAGCGCGGCGGAGCGCTTGGGCGAGCTTGCTTAATGCGGCAGGATCGGGGCGTGCGGCGATGGCGCCGTCGTAGAGGGTGCGCTCGGGGACACCGAAGCAAAGCTTGCGCGGCACGAGCGGGCGGCGGGGCAAGGGGGTGAGGTTGTATAGTTCGGCGCGGTTCTGGCGGCCGATGTGAAGCAGGTCTTCGAAGCCTTTGGTTGTGAGGAGAGCGGTGCGCGCGCCTTTGCGTTCGAGCAGGGCGTTGGTGGCGACAGTGGAGCCGTGTACGACGTCGGCGGGTTTGGTTCCGGCGGCGCGGGCGAGGCCTTCGAGGATGACGCGGGCCGGGGCGCGCGGGTTGGAGCGGAGTTTGAAGCTCTCCATGCGCCCGTCCTTGTGCAAGACGATGAAATCGGTGAAGGTTCCGCCCGCGTCGATTCCTATGCGCATGCCTAGGTCAAAGGGTACCGCACCTGCGTATCATGGAAGTTGATCCAACTTGAACGGGTATCCAAGCGCTTTGACGGGAAACGTCAGGTGACCGCGCTCCATCCACTGGATTTAGAGATTCCGAAGGGCGAGATGGTGGCGATTGTGGGGCCGTCGGGTTCGGGCAAATCGACCTTGTTGAACCTGATCGGCGGGCTGGACCGTCCGAGCGAAGGCGAGATCACGCTGGATGGGGAGAAACTGGGCAACCTGCCGGACGATCAGCTGACACGCGTGCGGCGCGACAAGATCGGCTTCATCTTTCAGTTCTTCAATCTGCTTGCGAGTTTGAGCGCGGCGGAGAACGTGGCGCTGCCGCTGCATCTACGCGGGTGGAGCCGGGGGAAGGTGCGGGATCGTGCGGAGGAGCTGCTGGAGTTGGTCGGGTTGTCGCAGCGGGCCGAGCATCTGCCGGAGGAGTTGTCGGGCGGGGAGCGGCAGCGGGTGGCGATCGCGCGGGCGCTGAGCGTGTATCCGCCGGTACTGCTGGCTGATGAGCCGACGGGGAATCTGGATTCGGTGAACGGGGCGGGGATCCTGGCGCTGCTGCACGATCTGCATCAGCGGCTGGGGACGACGATCCTGATCGTAACGCACGATGTGACGGTGGCCGAAGGCTGCCAGAGGATTGTGACGCTGCGCGACGGGAGCATTATCGAGGACCGGCGGCTATGAGGATGCTGGCGCTTTTGACGTGGCCGTATGTGCGCAAACACCGGCTGCGCAGTTTGCTGACGCTGGCGGGGATCGTGATCGGCGTGGCGGTGTTCGTGGGGATGCACACGGCGAACCGGAACGTGGGGAGCGCGTTCGCGCGGACGGTGGACCGGATCGCGGGGAAGGCGCAGTTGCAGGTGTCGGCGGGGGAGACGGGGTTTCCCGAGGAGACGCTGGAGAAAGTGCAATCGCTGAGGGAGGTGGGCGCGGCGGCTCCGGTGATTGAAGCGGTGCTGAATACGGGCCGGGAAGGGCAGGGGAACCTGCTGGTGCTGGGTGTGGACATGACGGGCGACCGCAGCCTGCGCGAATACGATCTTGAGGATGAGGATGTGATCGACGATCCGCTGATCTTTCTGGCGCAGCCGGATTCGATGATCGTGAGTAAGCAGTTTGCCGGGCGGAATGGGATCGAGCGGGGCGGGAAGCTGAAGCTCGAGACGATGGAAGGCGAGAAAGAGTTCACGGTGCGCGGCATCATGAAGGCGGAAGGGCTGGCGCAGGCGTTCGGCGGGAACCTGGCGGTGATGGATATTTACGCGGCGCAGCTGGTGTTCGGGCGGGGTCGTATGTTTGACCGGATCGACATCGGGCTGGCGGAGGGCGTGAGCGTGGAGGAGTGCCGGAAGAAGCTGGAGGCGCTGCTGGGGCCAGGGTTTCAGGTGGAGACGCCGTCGACGCGGTCTGGCCACTTTGAAGCGGTCTCGCGGGCGCTGGGGATCACGATCAACATCACGTCGCTGTTCGCGCTGCTGATCGGGGTGTTCATTATTTATAATTCGTTCTCGATCGCGATCACGGAACGGAGGTCGGAGATCGGGATTCTGCGGGCGCTGGGGGCGTCGCGGGGGCGCGTGCTGGGGATGTTTTTGGGGGAGAGCCTGGCGGCGGGGTTGGTTGGATCGAGCATCGGGATTTGGCTGGGGCTGCTGCTGGGCGGGGCGATGACGCCGGTGCTGGGGACGATGGTGCAGGAGGTGTATGGGGCGCCGCAGGCGGGGGAAGGTTCGGAGGCGCAGTGGTGGCTGATTGCGGCGGCGCTGGGGATCGGGATGCTGGCGAGCGTGGCGGGAGGGATTCTGCCGGCGCGTGCGGCGGCGCGAGTGGATCCGGTGAAGGCGCTGCAAAAGGGGCAATTCCAGGTGATCGCGGCGGGGGAGAACCGTATGCGGCGGCTGGTGGCGTTCGCGATGTGGGCGGTGGCGCTGGCGTGTTTGATGGGCGAGGGTGTGACGTTCTATGCGGGATATCTGCTGATGGTGACGGGAGTGATCCTGCTGACGCCGGCGCTGGCGGGTTGGCTGGCAAGGGCGCTGCGTCCGGCGCTGCGCTGGCTGCGTCCGGTGGAGGGGGCACTGGCGGCGGACAGTTTGATACAGGCTCCGCGGCGGACGTCGGCGACGGTGGCGGCGCTGATGCTGTCGCTGGCGCTGGCGGTGGGGTTCGCGGGGATCACGCGCGCGACTTACGGGTCGCTGCTGCGGTGGATGAACGACACGCTCAATCCGGATCTGTTTGTGTGGCCGACGGAGTCGATCACGTCGCGGACGTTCCGGTTTCCTGCGTCGGTGGAAAAGGAGCTGAGCGAGATTGAAGGGATCGAGGAGGTGCAGGGGGTTCGCAATGCGCGGGTGCTGATCGGCGGGTTGCCGGCGATGGCGATCTCGGTGTCGATCGAGATTTCCTCGCGGCGAGTGCCGGTGATGGCGGTGGAGGGGGATCCGAAGGAGATGCTGCCGCTGGCGGCGGCGGGCAAAGGAGTGATCATCGCGGATAACCTGTCGAGGCTGCGCGGATTGCACAAGGGCGACATGCTGGAGCTGGATACGCCGAGCGGACGGACGTGGCTGCCTATTTTGGGAGTGACGGTGGATTATTCGGATCAGCAGGGGGCGTTTCTGATCGACCGGTCCTTATACAGGAAGCTGTGGCGCGACGAGACATTGAACGGGTGCCGGGTGTATCTGAAGCCGGGAGCGTCGGAGGAAAAGGTGAAGGCGGAAATCGTGAAGCGATTGGGGTCGCACCGGCGTCTATTCATATTCACGAATGAAGCGATCCGGGAGTATATCTTGAACATCACGAACCAGTGGTTCGGGCTGACCTACGTGCAGGTGGCGGTGGCGCTGCTGGTTGCGGTGCTGGGGATTGTGAACACGCTGACGGTTTCGATTACGGACCGGCGGCGGGAGCTGGCGATCTTGCAGGCAGTGGGCGGGCTGCGGCGTCAGGTTCGGCACACGATCTGGCTGGAGGCGGCGGCGATCGGTTTCATCGGGCTGGTGCTGGGGCTGGCGGTGGGGGCGGTGACGCTCTACTACAACCTGGAGATGCTGAAGCGGGATGCGATCGGGCTGCTGTTGCCGTTTGAGTATCCGTACGGATTCGCGGCGGCGCTGTTGCCGGTGATCCTGTTGGTGAGTTTCGTGGCGGCGTTGTGGCCGGGAGAGGCGGCGGTGCGCGCGTCGCTGGTGGAGTCGCTCGAGTATGAATAGGGTGGCGTTGGCGGTGTTGCTGTGCGCTTCGGCGGGGTTGACGCAGGAAGTGCGCGGGATTATCGAGGAGGTGCAGCGGCGGACGCGGTCGAATTCGCAGCGCTATGAGGGGACGCTGGAGGTGATGGATTCGCGGCGGCGGATCACGACGAAGCGGTGGCAGTATGAGCGGATCGGGTCGTTCGGGGAGAGCAAGACGGTGCTGCGGTTTATTGAGCCGCCAGAGGTGAAGGGCGTGGCGCTGCTGGTGCACAACCACAAGGAGCGGAGCTCGGATCAATGGATGTGGACTCCGGCGCTACAGCGGGACCGGCGGATCGCGCTGCAGGACCGCTCGACGCGGTTCTTCGGGACCGATTTCAGTTTCGAGGATCTGGAGGAGCGCGACGTCGATCACTACGACTACAAGCTGCTGGGCGAGGAGCGGCTGGACGGGGCGATGTGCTGGAAGATCGAGTCGCGGCCGCGAGGGTCGAAGACGTCGCAGTACACGCATTCGCATGCGTGGGTGCGGAAGGATATTTACGTGTTCGCGAAGGTGGAGGGGTTTCGTGACGCGGCGCTGGTGCGGCGCATACTCTATCGCGGGTACGAGCAGGTGATGGGGATCTGGACGGCGAAGGAGCTGGAGGTTTATGACGCGCGGCGGGAGAGCCGCACGGTGATGCGGCTGGAGAAGCTTGAGTACAACCTGCCGCTGAAGGAAGAGGACTTCACGCTGCAGGCGTTGCGGCGCGGCCCATGAGAGCGGGTCTGTTGCTGGTGCTGGGGGTAGTGGTGTGTCCTGGGCAGCGGTTCACGCAGCGCGGCTTTTTGGAAACGCGGACGTCGCTGTTTCCGCAGGAGGCGCCGAACGATTCCGGCCACGTGGTGGCGGAGAGCCTGCTGCGGTGGGAAGCGTCGTATCAGGCGGCGGGGTGGCTGAAGCTGAACCTGGACGCAGAGGCGCGCACGGATACGCACCAACAGGTGGAGCGCGTGTTGCGGCTGGACACGTTGGACCGTTCGCCGCGGCGTCCGGCGTTTTCGGTGCGGCGGCTGAGTCTGCTGGCGTACCGGGGCGGGTGGACTGTGGAGGCCGGCAAGCAGTTTATCCGGTGGGGCAAGGCGGACATTCTGAATCCGACGGACCGGTTCGCGCCGCGGGATTATCTGAACGTGACGGGGAGCGATTTTCTTGGGGTGACGGCGGCGCGGGTGACGTATGAGCGGAACCGGGACACAGTGGATTTCGTGGCGGCGCCGCGATTCACGCCGAGCCGGACTCCGCTCTTGAATCAAAGATGGGCGGTGCTGCCGGCTGAGGCGGCAGCGTTTGCGTTTGAGGATAAGGGGACTCGAATTCCTGGGCGGACGCAGTTCGGGGCGAGGTGGAGCCACAGGGCGGATGGGTGGGAGTATGCGCTGGTGTTCTATGAGGGTTTCCATCATCTGCCGCTGTTTGATGGTGCTGTGCGGCTGTTTCCGGCGCCGGCGATCGAGTTCGAGCGGGTTCATCCGACGCTGCGGCTGTACGGCGGAGATGTGGCGGTGCCGTTGCGGTGGGTGACGGTGAAGGGCGAGGCGGCGTGGTTCACCTCGCGCACGCGGCTGGCGGATGAGTACCTGCTGTACGTGATTCAACTGGAGCGGATGGTGGGCGAGTGGGTGTTCGTGGGCGGGTATGCAGGGGAGGCGGTGACGGAGCGGCGGAATCCTGCCGACTTTGCTCCGGACCGCGGTTTTGCGCGGTCGTTTTTGGGGCGGGCGCAGTACACGATCGGTCCGCGGCGGTCGGTGGCGTTTGAGGCGGCGGTGCGGCAGAACGGGGAAGGGGTGTGGTTGCGGTCGGAGTATTCACAGCAATTGGGGCGGAACTGGCGGGCGACGGCGGGGTTTACGCTGATTCGCGGGGATGGGCGTGATTTTCTGGGGCAGTTTAGGCTGAATTCGTACGGGCTGGTGGCGCTGCGGTATAGCTTTTAGGGGTGGCGTTTGGAGGCGAGGCTTACCCGGCCGCCATTGCTTTGCCAGAGGCTTGGCGGTTGACGGCGCGGCGGACCTGAGCGGCGAGGGCGGCGATGAAGGTGGGGGAGTCGTTGAGGCCGGGCATCATGCGGAAGTGGCGGATGCCGAGGCGTTCGGCGATTTCGCGGTGCTCGATGTTGACCTCGTAGAGGGTCTCCATGTGGTCGGAGACGAAAGAGATGGGGATCATGAGAACGTTGCGGGAGCCTTTGGAAGCGAGGTCTTCGAGCGTTTCGCGCATCATCGGGCGCAGCCATTTTGAAGGGCCGACCTTGCTCTGGTAGCAGAGGCGCCAGGGGTTGGGCCAGGCTCCGGCGGCGCGGACGAGTTTGACGGAGCGTTCGATGTGGGACTGGATGAAATGGACGAGCGGGGTCCAGGGGGACAGTCGAAGCTGGTTAGAGGAACTCCTCGATGGCGTCGAGCGAGTCGGGGCCGCCGAGTTGAAACAACACCACACCCAGCTTCATGGCGATCGCAGTATGTATATTATTCAACAATACGGCGATGCGACATCAAGTGATTTTCCTGGGGCTGTTGCTGGCGGTGGGCTGCGCGGGGTCTGAGAAGCTGGCCGATATCGGTTACGCGACAGTGGATGGCATGGAGGCGAGGCTGGATCTTTACCTGCCGAAGGAGAAGGGCGCCCCGGTTGTGGTGTATGTGCACGGTGGGGCGTGGCGGTCAGGGAGCAAGGAAAAGCCGCCGGTGGCGGGGCTAGTGGAGGAGGACTTCGCGGTGGCGAGCGTCAACTACCGGCTGAGTCCGGTGGCGAAGTTTCCGGATATATAAACAGAACGGGCTGCCGGTGCGGATGGAGGTGGTGCCGGGCGCCGGGCATGGCGGGAAAGAGTCCTACGATGCCCGGCGTATGGGGCTGGTTGTGGAGTTTCTAAGGGAGCATCTCACGCGGCATTAGGGCAACGAGGGCGGAATAGAGTTTGCGGCGCGCGGCGATGCAAGCGCCGTCGCCCGCATCCGGGCGCGTCCAGTCGAAGCCGAGGGCGCGCCAGGCGGCATCATCGGGATCGAGGCCAAGCGTTTCAATGTAGAAGCGGTCAACGATGAGGAACTGGCGGCGGAAGGCGAGCAGGTAGCCGCCGCGCTGGCGCCAGACCTCCGCGGCGTGTGCGCGCGTGCGGTACCAGAGGTTGATGTGGGCTCCGCAGCGGGTGGGGCCGGCGGGGCGGCGGAAACGTTTGAGGGCCGTCTGGTCGCCACTTTGGACACGGCGGTGTAGAATCCCGGCCCGGATTTGTACTTCTTTGACGGCATCGTTCATGACATGTTCTCCTCAGTGGCCAACGCCGCTCCCTTGCTGGCTGAGAAAATGCATGTTGTCGTTACCGTGTTGGGGTATCGCAGGGTGAAGACTTCTTTCGGCGGAGAGGCGCCCCTGCGCGCCAGCCACCATGGTAGCGCAGGAGCTGCCCGGTAATTGCCTACCGGATCGCCGCGCTGAGGCCGATGACAGCCCAGGAGGTGGCGGCGGCGGAAATGAACTGGTCGCGCCCGTGCGGAAAGCCGTAATCAAAGTAAGGTTGAAAGCCAAACCCGCGCCGGCGAACGTACCAGGAGCCGTCATCGAGTTGCGTCTTCAACAGGAAGTCGACGCCCTTCCTGTACGCCGGTTGCGATGCGGCGATTGCGGCCCCATCGTTCAAGGCGTAAAGCGCCTGACCTGTAGCGTAGGCGTCGCTCTGCATCGCCGGAAGTTGCGACCAGCCGCCGTCCGGTTTTTGGGCCGCCAGTATCGGCTGCGCGAGCTTGGAAAGCTCCGCCGCCGGAGCGCCCGCCCACTTCAGGCCCAGCACGCGGAAGGCGTCGTCCTGCGATCCGTGGGATTCCGCTTTCCGCAGAAACGCCGCGGCGCGCGCAACGCGGTCCTGCCATTCCAGTTGGCGTCCGGGAGGCATATAGGCGCCCGCGCCACGGACGACCAGCGCCGTCCACTTGATGGCGCCATTGCCAAGCGGAGGACGGACGTCGGTGATGTTCCAGCTTCCATCGGGCCTCTGGTAGCGCGCCAGGCAAAGCGCAGCCGCGTCGGTGATTGCGGAATACGGCGCGCCTTCCGCGGCCATTCCCGCCAGCCCGTAGGCGACGTTGGCGATCCACCCGCCCACCGAACCGATCCCCTGTTGGAAGTTCTCGCGCTCCGGCGACCAGACCGAAACAGTGGCCTTGGTCGGGTGTGCCGCGAGCGACTCGTCGACCGCGACGCCTTTTCCTCTCACCGCGGCGACCGCCATCGCTTCGAGAGACTGGTTGTGGCAGGAGATGCACCCGGTCTTGGAAAAGAACTTCGGACTGGCGGGTTGCAGGAGTGCGACGGCCTGCGTTGCAGCTTCGCGCGCCTGCTGAGGCTTTGCGCGCGGCGTGGGCATTGGCTTGGGGCCGCCTGGCTTGGCGCCCCGCTGCCGTAACAGCGCCGTAATATCGCTTTCGCCCTGAAGCAGCGCCCAATCGAGCGCCGTGGAGCCTTCGTTGTCCGTGAGGTTCGGATCGGCCCCTCGACTCAGCAAGAGTTCGACCACTGCTTTCGACGGCGGGTCCGCGGCCGCCGCCAGAATCAGAGGTGTGTGCCCCCCTGAACCCTTGGCGTTGACATCAGCGCCCCTCTCAAGCAGTGTCCGGACACCGCCGAGGTTCCTCGAAAAAGCCGCCAGCCCGACGGGCGGCAATGCCAAAGTCACATATTGAACTTGCTTGTTCGGATCGGCGCCCGCATCGAGAAGCCGGCCCACGAGCTCTCCGTCCCCGCGAAACGCTCCGAACCACAGCGGCGCCACGCCAAACTGCCTCATCATCGCTAGGTTCCACCCGTGCGCTCGTAACTCTGCGAGCGCTTCCCCGTCGCCCTCAAATAGCGGCAGGTCGAGCTTTTGCGCGCGGTGCGCCTCACTTCTGCGCAACAGCTGCCCCGGCGCGGCGAGCAGTTTCGCGGCCTCCTCGCCTCCATCGCGGAGCAGAGCCAGGTCGAGTGCTGTCATGCCCATCTTGTTCTTGGCATTGCGATCGGCGTTGCGCGCCAGAAGGAACCGGACCTTGCCTGGCTCGCCCGTCGCCCACATCAGGGCCGTCGAGCCGCCCTTGGCAGTCGCGTTCACGTCGGCTCCCTTGTCGGCGAGCAGCTTCATGCAACTCTCGGACGCATACAGCGTGGCGTGCATTAGAGCCGTGGCGTCCTGGTCGTCACGGGAATTCGGATCGGCTCCAGCCCTGAGCATCGCCTCGACGGCTTTCACGTCATCCTTGCGGATGGCTTCGAAAAGTGGCGGCGCAGCGTTTGCCTCGCCCAAGAAACATAGCACCATGATGGACACAGCCCAGCGCATGTCAAAGTCCCCTTCCCGCCGAGGCCAACACAGGCGCCGGTCGATCAGTCATGAGATTCAAACAGGGATCCCCTCTTTCGGGTCCGGTTCAGGACGAATGTACATCCGTCCGCACCCGGGCGTCAATGCCGACACGAGTCTTCTTGTTCCATTGGCCCGGTTAGACGAGCGTGGTTTCCGGGTGAACGGCGGCCAGTGCCCTGTCCAACGTGGCAAGAAGGAAGCCCCGTTAGGGATTGGTGGGCAGGAGTTTGCCATAGGTCCAGCTGGTAGAATCCGCCTATGCGGATCATGCTCTGCTTCTTGATTTCGGCTCTTGTTGCCGCGCAGGAGCCCTTTCCACTTTGGCAAGGGAAGGCGCCGCTCGCGCAGGGGGATGCGCGCGAGGATATTCCCACGCTGACGCCTTATCTGCCCGCGCGGGGTCCGCGGCCAAGCTCGGCGGTGATCGTCTGTCCTGGGGGCGGCTACCGCAACCTGGCGATGGATCATGAGGGCAAGCAGATCGCGCAGTGGTTGAACTCGCTGAACATCGCGGCGTTTGTGCTGCAATACCGGCTGGGGCCGAAATACAACCATCCGGCGCAGCTTCAGGACGCGCAGCGCGCCATCCGCACCGTGCGCGCGCGGGCGGCGGAGTTTCACATCGACTCGAACCGCACGGGGATCTGGGGCTTTTCGGCGGGGGGCCACCTGGCATCGACGGCTTCGACACATTTCGACAGGGGTAACGGTTCGGCGCCGGATCCGATCGACCGGGAATCGTCGCGGCCGGACTTTGCGATCCTGGCCTACCCGGTGATCAGCTTCACGACCGAGTTCACGCATCAGGGGTCGAAGAGGAACCTGTTGGGGGAGAACCCGGCGCCGGAACTTATGCAGCTGCTTTCGAATGAGTTGCAGGTGACCAAAGACACACCGCCGACCTTTTTGTTCCACACGAACGAAGACACGGGGGTTCCGCCGGAGAACTCGGTGCTTTACTATTTGGCGCTGCGCAAGGCGAAGGTGCCGGCGGAGATGCATATCTTTGAAAAAGGACGGCACGGCGTAGGGCTTGCGCCGACCGACGCGACGCTTTCGGCGTGGCCACCGATACTGGCCGGCTGGCTCCGGACGCGTGGCCTACTGTGAGATTGACGGACCAGGGGGTGTCCGTTAGACTAGAGGGGTTGGATTTCCTCCCGGTTTTCCACCCTTGTCCCCGGAAGAATTAAGAATGCGGGACAAAAGCGCCTAGAAGGAGGGCTGAGAAGTTGGCTGACGGCATGCGACACATATTTACATCGGAATCGGTGACCGAGGGACACCCGGACAAGATCGCCGACCAGGTATCGGATTCGGTATTGGACGCGGTGCTGGAGCAGGACCCGGCGAGCCGGGTGGCGTGCGAGGTTCTGGTCACGACGGGACTGTGCGTGGTGGCGGGTGAGATCACGACGAAGGCGGTCATCAACGTTTCGCAGATTGCGCGGCGCGTGATCTGCGACATCGGCTACGATGACGCCGCCTATGGCTACGACGGCAACACGTGCGGCATTCTGAACGCGATTCAGACACAGTCGCCCGATATTTCGATGGGCGTGGACACGGGTGGCGCGGGCGATCAGGGGTTGATGTTCGGGTACGCCTGCAACGAAACCGAAGAGCTGATGCCGCTGCCGATTCTGCTGGCGCACAAGCTGGTAAAGAAGCTGAGCGATGTGCGGCGCAGCGGCGAGCTGAATTTCCTGCGCGCCGATGGGAAGTCGCAGGTGAGCGTGGAGTATGCCGGGGACCAGCCGGTGCGGCTGGACGCGGTGGTGATTTCGACGCAGCATGCGGAGATGGATATCGATGAGTTGCGCAAGAAGGTGAAGAAGCATATCATCGACCCGGTTGTGCCGGCGGATATGGTGGATTCCGGGACGAAGTTCCACATCAATCCGACGGGGCGCTTCGTGATCGGCGGACCGCACGGCGATACGGGACTCACCGGGCGGAAGATTATTGTGGATACCTACGGCGGGATGGGCCGTCACGGCGGCGGGGCGTTTTCCGGGAAGGACCCGACGAAAGTGGACCGCTCGGCCTGCTACATGGCGCGCTACGTGGCGAAGAACCTGGTGGCGGCGGGCCTGGCGCGGCGCTGCGAGGTGCAGCTGGCCTACGCGATCGGCGTGGCCGAGCCGGTTTCGGTGCGCGTGGAGACGTTCGGAACGGGGCAGTTGAGCGAGGAGCGGCTGGTTAGGCTGGTGCGCGACCATTTCACGCTGACGCCGAAGGGCATGATCGAGCATTTGAAGCTGCGGCGGCCGATTTACCGGGCCACCGCCGCGTTCGGGCACTTCGGCCGGACGGAGGAAAGCTTCACGTGGGAGGCGACGGACAAGGCCGAGCCGCTGCGGGAGGCCGCCGGCGCCGCAGTGGGCGCGCGAGGATAACGGGAGAAATCACACAACATCGATATGGCGAGCAACGTGAATACGACGGTTGACTGCGATGTCAAGGATCTGTCACTGGCAGAAGGGGGGAAGAAGCGGATTGAATGGGCGTTCCAGTCGATGCCTGTGTTGCAGTCGATCCGGAAGCAGTTCCTCAAGACGCAGCCGCTGAAGGGTGTGCGAGTGGCGGCGTGCCTGCATGTGACCACGGAGACGGCAAACCTGATGGCGACGCTGCGCGACGGCGGGGCGAGCGTGGTGCTGTGCGGCTCCAATCCACTGTCGACGCAGGACGATGTGGCCGCGTCGCTGGTGGCGGACTACGGGATTTCGACGCACGCGATCAAGGGCGAGTCGAACGATGTTTACTACAAGCACATCATGTCGGCGATCGATTCCCGCCCGATGATCACGATGGATGACGGCTGCGACCTGGTGACGATCCTGCACACGCAGCGCAAGGAAATGCTGGCCGATGCGATCGGCGGCACGGAAGAGACGACCACCGGCGTGATCCGTTTGAAGGCGATGGCGAACGACGGCGTGCTGAAGTACCCGGTGATCGCGATCAACGACGCGATGACGAAGCACTTCTTCGACAACCGTTACGGCACGGGCCAGAGCACGATCGACGGGATTCTGCGGGCGACCAATATTCTGCTGGCGGGGATGAATGTGGTGGTGGGCGGATACGGATGGTGCGGCCGCGGCCTGGCGACGCGCGCCCGCGGGATGGGCGCCAACGTGATCGTGACGGAAGTGGATCCGATCAAGGCGATTGAAGCTTTGATGGATGGTTTCCGCGTGATGACGATGGCGGAGGCGGCGCAAATCGGCGATGTATTTGTGACGGTGACGGGCAACAAGAACGTAATCGGGCGCGAGCATTTCGAGCGGATGAAGCCGGGCGCGATTCTGAGCAATTCGGGCCACTTCAACGTGGAGATCGACCTGGAGACGCTGGGCAAGCTGGCGAGTTCGCGGCGGGAAGTCCGGCCGTATGTGGATGAATACGCGATGAAGGACGGGCGGAAGATCTACGTGCTGGGTGAAGGGCGACTGATCAACCTGGCCTCGGCCGAAGGCCATCCGGCTTCGGTGATGGACATGAGCTTCGCCAACCAGGCGCTGTCGGTGGAATACATGATGGCGAACTACAAGAATCTGGAGAACAAGTGCTACCCGGTTCCGGACGCGATAGACCGGGAAGTGGCGCGGCTGAAGCTGGACGCGATGAACGTGAAGATCGACAAGCTGACGCCGGAGCAGGAGAAGTACCTGGCCAGCTGGTCGGAAGGGACCTAGCCCGCAAAGGGCCGGTCGCGGCCCTCGACACAGGTAGGCAACGGCCGCGGCCAGGCTCCGTTTTGCGGGCTGTTACTAGAAGGAGATTTGGTGAGCGCAGAGCAGGAGTGCAAACGCACGCTGGAATTCACGGTTTCCGCGGAAGAGGTGGAAACGGAAACGGCGCGCGTAGTGGGAGAGTTGCAGAAGAAGGTGCGTCTGCCGGGCTTCCGGCCCGGTAAGGCGCCGGCTTCGATCATCCGCAGCCGGTTTGCCAGCGACATCCGCCAGGAGGTGATCGACGCGATCGTGCCGCGGGTGTTTCACCAGCGTACCGAGCGCGACAACTTGCGGGTAGTGGGCAGCCCGGGCGTAACGGAGATGCGCTTTGAAAAGGGCGAGCCGATGCAGTTCACGGTGGAGTTCGAAGTGGCGCCGGAGATCGAGCTGGGCGAATACCGCGGGCTGACGGTGCCCTATGACGAACCAACGGTGAGCGCGGAGGAGGTAGAGGAGCGGCTGGAGCAGTTGCGGGAGGCGAAGGCGGAGTACGTCAACGTGGACCCGCGTCCGGTGGCCGATGGCGATCACGCGGTGGTGTCGCTGCGGTCCGTGGAGGGCGTTGAGGGCGATCCGATCACCAACGACGAGATGATCCTGCACATCGGCAGCGCCGACACGATGGTCGAGTTCAACGAGAATCTACTGGGGATGGCGCCGGAGGAGGAGAAGGAGTTCGAGGTCAGCTATCCGGAGAACTACGGCGCCGAGCGTCTGGCGGGCAAGCGGGTGAAGTTTCATGTGACGCTGAAGGGGTTGCGGAAGAAGGAGCTGCCGGAGCTGAACGACGAGTTCGCCGGCGAAGTGGGCGATTTCCGGGACATGGAAGAGTTGCGGGAAGAGGTCCGCAAGTCGATGCTGGCCGACCGCGAACAGGCGGCGCAGACCGAGGCGAAGAACAAGCTGGTGGATGTACTGGTGGAGGCGCACCAGTTTCCGGTGCCGGAGGCGTTCATCGAGCGGCAGATCGAGGTGAACCTGGAGTCGCGGATCCGCGAGCTGGCGATGCAGGGCGTCGATCCGCGGTCGTTGAAGATCGACTGGCAGAAGGTGAAGGAGTCGCAGCGCGAGCCGGCGATGCGCGATGTGAAGGCATCGCTGCTTTTGGACCGCATCGGAGACCGGGAAGCGATCGAGACGCTGACTGATGAAGTGGACCGGGAGATTCACCGGATGGCGAAGCAGCTGCGGGAAACGCCGGCGGCGCTGCGGATGCGGCTGGAAAAGGACGGCAGCCTGCGGAGGCTGGCGAACCGGATCCGGACCGAGAAGGTGCTGTCGTTCCTTTTCGAGAATGCGCGCAAGGTGGCGCCCGAGTTGGCCGAGGAAAAGGCGGAAGAAGCGGCCGAGTGAGCGCGGCCCGGGGCAATGTGGAAGCTACTGGGTCCTAAGCAGTTAGGGGTACATTTAGGACCTAGCACGAAAAGGTCCTGTATCTTTACCCTCATATTCGGGATTGCCAGTTGCGCTCACTCAAGGGATAATGGGGACGTAAGGAATCATTATTAGACCCGCCATGAACAGAAAGCTTCTGGGAGGGGGAATTCATTGAAGCGCTCCAGCTCCGATGAGACACTACGCTGTTCTTTTTGCCATAAAAGTCAGGACGTCGTAGGGAAGCTGATCTCTTCCCCCAGTGACTACCCGCGCGCCTACATCTGCGACGAATGCATCGCCGTATGCAATTCGATCCTGGAGGACGACCGGACGGAGCCCTCGCAGGGGATTCCGAACAAGCTGCCCAAGCCGCTGGAGTTAAAGGAGTACTTGGACCAGTACGTGATCGGTCAGGATCTGACCAAGCGGAAGCTGGCGGTGGCGGTCTACAACCACTACAAGCGCGTGCAGATGAACAAGCGCAGCTCGGGCGAAGTGGAGCTGGCCAAGAGCAATATTCTGCTGATCGGTCCGACGGGGACGGGGAAGACGCTGCTGGCGCAAACGCTGGCGCGGATTCTGGATGTGCCGTTCGCGATCGCCGACGCCACCACGCTGACCGAAGCCGGTTACGTGGGCGAAGACGTGGAGAACATCGTGCTGCGGCTGCTGCAAAACGCCGATTGGGACGTGCAGCGCTGCCAGCAGGGCATTATATACATCGATGAAATCGACAAGATCGCGCGGAAGGACGAGAACCCGTCGATCACGCGCGATGTGAGCGGCGAAGGGGTGCAGCAGGCGCTGTTGAAGATTCTGGAAGGGACGGTGGCGAACGTGCCGCCGCAGGGCGGACGCAAGCATCCGCACCAGGAGTTCACGCCGGTGGACACCTCCAACATCCTGTTCATCTGCGGCGGCGCGTTTGTGGGTTTGGAGAAGGTGATCGGCAAGCGGGTGGGGAAGACGTCGATGGGCTTCCACAAGTCCGAGCAGCCGGTCGAGGCCCGGAAGGGCAACCGGAGGGATTCGGCGCTGCTGGGGCAGGTGCAGCCGATCGACCTGATCCGGTTCGGGTTTATTCCGGAATTCATCGGACGGCTGGCGGTGGTGGGCGTGCTGGATGAGCTGGACAAGGATGCGCTGGTGCAGATCCTGACCAAGCCGAAGAACGCCATCACGCGGCAGTACCAGCGGCTGTTCGACTTCGAAAATGTTAGACTGAGGTTTAGCGACGACGCCCTGGAAGCCATCGCGCAGCTTGCCATGGAGCGTAAACTAGGGGCACGAGGTCTGCGGATGATCCTGGAAGATCTGATGCTGGACCTGATGTATTATCTGCCCTCCTACAAGAAAGTGCGCGAATTCGTGGTCACCAAGGAAATGGTGGTGACGCAGAAGATCAATCTGGCGCTGCTCGAAAAAGCAGGCTGAACATTTCCGGCGGTTCGCCGGGTCCGCTCATCCGGTGATGCCGCCACGGCGCTGGAGTGATGCCCGCATCCGGCAGTTCGGGGGTTCTCAAGAATAAACCATGACTACATCCAAGGAAAAACCAGAAACCAGGCGCTTGCCAATGATGCCCATCCGGGATGTGGTCATCTTTCCGCACATGATGACGCCGTTCGTGGTGGGCCGCGAGTCGAGCGTGCGCGCGCTGGAAGACGCGATGGCGGGCGACAAGAAGATTTTCCTGGCGACGCAGCACGACGCGAGCGTGGATGAACCGAGTCCGGAGGAGATTTATACCGTCGGCACGGTGGCTAATATCGTGCAGAGTTTGAAGCTGCCCGATGGGAACATCAAGGTGCTGGTGGAGGGCGTGGAGCGCGGCAAGATCGTGTCGGTGACCGATGATGACGGTTACTTCCGGGCGGTGGTGCGCACGTTCCATTTCAAGGTGGACCAGGGGCCGCAGCTGGAAGCGCTCACCGGGCGCGTGCAGACGTTGTTTGAGCAGTACGTGAAGCTGAGCCAGAATCTCAACTACGAGACGATGATCGCCGCCATCCGCGTGGACGATCCGGGCAAGCTCGCCGACACGGTGGGCGCCAACTTGCAGCTCACGATTGAGGAGAAGCAGGAACTGCTGGAGATTTTCGATCCGGTGGACCGGCTGACGCGCGTTGCCGAGATGCTCGACATCGAAATCGAGAAGCTGAACATGGACCGGGCGATTCAGGGCCGCGTGAAGCGGCAGATGGAGCGCGCCCAGAAAGAGTATTACCTCAACGAGAAGATTAAGGCGATCCAGAAGGAACTGGGCCGGGGCGAGAAGAGCGAATTCGATGAATTGAAGAAGAAGATCGAAGCCGCGGGAATGCCGCCGGATGCGCGCGAGAAGGCGATGCAGGAGCTGAAGCGGCTGGAGAACATGCCGCCGATGTCGGCCGAGTCGACCGTGTCGCGCAATTATCTGGACTGGCTGCTGGCGGTGCCGTGGAAGAAGAAGTCGCGCGAGATCCGCGATCTGAAGCATGCCGAGAAGGTTCTGGAACAGGATCATTATGGGCTGGAGAAGATCAAGGAGCGTATCCTGGAGTTTCTGGCCGTGCGGCGGCTGGTGAAGAATCCGAAGGGCTCGATCCTGTGCTTTGTCGGGCCTCCGGGCGTGGGTAAGACCTCGCTTGGCATGTCGATCGCCAAGGCGACGGGACGCAAGTTCGTGCGCATGTCGCTGGGCGGCGTGCGCGATGAGGCGGAGATCCGCGGCCACCGGCGCACCTACATCGGCGCGCTGCCGGGCCAGGTCATACAGATGATGAAGAAGGCGGCGACGAAGAATCCGGTCTTCATGCTGGATGAGATCGATAAGATGTCGATGGATTTTCGGGGAGACCCGTCGGCGGCGCTGCTGGAGGTATTGGATCCGGAGCAGAACTGGATGTTCGTGGATCACTACCTGGATGTTGAGTATGACCTGAGCCAGGTCTTCTTCATCGCCACGGCGAACGTGCTGCACACGATTCCTCCTGCCTTGCAGGACAGGATGGAAGTGATCCGGCTGTCGGGCTACACGGAACTGGAGAAGATGGAAATCGCCAAGCGGTTCCTGGTGGTGAAGCAGCTGGAGCAGACGGGGCTGACGGCGAGCGAGATCGAGTTTCAGGATCCGGGTTTGATGACGCTGGTCCGCAACTACACGCGCGAGGCCGGGGTGCGGAACCTGGAGCGGGAAATCGGCAACGTGTGCCGCAAGATCACGCGGAAGGTGGTTTCGGCGACGAAGAAGGAAAAGGCGGGCAAGGCGACGATCAACACGCAAAAGGTGGTGGATCTGCTGGGCCCGATGAAATTCCGCGACCTGGACGTGGAAAAGAAAAACGAAGTGGGCGCCACGGTGGGTCTGGCATGGACCGAGGTGGGCGGCCAGATTCTGACCACGGAAACGACAACGATGGAAGGGCGCGGCAAGCTGACGATGACCGGCAAGCTAGGCGACGTGATGCAGGAATCGGCGCAAGCGGCGATGAGCTACGTGCGTTCGCGCGCGCAGTTTCTGGGTCTGCCGCGCGATTTCTACCGCCACCTGGATATCCACGTGCATGTGCCGGAAGGGGCCATTCCCAAGGATGGGCCGTCGGCCGGCATCACCATCACGACCAGCATTTGCAGCGCGCTTACCGGTATTCCCGTTCGGGCCGATGTGGCGATGACGGGCGAGATCACGCTGCGCGGCAAGGTGCTGCCGATCGGCGGGATGAAGGAAAAGCTGCTGGCGGCGCACCGGCATGGGATTCTGGAAGCGGTCCTGCCGCGGGATAACGAAAAGGACCTGCCGGACATTCCGGAGAACATCCGCAAGGACATGAAGCTGCATTTCGTCGATTCGATGGATGAAGTGCTGAAGATCGCGCTGGAGCGGCCGATTGAGGTTGCGCCGGTGACGGCGGTGGAGATCGAAGCTCCGCCGGCGGGCGAGGAAAAGCGGACCCACTAGATTCACTTGGTGGCCGGTAGACAGGTGGCCGGCGTGAAATGTACGGAAGCTCGTTTTATAATAAGTGCAGCCAGGCCGGAGCAGTTTCCGGAGGAGGATCTTCCGGAGATCGCGTTTCTGGGCAGAAGCAACGTGGGCAAATCGACGCTGCTCAACGCTCTGGTCGGCAGGAAGGGGCTGGCCCACACGAGTTCAACGCCGGGCCGGACGCAATACATCAATTTCTTCCGGGTTGAAGATCGGTGGTGTTTCGTTGATTTGCCCGGGTATGGATATGCGCGGGTTCCCAAGGAGATCGCGCACTCCTGGAAATTCCTGATCGAACAGTATCTGTCCCGCAGGCAGGCTTTGCAGCTCTGTTTTCTGCTGCTGGATGCGCGGCGGGGCTGGATGGAAAAGGATCTCGAACTTAGCCACTGGCTGCGGAGCCACGGCAGACAGTACATCGTCATTGCGACGAAATTCGACAAATTGAAAACTCAGAAGGAAAGACAACGTCAAATGGCCGATCTCCGGGAACACGCCGCTCCTGCGGCGGAGTTGATTCCGTTCTCGGCAGTCACCGGACAGGGAATGAGGGAAACTTGGCAAGCGATCTCGAAAATACACAAGTAGAAAATAACGGCGCCGAAGAAGAAGTGGCGGAGGCCAAAGCGGCTGAAACCAAGTCCGAGTCCAAGGCCGAATCGAAAGGCAAGGACAAAGACAAGCAGTCGGCCAAGGAGGCCAAGGCGAAGGAGCCGAAGGACGGCAAGGCTGCCGCGGAGGCCGAGGAGGCCGAGGAGGCCAAGGGCGAGGAGAAGCCCGAGCCTTCGCAGGATCCGAGCATGGCCGGCACCACGCGCCGCCGACAGGGCGGCAAAGAGGTGATCAGCCTGGATCTGGCCGATCTCAAGGAGATGTCGATCCTGAAGCTGAACCAGACGGCGCGCGATCTGGGGGTGACCGGCGTGGCCGGCATGCGCAAGCAGGATCTGATCTTCAAGATTCTGCAGGTGCAGGCGGAAAAATCGGGCCTGATCTTCGCCGAGGGCGTGCTGGAGTGCCTGCCGGACGGTTTCGGGTTCCTGCGCGCGCCGGAGTACAACTACCTGCCGGGCCCGGACGACGTCTACGTGTCGCCGTCGCAGATCCGGCGCTTTGACCTGCGCACCGGGGACACCATCTCCGGCCAGATCCGCCCGCCGAAGGAAGGCGAACGCTACTTTGCGCTGATCAAGGTGGACGCGATCAACTTTGAGCCGCCGGAGGAGGCGCGCAACAAGATCTTCTTCGACAACCTGACGCCGCTGTATCCGGATGAGCGGCTGAAGCTGGAAACGCTGAAGGACAACTTCTCCGGGCGCGTCATGGATATGCTGACGCCGATCGGCAAGGGCCAGCGCGGGCTGATCGTCGCGCCGCCACGCACCGGTAAAACGATGCTGCTGCAGTCGATCGCCAACTCGATCACCACCAATCAGCCGGAAGTGAACCTGATCGTGCTGCTGATCGATGAGCGGCCGGAAGAGGTCACCGACATGCAGCGCTCGGTGAAGGGGGAAGTGATCAGCTCGACCTTCGACGAACCGGCCTCGCGCCACGTGCAGGTGGCCGAGATGGTGATCGAAAAAGCCAAGCGGCTGGTGGAGCACCGCCGGGACGTGGTGATTCTGCTCGATTCGATCACGCGCCTGGCGCGCGCCTACAACTCGGTGGTTCCGCCGTCGGGCAAGGTGCTCTCGGGCGGCGTGGATTCGAACGCGTTGCAGCGGCCGAAGCGCTTCTTCGGCGCGGCGCGCAACATCGAAGAGGGCGGTTCGCTGACGATCGTGGCCACGGCGCTGGTAGATACCGGCTCGCGCATGGACGATGTGATCTTTGAGGAGTTCAAGGGCACGGGTAATCTCGAAATCCACCTCGACCGCAAGATGGTGGACAAGCGGATCTTCCCGGCGATCGATATTCACAAGTCGGGCACGCGCAAGGATGAGCTGCTGCTGGCCAAGGAAGATCTCAACCGGATCTGGGTTCTGCGCAAAGTGCTGAGCCCGCTGTCGCCGGTGGAGTCGATCGAGCTGCTGCTCGATAAGCTGGCCAAGACGCGCTCCAACGGCGAGTTTCTCGCTTCGATGAGCGGCTAGAGGGCCCGCGCCCGGATTCGAAACAATTCACGGTTGCCGCCGAAGCTGAGCCGCTTGGCCCAGGCTGAATTCATCTGACCACGTCCGGCGTGTGCCAGCGCGGCCTGATCTACAATCTCGAAACCGGCCTCTTTGTAGCGGGGCGCAAGTACCGACTTGATGTAATCGGCGGAAAGAGCTTGGAGATTCAAGCGCTCGATCTCGGAACGGTCGCGCACCGGGTCCAAGCCGAGAACTACTTCAAGCGCTGCGCCGGATTTGGAGATGCGGCGCAGGTTGCGCATCGGGAGCGGCTCGCCCGTTGCTACTGCTCGCAGCAGGCTGCCCCACGGGAATTGCACGTGAACCTGGCAGGCGATTCCGTCAAGTTCGGAGGGCAGATGTTCGACGGCCGCCTGCACGAACAGCACGTTCGGCAGACCTCCCTTTTCCGGCCTGCGGTGGATTCGCTCCGAGATCTTTTCGAGTGGCCGTGGATTGGCGTCTACACCGATGAAGAATTGTGCCGGGTTCAGACGCGCGGAGTGCGCTATGGACAGGCCGCTGCCGGTGCCGATGTCGATGAGCACGCCCTCAGTAGCCGGGGCGGTGAGGCGTTCCAGCTCTTCCCGAGTGAGTTATCAATTGGTTCTGCCGCGGATCAGAGTCAGCATAAGCGTCTCCATTACCATGATAGGCTCACTCGGACCAAGTCAGTTGAAACCGGTAGTTGTCGGCGCCGCCGTTGGGATCCTCAATGCGGATGATGGCGGTGTGTTCGTTGGCCGGGGAGGGCATTTGGTGGATTTTCACATCGCCCCTGCCATCCAGCTTCTTGATTGTCGCGCTGCGGAGCGTGACGGGTGGAAGGGGGCGGCTGAAGGTGGCCTTCACTTGTCCGGCATCCTGGCCGCTGATGGTGTGCGCACTGACGGTGTCCCAGGCCACCCATAATTCCACAATGCCGTCGACTCGCAGCTCGATCTCTACCGATCCTGGACCGGCGGGCGTAGCTGGTGCGGGCTGTGATTGCAGGGTGGAGAGCGGGCCGGCTTCCGGTAGCGGCTGCGCCTGGCCGATGCCCAGGTAGGGGTTGTAGACGTAGTCGAGCGAAAAGGCGGGCTGGGCGGGGAAGCGCAGGTTGCGGCTGACGCCATAGGCGGGATCGAGACCCCACTGGCCGGTGGCGAGCACTCCACGTTTCTGTGTCTGCGTGTCGTGCCAGCCCCAGAAAGGCTTCGCTTTGTTGGAGGCCTCCTTGCGTCCATAGAAGCTGCCCGCAATGGGGAAGGGAATTCCCGGGCGGCCGCCGAGCGGAGAGTATTGGAAGTAGCTGTCGAAGGTCTTCTCCGTCCATGCGCCTTCCTTTGCCTTGGCCCACCAGTGATCGAGGATCGGCAGCAGTTCATAGCCGACCAAGCGGCTGTTGGCGTGAGCCGGACGCTCGGCGGCGCCTTTATAGACGTAGGTGATGCCAGTGCCCTCGGCGAACTCTGCTTTCTCGACGTTGTAGCGGGAATGCGAGGTCTTCGAGCCGTAGATGCCATGGCCGCCCGATTCGATGAAGACGACCGGGTGGGACCAGTCGTGAAACTCGATTACGCCGTCGATGTTGTGTATGCCGTTGCCGATGCGCTCATCGGCCGTGACGGAGTATACGTTGTTGTGGGCCAGCGTTTCCATCACCTGAAGGCGGCCGAATTGCGAACCGTCCTTGGCGACGGTGAGGATGATGCCTTCGTTGTCGTTCTCGTGGCAGGTGCCGACGGCGCACTTGTCGGAATAGTCGCGCGCGTGGAAGACGTTGTAGATGAGGAACCAGTGCGAGGCGGTCTCCATCACGGCGTAGTAAACGTAGGCCTGCGATGTGCCTTGTTCCAGACGGTCCCAGTTGTTGTCGCCGGCCCAATCGCCGTCGAAATCGAAGCGCGCCACCATGTCGGACTTGGGCTGGAACCAGGTCTCCTGGGCCAGCATCGGCGCGTAGTGTTCGGCCAGCGGGCGGTAGGGGTCGCGGGATCGGGCTTCGGGCGGGAAGTTGACTTTCTCCGGCTTGACGCGCGAAGGGGCTTTGTTCGAAACTGCCACTTTGATCTGCGCCTTCACACCTTCCAGGTCGGCTTCGATCGTGTAGTCGCCTTCTTTCTCCGGAGCGGTGTAGAGAAAGGAGTCCTTGTTGACAAACTCGCCTGACTGCTGCCGCAGGATGTTGATGATGGAGCGGCCGGACTCTTCGTGGAACTTCTCATCGTCCTTGCCCTGGAAGACGAAGGTCTTGGAAAGCCAGCCGCCGTTTTGCTCCCGCACGCGGACGCGCGCGCCGGTGCGTTGGAGCCGGACGAGGTCCTGCTCCGGCTTGCCGTAGGCGCGCACCTGCACCACCAGAGTTTCCAGCGGACGGAGCTTGGAATCCTCGGGATCGGTGCGCAGGCGGATTTCCGTGACGGGAACCTTCTTGCCCAGCTGGCCCAGCGTTTCACCCAGTCTGTCGAGTTGCGCCCAGGCCGTGGCGGACACAAACAGCAGTAGCGCCGCACCTCCGTATTTCATAGCCACAGTCTAGCAAGCTGAACACGCGCGGCGGATGATATCCTCCCTAGGAAGCGTGATGCCGTTAGCTTTGCTACTTCTTGCCGTGGATTTCCTGAGCGGGCTTTGGCCGGTGCTCGAACGGGCGCAGTGCCGAATTTGTCATAACGATAACGGCGTCGGTTCTACCACGCGGTTGCAGTTTCCGCCTGACGGCGCTGGCGAGGAGCAGGTGCGCGGGTTCGGAATGCGGCTGGGGCTGCTGGTTGACCGTTCGCGCCCGGAGGAGTCGCTACTGCTGCTCAAGCCGACCAATCGCACCGCGCATGCCGGCGGCGAACGGATCAAGCCGGGCAGCGCGGAGGAGAAACTTCTGCGGGAGTGGGTGCAGTTCCTGATCACGCAGCGGCCGCCCGGCGGGCTGTCCACGCGAATGGGGGATGAGAGCGCTCCACGAGCCGCGCTGCGCCGGCTGACGCATTCCCAATACAACAACACGGTGCGCGATCTGCTGGGCGATGATTCCCGTCCCGCGTCGCGCTTTCCGAAGGAGGATTTCGTTCACGGCTTCACGAATCAGGCCGAGAGCCAGACGATGTCGCCGCTTTTCGCGGAGGCTTACGCGCGCGCAGCCGAACGCCTGGCGCGGGTCGCTTTCCTCGGGCGTGAGATCACGGGATCGGAAGCGGTGAAGTTCGTACGCGACTTCGGCCGGCGCGCCTTCCGGCGACCGCTGGATGCGGGAGAACTGGCTCGTTATGAAAAACTGCTGCGTGAAGCGGGCCTGCGCACGGTGGTGGAGACGATGCTGCAATCGCCGCATTTTCTGTTCCACCTGGAGCCCGGCGCGTGGGGCACGGCGAGCCGCCTCTCCTATTTCCTGTGGGACACGATGCCGGATGAGGAGCTGTTCCGCGCGGCGGAGAGCGGCGCGCTGGACACGCTGCGGGGCGTAGAGACGCAGGCGCGGCGGATGCTGGACGATCCGCGGGCACGCCAGTCATTGAGGGTGTTCCTGCGCGAGTGGCTGCGTTTTGACCGGTTGGAATCGGCGCTGCGCGACCGGCGGGTCTTTCCCGAATTCACCGCCGAGCTGGTGGCGGACATGGAGGAGGAAACGCAGCGGCTGTTTGGAGGCCTTGTCTGGGATGACGGGGACTTCCGGGAGTTCTTTACCGCCCGTTACACGCACGTCTCGCCGGCGTTAGGAAAACTGTACGGCGTGCCGGTTTTGAGCGGATGGACGCGGGTGAATCTTCCGTCCGGCCGGGCCGGCGTGTTGGGTCATGCAAGCTTCCTGACGCTGACCTCGAAGCCGGTGGATACCTCGCCCACCGAACGCGGGCTCTTCGTACGCGAGCATTTTCTTTGCCAGCAGGTGCCGCCGCCTCCCGCCGGCGTCAACACGACGCTGCCGCCAGTGACCGATGAGAAGCCGCTCCATGGGCGGCAGCGGCTGGATATTCACCTTTCGAATGCGGCCTGCGCCGGCTGTCATCAACTGGTGGATCCGATCGGCTTCGGTTTGGAACGGTTCGACGCCATCGGCCGCTGGCGCGACAAAGAGGTGATCACCATCTACCCGACGGCCGATGAGCTGAAGACGCGGCGCAAGGTGAAGCCCACCGAGTACAAGCTGGATATCGACGCTCGCGGGGCCGTTCGTGGAATCAAGGATTCCGATTTCACATCGCCCGCCGAGCTGGGTGCGGTGCTGGCTCGCGAACCAGGCTGCCACCGCTGCGTGGTCAAGCAGCTGCTGCGATACGGGACGGGAAGGATGGAGGAGCCGCCCGATCAGCCCTCGATCGATAAGGCGCTGGCACGCTTCCGCGATTCCCAATTCCGTTTCCGCCAGCTTATAATAGCCATAGTTACCAGCGAAGCCTTTCTGGGAGGCACATACGCAAATGGCCGCGCTCAGCCGTAGAACTTTCCTTCGCGGCGCCGGACTGGCCGGCGGCGTCATCCGCATCGGCCTGCCGCCGCTGGCGGCGATGTTCAATTCCTCCGGCACCGCGTACGCGGCATCGAAGAAGGCGGTGGAGCCGCGGTTCGTCTTCTGGTTTAACGGCAACGGCATTCCGGAGAAATACTGGATTCCGCGGTTGACGGGCGAGGCGTTTGAATTCACGCCATGCCTGAGCCCGCTGGCTCCGTTCCGCGAGAACATTCACGTCATTACAGGCCTGGACAATGCGGCGGCGCGGCTGCCCGGTCCGGGGAACAGCCATTACCCATCGATGAGCGCGCTGCTCACCTGCATGCCTTATACGGGGCGCGGCGCGGGCGGCGTTTCGATTGACCAGGCGATTGCCGGGCGCATCGGGGAGGCGTCGCGCTTCCGGTCACTCGAAGTAGGCGTCTCGCAGGAATCGTTCGGCGAAGCGATCCAGCGCAACATGAGCTGGGCCGATCGCGACCGGCCGCTGCCGCCGGAGATGCTGCCGCACCGGTTGTTCGACCGGCTGTTCGGAGTGAAGGAAGAGAGCTGGATCAAGCGCCAGTCGAGCATTCTCGATGCTGTGCAGGAAGACGCGCGGAAGGTGAAGTCGCAATTGGGCCAGGCCGACCGGCAGAAGCTGGAAGAGTATCTGAGTTCGGTGCGCGACATGGAGCGCTCCATCGCGAGCCTGCCGCCGGAGTACCGTACGGTGGTGGAGCGGCCGGCGGAGGGCGGCGACCTGCGTGACTGGCCGCGCATCGCGAAGCTGCAATCGGACCTGGTGGTGCATGCGCTGGCCAGCGGGCAGACGCGCGTGGCGAGTTACATGCTGACCAAGTGCCAGGGCCTGTCGCGCTTCCCGTGGCTGGGCCACACCGCGCAGCGGCATCACGAGTACACGCACGGGCAAGTGGAGACGCCGCGCGGCATGCGCATCTTGCGCGACATCTGCCGCTGGCATGTGGAGGAGTTCGCCTACCTGGTGGGGAAATTGAAGTCGACGCCGGAAGGCGACGGCAATATGCTCGACAACACCTGCCTGCTGTTCGTGCATGAGCATGCGGAGGCGAACGCGCACAAGAACAACAACCTTGCCGTGATCCTGGCCGGCGGGGCCGGCGGAATGAAAACGGGCCTGCACACGCGGACGACGGGAACGCTGGGCGATCTCTACGTCACGCTTGCCGATGAAGTGCTGAAGGTGGGGTTGGGGGCTTACCCGACGTTTGAGCGCAAGCTCAGCGACGTGGTTTAGTGCTTCCGGCCTGATCCGTTCGGCCGATGTTTGTTGAAGTTCTCAATGAAACGGTCCATCCGCTGGTCTAATCGAAGCTGCGAATCCACCAAGGCCTGAATCCGCTCGTCGACTCGTTTCTCCCTTGCAAGCATCATTTTCATGCCAGTCTGGACGATTTTTGCAAGAGAATCGACTCGCTTTTCGGTTTTGGCCTGCTGTGAGGCAAGCTTCTTCTGCTCGGTGGCTAGACCCTTTTGCTCGGTGGCTAGAGCCTTTTGCTCGGCGGCAACTCCTTCCAGATGGGCAGCCGTCCTGGCCTGTTGCTCCAGAATGAACTCCATGGTGCGCTGGACGTCCATGAATCAACTATAGCAGGGGTGTCAGGGGGCTCGACGCTGGTGCCGGCACGAGTGCCTCCACGGCAGGCTGAAGCCCGCGCTACTTGCGCAGCTCCCGCAAGGCAGGCAACTTTCGCAGCGGTTCCAAAGCCTCCTTGGTGACCGGCAGACGGGTGACGTCGAGCGTATCGAGGTTCTTCAAAGGCAGAAGTGGTGAGAGGTCCGTGATCTCCTTGCGCTCGGCGTCGGGGTGACCGGGACGGTCGATGCCGCGGTCGGCGATGGTGGCGCCGCACAGGTTCAAGTGGCGCAGTCCGTTCAACTCGCCGAGACGCGTGAGATTCTCGAGAGTCAGCGGGAGTCCCCACAAACCGGAATCGACGCGTTGGATGCCGCTGACGTCGAGTGAGCGCAAGGCAGCTAATGGCCGCAGAAGCAGCAGCGCGGAGCCGCTTAAGCGGTTGGCGCCGATGGCCAGGTGTTCCAGCTTACCGAGCGCTGCCAGTTGGTCAAAGCCCTCATCGTCAATCTGGGTGTGTGACAGGTCGAGCGATCGCAAGCTTGTGAGGTGCGCCAGGTGATCGAATACCTTGCTCGTCACTTGCGTGCCGCGCAGGTCCAGCTTTTCCAGCTTCTTCCAGGCGCGAATATTCGCGATGGCGTCGCCGGTGAGGTATTCGGCAAAGCGGCAGTTGAGTTCCACGACATTGCGGAGATCCCGCAGGTGCTCGAATCCGGCGTCGGTAATGCGCGTGCCGGACAGATGGAGCTTGCGCAGGTGCGTCATGCGCGCCACTTTGATCATGTCGGCATCGGTGACCCAGGAGGAGGTGAGATCGAGCTCCACCACGTTGCCCTGCGCGTCCTTCACGGTGCGCCAAGGCTCGGCTGCCACGTTCAGAGCAAGAAGGCAGAGCAGGGCAGGGCGCATCAGCTTCTCCTCCGCGTGGGCCGGCTGGAGCCTTCGTCCCAGATGATGTGGCACAACGGCAGCGCCTGCTTCATTTCGCGGTAGCCTTTTCCGGTGATCAGCGTGTGATACAGGTTCAGCCGCTTCAGGTGGCGGAACTTCTTCAGCACGGCGACGGAGGCGTCGGTGATATGTGTGCTGTCCAGGCTTAGCTCCTCGAGATTCTCGAGTGTTGCGAGCTGCGCCAGACCGGCATCGTTGATTTCACCGTAATCCAGCTTCAGCGCGCGTAGGCCGGTCAATGCGGATAAAGCGGCCATGCCTTTGCCGGAGATGCGCGTGCGGTTCAGGTCGAGGCTTGCCAGGTTCGCCAGGCCCTTCAAATGCTCCAAGCCTTGATCGGTGAAGCGGGCATCGCGCAGGATGAGCGTTTCCAGTTGCGTCAGTTTGGCAAGCGCCGGCATGCCGGCGTCGGTCAGATCGGTGGCCGCCAGGTCCAGCCATTCGATCCTGGCCAGCAGATCGAGCCTTGCGCCGTCGGCGATGTCGGTGGAGGCCAGCGACAGACGGCGCAGCGCGCTGAATTCGGCCAGAACCGGGATTACGTCATTGCCGACGGGGGAGCCATGCAGGTCCAGTAGTTCGAGTTTCGTCAATCCGCGCAGATGCGGCAGGCCTTCGCCTTCCACGTAAGTGTTGCGCAGCCGCAGCTCCCGCAAGCTGGACAAGCCGCTCAGCCGCTGCAAGCCTGCATCGGTGACGGGAGTGCTGTTGAGGTTCAATACATGAACACCCGCCATTCGCCCGGCCTGTTCGAGAACGGCGTCACCGATTTCAGAACCTTCCAGATTCAACACGCCGCGCTTGAGTCTGGATCGCAGCGCCGCGGCCTCGACCGGCGCTCCGCCGGCGGGTTCGAGGAATTGCATGTGAAGCTCGGGTTTCGCTTTTCGAAAAGCGCGGACGGCGCCGGCGGGAATCCGGCTGTAGCGCAGATCGAGAGAGGCCAGCTTCCCGAGACCGCGCAGCTTCTCCAAGCCTGCGCCGGTCACCTTTGTCCGGTAGAGCGACAGCTCCTCGAGCTGTTTCATGCCGGCAACCACGGTGAGCCCGGTGTCGGTTATGGCGGTGCCGGACAGGTTCAGTTTCCGCATGGCCGGCTTTCCGGCCAGTGCTTGAAGTCCGGCGCCGGTCACGGCCGTGCCACGAAGATCCACATCCTCCAGAAGCGCCAGATCGGAGAGCGCGGCCATGCCGGCGTCGGTGATCAGCGTATCGCCCGCACGCAAGCGGCGCAGCTGTTTCATGCCGGCCAGGTGGCGCATCCCTTGGTCGTCGAACTGCGTGATGGAAACGTCCAGCGCCTCCAGCTTCCGGAACGGCGCCAGCGTGTGACCCTGCACGGCGCTCTGCGCCACGGCCAGCTCGCGCAGATTCTCAAGAGTGGCGATGGCGGCCAGGCCGTCATCCTTGAAGCGGATGTTGTCGAGAAAATGATAGCCGAAGGTCAGCACCTCCAGCGTCTTCACTTCGGCCAGGAAGCCCAGATCCCGGCTGCCGTCGCGACCGCCGTCGGCGTTGCGGTTCCATAGGGGGCCCGGCAGATGAAGTTCCCGTAGATACTGCAGCCCGCTGAGCCGTTTGAGGCCGGGCGGGTCGGCATTCACGCCTAGCCAGTCCAGTACCTCCAGCCGCAGCTCGCCGGGCGGCAGCTTCTGAGTTTCCGAGATCCGCGCGGGGTTGCCGTTGACGGCTACGCGGCCACCCATGACGATGGTCCAAACGGCCACCTCGCGATCGGTCTGTGCCCCGGCAAGGCAGACCAAACCCAGCGCGCAAATGGCGGTTCTCCACAACATGGCTTACCCAAGATGATACTTCCAAATTGCCGGAACCCGAGACCGGCGGCCCCCGTATACGTCATAAGCAGATGATGAGGATAATGCCGCCCGCGCTGATCTGCGTCTTGGCCTTTGGGCAGGAGATGCCGCGCATCCAGGTGGAAGTGAACCTGGTGAACGTGTCGGCCAGTGTGCGTGATACGCAGGGCAAGCTGGTAAAGGATCTGGCGAAGGAGGACTTCCATTTGCTGGAAGACGGCGTGGAGCAGCGCATCCAACTCTTCGCCCGCAGCCTAGATCTGCCGCTGAAGCTGGGTCTGGTTGTGGATTTCAGCGGCAGCCAGGGCGAGTATGTGCGCAAGCACCGCCGCGACATCGAGACGTTTCTGGAAAACGTGGTTGGTCTCAAGGACCGGGTTTTCCTGATCGGCTTCGGCAATCATCTGAGGCTGGTCTCGGACTTTTCGAATTCCGTGCCGGAGATCATGGTGAGCCTTCGCAACTATGAAAGGGGAGAAAGGCGGGTTCCGTCCATTGGTCCGCAGGTTTTGCGGACGGGCGGGACAGCTTTTTACGATGCCATCTATCATGCGTCGGAAAAGCTGGCGCCGGAAAGCGGCCGCAAGGCGCTGGTGGTATTTAGCGACGGCGAGGACAACGCCAGCGCGTATCACATGATCGACGCGATCGAGGCGGCACAATCGGCCGATGCGCTGCTCTACAACGTCCGCTATACGCACACCGAGCGCCACGGGCCGACGTCGCGCAACATCTACGGCACGCGTGTGATGAAGCGCATTTCCGCCGATACCGGCGGGGCCGATTTCGACGCCACCGATTCCAATCCGCGGGAAGCGTTCCGCCAGATCGAGCAGGAACTGCGCACACTCTACGAGCTGGCCTTCGCTTCCACCAACCCGGTTCGTGACGGTTCGTTCCGCAAGCTGGTGGTGAAGGTGAGGAGGCCAGGCCTCACCGCGCGCACCAAGTCCGGCTACTACGCGCGCTGAGAGTTACTTCTCGGCGCCTTCGGTTGCGGCCACGCCGCGCCTTCCGCCGGGCTCGACGGCGCCTTTCAGCGACACCTGCGCGCCCATGCGGATGAGGCTGGATTCGCCGGCTCCCTGGAAAAAGGTGAAGCCGGGGCGATCCTTCCAGGCGTGCGGTCCGCCCAGCTTCTTGCCGGCCTTCGATGTGGCGTCCTTGATCTTGGTGATCATCGCCTCATAGGCGGGCTCGCCTTGCTTGAGTCCGGAAAAGCTGGACAGGTCGGTGCTGGCGGCGAACACGACATCGACGCCCGGCAGCGCGGCGATCTGATCGACAATGGCGACGCCGGCGGGCGATTCGATCATCGCCACCACCATCACGTTGTCGTTGGCAGTCTGGCGGTAGCTCGAGCCCCACATGGTGCCGTACTGGCCGCCGCCCTGGCTCCGCACGCCGAGCGGCGGGTACTTGGCGAAGCGCACGGCGTTCTTCACTTTTTCAATGGAGTCGACCATCGGAATGATGATGCCCAGCGCGCCGAGGTCGGTGGCCTTCTGGATGTCGCCTTCGGTGGCGTCCGGCACGCGGATGAATGGAACCGCGCCGGCACCCTTGCAATGGCGGACCATCACGGCGACGTCCTGATAGTTGATGGGGCTGTGCTGCATCTCGATCCAGAGATAGTCGAAGCCGGCAGTGCCCATCGCGCAGAAAATGTTGGGGTCCGTGGTGGAGACAGTTCCGCCCACCACCTGTTTGCCTTCCAGCAGCTTCTGCTTGGCTGTGTTGTAGAACTTGGCATCCTGCGCCTGCGCGCAAAGCAGGACCGCTGAGACGCCGAGGAAAACTCGAGAAACCATAACCGCCTCCTTGCCTGAGCCTGCCCATGATACTACTTCGCGCCCGCTTCGCACATGGCGGCAGGCCATTCGGTCTTGGAGGCGAAGTTGTAGCGGAGAAAGTGGCGGTTGATGACGGCGTTGTTCAGGCAGGAAACGCTCATCATCGCGTTACGTCGCAGCATGGCGGGAATGTCCACGGGTTTTGAGAAATCGGTGAACTGCTCCCAGTTTCCGTTGAACCTGAGCGGCCAGCCTCTGGCGAGGGGGGAATCCTGCGACTGGCGGCCCACGGTGCCGAGCTTCTCGAAGGTGGCGCGGTTGTAGCTTTCCAGGGTAATCGCCGAACCGAGCTTCTCCATGCGGCTGCGCTCGACATCGCCGGAATCGGCGACGATGGGCAGCGCTTTCCAGTTGGCGGGCATCGAGCCGTGCTTGCCCCACTGCACAACAATGGCCGGCGGCCCTGTTTCGGTCGCCTTCAAGATGCGTCCGTGAAAGTAGGTGTAATAGGAGAGCACGCGCTCGGCGCGGGCGTCCAGTTCCACCCACATCAGCTCGTGGTCGCAAGGGTCGTTGTCATCGGGAAAGTCGATGTCGTCTTCCCAGAAAAAATGATAGGCGATCCAGCGGCCGTTGGGATGCAGGACGGCGGCGGCATCTTTCAAGGGAAACGGATCGGTGGGCGACACCATGACGCGCGGGGCAAAGCGCAGCACACGCTCCCGCTCCGCCGAGGTCAGCTCACGCGGCGGGGCAAGACGCAGCGCCTGCGCATATGCGGTGGAGGCCTCCTCGAGCCGGCGTTTGAGATGTGCCTGGAGAGCCTCGCGGTTCAGGGCGAGGGCTTCGGCGTTGCCACAGGTGCATGGGGGCTGGAGATCCTGCCGCTGGGCGAAGGAGGAAATCGCAAGCAGCGCCAGAAAGAGGAGAGGCATGGAGTTATGGTAGCCGAACCGCCGCGGCCGGACCGGCCGCCCGCTTCAGGACGCTCAGGTGAAGCGGCCGCTGGAGGTGGCGCAGCCTCCCGTGGCAAAGGCGGAAAGCAACAGGTCCACTTTCGAGGAGGCGCACTGCGGACATTCCAGGTTCCGCTCGGCTTCCGACATGCGGCGCAGTTGTTCATACTGGCTGCCGCAGTCGCGGCAGCGGTATTCGTAGATGGGCATGGGGTCTGTTCTCATTTTAGCGTGGCCCGCTGCGTCTGCGAACCGGCTGCGCTGTGATAACCTGATTGTCTGCTGGGCCCTATTTGGCCACCCGGCACGCAATTACCATGCCCGCGCAGTTGACCCGCATCAGGCGCCCCCGCGCCGTAGACGCCGTTTATGAAGTATTGCGCGAGCGGATTCTCTCCTCCCAATTCAAGCCGGGCGAGCGGCTGCACATCGACGAGCTTTCCACCAAGCTCGGTGTCAGCCTCACGCCCGTGCAGCATGCCATCCATCAGTTGGCCGCCGAAGGGCTGGTGGAGGTTCGTCCGCGCAAGGGAACGTTTGTGGCCCGCCTCAGCCCGCAGCACGTGGAGGAGACCTTCGAGATCCGGACGGCGCTGGAGTGCCTTGCGGCGGAGCAGGCCGTGGAGCGAATCACGGAAGAGGAACTGCAGCGGGTCCGGCAGCTGCTGGAGGCGCTCGGCAAGCCGGTGCGCACTCCCGAAGACCGGAAAGCGCACGAGCGCGACAATTCCGAATTCCACCGGGCGATTATCCAGGCTTCCGGCAATCAGCGGTTGTCGGAAATGTACGAGGAGCTGAACGCGCATCTGCAAATCGGCCGGATCCACGCCGGCAGCGACGACGGCACCAACCGCCTGGCGCAGGAACATGAGGAGCATCGCCAGATCGTGGCCGCGCTGGAGAGGCGGGACGCCCCGGCGCTGGTGCCGGCCTTGCGGCAACATATTCTCCGCGCCAAGAACGCTCTCACGGCCAGCCTGCGCGCCACCTCCGAGCAACAGGCGCCATGATCCGGCTGGCAGCCGCTTTCCTGCTGCCTCTGCTGGCCGCGAATCCCCGCCCGAATGAGAAAACAGTTCCCATCGCCGCGCACTGGCATGCGGGATTGGACTCCCTGCTGCGGCCGTTTCACTGGCTTCCACTGAGCTGGCCCCGGCTGGATCCGCACGTCTATGTGCGGCTGCGCGTCGCGTCGCCACGCGCCGGTGCGCGTTTTTGGATCAACTCCGTTCCCGTTTCGCCGATAGCCGGCTCGGCAGGCGATTTCGAAATCACGAATCCGCCGAGATCCGGCGCCCACATGTGGATTTCCGTCATCGCAGCCGAGCCGCCGGGCTCCGCCACGCTCATCATCTCTCCGCGGGTTTTTCTCTCCGAGCTTCGGTTACAGGCTTGCCCGGGCTCGATCCGTGCGGCGGTGTGGATCCGCAACACCCTGGAAAACACGGTGAACATCAGCCTCCGGGCGGAGCTGTTGACCGGCGCATCCGGGGCCGCCACCATTCCTCCGCATTCGGCGCAGCCGGTGAATCTGGAGCTGCGGGACACCAGACTGTCATCCGGTACACACTGGAAAATGAATTTTGTGCTCGATAAATATGAGGAGGCCGTCGAGCCCGCCTACGCGGTGACCGAAGTTGTGACTTTTTCGGTGGCGGAGGCCGGAACAGCCGGATGTCGATGAAAACAATATGGTTTGGTCCTGTTTCCCAACTTCGGAAACCGTCCCTCCCGCTTTTGGAATGATGGTCTCCCCGATCCTGAAATATGCTACACTTTGCCTAGGGAAGGAGCCGTGTGCCGCTTCCAGATTCTGAAACCTGGTCGAGGTTTTTCGCATCATTAAGTAAGGAGGCTCCGGTCTCCGCTCCTTGGCTTTGGAACTATGCCGTCTGAACTGGAAATCAAAAACGAGACCGCAACGGACACCGACCACATTAGTGGCGACGTGCACTTGCAGAGACTGCTGACGCAGGAAGCCTCCACTCCGTGGTTCCTCACCTTCTTCGGCGATCTGAAGGAATACTTCTTCCCGCCGAAGCTCCCACCACTGGAAGTGACGTCGAAGCCCGTGCAGATCAAAGATGTGTGGGGCTTTTACGGACAAAATCGTGGGAAAGCCGGTCTTTCCTCGGCGCTGATACATGGACTGGTGGTTGTGCTGATGTTCACGCTTGGCACGAACGAGGACGTGCAGCAGGCGGCCAAGGATGCCATCACTTTGGTGGCGCCGATCAATCTCGATCCCTACATGCCGCAGGCCAAGCCACAACAGCAGCAGATGGGCGGCGGAGGCGGCGGTGGAGACCGCTCCCCGCTTCCGGCCAGCAAGGGGCGCGCACCGAGAGCGTCACTGCGTCAGTTTGTTCCGCCAGCGGCGGTGGTTCATAACGAAGATCCCAAACTGGTGATGGAGCCCACAATTGTGCTGCCCTCCGACGTCCAGCTGCCCAACGTCAACATGGCGCAGTGGGGCGATCCACTGGCCAAGATCGGACCGCCTTCCAATGGTCCGGGATCCGGCGGCGGTATCGGTTCCGGATCCGGCGGCGGCATCGGTTCCGGGCAGGGCCCCGGCTTCGGTCCGGGCAGGGGTGGCGGAATCGGGGGCGGGGTCTTCCGGATCGGCGGCGGCGTTAGCGCTCCGACGCTGGTCTACAAGGTGGAGCCGGAATACTCCGAAGAGGCCCGCAAGGCCAAATTCCAGGGGACGGTGGTTCTCTCGGTGGTGGTAGACGAAAAAGGAAATCCGCGGGACCTGCGCGTGATCCGGGCACTCGGCCTCGGGCTGGACGAGAAAGCCATCGAAGCTGTTCAAAAGTGGCGGTTTAAGCCAGGTTTTCTCCAGGGCAAGCCGGTTGCCGTCGCGGCCACGGTGGAAGTGAATTTCCGCCTGCTCTAAGATTAATTCCCACGCCACTACCCACAGCTTGCCTTTTTGAGGTACAATTCTTGTTGGAAGCTTCCCAAAGCTTCCAAAGCCCGCCCGGGACGTCAGCTTGCGCTGGCGTCCCGGTCCCCCAAGGCTGCGGCGGCCCGCCCCGCCGCAGCCGCCCCTTTTTTAGGCCACCTTTTAGTCGGCTTTCCCGAAGGCAAACAGCCCGGAGCTGCAACGCACGTAGATCCGCCCGTCCACTAATGCCGGCGTTGCGTAGCAGCCTTCATCAATCGCGTTGGTCGCGATCACTTCCCATTGGCCGCCCGCCTTCAGCACCGTCAGCTTGCCTTCCTCGCTCAGCGTGTAGAGTTTGCCGGCGCTGGCCACAGGCGAGGAGAAGTAGAGCCCCGGCGCCTCCGGCAGCCGCGCCTGCTTCAGCACCTCTCCCGTTTTCGTGTCAAGCGCCGTAAGGATCGCGCCTTCCTTCATCAGGTACAGCACGCCCTGGTAGACCAGCGGCGAGGGAACGTTGGGTAGCGATTTGGAGTACTTCCAGAGCGTATTCCGCGCGGTCATGTCGCCCTTGCCGCCCAGCTTGAAGGCGGTCACGCCGTTCACCACGGCGCGCTTGGCCTGGTACATCGCCCAATCGCGCGCGCCCATGAAACCGTCACCGTCCAGGTCCAGGCTCTCCCAGCCCTTCTGCATCTTCTCGGGCAGGAGCTCGGCGCGGGCCAGCTTGCCGTCCTTGTTGGCGTCCATCTCCGCCAGCGCCTGCTCGAAGTTGGGCACTACTTCCTGCTGGCCGGGGTCGGCTTCCCCTGCCCAGCTCAGCACGTAGACATTGTCGCCGTCCATCACCGGCGTGGGTTTCAATTGCCAGCTCAACCCGCTTACGAACCAGACCGGGTTGCCTGTCTCCACCTCGTAGGCCGCCAGCCGGTAGGAGCCGGCCAGCAGCACCTGAAGCGGACCCTCCTTCGGCTTCCAGAGAATGGGGGTCGAGAAGCCGCGCGTATAATCGGGCCGCTCCACGCGCCACTTCACTTTGCCGGTGTCCTTGTCGATGGCCAGGAAATAGGAGCCCGACTCCTGATCGCAGGATTGGAGCAGGGTGTTGCCGGATAGGACGGGCGAGGCCGCCTGCCCGAAGGGATTATTGAATGGTCCCAGCGGCAGATTCCAGCGTTCCTCCCCGTCCGGACCGTAAGAGATCAGCCCGAAATCGGTGAAGAAGACGTAGACGTTTCTGCCGTCGCCGGCCGCCGACGGGGATGCGGGAGAGTTGGACTTGTGGAGTGTCTCCACGCGCGGCCTCGGCGCCTGCCGCCGCCACAGGATCTGGCCCGTCGAGCGGTCCAGCGCGAAGGTGTACAGTCCGTCCATGTCGAAACCGGTCAAAAAAATGCGGTCGCCGATCAGCACGGGAGAGGAGTGGCCGGCTGGCAGCGGCGTTTTCCAGATCAGGTTCTTTTGGGGACCGAATTCGTCCGGCAGGTTCTTTTCCCCGCCAATACCGGAAGCGTTCGGCCCGCGGAACATCGGCCAGTCCGCGCCCTGCAAGCAACTCATGAAAAGACACGCCGCCACCGCGGCTCGAATCCCAGAAGCCATAAAGGGAGACTATATCACTGGTGCGAGAGGGGAGTCAGAACTTCGACGGGTTTCCGCGGCAGCAGATTCAGCCGGCCGGCCAGAGCCATTCCCACCACGCCGAGCAGCAGCAGCGGGGCCATCACGTTATACGGTACGCCGACAAGCAGACCCAGAAAAGGCGGCGGCGTGTTGGCGATCCCGAGGATGCCGCGCAGCCGCGCCCCTTCCGCTTGATGCAGCACGATTCCGAAGGCCAGCAGCAGCACCAGGCAGTCCTGTAGATAGTTGTGATAGCTCACCAGGATGCCGCCCACCAGCGCCAGCGCGAACATGACCGGATAGCTGCGGATCCCCCGGGCCAGCCACGCGATGCCGAGCGTCACCATTGCGCCCATCGCTGCCAGCGCCGGTTTCGATTCTCCGCCTGTGAGGGCGAACCACGTCCCGCGGAGGTTCGGCATATGTTCGGGCCCGGGGTGCAGCTCGGGGTTCGAGAGCATCGGGAGGTACTCGAGCGGCCAGCCCGGCCCCTGCGCGATAAACGATAGCGTCATCAGCACCGCGCCACCCGCGACGCCACCCGCCAGCAGCCGCCATCGCTTGTGTATCAGCACAACCACCGGAACCAGCACGAACAGGTGAAACTTGATGGCGCACAGGCTCAATACCAGGCCAGAGGCGAAGTCCTTCCCCTTTTCACTCAGCCTCAGCGACACCGCCGCCAGCAGCACCGCGATGGTCACGTCCTGCCCTGTCGCCAACGCCGACAGCAGGGGCAGGGACAGGCTGGCGAACAGGAAGAATTCGCCGCCGCCCGGCCGGAACATATAAAGGAAGCCAACCAGGCTGGCGAAGCTGATCGCCTGGAAGATCCAGTAGGCGGTGAGATACGGCAGCCGCGCGAGGGGCTTCAGTAGGAATCCGTAGAAAGGAGGCCGCGAACAATAGACCGATTCCAGGAACACTCCGCCCAGCACTTCGCGGTGCACCACTTTGTTCGCCTCCGGGTCGTAGAGGCCCGGCGTGCCCACCAGCCTCGCGCTGGTGTAAAGCTGCACGAAGTCGTTCTGGCCGGCAAGAACGCGGTCGCGCAGCAGATAGGCAAACAGTCCCAAAAGGCACAGGCCCAGCAAGAGGCTGAACGCGAGAATCCCTGTCTGTTTACGCGGCTCCGGCAGGAAGTTGGCCCTCTATCGCTCCATCGGAGGGGATGCTGGAATCCTTTAGAGCATAGACGTCCGCCGCGCGGCGCGCCATGATCTCCACGGTCCATTCACGCCGTACATTCTCCATGCCGAGCCGGCCCAGTTCACGCCGCATAGAAGCATCCTCAACTAGGCGCAGCAGCGCATCGGCCAGCGCTTCGGCCGAGTCAGGCTCCGTCAACAAGCCCCCTTGTGTCTGGCCGAGCAACTCAGGAAACGAACCTCGGCGCGGCTGCACCACCGGCACCCCACAACCCAGGGCTTCCAGCACGAACAGGCCCTTCGGCTCATCGTAGGTGCACGGCACCGACAGCACATCGAGCGACTGAAGAAAAGCGATCTTCCCCGCGCGGTCCACTTCCCCGTGGTAGTGAAGCTCCGGGCACTTTGCCTGAATGCCGGCAAGGTAGTTCTTGTGCTCCGGCGCAAGGTAGCCTGCCGCCTCCAGTTTCACTTGGGCATCGGACTTGGCGCGGAACAGTTGAAATGCCTTGGCCAGAAGATGCAATCCCTTCTCCGGCGCTACGCGCGCCAGGTAGCCAACGCGGAACACGCCGTCGTTTCGCTCTGCGGGCTCGAAGCCATCGAGATTGATCCCCAGCGGCACGGTGCGGATCTTCGCTTCCGGAATCCCCAGGTAGCTCGACATGAACCGCGCCTCGTAATCGGATACCGCGATGAACCGGTCGACATGCTCCACCTCGGAGCGGATCAGCGTTAGCGCGCGCGAGCGGTGCGGCTCCGGCAGCCCCTCCAGAAACAGCTCCTCGCCTTGCAACGTGCAGATCACCGGCCTCCCGGTCACGCGCTTCAGCGGCCGCGCCAGCGCGATCAGCAACGTGTAGGGCAGCGTCACCACTTCGGGACGCGGCTCCGTGGCCAGCCATTCGGTCAGCTTCTCGATTTCCTTGGCCTGACGCCCTTCGGCTCCTTCCAGCATCGAGACCGTCAGCGCGCCGAGGTCGCCCGGATCCACCGTGATGCCGCGCCCGGCGAACGCCGCGATCACCGGCGGCGCATCCCACACACGGTCCAGCAGCTTCGGCGTGCGCCGGAACAGGCTCATCTTCTGCTCCAGATAAATGCTGATGCCGCCGAAGAAGACGCGCGGCTGGCTGACGTTGGGCTCATCGGTCTTGGTGGGCGTGTAGAGCGGCAGCAGGATGACGTCGTGGCCCTGACGGATCAGCTCACGCGCCAGCGAGTTGTCGCGCAGGCAGCTGCCGCAGTACATGTTGGCGGCGCCGGCGGTGATGCTGAGGATCTTCATCCGCCAGGAGGCTCAGTAGACGCCTTCCACCACCTTCGTCTGGAATCGCGAGAACGGGCGCACGTTGCGCACGCCGTCCCACGGGTACTGCCGGCACGGCGGCTCGCGCTCGCATTCGTCGCGCTCCAGGAACCGTGGAATGAACGTTTCCTTGGTCAGCGTCGTCAGCCGCACGCGGCCCGTTGCGCCGTATTCCACCACGCGCTCCGGCTCGTCCGGATCCACCACCTCCAGCAGCGCGCGCGGCGCCGGCGGATAGTAGATGATCGCCCAGTTGTCCTTCGGATCCGGCTTCTTGTGTACCGCGAGGCCCATCAGCGTGTTGCCGTAGGTGGGCGCGAAGTAGATCTCCGGGCCCAGCAGCTCTTCCACCGCGCGCTGATGGAATGAAGGTGTCATCTCCGTGCCGCCGCAGAAGACGCCGCGGATGCCCGCCTTGGCCAGGTTCACCTTGTCGCAAAGGGCCTCCAGCAGCTTCGGCGTTGTGAACATGCACCGGATGTTATCGTGCGCCTTCATCACCGTCAGCGATTGATCCACTACGTGCTGCTTGTAGCGTTCGGCCAGCTCGCCTTGCCCCCACTTCAGCAGCTTAATCACCCAGCGCGGGTCCAGATCCACGCCGAAGCAGATCCCGCCGCGATGCTGCGCCAGGTGCTCCACGGCAAGCCGGAGACGCCGCGGCCCTGTCGGGCCCACCGAGATCCAGTCGGAGCCCTTCGGGAAATATTGCTCCGGGAGCGTTTCGGAGAAATTCTCGTAGTCGATCCGGAAGTCGTCAATCTGCACGCGCGACTTCGGGATTCCCGTTGAACCGCCCGTTTCGAACACATAGGCCGGCTTGCCCGCCAGCCCCTTAGGGATCCATTTCCCCACCGGGCCGCCCCGCAGCCACTCATCCTCGAACCAGGGAAACTTGTTCAGGTCGCGATAGGAGTGAATCTCCTTGCGCGGATCCCATCCCAGCTTCCCGGCGTAATCCAGCCAGAATGGAGACCCTGTTTCCGGGCTAAAATGCCATTTGATGATTTCCCTGACGTGTGCGTCCAGCTTTTCCTGCATCAGCATAAAGTATAAATGACCCTGGGAGTTCCAAAATGAAAACGATTCTGGGAGCGCTTATGTTACTGCCCCTCGGCATGTCCACGGCGGCCGCCGCTGTTGACGACCTCGAAAAACGCGTCGAGCACGGCTATGCCGACTCGGGCGGCGTCAAGATCCACTACGCAACGCTCGGCAAGGGACCGCTTGTGCTCTTCATTCACGGCTTCCCCGACTTCTGGTATTCCTGGCGCCATCAAATGGACGCGCTGTCGAAGACGCACCAGACCGTCGCCATCGACATGCGCGGCTACAACCTCTCCGACAAGCCCAAGGGCGTCGAAAACTACGACATGCGGCTGCTTGTGGGCGACGTGGTTGCCGTCATCAAGCACCTCGGCCGCGACAAGGCCGTTATCGTCGGCCATGACTGGGGCGGCGCCGTCGCCTGGCAGCTTGCCATCAACGTCCCGCAGATGGTGGAGAAGCTGATCATCGTGAATCTGCCGCACCCGCAGGGCCTCTCGCGGGAGCTGGCCAACAACCCGCAGCAGCAGAAAAACTCGCAGTACGCGCGCAATTTTCAGCAGGAAGGCGCGCACTTGAAGCTCACCGCCGAAGGCTTGGCGGGGATGACGCCGGAGCCGGTTCGAGCCACCTATAAGGCCGCGTTTGAACGCTCTGACTTCGAGGCCATGCTCAACTACTACAAGCGCAATTACCCGCGCGAGCCCTACACCGAAATGAAGACGCCGTTACCCAAGGTCAAGATGCGCGTGCTCATGTTCCACGGCTTGAAGGACTGGGCGCTGCTTCACCCCGCGCTCAACAATACCTGGGAGTGGATGGAGCAGGACCTCACGCTCGTCACCATCCCCAGCGCCGGGCACTGGAGCCACTGGGAGGCCGCCGAGCTCGTCACCAAAACCATGCAATCCTGGCTTGCCCAATGAAACAGCTAATCCTTTCCACTCTGCTCGCGGCCGCTCTTGCGCAGCCGCAATCGAAGTTCGAGTTCTGGCCCGGGGCGTCTTATGACCCGGCCGTCCCGGCGCACGAAAAGGTGCTCGGCTACAAGGCGGGCGACCGCGTCAGCTCGCACGCCTCGATCGTGGCCTACATGGAGGCGCTGGCCGCCGCCGCGGCCTCGCGCATGAAGGTCTGGGACTACGCCAAGACCTGGGAGGGCCGCCGCCTGGTCTACGCCGCTGTCGGCTCGGAAGCCAATATCCGCCGGCTGCCGGAGATTCAAGCCGCGATGAAGAAGCTTGCCGACCCGCGCTCGACCAACGCGGAAGAGGCAGCGCGGCTGATGCGCAATCTGCCCGCCGTCATCTGGCTGGGCTACGGCGTACACGGCAACGAGATCTCCTCGCCCGACGCCGCGCTGCTCACCGCCTATCACCTGCTGGCCGCGCGCAAGGACGCCGTCGTCGATGCCATCCTTGCCAATACCGTCGTGCTCATCGACCCGCTGCAAAACCCCGACGGCCGCGACCGGTTCGTGCGCCACTTCGAGCAAAGCGAGGGCATTGAGCCGGATCCCAACCCCGCGGCGCTGGAGCACACTGAACCCTGGCCCGGCGGCCGCACTAATCACTACCACTTCGACATGAATCGCGACTGGTTCGCGCTCACGCAGCCGGAAACGCAGGGCCGCGTCAAGGCGCTGCAGCAGTGGTTCCCGTTGGTATTTGTTGACCTGCATGAGATGGGCTCGGACTCCACCTATTACTTCGCGCCGGAAGCGGTCCCGTTCAACCCGCACCTGACCACGGAACAGAAGACGACGCTTGACTGGTTCGGCAAGAACAACGCGAAATGGTTCGATCAGTACGGATTCAGCTACTTCACGCGCGAAGTTTACGATGCCTTCTACCCCGGCTACGGCGCCAGCTGGCCCTCCTACTACGGCTCCATCGCCATGACGTATGAGCAGGCCTCGGCGCGCGGCTTGTTGATGCGGCGGTCGGATGAAACCGTCTTCCACTTCCGCGACACCGTACGCCAGCACTTTGTCGCTTCTGTTTCCACGGCGGAAACCGCCGCGCGTTACCGCCAGCAGCTGCTCGACAATTTCTACAAGTACCGCCAGAGCGCCATGCAGGAAGGCAACACCGAGTCCATCCGTGAATACATCCTGCCCCGCCGCGGCAACACCTCGGCCGTCGACAAGCTGGCCGTGCTGCTGGCCGATCAGGGCGTCGAAGTGCACCGCTCCACCGCCGCGTTCAAGAACGGAGAGACCGAGTATCCGGCCGGCTCCTACACGATCCGCCTCGCGCAGCCCTCCAAGCGGCTCGTCCGCACGCTGCTCGATAGGCAGGTGCCCATGCCGGATGACTTCGTCAAGGAACAGGAGCGGCGCCGGAAGAAGAAGCTGCCCGATGAGATCTACGACGTCACCGCATGGTCGCTCCCACTGCTCTATAACGTCGAAGCCGTGGCCGCGCCCGGTGTTTCTCAAGGCGCTTTCGAACTCGTCCAGCCGGGCCACCAGCGCCCCGGTTCCGTGAAAGGCGGCCGCGCCAGTGTCGCTTATCTGGTTCCCTGGGGCCAGACCGCCGCCGGGCGCCTGCTCGCCGCCGCGCTGCGGCAAGGCTGGAAAGTCTGGTCCGCGGACAAGCCGTTCACGCAGAATGGCACCGCCTATCAGCACGGCACGCTGATCTTCAAGGTGAAGGAAAACGAAGACGGACTGCACGACGCCATGGCAAAGCTTGCCGCCTCCACCGGAGCCGACGTCGTCGCCACCAACACGGGCTGGGTTGATGACGGGATCAATTTCGGCAGCCGCTACGTTGTGCCGGTGAAGAAGCCAACCATCGCCGTGGCTTGGGATCAACCGGTCTCCTCCGGCTCGGCAGGCCACACGCGCTTTGTGCTGGAGCGGCAGTTCCATTACCCCGTCACGCCGGTCCGCGCATCGCTGCTTGCGAACATCGATCTGAGCCGCTTTGACGTGCTCATCCTGCCCGAGGGGAATTATTCGAGCCTCCCCTGGCCGCGGATCAAGGATTGGATGCGCGCCGGCGGAACGCTGGTCGCCATCGGCGGCGCGGTTGCCTCCGCGGCCGATCCCAAGGCCGCGGTCTTCGAGATCAGCCATGAGATCCTGCCCAAGGAGGGTAAGGAGGAAGAGAAGAAGAAGCCCGCCGAGGGCGACCCGCGCGTCCCCGGCAAGCTCCTTGCGAGCGAAGCCGACTTCACCAAGGCGATCCAGGCCGAAACGCCGGTGCCCGACGATGTCGCCGGAGTGCTCGTCGCCGCCACACTCGATGACGACCACTGGATGTCGGCGGGCGGCGGCGGAAAGATCCACGCGCTGCTCTCCGGCCGCAACGTTTTCACACCCATCAAGCTCGACAAGGGCTTCAACGCCGCCGTTTTCCTTGGCCCCGACCAGCTGCTTTCGAGCGGCCACCTGTGGGAGGAGAACCGCAAGCTGCTTGCGCACAAGCCGCTCATCGTCGTCCAGCGTCACGGCCGTGGGCACGCCATCGGTTTCACCGCCGATCCCAACTATCGTGCCTTCATGGATGGCATGAACATGCTCTTCCTCAACGCCGTGTTCCGCGGCCCCGCCCACGCCGGCCGCGGCTTCGGCGGGGAGATGGAATGAAGCTGGCCTTCGTCCACGCCTCCCGCGCCGCCGTCGACCCGGTAACCCACTACTTCAACCAGCAGGAGCCGTCGTGGGAAACCACCAACCTGCTCGACGACGGCGTCATGCGCGCCCTGTCGAGCGGCGAGGCGGCCACCACCCTGCGATGCCTCAGCCAGATGATCGCCACAGCGCGCGAAGAGTACGGCGCCGAAATCGTCATGCTCACCTGCTCCGCTGTCCCGCGCGACGCCATGGCCCAGCTGCGTGACAAAGCCGGCATCCCGCTGCTTAAAATCGACGAGCCCATGGCCCGCCGGGCCGTCTCCACTGGCGTCCGCATCGGCGTTGTCGCCACCTTCCCCGCCACCGAAGCCACCACTCGCCGCCTGATCGAGGAAGCCGCCGAGGAAGCCGGGAGGAGTGTCGAGATCCTCTCGACGCTGGAAGCCGAAGCCTTGAGAGCGTTGCTTGCGGGCCACGCCGCCGAACACGACAAACGCCTCTTGGACGCCGTCTCCTCCTTCTCAGACCGCAACATCGACGCACTGGTGCTGGCCCAAGTCAGCATGGCCCGCCTGGCGCCGGAAGCCGCGAAGCTGGTTCCGGCGCCGGTGCTGAACAGCCTGGATACTTCGCTGGCAGCGATCCGCGGCATGCTCTAGTTTCCAAGGCGAAGCTTGCGTGCAGCGCAAGTTGCCGCTTGCAGCGCGGCCCTGCTCACCGCCCCGCCTCCCGCCAGTGTATGCAGCTTGCGTTCTGAGGCTCTCACGGAAGTGAACTGGTATATACTGCTCCTCAATAGAAAGGAAGTACCGATTCTATAAAGGGGTCCGATTGTCATGAAGAAAAAATTGAATTTCATCCTCGCATGCGTGGTGTGTGTGGTGTTGTACGTGCCACTTGCATCCGCGCAAACCTTTACGGCGACGATCGTGGGCACCGTTCACGACGCCACCGGAGCCGTGGTGCCACAAGCCAAGGTGGTGGCGATCAACACCGGAACCAATGCGCGCGCCGAGGCGTTTTCCGACGAACAGGGAAACTTCACCGTGTGGTCGCTGCCTCCCGGCCCGTACGTGCTGGAAGCCGAAGCGGCCGGGTTCAAGAAACTTGTGCGCAGCGGGATCGTCCTGCAAGTGCAGCAGCAGGCGCGGCTGGACCTGACGCTGGAGTTGGGCGCCATCACCGAGTCCATCTCGGTGACCGCCGCGGCCTCACGCCTGGAAAGCACCACCTCCACGCTCGGCAAAGTAGTGGAAAACCGGCGAATCCGCGACCTGCCGCTGAACAGCCGGAACGTCTACTCGCTGCTGTTCCTCACCCCGGGCACCGCCGGGAGCGTCGGCAATAACTACAACAACGTGTCGTTCACGATCAACGGCAGCGCCAACCGCGACATCATCATCGATGGCGTCACCTCCACGCAGCCGACGGTCAACGGTGTGGTCGGCGTGTCGGTGTTCCCGCCGGTGGATGCGATCGAGGAGTATAAGGTGCTGTCTTCGAACATGCCGGCCGAATTCGGGCGCGCCTCCGGCGGCGTGCTGAACATGGTCTACAAGTCCGGCACCAACGAGTTTCATGGCAGCGCTTTCGAGTTCCTGCGCAACTCCGTGCTGGATTCGAACAACTTTTTCGCCAACCGCAACGGGGTTGCCCTGGGGAGCTTCAAGCGCAGCCAGTTCGGCGCAACCCTCAGCGGACCCATCCAGCGGGACCGCACCTTCTTCCTCGTCGCCTACGAAGGCTTGCGGCAGCGCAGCTATTCGGCCACTGCCACTTCGGTGCCCACCGACCCGGAGTTGCGCGGCAACTTCGCCGAATCCCTGGCCGCCAACGGGCAGCTCATTCGCATCTTCGACCCGTTTAGCACCCGTGCCAACCCCGCCGGCGCCGGCTTTATCCGCGACCAGTTCCCCGGCAACGTCATTCCAGCTTCCAGAATGGACCCCGTGGCGCTCAACGCGATGAAGTTCTATCCCAAGCCGAACACGGCCGGTCATCCCGTCACCAGGCGCGACAATTTCTTCAAGACAGCTGTCAGCCCGCTGAACACCGACAACTGGGACGTCCGGGTTGACCGCATCCTCTCCACACGCCAGAGGATGTTCGGGCGATACTCCCACAGGCTGGTGGTCAGCCATGCTCCCCAGTTCTTCGACGACGCGATCACCATCGGCGAAGGGCGTACCAATGAGGAGAACCGCGCGCGCAATGCAGTGCTGGAATACAGCAACACGCTGTCGCCGACATCGGTTTTCACCGGGCGGCTGGGCTTCGCCCGCGCAGGCTACCTTCTCAGCAACCAAGGGCTCGGTTTCCTTCCCTCTTCGCTGGGCCTGCCCACCAGCATTGATGCGGCCGTCGACAAGCAGATGTTCCCCGGCTTCAGCGCCAGCGGATATCGTGGCCTCGGCGGCGGCGACCATCGCTGGAACCCGTTCATGACCTACTCGGCGATCGCGAGCCTGGCGAAGATTTCCGGCGCGCATTCCTTCAAGTTCGGGTTTGAAGGCCGGCTGATCCGCGTCAATGTGTGGGAAGCGCGCAGCGCCGGCAGCTTCGCCTTCACCGCCGGCTTTACGCAAGGGCCCAATCCGAACACGGCCAGCGCCACCGCCGGCAACGGCGTCGCCTCGATGCTGCTCGGCACGGCCAGTAGCGGCAACCTGATCCAGGCCTGGAAGAACGTGGCTTCCCAGAGCGTGTACTACTCCGGCTACATTCAAGACGACTGGCGCGTCACCCGCTCGCTGACCCTGAACCTGGGGCTGCGCTATGAAATGGACACGCCGCGAACCGAGCGCTACGACCGCATGAACTTCTTCGATCCGGGCGTACCGTCACCGCTTGCCAGCACGGTCCCCGGCTACTCCAATCTCCAGGGTGGTTTGGTGTTCGTGGGCGTGAACGGCCGCACCCGCCGCCAGCAGGCTTACGATTACAATAACCTGGCTCCCCGCCTCGGTCTGGCCTACCAGATGAACGACAAGACGGTCATCCGCATGGCGTACGGGCACATGTTCGGCTCTTCGCTGATGGCGGCACAGGGTACCGTGGGTCCATTCGGCTTCCGCACCGAAAACCCGCTCATCGGAAGTCTGGATGGAATCACCCCGTTCAACCTTCTCCGCAATCCGTGGCCGCAGGGGTTCAATCCGCCTCCGGGCGCGTCCGAGGGGCTGCTCACCCAGAGCGGCGCCAACATTCAGGCTGTTCTGTGGAACGGCACCATTACGCCCTGGAGCCAGCAGTGGAACTTCACCGTCCAGCGGCAGCTTCCTTCGGACCTTCTGCTGGAGGCGGCCTATGTGGCCAACCGCGGGCTGCAACTGACGCGCGGCGGCGAGGGAACCAACAACATGAACCAGCTCCATCCGTCGAATATGCAGTTGGGCTCGCAACTCAACCAGCTCGTTGCCAACCCCTTCCGGCAGTCCGTCGGCCGCGGCATCCACATCGGCCAGAGTGTCAGCCGCGCGCAGCTGCTGCGTCCCTATCCGCAGTTCACCAACATCGAGCCACTGTTCACCACGGGATTCTCCTCGATCTACCATTCCCTGCAAGTGACGGCCACCAAGCGGATGACGCGCGGCTTCCAGTTCGACGGCGTCTACACGTGGTCGAAGCTGATTAGCGACGGCGGCGCGCCGCAGAACTGGTACGACCTGCGCGAAACACGCTCGGTGTCCGGCAACCCGCACCGGCTGATCATGAGCTTCCTCTACGAACTGCCGTTCGGCCGCGGGCGCGCCTTCGGCGTCGGCGCGCACAGAGTGGTCAACGCGCTGGTCGGCGGCTGGCAGGCGAACGGGATTGTCAGCTTCATCAGCGGCAGCTTCCTGAACGTGAGCGGCAGCAACACGGCGGGCATCTTCGGCACCAATACCTGGGCTGTCAATAGCGGCAAGAGCGCCAAGCTATCCGGACCGGTGGTAGATCGGCTGGAAAGGTATTTCGATACCAGCGTCTTCAGCCAGCCGGCCGCGTTCACCTTCGGCAACGTCAACACGCTGTCCGATGTGCTGAGCCACGCAACGTATAACTACGACCTTTCCCTGTTCAAGGAGTTCCGCGTGGCCGAGCGCGTTACCACGCAGTTCCGCGGCGAGTTCCTCAACGCCTTCAACACGCCGCGTTTCGGCAATCCGGCCACTGGCGTCACCGCCGCCACCTTCGGCCGGATTACTTCTCAATCCAACGCTCCGCGCCAGATCCAGTTTGGCCTGAAGTTCCTGTGGTAGGGGCGCGCTTTTGCATGCGGAGGGCGTTGCTGGCGCTTGCGCTGCTGCTTGCGCCGGCATGCCCGGCCGAAACTCTGCGTGTGATGACCTTCAACGTCCGCTACCCGGCCAAGGGTGACGGCAACAACCGGTGGGAGGTCCGCCAGGACACGCTTGTGCGGACCATCCGGCTGAAGAACCCCGATCTGTTCGGGACCCAGGAGCTTTTCTATATCCAGGGCGAATACATCACCGAGAACCTACCGGAATACGAGTGGCTCGGAAACAGCCGGCGCGGCAACCGCGAAGACGAGCACATGGGCATCTTTTATAAGCCCGGCAAGTTGCGGGTGATCGAAGCCGGCAATTTTTGGCTTTCCGAAACGCCGGAACTTGCCGGCAGTCAGGCTTGGGGGGCTACGCTCCCGCGCATGGTGACCTGGGCGCTGTTTGAGATCAAGGCCAGCGGCAAGCGCTTCTATCACTACAACACCCATTTCCACCACACAGCCAATGGAAACCTGGCGCGGGCAAATTCCGCCAGTCTCATCGCGGACAGGATCGGTAAGCTTCCGAAAGAGGTGCCGCTGCTGCTGACGGGCGACTTCAACGCGGCGGCGGTGGAGAGTGAACCCTACAAGATCCTGGCGGCGCAACTTACCGATGCCTGGCTTGCCGCCGCGCAGAAGGCCGGCCCGGAGGGCACGATGAGCGGTTTTCGAGGCGGCGCCGGCGGCCGCCGGATCGACTGGATCATGTTCCGAGGACCGTGGACCGCGCTGTATGTGGAGACGGTAACCTACAACGAAGACGGCCGGTACCCGTCGGATCACTATCCGGTGTTTGCTGTGCTGGAGTTGTAAGGGACGTCCGGGTTTATTTCTGTGGGCGGATTCATGCAGCCCTACCAGTGTCGGCTTTGACCTCGCCGTAGATCGCGGTTGTGTCGTGGTCTGGAAACAGAATCACGGCGTACGAAAGCAGGTCACGGATGCACGCGAGTTGCTCCTGGCGCCGCTGGGCCCTCTGGGCACCATAGTGGAGTTCGCCGAGTACCACCCATGGCAGGTGCAACTGGGTCGCACCGACGAACCGGGGATACAGTGCCTGGTCACCGCGAAAATACGCGACTACCACGTTGGTGTCCACCAGGACACTACCAGGCACATTCATTGATCTGCTCGCAGCCTTCCTCAATGACTCTTTCCATTTCGTCGGCTTCTTCCGGAGAGAGGCATCCGAACGTGCGGGCGAGAGCCGCTTCCCGTACCGCCTGGCTGGCAGGCTTGAGCTGCCGGATGTAGATTGCAGCCATTTCCAGTTTGTCCGGCGGAAGCGTCTTCAGAATCTCGACGATGTTTTCGAGAGGGCTCACAACTTCAAGGTACACCGCCGAGGTCGCTTCGGCAACAGACTGAACACAGCAGGAACAGGAAACAAGCGCTTCTATCACTACAACACGCGTTTCCCACATACAGCCCAGGGATACCTGGCGCGGACCTAGTCAGCCAGTCGCAGAGCAAACCGCATCGGCAAGCCTCCGAAAGTGGTTCTCTCCTGCTGACTGGCGACTTCGAAACTGCATCATGCCCCAGCACCGGCAGGGTCCTGCCATGCACCGCTCATCCAGAAGCAGCCTCACGCTTCGGTAAGAATCACTTCATCGGCAGCCAACGCCGCCGCATATTCAAGACATGCCCTCAGATCTTCCATGCTCAGTTGAGGATAGGCATGTAGCATTTGATCATGCGACTCGCCCGCCGCCATCTTTTCCAGCAGTAGGTAAACAGGAATCCGCGTGCCCTTGATGCAGGGCTTGCCCATCATCACACCGGGCTTCGCTTCGATCCTGGCCGGAAACCTCATAACCAAACTGTACCACCCTGGGCGGCCCTCCAGCCCCTTCCTTCACCGACAAGCTCGCCAACAACAACCCTTTATGGTTGTAGGGCTTTTTCCTGCAAGCTCGGAGTGCGGCGATGATGATTCCAATCATCCCAATCAAGATTCTTATCCCGCTCGGCGGGCTCCCACCAGTCGCGGGAACCGGTCACCATTAGACTTCGCGTCGGAAGCCGCCAAGCGCACTGGGCCAGCACGAAACGCCACGGACACTGGATGTGCAGGGCATATTGACCAATTGTCCCGTTTCCGTCCGGGTGAGGCATGATCGTTCCGAACGGAAAAGTTTTCTTGCTTCCGGCGTTTCGAGCGATGGACAACTTCAGGCCATGAATGGGTCCAAAGGTTCTCGCAACGTTCCAGCCAAGTCCTTCCGTCCACGCTTCATCAGGGAAGCCCAGTTCGCTCAGCTATCATCTGCCCAAGCGTGAACAATTCCATGTGGGTCGAGACCTTCCATGACATCGTATCTAACCACGAACCGCAGCTCCTCTGGACGCTCTAAGGCTCCCACTCGGCGGCAATCTATCGTTGCAGTCCGGAAGTTTGACCCGCTCAAGCGCGTGGCTATACGATAACCATTCACGAGGTGCATCGATGCGTTCTCCATTCGTCACAATCTTCCTGGCCGCCACGGCGTCGCTTTGCGCCCAAAACGCGACCACGGCCGGGCGCTTCCTGATCGAGCATCCAACGTTGGTCAATCTCGGTTTCCGCTGGTCCATCTCCGGAGACCAGAACCGCAACGCGCAGGTTACGGTCCAATACCGCGCCGCCGGCACGGCGGCCTGGCGCGCCGCATTGCCCATGCTCCGTATTGGCGGGGAGAACGTCGGCCGTGACCGGGAGAACCTCCACTACACGGTCCCGCACGGTTTCGCCGGCTCCATCCTCAACCTCCAGCCGGGCACCGAGTACGAATGCCGCTTCACCCTCACCGACCCTGATGGCGCATCCGGGCAAAGAACGCAGACAGTCAAGGTCCGGACACGCACGGAACCCCAGCCCTACGCCGGCGGCCGCGTTCTCCACGTGTATCCGCCGGACCATAAAGGCGCCCGCCAGGAACCCAGCTTCACCGGGCTGCTCGAAGCCTACTACGGCGCCGGCCTCGGCGATTGGAGCGTCGTGCGGGAGCGGCGCGCGCAACCGGGCGATGTCCTTCTCGTCCACGCCGGCCTCTATCGGCCCGAACGGTTGAACTATGTGGATCCGCTCGCGGCGCCCTTCGACGGCACCTTCACTCTCTCGCTGAAAGGCACCGCGGAGAAACCCATCACCATCAAGGCCGCCGGCGACGGCGAGCCCATTTTCGACGGAGCAGCCAACCACATTCTGTTCGACGTCATGGCCACCTCCCACCATATCTTCGAGGGCCTCACGTTCCGCAACACCGATGTCGCCATCCTTGCCGGCAAGAAAGAGGTGCTCGGCGCCACGAATCTCGCCGTCAAGAACTGCCGCTTCGAAAACATCGGTTTCGGAGTCTGGACAGAATATGCGGGTTCCAGCGATTTCTACATTGCCGACAATCTCTTCCTTGGCCGTGACGACCGCTTCCGCCTGATCGGCTGGACCGGACCGCGCTGGGGCGACATCGGCCCGTATCCGTCCCACCTGATGACCAGTTACTACGCGGTCAAGGTGTACGGCCCCGGCCACGTGATCGCCCACAATGCCGTCGCCTACTTCCACGACGGCATTGCCATCTCCACTTACGGGACGCCGGAGCCCGATCCGGAGCGCCAGCCTTCCTCGATCGATATTTACAACAATGACATCCACATGTCGAACGACGATTTCGTCGAAACCGACGGCGGCGTCAGCAATATACGCGTCTTCCAGAACCGCGGGGTCAACGCTTTCCATGGCGGTTATAGTTCACAGCCGATTTTCGGCGGCCCCGTCTATTTCTTCCGCAACCTGCTCTACCATGTGCCATCCGGCGTCGCCTTCAAGCTGGACGCCCGCCCCGCGGGGCTTTTCATGTACCACAACACCATCATTGGCGAGCAGTCCGTACGCAGCCCCACCGGTAACGTCCACTGGCGCAACAATCTTTTCCTGGGCCGCGACACGCCGAACCGCGGCATCATGTACTGGGCCAACGCCACCGCGCACTACAGCACAGACTACAACGGCTTCCGCCCCAACAAAGGCGTGGATGAGCAGTTCCTCTGGCTGGCTCCAGCACAGCCGGGCCAGACGCTGTATCAGAGCACCCGCGAGCAATGGAGGTCGTTCCGCACGCTGAGCGAATTCCAGGCCGCCACGGGCCAGGAACAGCACGGCCGCGAAGTGGATTTCGACATCTTCGAGAAGATGACCCCGCCCGATCCTGCGAAGCGCCACGCCGTGTATCACTCCATGGATCTGAACTTCCGCCTCAAGGCAGGCTCGAAGGCGATCGACGCCGCTCAGGCTTTGCCCACGATCAACGATGGCTTCTACGGCGCGGCCCCGGATCTTGGCGCCTTGGAGCTTGGCGCGGCCGAGCCTCACTACGGCCCGCGCTGGCTGACCTGGAAGCCCTTCTACCGGTAGGCGTGACTAGGAGAGAACATGGCATGACCGCTGAACTGATCACCGCCGAGCAGGCCGCCAGTCTCGTCCAATCCGGCATGTGGCTGGATTACGGCGCATCCCTCTGCCAGCCCGACGTTTTCGACAAAGCGCTGTCGGCGCGCAAGGAACAGCTCCAGAACGTCAAGATCCGCGCGTGCCTGAGCATGCGCCCGCGCGCGGTGATCGAGGAAGATCCCGAGGGAATGCATTTTCACGTGTTCAGCTGGCACTTTTCCGGCTACGAACGCAAGAAGCACGACGCCGGCCGCTGCGGCTACATCCCGCTCAACCTCGGCGAGGTGCCTGATTATTACCGGCGCTTTCTCGATCCCGTGGACATCGCCATCCTCAAGACGGCTCCCATGGACGACGGCGGCTACTTCAACTACGGCCCCAGCAATCTATGGCACCGGGCCGTGATCGAGTCCGCCAAAGTGGTGATCCTAGAGCCCAATCGCGACATCCCTTACGCCTTCGGCAAGGAAAATGGCGTGCACGTGAGCGAGGTGGATTACATTATCGAGGGCGATCACCAGCCGTGCGGCGAGCTGCCCAATCCGGAAGCAAGCGAGATCGACCGCGTGGTGGCCCGCCGCATTGCTGCCGAAGTGGAGGACGGCGCCTGCCTGCAGATCGGCATAGGAGGCATGCCCAATGCGGTTTGCTCGCTGCTATTGGAAGCCGGCGTCCAGGACCTCGGCATTCACACGGAGATGCTCACCGACGGCCTCGGCCTGCTGTACCGCTCCGGCCGCGTCACCGGATCGCGCAAGGCGCTGGACCGCGGCAAGGTCGTGTACACGTTCGCACTGGGCTCGCGTGGGCTCTATGCGACGGCGAACCGCAATCCGGATTTCTATTGCCACCAGGTGGATTACACCAACTCGCCGCACATCATCATGCAGAATGACAAAGTGGTGTCCATCAACAACACCACGCAGATGGATTTGCAGGGCCAGGCGGCTTCGGAATCCGACGGCCACCGTCACATCAGCGGCACGGGCGGGCAACTGCAATTCGTGCGCGGCGCCTATGCATCGAAAGGTGGCAAGTCATTCATCTGCCTGTCGTCGACTTACGAGAAGCGCGGCGAGCGGCGCAGCCGCATCGTGCTAGACCTCACGCCGGGCAACATTGTGACGACACCGCGCTCGGACACCATGTACGTGGTCACCGAGTACGGCATGGCCAACTTGAAAGGCAAGTCGGTCGCCGAGCGGGCCCTGGCTTTGATCGCGCTCTCGCATCCCGATTTCCGCGAGGACCTGGAACGGCAGGCGCACGAGCACCGGCTGATCCCGCGCGGTGTTACCTTCTGATACCAATCGTTCCTGCTTCTCGACCGCCCGGTTCATGATCTGGCCGAACTGGGTGCGGGCGGCGAGGGCAGAGATTCTCTTGGCCATGGCTGGCCTCCTAAGTGATGGATGAATCAGTTCCATGCTACCGTCTAGTTGCCCGAGTTGCCCGAGTTGCCCGAGTGGCTTGACCCCAGCCAATGCCGGGAAGCGATGTACCCTGTGGACCCGCAGAACCCCATGTGGAGAAAGTCGCAGCGCAATACCGACGGCATGGAATACCTGGTGTGGATGAACGTTGATCACTACAGGGCACACGGCGTTGTGGACGTTGATAATCTTGGATTAACAAAGACATTATGGTCGGACAGGCAGGGCCGCAGACGCCGCAGGTGCCGTGGCTCTTCAACAGGGAAACGTGCTACGAGCTCAACATGGAGATCCCTAGCGGGGCGCAGCTTGTATACAAGTCTGCTCTATCCGACACGAACTACTACAGGCTCTACGTAATCTGAGGCCGGCTGATCCCAATTCGACAAGCACGGGCAGATGTCAGGCGATTCGGCTCCCCAAGGGTTCTTAGGTCGTTGCAAATCAACAACTTGAACCGCGCCGTCGGCCGGCCCCGTTCAACACAATTCGACACTTTGCCCGAAAGTCCCTCCGCTCTGCAAAACGAACTTCCCCGCCCGATTCGCCTACAATAGACCTTTATGGTCCAAAAAGTCCGCAAAGCCGTCTTCCCTGCCGCTGGACTCGGCACGCGCTTCCTGCCGGCCACAAAAGCCCAGCCCAAGGAGATGCTTCCGCTCGTCGATAAGCCGCTCATTCAGTACGGCGTCGAGGAATCGATTCACTCCGGCATCCAGAACATCATCATCGTCACCGGCCGCGGCAAGAGCGCCATTGAGGACCACTTCGACGTCAATTTCGAGCTCGAACACCTCCTCGGGTCCCAAAAGAAAACCGACCTCCTCCAGCAGGTGCGCGACATCTCTGACATGATCGACATCGCCTATGTCCGCCAGAAGGAGGCCCTCGGGCTCGGCCACGCCGTACTCCGCGCCCGCGAGCTGGTCGGCAATGAGCCCTTCGCCGTCATCCTCTCCGACGACGTCATCGAGGCCGAAAACCCCTGTCTCCGCCAGTTGCTCGACATCTACGACTTCTTCGGCGCCACCGTCGTCGCCCTCATGGAGGTGCCCAAGGAAAACATCTCCGCCTACGGCGTCGTCGATGCCGATCCCGTCGATCACAACGGGGCCAAGAACCGCCTCTTCCGCATCCGCAACATGGTGGAAAAGCCCAAAGCCGAGGACGCGCCATCCAACCTCGCTATCATCGGCCGCTACATTCTTGTCCCGGAAATCTTTAAATCCATCGATTCCATACAACCCGGCGCCGGCGGTGAGATCCAGCTCACCGACGCCTTGAAACATCTGCTGCGGAACCGTCCCGTCTACGGCTACAAGTTCGAAGGCAAGCGCTTCGACGCCGGCGACAAGCTCGGCTTCCTTCAAGCGACCGTCGAATTTGCGCTCCACCGCGCCGACCTCGGAGCCAGTTTCCGCAAATACTTATCCACCCTCAAACTATAAGGAACCCAGAAAGTGTCCAGCGTACCCCTCGAACTTCCCCTAAAAGCCAGCGAAGCAGCCGCTGTCGCCGACGTCATTTTCCAGCAGCTGGAAGGCAAGTCCCTCACCGCCGAACAGCGCCAGCGCGTCAGCGCGCGCGCCGCCGGACTCGGCGTCACCAGTCTCAGTATTTACTGGGGTTCTCTCCAGCAGGATCCCGTCCACTCCTCCACTTACTATGTCGCGGCCGACGGACTCAGTGGGCCCACCCCGCAGCCCCTGCTCCTCCGCATGGCCCTTGCTTCCGCCCCCGCCAGCGGCCTCTTCCCTAAAGCCATCCTCATCGGACGCATGCGTCCCGGCGGCGGCCGCGAAATCGTGGTGAATGCCATCCCCTTCTCCTCTCATGACTCGGCCGCCATCCGCACCTATGCCGAACAGGTGGACAAGGAGTTCCTCCCTCGCCCGCAAGGCGCGCAGAGCGCCGTCGCCACCGGAAACCGGCATCCGGAAGTCAGCCTCCCCGCCGCCTTTGAAGCATTCCGACAGCTGCTCAAGACCACTGGACTCAACTTCGCCTCTACCGTGCAGCTCTCCGCCACGCGCGAGATGACCACGCCGGAAGCCATCGACGCCCGCGACGGCGAAAACCCCGTCACTGCCGGACATACCCGCGTTACCATTCCGCACTTGTATGAAGCCGGCCTCTGGGCCGCGATCCGCGCCGGCTGGCGCGATGGCTACAACGCCGAAGCCGACCACTTCATCGTCACCGGCGACACGCCCGACGCCATCGCCCGCAGCGTCGAAGCCACCAAGGAGGCCATCCGCCTCGCCGCCGGATTCACCAAGTTCACCACCGACACCTCGCGCCTGTTCGAGCTCGAAGCCGACCCGCGCCACCCCAATCCTTACACCCAGGCCGAGATCGAAGACCGTTACCGCGCCTTGTTCGACAAGGAAGAGCAGGCCTGGATTCTCGATGAGTTCGCCCGCAAGTTCGATGTCGGCGACGCCGCGTACCAGTTCTCGCAAGAGGAAATCCTCCGCCTCGCCGTCAAGTTCGGCGCCAGCCTCAAGCTCAACGAGGAGCTCTACGACTACATCCGCCAGCAGAAGCTGGCCACCAAGCTCGGCCGCACCTTCGACTTTGAACCCTCCATCGACGAAGCCGAAACCCTCACCACCCCGGAAGAACTCATCTTTAACATGCACTGGCTGAAGGCCCGCGGCCGCCCCGCGCAACTTGTCCCGCCCAACCTCGGCTTCAAGAAGCGCCAGGCTTACCCCGCGCATATGGAAACCTCCGAGCAGGCCGGCGTCGGCTTGGCCCAGTACGTCTATCACAAGATGTGGCCCGAACTTGTCCCGCGTGTTCTCGGCGAATTCTCGGGCGAGCCGCTTAAGGAACTCGCCGCACGCGTACGCAAGCTCGCCGCCGTCGCGCGCCACTTCAACGGCACTCTCTCCGTACACTCGGGCAGCGGAAAACAGGCCGAAGTGCTCAACCGGATCGGCGACGCCACCGCCGGCCGCTGGAATTACAAAATCTCCGGTGAGCTACAGCTCCAGCTCTTCGACGTACTCCGCGAGCAGCCTGAATCCTCGCCCTGGCGCCAACTCTATGAGCGCATGGCCGTCCGATGCAATCAGTTCGCCGCCGCCGGAGCCTTCGGCTCGGAAAGCGAACTCGCGCAGAAATATCTCGACATGGGCCGTGGCACCTACCTCGGCGACGCCGCCCGCGGCCGCGTCGACGGCAATCTCTTCCTCGTTTTCTGGATCGGCAACCTCGTCGGTTCCCGCGACAAGGACTCCCCCGACGGCGACACACGCTTTTTCAAGGACAAGCTCGATCAGCTCCCGGCCGATCTCACCGCCGAGACACAGCGCCGCAACACCGAATATATTGTTTGGCTGGCGGCTCAGCTTAGAGGATAATTCCCCATATGCAACGCCGGGAATTCCTCGCCGCCGCCACCGGAGCAGCAGCCATGGCACAGACAGCGCCCAAAGTGAAATTCGGTATCGACCTGTTCAGCATCCGTTCCTCCGGCTGGACCCCCTTCCAGTACCTCGACTACTGCGCACGCTGGAAAGCCTCCATCGTGCATTTCTCCGAAATCCGTTTCATCGGTTCACTCGAAGAGCCGCATTTGAAACAGGTCCGCGCACACGCCGACAAGCTCGGCATCCAGCTGGAACTTGGCATGCGGTCCATCTGCCCCACCTCCAAAGCCTTCGACGCCAAGGCCGGAACTGCCGAAGAGCAGATGACACGCATGATCCACGCCGCTAAGGCGGCCGGCTCGCCCATCGTCCGCTGCTTCCTCGGCACCATGGCCGACCGCGTCGGCACGCTTCCGATTGAAGGCCACATCGAGGTCACGGCCAAGGTGCTGCGCAAAGTCCGCTCGCGGGCCATCGACGCCGGCATCAAGTTCGCCGTGGAAAATCACGCCGGAGACATGCAGGGCCGCGAACTCAAGATGCTGATCGAATCGGCCGGCAAGGACTTCGTCGGCGCCTGCATCGACTCCGGCAATCCGCTCTGGACCATTGAAGATCCGCACGTCACCCTGGACGAGTTACACCCCTACGTCCTCACCAGCCATATCCGCGACACCGCCGTCTGGCTCGTCCCGGAAGGCGCCGCCGTCCGCTGGACGCGCATGGGCGAAGGCAACGTGGATATCGACGGCTACATCCGCAAGTTCCAGCAGCTCTGCCCCGGCAAGCCGCTCTCGCTCGAAATCATCGTTACTCCACCCAGAACTTTTCCTTTCCTTCAGGCGAACTTCTGGGAGGGATACAATAACGTGCCCGCCTGGCAGTTCAGCCGCTTCCTCGCTCTGGCCGCCAAGGGCAAGCCCTCGCCGGCGCCTTCCAAGCCCGAAGACCCGGCGGCGCGTGAACGCGAGGATCTCGAGGCCAGCATCCAATATATGCACCGCCTCCTGGGCCTGTAGTCAGAAAGGAGTCCGCCGATGAAACGTCTGCTCGTCGCTCTGCTGTTGGTGGTTTCGGCGAGGGCCGACCTGGTTCGCGAAGTACGCGCCTTCATCGCCCAGAACGACTTCGCCGCCGGCGAAAAGCGCATCACCGAATTCCGCGCCGCCTCCGGCGTCACTCCCGAAATGATCCTCGCCCTCAGCTGGCTCGGCCGGGGAGCCCAAGCCGCTAAAATGTGGGACCAAGCCGACCGCTACGCCGCCGAAACCCGCAAGCTCGCCCTCGCCGAACTCAAAAAGCGTCCACTCGACTCCGAACCCCAGCTTCCGCTCGCACTTGGCGCATCGATGGAAGTGCAAGCCCACGTCATGGCAGCGCGCAATGAGCGGACCGAAGCCATCCTCTTTCTGGAACGCGAACTCAAGCAGTACCGGAACACGTCCATCCGCACCCGCATCCAGAAAAACATCCACCTGCTGAGCCTGGAAGGCAAACCCGCCCCGCCGCTCGAACTGAAAGAGTATCTTGGCGCGAAACCCGTCCCCGTCTCCAGACTCAAAGGCAAACCCGTCATCCTCTTCTTCTGGGCCCATTGGTGTGGCGACTGCA